>Ga0316194_10000428_pt1 | contig 26578 bp, 24 predicted proteins | sample CroRivsedime1_MG_FD_204936 | JGI IMG/M metagenome (GOLD analysis project Ga0316194, IMG submission 204936) | Coastal sediment microbial communities from Maine, United States - Cross River sediment 1 | ecosystem: Environmental > Aquatic > Marine > Coastal > Sediment | place: USA: Maine...
AAGCGGCCCACTTCCGCCAGCTCCGAGCTGGTGAAGCCATGATGGCCCGGCGCATTGCGCTTCCGGATGGCCTTGAGTTTCTCGTCGATCACGCTCTGCAAAGTCTCGCCCGGGACGTCATCGATGACGTCCACGGACGAATTCAGAACGACACGGCTGACCGGCAAACGCTGACTGGTCGCGGGATTCGGATCACGATCGGCAACCGCCGGGATGGTAAGCCCTGACGCCTCCAGCTTGGTTTCTGCGGCGAGCAACCGGTTCGCCGTCAGCAGGCAGAGCAGGAGGAAGACGCCGCCGAGCCAGAGCGGCCAACGGCGCTTCCCGACCTGAGCGCTCGCCGCGTCTCGCGAGGTCTCCGATCCGGCTTCCAGATTGGCAGGCAAGCGCGGCTGAGTATCGTCATCAGCAACCCGATACGCTTCGAAGTTGTCGATCACTTCCCGCCGCGCCTGCCGGTATTCGGCCATGGAGAACTCTCCCATGGAGTGCGCCTTGGCAACTCGACGCAGCCGCACGGTTTCCGGCGCCAGCTTCATGAGGCTCATGACAGTTCCCTCAGCAGGCGAAATCCGGTATCCGGCGCGGGCTCACCGCCATGCTCACGAGCCGTGCCGGCCACGCACATGCCGATGGGGTCCGCAAAAGAGCCGCCGAGCGCGTTTAGCACCTCGCCATCCAGTGCCCACTCCTGCACGTTGCCGAGCATGTTTTTAAGGCCGAAGTCATTCAGCAGGCCGGTTTCGGTGGCCACAGGCGAGAGGCCACGCTCAACACCATCGATGCTCACGTGGCAGTTACGGTTCGGGTCCGGTTCACCCTGGGCTGCCCAGAGCCATTCCTCACGAGTGGGCAGACGATAGGTGAAGCCCGTGCGCTCGCTCAGCCAGCGCGTAAATGCCTGCACCGTCGCCAGAGAAATGCCGGTCACCGGCAGACGGTCGTCTACCGCCACCAGCTCCAGCTCAGCCTGGTTGCAGCCTTCCAGCTCAAAACAGAACTGTCGGAACTGTGCCCAGGAGATTTCCTCCCGGGTCATGGCGAATCGGGCGGCGCCTGCTTCGTCAGGCACGACGACGAGCTTCGGACCGGAGTCGCCGCCCGTCAGCGCATCCAGGCAGTATCCCTGCCGCCCGCTTTGAGCACCGTTGCCGATCAGGTAGCTGGGTCGGCAGGGATCGACCATCGCCGCGAGCGACAGTTCGTCGCCGAACGCCTGCTCCGTGGCCAGCTTCAGGCTCTGAGCCCGATCAGGATCCAGTTCGGCCAGCTGTTCCAGGCAACCGGAAAGCCGCTCCGATATCTGATTCAGAGCACCTGATCGATCGCTGAGCGCCATGCTCAACGTTTTTATCTGCTGAACGTCCAGGCGCAGGCAGGAAGCATCCAGCGCTGCACTGAGCTCACTCATGCGATCCTGCTCCGCCTGCGCCAGCTGCCTTTCCTTTTGCGCAGCAGCCAGGCGAGCACGAACAGCCTCCAGCGATCCTTCCAGCTCGTCGAGCACCACCGCGTCAAAGAGCCTCGGGCCCAGCACAGCGAGCAGCATTTCCGCCTCAGCGGAGCGGTTGGCTTCGATGGCGTTCAGCGTCAGCAGCTCCAGCGTTTCCGTGACCTCGAGCTCGAGCTCCGCCAGCGCCAGGCTCTTGGGGAATGCTTCATGCATGCGGGTGAGTTCTTCGGTCAGCGCCGCCAGCCAGTCGGCGTCCGGTTGCCTGTTGTCGAGCAGGAAGCGCACCCGCGCCACCGCCCTGGACTCGAGCACGCTGGCGGTATCCGCCATCGGGCCGTACTGAGTGCCACGAGCGAGCAGCTGGAGCGAGCGATCCAGGTCTTCCAGGGCAAGAATGCGCTCTGCGTAGGTGTCGCGGATACTGGTCGCGATGGCTTCTCGTGCCGCAACGACTGATTCGCCACCTTCACCAGTATCCTCTGCCGCCAACGCCGAGAACGCGGCGTACTCGCTGGCCAGACTGTCTTCCCAGCTGTCGGTGAACTTCGGAATCGCCAGCAGCGCATTCAGTCGCGTCAGCTGCGCATCGACCAGCGTGGTCTGGCGAACTTCTTCCTTCACCTCGGTGAGCTCCGCATCGCCAATGAGGTAGTTCGCCGACAGGGCCACGACCAGCGTGGCTGCCGCGGCCATGGCGCTGCGCGAGCGCCAGGGCGATGGGGTCAGAAGAAACTTCTCCACTTCCGCCACATCATCCGGGCGGTTCTGACGATTGAAGGCCAGGCAGCGGGCAATCACCTGCCACTGGCGCCGACTCACACCTTTCGGGCGTTCGGGCTTGAGCCCTTCTTTCGCTGCATCTTCCGCTGACAGCCGGCCATAAGGGTGATGCCCGGTCAGAACCAGGTAGATGACGATGCCCAGTGAGTACAGATCGTCCCGTGGCTCCGGATTATCACCGGCCAGCATCTCCCGGCTCGCGTAGGCCGGCGTCAGCGCCGCCAGTCGGGCTGGATCGAACATCGTGTCGTCGCCCTGAACGTCCGTGAGCTGCACAGCCCGGGCGATACCGAAATCGAGAATCTTCGGGTTATTGTTGGAGCCCACGTAAACGTTTCCGGGCTTGAAGTCGGCATGAACAATGCCGGCTTCATGCGCGTGCGACAGGCCGGCGCAGACGCCGCGAATGACGGACCAGGCCACCGGCTCCGGCAATCCGTTCGGATAGGCACGCAGGAGTGCCGCCAGTTCCTGACCTTCCAGCATTTCCATGGTCATGAACGGAATATCGCCATCTTTATCGAAATCGAAGATGGAGACGATGTTCGGATGAGACAGGGTCTGCAATTTGGCCGCTTCCCGCTGCAGCGCGATGAAGGCTTCCGGATGCTCGCGGAAGTCGTTGTTCAGCACCTTGATCGCAAGGTAGGGCTGCCGGTCGCGGGCTTCCACTTTACGCAGGTCCTTGGCGCGGAACACTGTGCCCATACCGCCACTACCGAGCTTTTCTTCCAGCACGAAGCGCTGTTTCAGCACCCGTGGAGCGTCCGCCTCACCCGCACCTTCACCGGAGAGGCTCTTCGAGATGCTCAAGTCGGTGCGCAGAACGGTGACGTCGTCCGATGGCTCTTTGCTCATGACGCACCACCCGCAGATTCGGGTCTTGCGAGCACCAGGGAGACATTGTCTTTGGCCGTACCAGCCAGGCATCGGCAGAGCAGGCTGTCGGCGATGGCGTCGAGATCGTCTCCGGCCAGGGCTTCAGAGAGCACGTCTTCATGCACCTCCCGGTAGAGCCCGTCGCTGCAGAGCAGGAGCGTATCGCCCTGGTCCACATCGAATACGGCCACATCCAGGCTGAGGTTAGCCTGGCCGCCCACAGCCCGGGTAATGATGTTGGTGTCTGCAGCCAGCGCTTCCTGTTCGGTGACCGCACCCGAATCGAGCAGATCACAGACCGGATTGTGATCCCGGGTCACCTGCTCGAGGCGGCCGTGGCGGAGCCGGTAGAGGCGCGAATCTCCAGCCCAGAGCACTACACCCACTTCCTCTCTGGCGATCAATGTGACCACGGTGGAACCGACCGTGCCGCCGCGGCACTCGTTCTGAGCGTGCAGGCGAAGCTCGTCGTTCACGGACAGGAGCGCATCTTCCACCCGATCCACGTCATCGGAAAGCGGACCGCCGAGCGGCAGTCGTGACAGGGCGTCGGTGATCGCCTGGCTGGCCACGTCGCCGGCCATATGTCCGCCCATGCCGTCAGCGACGGTAAACAGCGGCACCTCGGGTCGGCAGAGCACCGAATCCTCATTATTCTTGCGCCGGTTGCCCCGATGGGTTTCCTGCGCTGACTGCCACTGATAACTCATGAGCTCAGGTATGCCGGAAGCGGATGGCAGTCTCTGAGGAAAGCGGGGAACCGAGCGCGATCCAGCCATCTCCCCAGAGCCGAAGTTCGCCACGGCGGAGAAAGATCACCCGCTCATCCTCTGTCTGCACGAAGGTGCCATTGGTCGAGTGATCGACCAGCACGAAATAGTGTTTGCGGTGCTCGATACGCGCATGCGAACGGGACGCCGTCGATCCGGCTATGGTCAGATCGGCGTCATCCGCGGTGCCCAGCTCCACGCATTCGTCGCCGTCGAGCGTGAGCTGACGGTCGTGCCAGTCAAGCACCAGCTGGGATGCTTCGCGCGCGTCCATGTCGCAGCATGCCTCAAGTTAAGACGTGAGCGACAAGCATAGGTAATAGGTGGCGCCCGGGATGGGACGTCGATCACACTTGAGTGGAGGCAGCCGCCGCGAGAGGCCGACTCAGTGCATGAAATTGAACATCCGCCGCCGGTAGGCGGTGGCCAGTTCCGACCCCTTACCCAGCAGCGTGAAGATGCGAATCATGGTGGTGCGTCCAATGTCGTCGCGGAACTCACGATCCTGCTGCAGTATGGCCATGCACTGATCGAGCGCGCCTTCGTACTGGCGTCGAGCGGCGAGCAAGACAGCCAGCTGATACCGGGATTCAAGATCATCCGGATCTGAGCCGACTGCAGCTTCGAGCGCATCAGCGTCGCCCAGACCTGCCGCTTCTTCCGCAAACGCCAGACGGTTCTCCGGCCGCTCCCGATCGTCCGTATCTTCCGGGATGCTGACAAGCACCGTCCGCGCATCCTCCAGGTCATTCTTCATGACGAGCACGTCGGCGAGCTCCACCCGGAAGGCGAAGTTGTTCGGCTCTTCGTTCACCGCCTGCTGCAGCACCTGCACGGCTGCATCCAGCTCGCCCCGTTCGATCATAAGCGCCAGCTGGTCTTTCAGCATCTCCGCGGGCGACAGGGTGAGCTGCTCGACCATGCTGCGCAGGGCCGCCTCGGGCTGCGGTCCATCCACCTGATCGACGAGCTGCCCATCCTTAACCACCCGGATGCTGGGCAGGCCCTGCACCCTGAGGTGCTGGGCCAGCGTCTGGTCCTGCGCCACATCCACCAGGCCAAGCAGGATCTTGCCCTGGAATTGAGCGGTGAGCTGAGCGAGCGTATCCCTGGTTTCCACCGAAGGCGCCACCTGGTCCGCCCAGAAAAGCAGCAGCACGGGCAGCTGCTTGGAGCGCTCGATCACATCTGCCTGGAAAGTCTGCGGGCTGACCTCAAAAACTGTGTTCTGTTCTGCCATTGCTGAAACTGAATGAAAGCCTTAAAGGCCGAGGATTTTACACACCTCGCGGCCAGGAATCAGAGCAGGCTGCGCCGGAAGCGCTCACCAATGCCCGCCAGCCGCTCGACCGGCTCATTGCTGAAAACCAGCCGCACGTACTGGGCGCCGTGTGCAATCCCCCAGTTGTCCATGGCGGTGGCTGCCACCTGACCCTGCTCAAAGAGCCGGCCGGACGCCTGCGCGCCGGTCAGACCCAGAGCACCTGCATCCAGCAGCATGGACCAGCCGCCGGCAGGTTTGCGGAGAGGCAACCCATCGAGCTCTGCAACGATCAGATCCCGGCGCGCTTCCCAGGTGGCCACCGCGTCGAGCACGTCCTGCGCCGGTTCTGCCAGCGCCGCGGCCACGGCCCCCTGAGCAATACCCACAGGGACCACCACGTCCGAGATGCTGACCAGACCGATCTCCCGCATGATCGCAGCCGGGCCCACCACCCAGCCGACCCGCCAGCCGATCATCCGCAGCTCCTTGGACGCGCTGCCGATGGTGAGCGTCCGCTGCCGCATCCCGTCCAGCGCCGCCGGATGGATGAATGGACGGCCGTCATAGAGGATCCGCTCCATGGCCGCGTTGTAGATGAGCCAGAGGTCATGCTCGCGACAGAGCTCGGCGATCAGAGCCCAGGCCGCTTCATCGAGGCAGGCGCCACTCGGCATGGAGGGATTCATGATGAACAGCGCCCGGGTATCGGCGCCGATCGAATCCCCGAGCCGGTCCAGATCGAGTTGCCAGCTGCCGTCCAGCCAGCGGAAGGGCACCTGCACCGGCACACCACCCGCGATCCGGATGCGATTCAGCATGCCGATATAGGTCGGGTCGGTAACCACCACCTCATCGCCAGGATCAACCAGCGCATTCAGGGTCACCATCACGCCGTTCAGGCCGCCGGCGGTGATGATGCACTCCGTCTCCGGGTCATAGGCATGACCGGACAAGCGTTCGATGTGCCTGACCACGGCCTCGCGAAGCACCGCCTGACCGAGAAACGGCAGATAGCTGTTGGCGTCATCATCCGAGAGCGCTGCCCGGCTCGCGTCCAGCGCCGACTGAGGCGGACGCAGGTCCGTATCCAGGTTCTCGAGGCGCAGTATGTCCGGATCCGCCGCAGCGTCCGCACGAGCGCCCATGGCATCCACTCCGATGGGTGGCACCTCGGCCAGTCGTCGCGCCCTATCCTCGTTGCGCATCTGCTCACCCCCTGGATCAGCTTATTTGGCGCACAATAGCGCCATGCGACCCGTGCGCTCAAAAATCCTGGCCGCCGTGATTCTCGTGGGAGTGATCGCAATGGTCGCGTGGCCGAGCTGGCGAAGCTGGCAGAGCCGCGCGCCGGACTTCGCCAGTTACCCGGCGGGTGACGCGCGCAAGACGGTCTTCTTCGACTATCTAGGAGGGCTCGTGGACCAGGAGAATGAACGCTGGCTGCAGGCGCGAGCGCGCCTGTTAGAACTCAGAGAGGCCACGGCCAGTCGAGAGCCCGGCAAACGGGACAGACTCTGGCTGAGCGAGCTCACTGATTTTTTCGACGTCTGTACCGATCAATCCCTGCCGGCACAGATCGACACCCTGCTGGTGCACGTGGACGGAGTACCGCGATCGCTGGCACTGGCTCAGGCAGCAAAGGAGTCAGCCTGGGGCACATCCCGGTTTGCAGCAGATGCCCACAATTACTTTGGTCAGCGCTGTTACGATAAAGGCTGCGGCGTGGTTCCAGAGTACCGCGCGCCAGGCGCCAAGTTCGAGGTGCGGCGCTTCGACTCCCCACAGGCCTCCGTCAGGAGCTACATGAACAACATCAACAGCCATCCGGATTACGCAGGGTTTCGCGACTACCGGGCGGTACAACGAGCGGCAGGCCAGCCACTCAACGGCATTCAGGCGGCTGAACGACTCCTCCAGTATTCCGAACGCCGTCAGGCATACGTGGATGAAATTCAGTCGCTCATTCACTTCAATCAGCTGGACCAGCCTATGGGGGCGACGGTCCCGGAGACTCCCGAGGCTGATGCGGAAACGGCAACACTATGAACGGATTAGCGCGGCTCTTCTGTCTGATTCTTGCGACGGCGCTGGTCGGTAATGTCTGGGCGGGCAGCGCCAAGGTGCTGCTTTATCACCACGTCTCCGACGACACACCTGCGGCAACCAGCGTATCCCCCGCCACCTTCGACGCCCACCTGGCGCTCATTGAACGGGAAGGTTATGAAGTGGTGCCGCTGACGCGCATTGTCGAAGCGCTGGTCTCCGGCAGCGCGCTGGATTCCCGCTGGGTCGCCATCACCTTCGACGATGCCTATGAGAGCGTCGCCTCCGCCGCCGCCCCCAGGCTCGAGGCGCGCGGCTGGCCGTTCACCGTCTTCGTCAGCACGGACTATGTGGACGACGGCTATGGCCTCTACCTCAGCTGGGAAGCGCTGCGCGACCTGGAAGCCAACGGGGCCGGCATCGCCAATCACACCATGGCCCATGAGCACATGGTTCGGCACCGGGAAGGTGAATCTGAGCAGCAGTGGCAGGATCGGCTGGCCCGCGAGGTGATCGATGCACAGGCACGGCTCGAGGCGGAACTCGAGTCGCCCCTGCGCCTGTTCGCCTACCCCTATGGCGAGTTCTCCGCCGGTGTCGCCACCCTCATGCAATCACTCGGGTTCGTTTCCTTCGGCCAGCAATCGGGGCCGATCGGCAGCACCAGCAACCCCTATGCCATCCCGAGATTTCCGCTGGCAAAAGGATTCGATTCGGTGCAGAGCCTGGCTGAGAAGCTGCGCACGGAGCACCTGCCACTGCTCGATCCGGAACCACCCGTGTCTCTGCTCTCCGCAGAGGCAGGACCGCCGCTGCTGACGCTGCGCATCAGCGACAGCGCCGGGGTCCGACCCGGCACCCTGAACTGCTTCGTGGCAGGGCAGCCCAACGCGACGGTGACCTGGGGCGACCCGATCACCGTTGCGGCGGGTCAGTCGCTACGACCCGGGAGATCGAAATACACCTGCACGGCGCCACACCCGACGATTCAACGCGCCTACTACTGGCACACGCACCTGTACATCAAGCCGAAATCGGACGGCAGCTGGTACGAAGGCTAGCAGCGCGTATCAGGCCGGAAATCCGGCGCTCTGCAACCGGTCGATCAATCGATCCATGTCTGCATCGGAAAGCGCGCCGTCACGCACCGAGGAACCACAGAGGTTGAACGCCCGAGGAACGATAGGCGACGAGTCGCGGAAACGATCGAGTGCGCTGCCACCGCCCTGCAACAGATCCAACGCGACAGACGGGCTCAACACCCCGGCATCCTCCTGAACATCGAAACCGATCGCATTGTGCAGCAGGGTGATCAGTTTAGGTCCGATGAGTTGCGCCACCATCGAGCCGGCAGCTGCGTCGTAGCGACTGAGGATGCGTTCGGCGCTCATCCGGTAAAACGGCAACACGGGCTCAGCGCGGGAGAAGGCCATGAAGGCGTTATGAATCTTGCGATAGGTTTTGAGCTTGCCGCCCGGCCCGCTTCGCTGCACCCAGACTTCCCGTCCGAACAGCGCCGCCCCGGTCGCCAGTTCAAATCCCGCCGGATCGACGACCAGAACGTCTGCATCCAGCCAGAGCGCCCGTTCGAATCCTTCGGCCAGCGCTTCCTGCAGCACGATCAGGCGGGCAAGATCGGACGCAACCACCCGCTGATCCGCGAATTTCTGCGCGAGCGCCGTCGGCAGCCGCTCGAACAGCTCATCGCCCATCCAGCGGTAGTCGAACGCCTGCTCGCTCGCCCAGTCCCGCACAGAGCGCGTGCAGCGCTCGTACCAGGGCGCCGGCAGCGGCGCCCTGTGTGACTGGATGACGAGCGTGGCCACTCAGCCGTTGCCGCGAACCAGAAAGTCTTCCAGCAGCCGATTGAACACTTCCGGCTGCTCGAAGTAGGGCGAGTGGCCGGCATCCTTGACGACTTCCAGCCGGGCATCCGGGAACCAGGGCACGTAGCTTCCGAGTAGATCCGCAGGAAACAGAGGATCCTCATCGCCGGCAATGAACAGCACCGGCTTTGCCACTGCGGCCACCATGGCCTCAGTGATGACGAACTCCGGCGCGCCGAGGCTTTTCAGGCTGGTCATGGTGAATTCGGTGTTGAAGGCATTGATCGCCTGATAGAGCTGCATGCGGGCAGGATCCCGGGCAGTCGCTGCCGCCATGGTCGCCATCACACCTTTGGTGCCTCGATCGTCGCTGGCCGTTAAGTTGCGCGCCGACTCCGTCGGCCGAAGGTTCTCGAGCCCGCCAGGGGTTCCGCTCATGACAACGGAACGGACGCGGTCCGGCCTGTCCAGGAGCAGACGCATGGTTGTCCAGCCGCCCATGGACTGGGCGACCACATGGGCCTCAGACACCCCCGCCGCATCCAGCACGGCCAGAGCATCGTCGCGAAACTGCACGGGCGAGATGGTTTCCGGATCAGCCGGAGAGCGGGCGAAGGTGCGGTGATCAAAGGCGATGCACTGATAGCGGTCTGCGAAGGCCGCGACCTGCTCGAACCAGATACCGGCATTCCCCCCCGCACCATGAGCAAAGAGAATGGTGTCTCCGGCACCCTGCGACTCGAAATATATTCTGGCTCCGGCGCTTTCTGCATATGGCATGACGTGCCTTCCCTATCCATTGCGACTCACGCATTATCGCCCACAGACACACCGCAACCACACCGGAGCCTGACATGACCCGCTATCTGATCGTTCTGCTGACGCTCCTGCTGCTTTCCCTGTCCGGCTGCAATCAGAGCGGCGACGCACCCGCAGAGACAGAGGAGGCCATCGAAAGCCCGATGGCAGAGCCACAAGCGCCTGTCGATTCCGTAATGGAAGAACAGGCGCAAGCAGCGGAAGAGGCCGCCGAAGAGGTGCTTCTGGAGATGCCGGGCACTATCCCCGAGCTCGTTCTCTGCACGGATCCACGTCCTGAGATGTGCGCGCAGAATTACGCGCCCGTTTGCGGTCAGCATGAGGACGGAACCCGTCTGACCTACTCGAACAGCTGCATGGCCTGCACCAACGCCGAAGTCGTCGGGGCGCTGCCGGGACCTTGCCCGGAGTAGCCGGGCCCGCTGGATTCAGCCGACCAAGTCTTCATCCCGCTGCAGCACCTGCTGGTCTTCCAGCTGGTTGACGTCCGCTGCCGAGAAACCCAGCCATTCGGCGAGCACCGACCGGTTGTGCTCGCCGCGATGGGGAGCTGGCCCACGGACTCCGCTTGTCGCATCCGAAAAGCGATACGGCGACTGAGGTATGGGTCGCGTCCCCCCTTGCCGATCATCGATCTGAACGATGGCACCTCGCGCACTGATCGTCGGCTGCTCGGGCATGGTCGATGCATTGCGGACCTGACCCCAGGCCAGGTTCATCTTCGCCATGGCCGCTTCCACCTGCGCCCAGTCAGTGAGGCCGTGCATGAAATCGCCGACCCAGGCGCGGCGCAGGCGGATCTTTTCCTCCAGATCAGCGCCAGGTCCAGCCGGATCTTCAGCGCCGTACTCAGCAACCAGTTGCTTCCACAGGAAACGGAAGTCGGCGGACAGCAGGATCGCGCCAGCACCGGTCTCCCAGGTGTCGTTGCGCAGTGGGCCGGTGGCCTCCGAGTCTTCCAGGTCGTAATGAATCTGATCATCCGTGGCGATGGTGGCGTCGATCATCGCGATGTCGATGTGTTGACCTCGCCCCGTCCGTTCCCGCTGGATCACCGCCGAGAGCACGCCGACCAGACCGTGCAGGGAAGCGTTGGTGTCCGCCACCGACAGGGGCAGATCGCTGTGGGGAATATCCCCGCGGCGGGCCTGTCGATCCATCAACCCGGCTTCCGCATGCACAATGGGCGCATAGGCGGGCCGATGGGATTCCGGCCCACCATGCCCGAAACCGGAGATGGAGAGCATGATGAGGCGCGGGTTGTGTTCTCGCAGGGTCTCGTAGCCCAGGCCGAGCCGGCCCATGACATCGGGCCGGTAGTTTTCGATCAGAATGTCTGCCTGCGATACGAGCTGGTAGACCAGTTCCCGGGCGCCTTCGGCCCGCAGGTCGATACAGAGATTACGCTTACCGGCATTCTGCTGGTGGTAATAGCCAGGCAGGCCGCCTGTCACCCTGCCCCAGAGTCGGGTTACATCCCCGTCCGGCGGTTCAATCTTGATCACATCCGCTCCCAGGTCTGAGAGCATCCGGCCGGCGAAGGGACCGGCGAGCACACGGGAAAAATCCAGCACCTTCAACCCGTCCAGCGGGTATTGCCCTTGCTCAGCCATCTTTTCTCCCCTGAAATCGCTTCCAAGACTATACACCGCCGTCGTGTGTGCGGAATGTCCCATTCGTCAACTTAACAGCTAAAGCAATCGCGCCTGCGGTCGATACCCTCGTTAGCCCCAGTTGGCGAAAGGGATTCACATGTCCATCAACGGCGTTTACTTCCAGGTTTACCGGCAGATCACCTCCGGGGAGATACAGCTGCCCGGGCTGCCGGACGTGGCCATGCAGGTCCGCCGCGCCGTTCGCGATGAGCAGAACGACGTGACCAAGGTGGTCCGGATCATTCAGGCAGATCCCGGCCTCTCAGCACACCTGGTCCGCGTGGCGAACAGCCCCCTGTATCGCACCCGCGTGCCGGCCGAGAACCTTGCCAGTGCCGTCCGCTGCTTCGGTCTGGAGGGCACCAGTAACCTGGTGACCAGCTACATCCTGCGCAGCATGTATATGAGCCGCTCCAAGGTGATTCGAGAGCTGCTGGCGGAAGTCTGGCGGCAGAGCGTCAAGGTTGCCTCGATCAGCTCGGTGCTGGCGAGCAAGTGCCGGGGCTTCGATCCGCACAGCGCCATGCTCGCCGGCCTGCTGCAGGAAATCGGCGCGCTGCCGCTGCTCAATCAGCTGGAAAAGCAGCGGGAACTGACCGAGGACAAAAACGAGCTGCGTGAGCAGGTCTCGAAGCTGACGCCACAGATCGGCGCGATTCTCCTCGAAAAGTGGGGGTTCGATGAGCGCTACGTGGAAGTGGCCCGCCGCCGGGATGCCTGGGATCACGACCCGGACGCACCCGTGGATCTGGCGGATCTGGTCCTCATGGCACGCCTGCACAGCTTCATCGGTACCCCGCGGATGCACAAGGTACCTCGCATTGATCAGGTCACCGCCTACCACAAGCTGCCGCTCGGCGAGCTTTCTCCACACATGAGCCTGGTGATGCTGGACGAGGCAGGTCAGGACATCGAGGAAGTGCGGGAGCTGCTGGCCGCCTGAGCCCGCCATCTGAAGTAACATGTGCCTGAGGCGTCCATAGTTCTCAGGCAGACACATGAATCGTCGATCGTTTCTGACCGCCGGTGCGCTCACCTCACTCACCGGCAATTCCTCCCTGGCCCAGTCTTCAACATGGCGGGCAGCGGCACCCGTGCCATTCTCCACCCAGGAAATCTACCCGGCGGCGCACAACGGCCGCCTCTTCCTGGCCGGCGGCATCGCCGCAAAGCTCGGCGTGCCGTACTTCACCAACCGATGCGTATCGTATGATCCGACAACGGACAGCTGGAAGGATGAACCCTCACTGCCGGAGGCTCTGCATCACGTCGCATTGGTCTCCACGGTTAAAGACCTCTTCGCGATCGGCGGATTCAATGGTGGCTACACTCATGTCTGGCGCATGCGCGACAGGGTGTACCAACTGACGACTGAAGGCTGGCAGGAAGTGACCGCGTTGTCGAAACCTCATGCAGAAGGTGTCGCCACCTTCGGCCCCAACGGACTCATTCACGTTGTGACTGGTCAGTCCCCGCGCGGCGAAGCCAATACGGAACGCAGCGATCATCGGGAAATTCACGAGCATCTGTGTTTCGACCCAGGCGATGGGCAATGGCGTCAGCTGGCGCCGATCCTCACGGCCCGCAACAGCGCAACTGGCGGTTGGCTGGACGGTCAGCTGGTGGTCGCCGGAGGCCGAACGGCTGCGGGCAACCTGACGGCAACGGAGATCTATGATGCCAAGTCCGACAGCTGGCATTCGGCCGCGCCATTGCCCCTTCCACAAGCGGGCACCGCAGGCGCCGTGGCCCGGGGCCGCCTGCACGTATTCGGCGGCGAGATCTTCACGCCCACCGCCGGGGTTTTCGCGGAAACCTGGCAGTACTCGCTGGATCAGGACCGCTGGCAGGCACTACCCGAACTGCCAACGCCTCGACACGGGCTCGGCGCCGTCACTCTCGGCGATCGTATTCACGCGGTCGGAGGTGCGACAGAGCCTGGCGGTCGGAGCACGTCCGATCGCCACGAGGTGCTGAGCCTCTAGCCGTCTCCCTGTCAGAAGAAGCGGCGAATGAGAGAGAGGAGCAGCGACAGACCGATGGAAATCAGAATCATCGATGCAAGGGGTAAGTAAAAGCGGAAACCGTCCCGCTTGATTTCGATGTCACCCGGCAGATGGCCGAACCAGCCCAATGCGCCCGCCTTGGCCAGCAGCCCGACGACGGCAATCGCCAGGCCGATCAGGATGAGCCAGTTGCCGATGGATCCGTTCACCGCCACCTCCGCGCCCCAGTGTCGCGCGAGTTTAACGCACCGACTCGGACTCCCGCTCGGGCTCCTGTGGAACGGACGCGGAAGAGAAAAGCAGCAGGAACATGATCGCCCAGCTGCCGGAAATGAATGCCAGGCCGAGCGGATCTGCTATCTCGACCGCGCCGAACCGGGCGCCCGCCAGATAGGTGACGGGCGCGAAGATCGCGGCCAGCGCCGCCGCGAGGAGCGGCTTCTGTCTCAACCACCCCATGCTGTGGTTCACGGTAAGCGCGAAGCCCAGCCAGAGCGCAACGATCCATGACGGCGCCAGTGCCCGATCGCCGTAATCCAGAATCCCCAGGCTAATCCAGGCCGTATCGACCACGAATCCGGTCAGCCCGAGTACCGCCAGCAGGCGAAGATCCTGCTGGATCAGCCCGGCATACCAGCTGAAGGCGATCAGCACCAGAACGCCGGCGAAGCCCCAGAGCGGTGCATCGGCGGCGCCTCCGATCACGCAGGCGAACCAGGTGACCTGGAACAGGATGGCGTTAACCAGCATGGGACCGCTGTCGCGAACGCCTGAGAGCAACTGTTGGTGATTGATCATGGCGACGCATGATAGAGACCCTCATGTGAAGGTAGCGTCAGGGGAAATCCTGCCTGCAGCCTCCGCGGCGCCTTGACCCGACTGCCGTCCGGAGTACACTCGCCTGCCTCCAGACAGGAGAGGTGCCGGAGCTGGCCGAACGGGCTTGACTCGAAATCAAGAGTGTCCTTAGGGGCACCGAGGGTTCGAATCCCTCCCTCTCCGCCATAAAACATGGCTCGGATCCATTGAGCAGATGCTTGCACCGGCCCTCTGCGATTTCCAGAAGCTCTCCCCAATCACGTTTCTGATCTGCTCGAACTCAGCGCCTCCTCCATCAGTGACATTGCTGCAGCAGTAAACTCCCACATGTTGGCTTCACGATCGTCGCTGCCCGTCTGCACGGTGATGGTCAGGGTCACGCGGCCAGACACCGCCAGCACGCAGGTGCCGGCTGGATGCCCGTATCTGGCGCCCGAAGGGCCGGCAGCACCGAGCTCAGCGATGCCCCAGGTGGCATCCAGCTGTTCCCGCGCCCTTATCGCGAAACGCTCCACCATCGGTTCCGACAGTGGTGCAAGTCCCTCCACATCCGCGGCTGTAATTTTCAGCAGTTCTCGACGGGATAAAAGCGTGTACACAACGCTGCCGCCGAGGAAGTAGGCAGACGCCCCGGGGACGGAAAGCAGCGAAGCGGAGATAAGGCCGCCGGTGGACGACTCTGCCACGGCGATGGTTTCGCCGCGTGCCTTCAGCAGCTCGCCGATGCGAGCGACCTGGTCTGTATTCAGTTGCTGGTGCATACCCGCGTTCCTCGTCCACCCTTGCCCGCGAACCGCATCAGTATAGCCGGTGGCCCCCCGCTGACGCCGCGCTCGTGGGTGAACTGTGGTAAAAACTCCTGAAACGGTAGGGAGAAAGAGCATGGATTCGAGAGAGGTAGTACTCAGGAACCGCCCGGTCGGCATGCCCACCCGGGACGATTTCGAGATTGTCACCAGTACGGTGCCGGTACCGTCGAAGGGTGAAGTGACGGTCCGGAACCTCTGCATGAGCGTGGATCCCTACATGCGGGGCCGGATGATCGACCGGAAGTCCTACGTGCCGCCATTCCAGGTGGGCGAGGTGCTGACCGGTGGCGCCGTAGGACAGGTGGTCGCATCAGAGGCGGAAGGTTTCGCGGAAGGCGACTATGTTCAGCACAACTATGGCTGGCGGGAAGCGCTGACCTGCGCCGCCGGCGAGCTGACGCCGCTGGGTGAGCTGGCCGCACCTGCGTCGGCCTATCTGGGTGTGCTGGGCATGCCGGGCATGACGTCCTATGTGGGGCTCCTGGGTGCCGCGGCGCTCAAGGACGGCGAGACAGTGTTCGTCTCAGGTGCCGCGGGAGCAGTGGGCAGCATTGCCGGGCAGATCGCCCGGGTCAGAGGCTGCCGGGTGCTCGGTAGTGCCGGTAGCGCTGATAAGGTGGCCTGGCTCAAGGAGCTCGGATTTGATTACGCCTTCGACTATCACGAGGGCCGGCTGCTCGATCATCTTCGGGAAGGCGCGCCGGATGGCCTCGACGTCTACTTCGACAACGTAGGTGGCGATCACCTGGAAGCCGCCATATTCCACATGCGCCCGTTCGGCCGGATAGCCCTTTGCGGGGCCATCTCCCAGTACAACGATACGGAGCCCGCACCGGGACCGGTCAACCTGACCATGGCGATCGGCCTGGGTCTGACGCTCAAGGGGTTCATCGTCTCTCACTATCAGAACATGGCCGACGATTTCCGTCGCGACATGGAGGGCTGGATCCAGTCTGGTGAAGTGGTCTACAAGGAAACGGTGTTCGATGGGATCGACAAAGCGCCGGACGCATTCATCGGGCTGTTCACGGGTGCGAACACCGGGAAGATGATCGTCAATCTGGAAAGCTGATCTGTGAGCGGGCGGCTCAATCCGGGTGTCCGATAGAAACTGATTCCCAGCCAGGGGAACAGTCATGTCTGAAGGCTGAAATCCGCGTCGCCTGTCAGATCAGCTGTTCCCTGATCCGATCGACAATGCCGATCCCAACGGCTCCGGCGATCTGGCCGTCTGGTTTTGTTTCCGCCTGATGATTCAGGCAGCGTGAGAATTCAGCTGTGAACGCGGCGCGAGAATGTTCGGCCAGGACCAGTTCGAGCGCGTCTCCGGGTATTTCATCGATGCGCATCCCGAACAGGCCCATCCCGGCGCCGACGGAGCAGGGCGATTTCCGGCTGACATCGATCGGCAGTTCCGACGGAGGACAGTCTGGATACCCTCTGCATCATCGATCAGCAGCCGCGCGCCTTCGAACCGAAGGTCTCGATCATGTGGAAAAGGCTGACGATGGCGAATACCGCATCGAAGGACAAGCGAGGTGTACTAGATTTGAAGATCCGAATCGTGGCCATGCTACCTGCTGTGTTGCTGGTGTTTATCGCTGGTCTGTGCGCCGCCCAGACGCCGTCGCGAGAACAGTTGCCACACGGGTATTCGGTCGATGGCAAGGCCGTTTATTACCGCGACTACGAACTAGACATTGATCCAGAAGGCTTCGAAGTACTGGATGCGCACTGGGTAAAGAACACGCGGCACGTGTTCTTCATGTTCACGCCCCGCAACGGGCAGGAGATCCGCCCCTGGAGCTGGAGCGAAGGTGAAGAAGGCGACTTCTACAGGCTGAATTCGCTGCTGGGATTTTTCGATAGAGCCGTTGACCCCGGGTCATTCCGGCTGGTGACTGACAACCTGGCGGTCGACGATTTTCAAGTCTATTACTTCAATACCCGGCCGCCCGTTGCTGCACCGAGCGTACTGCAAAATGCAGACCCGGAAAGCATCGAGGTCATCGACGAGAACTACGCCAGGGACAAGAGCAGGGTGTTTTATACGCGCCGCAATTTTGGTCCCTGCACGCTAGAGCAGGCGGATCCGGGGACATTCTCGGTGCTCAGCGAAACGTATTCAAAGGACGAGAAACATGCGTTTCACAATTGCTCACGGATAAAGAATGCAGACGCAAAGTCCTTCCGTGTTGTTTCCGGTTTTCTCGCGGCAGATGCAAAGCACGTTTTTCGATCGGGTAAGCTGTTCCCGGACGCGGACCCGGCCACGTTTGGCCGCCTGAAGCATCGCTTCGGTAATCTGAACTTCTACACCGATGCTCAGCATGTCTACTACTTCAACAGCAAGGTAGACGATGCGGATCCACGCACCTTTCAGCTTATAGCGAACTATTTTGCCAAGGATCATCAGAGCGCGTTTTTCTGCTCCAAGAGATGCCACAAGATTCCCGGCGCTGACGTAGCGACGTTTCGTGCCGCGCCGGTCCAAAGCGCGTGGGCGAACACCCGGGTCTATGCCCGCGACGAAAGCCGGGTGTTCTTTTGTGCCGAACACAAAGATGAGGACCCTTGCTCTGCGTTGCCTGATTCAGATCCGGGTTCCTTTGAGTACATCGGGCAGTACTTTTCAAGAGACGAGGGCAACGTATTCTTCAGGGAGGCGGTGGTGCCGGGGGCCGACGCTGCAACATTCGAAATATTCGAGGCCGATGAACATGGCGGAATCTATCGTGCCCGGGATAAGGACAAGATCTACATTATTCGAAGGACCGGCGCGCCGAGTTTCTATGAATACGAAATCGAAGCTGCCGGACAATCGTGATGAGCCTCCCTGGCAACCCGTTGATCAACATCAATTGAATCAGGCACCCGGGTTTCTGAAAAACCTATCATCAGCCGATTGGGCGCAGGTCGTGGTCAGTAATCTTCGCCTTGGCGGCGCTTTTGGAGGTCGTGTCTTCTGCCAGCCATCGCTCGAGGCAGCCTGGCTTTCTTACGCGGTTGGTAAACCTGTCAGAGTGCAGTGGAGCCGAGAGAATGACTTTCGACATAATTATATGTGGGTCCGCAGTTCTCGACCCGCATACGCGCAAGCCTGAATGAGGACGGCAACATCGTAGCGTGGCACCATCAATTGGTCGGATCACTGATACTGACTTCATCGATGCTGGTTCCACCCTACTTACATTGGGCCGCCAACATTCCGGCTGATCCCGGAACCGTTCGCGGTCTGGAGACGCCATACAGTTTTCCAAACCACGAGGTCGTGTTTGGTGACGTACGATTGCCGATGCCAACTGGTCCATGGCGCGGCCTAGTTGCGGCGCCGAATACTTTCGCCGTCGAATGCGCGATGGACGAGCTCGCGCGGGCAGCAGACATCGATCCCATTGATTTCCGGATCCGTCACGGCGCACATCCGCGACTAGCTCAAGTGCTCAAAACTCTCCCTTAACCACAAGGACCACAGACAGGAGGCGAATCGAATGTCGGCAGGTTTTTTCCCAGTTGATCGCTTGCGCACTACGCTCATCGTCATCTTAGCCGCGCTGACCGCGTCGGGCTGTGACCGTGACACCCAGGGTTTCGCGCTTCCGGAGGGCGATGCAGAAAGGGGCAGAGCGGAGTTCGTGAGCCTGGGCTGCAGCGATTGCCACAGCGTGATGGGTGAATCCGGGCTAAACGAGATAGACCCGCAGGCAGAGATCGTGGTCATTCTCGGTGGATCGGCGTCCCGTGTGCAGACCTACGGCAACCTGGTTACTTCAATCATCAACCCGTCTCATCGTGTGCGTCGCGGCAAGCCGGAGATGATGTCGAACCCGGACGGCAGTTCGCGCATGCGCAGTTACAACGACGTCATGACGGTGCAGCAGCTGGTCGATCTGGTGACTTTTCTGAAGGAGCACTACGAAGTCTGGACGCCGCCCACGTCCTACCCTCCGCTGTAGATTGTGCGCCTGCGGTGTCTTAAGGCTTCAGCGCCCGATAAAGAAACGGCAGGCTCTGATCCATCCGGTAGTCGATACCCGAACGGGTATCGTTGAACTCCTCGTAGCGGTGTTCCACTCCTGCGCGAGTCAGTGCCCGTGACAACTTCTTTGCCCTGAAACGCCTCGTGTCCAGATCGTGTCTATCGCTGAGCCGTAGCCGGCACCCAGGCTAGTTGATCGCGCACCGGTCTTGTAAGCCACTGAAACACAAAGAGACATCAAAGGTCCGAATCCCTCCCTCTCCGCCAATCAATTTGCCATCTTTCAGTTGCTTTCCTGACTGATCGTAAATACTTACGCGGAGCCGAGGCACTCAAACTGTGCACGGCGCACAGTCCGAAAAGTCAATCAGCCATCCCGTTCAAGATTCATTCGTGTCGGCCGATCACCCGGGCCAGTACTGTGATTTCCAAGAAGCCGCCGGACCAGAGAAGATGCTGAAAGCACCCATCCCTGTCGACGATCAGGCTCGCGTCGACGCCCTCAACAACACCGGTCTCCTAGACACCCCGGCCGACGAGCGTTTCGATCGTTACACGAGACTGGTCAAGCGCCTCTTCGATGTGCCGATTGCGCTGGTCAGCCTGGTGGATACCAATCGGCAATGGTTCAAATCCTGCATCGGCCTCGACGTGGACGAAACCGCACGGGATATCTCTTTCTGCGGCCACGCCATTCTCGATACTCAGATGTTCATCGTCGAGGACACCGAGGCCGACGACCGATTCAGCGACAACCCGCTGGTGACCGGTGAGCCACACATCCGCTTCTACGCCGGCTACCCGCTGCGCGGCGCTGGCGGCCATCGTCTGGGTACTCTGTGTATCATCGATCAGCGACCACGTACGCTGAACGAATCCGATCTGAGCACACTCAGCGACATCGGCGAAATGGTCGCCGGCGAGCTTGGTTCGCTACAGCTCGCCAGTACGGATGAACTGACGGGGCTGACGAACCGGCGCGGCTTCGAAATGCTGACCGAGCAGGCGCTGGCCATCTGCCGCCGAGGAGGAGAACCTGCAAGCCTCCTGATGATCGACATGGATGGCTTCAAGGCCATCAACGATCAACACGGTCACGAGGAGGGCGATCGCGCCCTCATCGAGTTCAGCCGTCTGCTGCTGACCGTTTTCCGCGAGTCAGACGTCGTGGCGAGACTGGGTGGCGACGAGTTCGCAGTGCTGCTGACCGGCACCAACGACGCCGACAGCCAACGGGCTCTTGCGCGACTGAACGAGGCAGTCACCGAGCGCAACCAGTACAGCGACAGAGCCTACCCACTGGCTTTCAGCGGCGGCACGACAACTTGCCAGACGGATCAGAAGAATCAGGATATCGCCGAGCTGCTGCGCCAGGCGGACGCACAAATGTACGATCAGAAACGGCACAAGCTCGAGCAGCGAATGTCGGTGTGAGGGCACCTACACTCGGCCCACCCGAACTATCCGCCATTGGCGGCGCATTTGCCCGAATTGCAGCCACTGAAGGTTCGTCCAGCACGAGGCTACGGCAATTTCTGATCGTCGGTCGGGTAAATTCTGTTTTTCCTGCGTAATCGGGCGCTTTTAGACTGTCCTCTACGTTACCGGGCAGCCTGTTCACGCCCCCGTCACACCAGGGGGTTCAATATTTGCATATTACTGTCGCGCTGACCCTCGAACCTACGGACGCACACACATGAATCGCTGGCAATTGCTCGCACCCGTACTTTTCCTGCTGCCAGGCGCCCCGGGGCACGCGGCAACCCCGCCGCCGCCCGCAGTGATCGTCGAGATCGTCGGCTCCGAAACCATTGCCGATCGCATCGAAGCGCTCGGCACACTACGCCCCAATGAATCGGTCAGGATCACGGCCAGTGTCTCCGACACCATCTCGCACATTCACTTCGAGGACGGCCAGCCTGTAGAGGCCGGCGACGTACTGGTTGAGCTGACGGATCAGGAGGAATCGGCGCTGCTAACGGAAGCGGAATCACTGGCCGAAGAGGCCCGGCGTCAGTTCGAGCGGCACGAAGAGCTGCTGGTGAGCGGCAGCGCGTCTGAATCGCTTCTCGATGAACGCCGTCGGGAATGGCAGGCGGCCCAGGCAAGGCTGGAGGCAGTCAGGTCCCGGCTCAAAGACCGATTGGTAGTCGCCCCGTTCTCGGGACGGGTAGGCCTGCGGATGGTGAGCCCAGGTGCGCTGATTTCGCCGGGCGAACCGATCACGACTCTGGTCGACGACAGCCGGATGAAGCTCGACATCAGCGTTCCCGCCATCTATTTCACCAGCGTCACTCCAGGCACCCGTATCGAAGCCACTTCGCCAGTGCTGCCCGGACGCACCTTCGAAGGAACGGTGACATCCATCGACAGCACCATCGACCCGGTGACCCGCGCCATGACGGTCAGGGCCGTGATCGACAACCCCGCCCATGAGTTGATCGGCGGCATGCTGATGACCCTGAACCTGCTGCGCAACGAGCGCCAGGCCCTGGTCATCGGCGAGGAAGCCATCATCCCCCAGGGCGAGTCCAAGTACGTGATGATCGTGGCCGAGGTGGGCGGCATGCTGCGGGCGGAAAAGCGGGAGGTAACCTTGGGTACCCGGATGCCCGGTCGTGTGGAAGTCCTGTCGGGGCTTGCGGCCGGAGATCAGATCGTCACCCACGGCACGCTGAAGGTTCGGCCAGGCATGCCGGTTCGGATCAAAGCCATCGACGATGGCTCCGTTCCGATCGAGGAGCTGATCCGGCCGGAGCAAACCGCCCAGATCGACGGCACTCGCCGTGGCTTAGCCGCCGGCACTGTTGCCGCACCAGGCGAATGACCCTCACTGATGCCTCTGTACGCCGCCCGGTTTTCGCGGCGGTCATATCGCTGCTGCTGATCGCCTTCGGCCTGCTCACATTCGACCGTCTGCCGCTTCGTGAGTACCCGGACATCGACCCGCCCGTGGTGAGCATCGAGACCGTCTATCGGGGCGCCGCGGCGTCCGTCGTCGAGACCCGCATCACCCAGGTCATCGAAGAGCGCATCGCCGGGGTGGAAGGGATCGAGTTCATCGAATCGTCTAGCAGTGACGGCAGCAGCGACATTACGGTGGAGTTCTCCATCGGTCGTGACGTGGATGCGGCGGCGAATGATCTCCGCGATCGGGTGAGCGGCGCGCTGCAGAGCCTGCCGCGGGAAGCGGAGCCACCGGAAGTCCGCAAAGTGGACTCGAATGGCTCGGTGATCATGTGGATCAACCTGGTCAGCGACCGAATGACTGTGCCGGAGCTCACTGACTATGCCGAGCGCTATCTGGTGGACCGGTTCTCCGTGCTGGACGGCGTGGCCAGGGTATTCGTCGGCGGCGCCCAGCGCTACGCCATGCGGATCTGGCTGGACCGCCGAGCCCTGGCGGCTCGTGGTCTGACTGTGAACGACGTCGAGCAGGCGTTGCTTGCAGGCAACGTCGAGCTGCCGGCAGGCGAAGTGGAGTCGGTCGAGCGCCGGTTCACCGTGCGCGTCGACCGGGCCTTCGAATCGCCGGAGGACTTTCAGCAGCTTGTCATCGCCGAAGGCTCCGACGGTTACCTGGTGCGCCTGGCGGATGTTGCCCGGGTCGAACGCGGCACGGAGGAGGATCGAACGTTCTTCCGAGGCAACGGCATACCCCAGGTCGGCCTGGGCGTGGTACGTCAGTCGACGGCAAACCTGCTCGATGTGGCTCGCGCTGCAAAGCGCGAAATGGCAACGCTGGGGCCGACACTGCCCGAGGGTATGGCCTTCAAACAGAGTTACGACTCCTCGGTGTTCGTCGAAGGCGCGGTAAACGAAGTGTACAAAACTCTGTTCATTGCCGTGAGTCTGGTGGTGCTTACCATCTTCCTGTTCCTCGGCAGTATGCGCGCCATGCTGGTGCCCGCGGTCACGGTGCCCGTCTGCATCATCGCTACCTTCATCGCCCTGTACGCGCTTGGTTTTTCCATCAACCTGCTGACGCTGCTGGCGTTGGTCCTGGCCATCGGCCTGGTCGTGGACGATGCCATCGTCATGCTCGAAAACATCCATCGGCGCATCGATCAGCTGGGCGAAACGCCGCTGGTGGCGGCATACCGCGGCGCCCGCCAGGTAGGATTCGCCATCATCGCCACTACGGCCGTGCTGGTTGCGGTGTTCGTGCCCATTGCCTTCCTGGAGGGCGACGTGGGCCGACTGTTTTCCGAATTCTCGCTGACCATGGCCGCAGCCGTGTTGTTCTCCTCGCTGGTCGCCCTGACGCTGGCACCGGCGCTGGCCTCCAAGGTGTTGCGCGAGAGCGAAGGCGAAAACCGCCTGACCCGGATGATCGATCACAACTTCAGCGTGGTGAACGGCTACTACCGCAGGATGCTCAGCTTTGTGCTGGCGCGCAGCTGGATGGCGATCGTGGGCTTCCTGCTCGTGGTTGCAGCAGGCGTTGGCCTGTTCCGTGAGATCCCGCAGGAATACACGCCGAAGGAAGATCGCGGCAGCTTCTTCACCTTTGTGCGCGGCCCCGAAGGGGCAACGTTTGAATACATGTCGCCCTACATGAATGAGGTCGAGCGGCGCCTGATGCCTTTCGTGGAGCGCGGCGAAATTCAGCGGCTGCTCATCCGTACGCCTGGTGGGTTCTCCGGTGTGCCGCGCTTCAACACCGGCGTGGCAGTGGTCGTGCTGACCCCTTTCGGCGAGCGTCGTTCCGGGAACGAGATACTCGGCGATGTGCGGCGGGAACTGGCCGACTTGCCTGGCGTGTTCGCTTTCCCGGTGATGCGCCAGGGGTTCGGATCTAACGCGGACAAACCCGTGCAGTTCGTCATCGGCGGCGGCTCCTATGAGGAACTGTCCCGTTGGCGCGACCAGCTGCTGGAGCGAATCGACGCAGACAATCCCGGACTCGTGGGCCTGGATTGGGACTACAAGGAAACGCAGCCGCAGCTGCGGGTTCAGATCGACTACAACCGCGCCTCTGACCTGGGCGTCTCCGTGGCGGACATCGGCCGCACCCTGGAAACCATGCTTGGATCCCGAAGGGTGACCACCTATCTGGAAGAGGGCGAAGAGTATGACGTGATTCTCGAAGGCGAGCGGGACGAGCAGCGCACGCCCGCGGCCACCGAGAACATCTACGTCCGGTCGAACTCGACCGGAGAACTCATCCCGCTGTCCAACCTCGTCACGATCACGGAGTTCGCTGACTCGAACACGCTGAACCGATTCAATCGGGTGCGGGCCATCACCTTCGAGGCGAACCTGGCTGATGATCTGGTGCTCGACGATGCCATCAGCTATCTCGAAGGTCTGGTTCGTGAAACGCTGCCCGAGCGTGCCGTGATCGACTACAAGGGGCAGAGCAGGGATCTCAAGGAGTCCGGTGCTTCCGTCGTCTTCGTCATGCTGCTCGGCATTGCGGTGGTGTTCCTGGCGCTGGCCGCACAGTTCGAGAGTTTCCGCCACCCTGTCACCATCATCCTGACGGTGCCGCTGGCGATGTTTGGCGGCCTGCTCGGGCTCTGGCTGACGGGCAACACCTTGAACATCTACAGTCAGATTGGACTGGTGATGCTGGTTGGCCTCGCGGCCAAGAACGGCATTCTCATCGTCGAATTTGCCAACCAGCTGCGCGATCAGGGATACGGATTCGACGACGCGCTGTTGCGGGCCTGTGAGGTGCGCCTGCGCCCCATCGTGATGACGACGATCACCACAGCGGCCGGCACACTGCCGCTGATCCTCGCGACCGGTGCCGGAGCGGAAACACGCCAGGTGATCGGCATCGTGGTCTTCGGCGGCGTTACGGTCGCCATGCTGTTCACTCTGTTCGTCGTGCCGGTCGCCTACCGTCTGTTCGCCGGCAGCGCCACATCACCGCTGGCGACCTCCCGCCGTCTGGCGAGGGAACTGGAGGCGCAGCCCGTTCAAGGCGCCAAGACATCTGGTGCGGATGGATCGGTCAGTGAGGGCACACGTGCTGCATGATGCCGGGCTGGCGTGCTTCACCGCGAAGGACCGACGCTGCACCCGCAAGGCGTGGACGAGCTATGAGTCTTAAGCAGCAGCTGTTCTGGATGACGACGCTGTCGCTGGTGTCGACACTCGCCTGGGTGAATGTCATCTACTCGGAGAAAAAGCCGAGCTTTGATGGCATCGGCAAAGTCTACATGGGCCGCGAGATCTCGCACGTGATGGGCCATCGCGGCGCCGGCTGGTTGGAGCGACCAGAGCGGGAAAGAGAAGAACGCACCGATCTTCTGATCTCACGGCTGCCGCTCGAAGCGGACGATGTGGTTGCCGATATCGGTGCGGGCACCGGCTACTTCAGCTTTCCGGTCGCCGAGCGCCTGCCTTCGGGGCAGGTGCTGGCCGTCGACATTCAGCCGGAGATGCTGGCCCGCATAGAGCAACGGAAAAGCGCCGACGGCATCAGCAACGTGGTGCCGGTGCTGGGCAGCGTCACGGATCCCAACCTCCCGCAAGCCGGGGTGGACCTGATCTTCATTGTCGACGCCTATCACGAGTTCTCTCATCCCCGGGAAATGGGAGAGGCTATGGCCCGAGCGCTGGTGCCTGGCGGCAAGCTGGTGCTGATCGAATACCGGGCGGAAGACCGTTCCGTGCCGATCAAGCCGCTGCACAAGATGAGTGAACGCCAGGCGAAGAAGGAAATGGCGGCACTCGGCCTCGACTGGGTGCGCACGGATGACTATCTGCCGCAGCAGCACGTGCTGATATTCGAGAAGCCGCAGACGCTTTGAACAAGGCGGCCGGCCATCACGCCCCGCTGTGTCACTGCAAACCCAGCCGAGCGGCCAGTTACCAGTGTCCTGATCCAGGCTCGCCTTTGATTGGCCCCTTCAGATTTCTTGTCACCCATCCGCCGTAATAGCCACCCGGCTGTGGGCTCACCCGTTCATCGCCGATGAAGCAGGACAGGCGGTTCGGATAGAACGCATACCAGCCCTGTATGTCAGCAAACTCGGGAAAGGTCTCCCGATAACACCAGGCAATCGTGCTTCGAGCCGGATCGTCGACTAGGGCGAAGCTGATCGCGACGCCTTTCCACTCGCAGATCGACGGCATATCGAGCTCGACCATCAGCACTTCACGAACGTCTCCGGGCGGCAGGTAATAGGTGGGCGCACCAGCCGTTTCCAGAACCCGCCTGCCGTTTTCCGAGTGCGCAATCTCGGTCTCCCCGTGCACAACCCGGAGCACCTCCGGGACCGCTTCAAGTCGCGGTGGACGCGGAAAGTCCCAGACGGACAATTCCCCTTCACCAACTGGTTCAGCGAACGGCGGCCGCTTCTGACCCCGATAGGCCCACTTCTCTCGGGCGGCAATGATTGCAGGACTCGCCTCTAACATCAGCCGAGTTCTCCAGCATCAATGTCCGCCAGCCGTCTGCGGAATCGCATGAGCGCCCGGCTGCTCGGCGTCTGGATGGCAACCCGGTTGTGGAACAGCACG
>Ga0316194_10000430_pt1 | contig 26533 bp, 28 predicted proteins | sample CroRivsedime1_MG_FD_204936 | JGI IMG/M metagenome (GOLD analysis project Ga0316194, IMG submission 204936) | Coastal sediment microbial communities from Maine, United States - Cross River sediment 1 | ecosystem: Environmental > Aquatic > Marine > Coastal > Sediment | place: USA: Maine...
TCTCCTCCTTGGGCCCGATCTCACGCCCTGGCCAAGGGCGATCGGGCGATTGTTAATAGGTGAATGGCCACGCTTTCCAGTAGTTGCGGATACGAATCCAGATGCCGTAGAGACCGAGCGGTTCGAAGATGAGGAACCCGATCAGCAGAAGTCCGTAGAGCACAAGGTTGAGCTGAAACACGTTGAGACCGGGGGAAGTGCCGGGAAGAGTGGAAACGATCCCCGGATCCTCCATCCCGGTCGACACGAAGACGCCGGAGACAGCAGAGAGGAAGCCGTTCCCCGATTCGACCGTCGACGCGAGCAAGCCCGTGAAATCCTGAACGAGGCGGGGCAGGATGATCACAAACGCGGCGCCGAGCAGCGTGCCCGTTACCGTGCCGAGGCCGCCGATGAGCAGGATCGCCACGAACTGGATGGACATCAGCAGTGAGAACCCCTCGGGAATGAGGCGACCAAGGAACGCTCCCAGCAGTGCGCCGGTCATGCCGGCGAAGGCAGACGACAGCGCGAACGCAATCACCTTGTGCCGAGTATCGGCGACGCCCATCACCTCCGCTGCGATATCTCGATCGCGGATCGACATGAACGCCCGGCCGATCCGGGTTCTTTGGATGTTCTTCGCAACGATGATTGCCACGACAAGGAACGTCAAGAGTAGGAGGTACGTCTTCGCCTCGCTTGTCATCTCGATGCCAAACCACGAACCATCCGCCGAGAAATCGATGAGCGGGGTCTCTTCCTTCCAGAAGCGGAACGCGAATCCTGGGAACTCGCGCCCCGCCTGGGCGCCGCCCGTCATGGCGACGGTGCTGCGGAAGATCCATTCCCCGATGAACACCAGCCCGAGTGTGACAATTGCTAGGTAGATGCCTCGCACCCGGACGGCCGCAGGGGCGATCAGTGCCCCGACCAGCGCAGCGACGAGTCCCGAGGCGGGCAGCCAGATCCAGATCGGCAGCGCGAGACCCCACAGAGTCCGACTGGCCTCACCGCCGAGCACCACTGCTGTGTACGCACCGACTCCGACGAAGAAGGCATGGCCGAGCGAGACCTGCCCCGCGAGGCCAGACAGGATGTGTAGACCGAGGGCGCCAATCGCATAGACAGCGACGCGGCTCAGGATCGTCAGCCAGTCGTTGTCGGACAGGAAGCCGAGACCAGGGATCACCCCGAAAGGAATGACCACGAGGATTGCGAGGAAGACGAACGCTGCGGTCTTCTGTGTCCACGTGGGCAGCAGCGACATCTCCGACGAGTAGGTCACGAAGAGGCGGGGGCGATTCCTCATACGCGCCGGATCTCCTCGGTGCCAAACAAGCCGTACGGACGAATGAGTAGCACCACAAGCATGACGATGTACGGCATCACCCCTGAGAAGCCGACGCCGAGGAACGACCACGTCGAGCCGGTGAGATAGACGCCGGCGTATGTCTCCGCGAGGCCCACAATGAAGCCCCCGATGACTGCACCAGTGATCGAGTCAAGGCCGCCTATGACGATCGCCGGCAGGGCTCGGAAGGCAAAAAACGCCGTCGTACCACTCACGCCAAGGGCGGATCGCGGGTACACCGATGAGAAGATCCCGGCGAGGGCAGCAAGACCGGCTCCGATCGCCCATGCCATGGCGAATATCCTGCCTGTGCTGATGCCCTGGGCCATGGCGGCTTCCTGGTCGAACGCGGTCGCACGCATGGCGATGCCGTAGCGGGAGCGGAAGAAGAGCGCGATCCCAACCAACGTGATGATGGTCACGACGAGGGTTGCGATCTCCGTCTTGGCGACGAGCGCCGGTCCGATGTTCACGACGTCCGCTCCCCACGGATCGCCGAGCGGGCGAGGAGTACTTCCGATGAGGTCGTCGGTGATGGTCCTCAGCACGATGTCGAGAGCGATCGTGATCATCACCACCGAGAAGAGCGGCTCACCGATCATCGGACGAATCGCAAGGCGTTCCAGCACGAGACCAACGATGGCGGTGAGAAGCACCGCCACGATGGCAGACAGAACCCACTGAACGGGAGTGGGCACGAACGTCACGTAGCGACCGGGGAAGTTGATCACGGTGGCGAGGTACGCGGCGAAGAACGCACCGAGGGCGGCGATAGCACCGTGGGCGAAGTTGAGCACCTGTGTTGCCTTGTAGATGAGGACGAGACCCAGCGCGAGGAGTGCGTAGATAGCGCCGAGCGCGATTCCACTGCTCGTTGCATTCGCTAACTTCTCAGCGGCGTCTTGCCCCCCGGCCTGGGCGAACGTGAGCGCTGCAACGATCATGACTCGTACATCCCGTTGACCAGATCGGAGTACATACCCTCCATCGTCCTGCGTTTGACCTTCTGCGTAGCCGTTAGTTCGCCGTCCTCGTGATCCAACTCTTTGGGGATCAACCGAAACGCCTTCAGCTGCTCGACGGTCGCGAACTTGGTGTTGGTTGCGTTGACAATGCCCTGGACGAGTTCGATGACCTCGGGCTTCTCGGTGAGGTCGCGGTACGTCGTGTACGGGATGCTCTTCGAAAGGGCCCAGCCACCGACGACGTCGTATTCGATGGCGATGAGCGCAGTGAGGTACTTGCGACCATCACCGATCACCATCGCCTCCTTGATGAATGGCGAGGTCTTGAGGCTGTTCTCGATTTCGGAGGGTGAGACGTTCTTCCCGCCGGACGTGATGATGATGTGCTTGATCCGGTCAATGATCTTGATGTGGGTCCCCTCAACCCACACGCCGACGTCGCCGGTCATCAGCCAGCCGTCCTCGGTGAACGTCTCGGCGGTCTCGTCGGGTTTGTTCCAGTACCCAAGGAAGTTGCCTGGGTGTTTGGTCTGGATCTCACCCGTCTGCTCATCGAGCCGAAGGCCAATACTCGGGTAGGGCTCCCCCACGGTTCCGACGATTGCCCGGCCGCCGAAGTTGAGGGTCGCTACGGCGCTGTTCTCGGTCATCCCGTAGAGCTCGTACATCGGAACGCCGAATCCCATGAAGAACTCGATGACCTCCGGGGCGATCGGAGCGGCGCTCGTCCCCGCCCATCGGCAGCGGCGCAGGCCGATCCGCTCCTTGAGGGCGCGGAACACGATGACGTTGCCAACCCAGTAGGCCAGGCGGGTCCCGAGGGTGTAGTCCCCGCCGTGTTTGACGCGGCTGCGCCCGACGAACGAGGCGATCTTGAAGCCGACGGCGTTGACGAGGCGCTTCAGGAACGACGCATCGTTCAGCTTGATAAGGACGGTTGCGTGGATCTTCTCCCAGATACGAGGAACGGCGAAGAACAAGGTTGGCTGGACTTCCTGGAGGTTGATCTGCACGGTCTCGATCGACTCGGCGAAGTTGAGAATCGCCCCGGACGAGCACATTGTCCACGTCGACATGATCCGCTCCGCCACGTGGCCGAGCGGCAGATACGTGAGGATCAGGTCGTGTGGACCCGGGACTCTGCCATCGGGCGCCCGACCCTTGGCGAGAATCAGGTTGTCGATAGCGAACGTCGCGTTTGCGTTGGTCAGCATCGCCCCTTTCGGGGGGCCGGTTGTGCCGGAGGTGTAGACGAGCGTGACGATGTCGTCTGGTTCAGCTTCGGCCATCGCCTCCGCCACGGTCCCGGGGTGCTGTTTCCGGTGGGTTCGACCCAGGTCGAGAAAGTCGTCCCAGAACAGCAGGCGGTCGTCGTCGTAGGAGCGGAGGCCTCGAGGTTCCAGATAGACGATCGTCTCGACGTGCGGGAAGTCCTTCCGGTCCGAATCAACGACCTTGTCCACTTGTTCCTGGTCTTCGGCGAGGTGAACACGCGCGCCGGAGTCATTGACGAGGTATTTCACCTCCGCGGTCGGATTGGTCGGATACAGCCCGGTTGACATGGCCCGGATGGCAATGGCGGCGAGATCGAAGATCACCCACTCGGGGCGGTCTTCGGAGTGAATCGACACGACGTCGCCGCGCTGGACACCCAGGGCGAGCAGGCCGTGCGCTACCAGGACGATCTCTTCCCAGAGCTCGGCCCACGTTCGCTCCTGCCAGATTCCGAAGCGCTTGTCGCGCATGGCGACGCCGTCGGGAGATGTGTGGGACCGTTCGCGAACCATGAGAGCCACGGTGCGACACGCGCCTGATAGGTCGGGTTGACCCGTCTGTTCGAGCGTGGTCGTCACTGCCCCGTCGCCTCCAGCTCTCCGGCCCCAATCCACAATAGGGATTTGAACCGGACCCTGCTGGCTCATCGCGAATCGCGTACCCAGGGTTCGCCACGTCCTATTTGGCGTCTCCAGCCCGCGGTACGGGCGTGCTTCATTCCGCGGGCCCACGACGCCAAATAGGACGTCCATAACCCTGGGTACGGGTAGTAGCCGGAGCCCGCGAATTTGGCTTCTCAGTCTGCCTGGCGGCCTACGACCATCTCGGCCGCCTCGCGGACCGACGGATTCCGATCCCGAGCCGCCTCGCGAATCGCCGGTTCGACGGCGGGGTCGTCGAATACGGTCAGGGCGACGACAGCCCTGCGGCGCACCTGCGGAGGGGCGCCGGCCACCAACTCGAGCAGGACCGGTAGAGCTGCCTGATCTCGAATAGCGCCGAGTGCGGCGACCGCAGCCTCCCGGCTCGCCCGATCGCCGTCGCCCGCCGCCAGATCGATGAGCCACGGGACCGCCTCACCGTGGCGCAGCTCCCCGTAGGCGGTCGCCACGGCCTCACGCACCCTCGGGTCGTCGTCCGAGCGCACGGTGTCGAGGACTGCAGCGGCCCGTTCTCCGGCACCTCCGAGCGCCTCAACCGCCATTGCCCGCACCGCGCCATCCATGTCCTCCCCAGCGAGACCGGCGATCGCAACAACCGACTCGTCGGACAGCCCGAATGCAACACACGCCGAGATCGCGAGCCGCCGTATCCCGGCGTCCGGGTGTTCGAGGAACGGGACTGGATCATCGAGGAGCCGAACCAACGCCTCACGGTCGACGGACTCCGCCGCGTCAGGAGTGATGGAGGTCCTCCCGCACCCATTCAGCGCCGCCCGGCCAGTGCTCCTTCTTCCAGATCGGAGCGCGGGCCTTGATCTCGTCGATCAAGTAGCGCCCGGCTGGGAACGCATCACTCCGATGCGGCGAGGAAACGGCTACAACAACGGAAATCTCTCCAACACCCAACTCGCCAACCCGGTGGATCGCAGCGACCTTGCTGACCGGCCACCGCTCCCGCACCTCGCCGACAACCTCCGCGATCTTCTCGATGACCTGCTCGTCGTAGGTCTCATACTCGAGGTGGGTCACGCCGCTTCTCCCCGGCGAGTGGTCCCGTACGGTTCCCACGAAGAGCACCACCGCTCCGGCATCCGGCGTCGAAACGGCCGCAACGACGTCCGCAGGATCCACCACATCGGCGGACACGGCGATCAGATCTGACTGCTGGGATAGATGGTCTGAGGGCATACAATCGACTCCGTGGACGACACTACCCATGGAAACACACCATTGGCGCCCGAGCCCGATCCAGCCGACGAGCTCTACCCGCCCTACGTAGCGTACGTAAGGCCGTGGAGTCGTGAGACCGGGCCGACCACACGACCAACACCGACGCCTCCTCCGAACCCGGCACCGAAGCAGACCAGCCACGTTGCAACTGGAGCCGTAGCCTTCATTTCGGCCATTGTCGGTGCGATCGCCGTTGTTGGTCTCCTCGCGCTCCTCGGCCTCTTCTCCGATGACGCAGCTGAGACAGCCGCCCCGCCCGCCAATGAGCCAGCAATTCCGACCGTCGTTCGAGAAGTCACAACCGAGATCGTGACCAATCCCGCCGAAGCCGGGGCGGCTGAGGCCATCGCCGTCAAAGTTGTCCCATCCGTCGTCACCGTCGAAGTTGGGGATCTTCAAGGCGACACGCTCACCCTCACCGGTTCCGGCTCCGGCGTGATTCTCGAAGACGGATACATCGTCACCAACCACCATGTCATCGACGGCGCCACAATGAGCCGTGTCGTGCTGCAAGACGGCAGAACCTACGACGCCGAGATCATCGGCTCGGACGCCTGGACCGATGTCGCCGTTCTCAAGGTCGACATCGCCGGACTCACGCCGATCGATTTCGGGTCCACCGAGGATCTCGCCATCGGCCGGATGGCGGTGGCTGTCGGGAACCCGCTCGGACAGGACGGAGGGGTATCGCTTACCGTAGGGGTTATCTCCGCGCTCTCGCGAACGGTCGCGTTTGGCGACTCAACCGCCCTCTACGGCATGCTGCAAACCGATGCGCCGATTACCTCCGGCTCGAGCGGCGGCGCTCTGGTCGACGAAAACGGGAAGCTCATCGGCATCACCGCGGCAATCGGAGTGAGCCAGGCCGGTGCTGAAGGTATCGGGTACGCGATTCCGGTCGAACTCGTTCAGCGTGTCGCCAACGAGATCATCGAGACCGGCACGGTCAAACACGGGTTCATCGGCATCATCGGGACCGACTACGTTGCCGACGCAGAAGATGGCGCGCTTGTGCCGGCGGGTGCCGAGATTACCGACCTCTGGGGGGAGTATTCGGCGGCGGGAGATGCAGGTTTCGTGCCAGGAGACGCAATCGTCGAGGTCGCCGGTGTCAGGATCACGACGATGGAGGACCTTGTCGTGCAGCTTCGCCTGTTCCACGTCGGCGACGAGGTCGTGCTGACGGCCAATCGGGACGGCGCGCCGTTCCGTGCCGCGGTGATTCTCGATGAACGCCCCGAGGACTCGCCGCCACCCACCGATGAAGAGACCCCCGGTGACGGGTGATCTCCCCCTCAGCGGTGATGGCGACGACCTGTTCGCGCAGCTCTTCCGACTGTTCCAGTCATCAGGACCGGTCAACTGGAAACTCGCTCGCGAACTGACGAAGAATCTCGCGGGTGAACGGGAGCCGATCGAGCCCGAGGTCGCCGAGGAATACCGGGAACTCGGCCATGTGGCCGAGCTGCGGATCCAGGCCACTGCGGACCTCCCGGCGCCATCGCCGGGGGATTTGAACCCCACGGATCGCACCACCTGGGCACTTGAGAACCAGCAGACGTTCCGCATCCTCGTCGAGCCACTCGGAGACAAACTCTCCGGGGGCTTCGCCGGCATCCCGGGCGCCGAGTCACTTGGGCAGATGGGAGCCATGCTCCAACCGCTCGGTCCGGCCTTGCTTGGGATGCAGGCAGGAACCATGGTCGGGTTCATGGCGCACCGTGTGCTCGGTCAGTTCGACACCGGAATCCCCGCTATCGACCACGATCAGCCCTACTTGATCGTTCCGAACGTCGAGGCCTTCGCCTACGAAGCCGAAGTGGACGTTCGCCAGGTCCGCTTGTGGGCGGCAATTCACGAGATGCTGTTCCAGCGCCTGATGGAGATCGAGTGGCTGCGCGGCCATTTCGTATCGGTGGTCAATGCCTTCTACGACACGGTCGAGTTCGACATGTCGGATCTCATGGGGCAGATGGGTGCCCTCGACGACCCGGATCGTATACGCGACCTTCTCGGCGAGGATGGCGCCTCGGGCCCGGCACTGTTGAAGGGCACGTCCGACTCGGACCGCCTTGCGGGAATCCAAGCGTGCACCGCTTTCCTCGAAGGGTACGGCGACTTCATGACGCGAAAGGTCGGGGCGGAACTTCTCCCCGACCTCGACCGGATCGAGAGCGCCAACACGAGAAGACGCTCCGAACCCGACCAGGCCGAGCAGTACCTCCAGCAGATGGTCGGCCTCGAGCTCCAGCGATACCGTGCCGCCGATGCCGCCGACTTCTGCATCGAGATTGAGCAGCGTTGGGGCGATCAGGCACTCGAGCGTGTTTGGGAGCAGCCGGAGAACCTCCCAACCCTCGCCGAGCTAACCGACCCCGTGGGTTGGGCCGCACGAGTGATGATGGACCAATTCGAGATCTGACACCCGAGACCCGGATCAAGCCCAAGTCTCAAGTCTGAGGTCTCGTGTCTCTTGTCTGGTGTCTCTCGTCCGCCTGGCGGCTACTAGGTTTCTGGCTACCCGAACTGCAAGGATCCCTCCCATGCCCGCACAGGTTGGTGCTTCGGCTCCCGCGTTCTCGCTCATGGACAAGGAGAGGAACGTGGTCAGCCTCGACGACTTCAGGGGGAACAAGACCGTCGTCGTCTTCATCCCCTTCCCATTCACCCCCATCTGCGACAGCGAGGCGTGTGCGATCCGCGACAGCCTCACGTCCCTGAACGACCTCGACGCCGGAGTCGTCGTCATCACCTGCCACGCCGTCCAAGTGGTGAAGAAGTGGTCGGATGAGAACGGGTTCACCTTTCCGGTCCTTTCCGACTTCTGGCCGCACGGTGCGGTCGCGACCGAGTACGGCGCCTTCAACGAAGCCGTCGGCGTCGCGAACCGGATGAGCTTCGTTCTCGATGCCGACGGCTTCGTGCACACCATCATCAACAGCGGCTCGCTCGGCACTGCGCGAGAATTCGCCGCATACACCGAAGCCCTCGGCGAGATCAACTGACGAAAGGACCACGATGACCGACACAACCGCTGCGTCCGGCTCCCAGTCCAGTCGCATCGGTCCTATCGCGGCGATCTCGCTTGCTGTGATTGCCGTTCTTCTCGCAACGATGGCGGTAGATGCGTTCTGGCTGCACGAACGGATCTTCAACAACGAGCAGTTCGTCGAGTCTCTGGCGCCCCTCCCCCAAGATCCGGCCGTTTCGACCGCAATCGCAACCAAGACGGTTGAGGTCCTGAGTGCGAGCGGCACAGCCGAGGCCAAAGTGGCCGAAGTTCTGCCGGATCGTCTCGCCTTCCTCACGCCGAACGTCTTCGACCTCGTCGAGGAGAAGGTGTTCGACGCCACAATCAGCCTCGTCAGTTCGGATGCGTTCGCGCGGGTCTGGGCGAAGGGCCTCGAAACGGTGCACACGGTGATCATCGGCATCCTCGACGGCGACCCGGCCTACCCCACCACCGGTGATGTCGGACTCAACCTCGAGGGAACAGCCGGACTTGTACTCGAAGAACTCGACGAGCGAGGCATCGACCTCTTTGCCGAGCTCGAGACCTCGGTGGGCGAGATCGCCTTCGTCCAGGCCGAGATGCTCGCCGGACCGCGGAGCCTGATCAACGTATTCCACACGGGCGTGTGGGTGCTACCGATTGCGGCGCTCCTGATCCTGGGACTCGCCGTCTTGATCGATCGCGACCGACTGCGGCCGGTTCAGGCCTTCGGCCTTGGCCTCGCGATTGCGATCCTCCTGAGCCTCATCGCGATCCGGATCTTTGCGGGTTACGCGGGCGGGAAGGTCGAGAACGAGATCTACCGGGAGGCAGCCGCGTCGGTGTGGGATGCGCTACTCAACGGGTACCTCCTCATCAGCGCAGTTGTGGGATTCACAGCCCTCGCGATCGGTGGAGCGGCCTGGTGGTTCCGGCGTCCAGATCCCGATGCACCGCCATCAACCACGACGGCGCCCTAGATGTCGAGCCGGTAGCCGACACCACGAACGGTCTCGATGCGCGGGGCGCCTTCAGCCTTCTCGAGCTTTCGGCGGAGCCGCCGGATATGCTGGTCAAGGGTCTTCGAATCAGTCCAGGTGATACCCCAGATCTCGTCGAGGAGCCGGTCGCGCGGAACGATGCGCCCTCGTTCAGACATCAGCGCCTCCATTACCTCGAATTCCTTGCGGGGGAGATCGAACACAACATCCCCCACCCGAAGCTGGTACCGCCCGGGGTCAAGCACGGCGTTTCCAACCGTCAATGTGGAATCCTCACCATCGCCGGATTCGGTCGACGTCGGCGACCGGCGGAGCGTGGCCCGAACGCGCGCAAGCAACTCACGAACGGAATATGGCTTCGTCATGTAGTCGTCGGCCCCGAGTTCGAGCGCCGTCACCACATCCGACTCCGAGTCTTTCGCCGACAGCACGATGACGGGTACGTCGGAGTCCTTCCGAATCCGACGGAGCACGTCAAGTCCGGACAGTTCGGGAAGCATGAGGTCGAGCAGCACGATGTCGGCGGACAGCTCAAGGAAAACCGCTACTGCTGCGCGCCCGTCCGTCGCCGCGGACACGGCATAACCCTCCCGCTCAAGAGCGACCGTCAACGCATCCACGTACGCGGGTTCGTCCTCGACGATCAGGACGCGCATTCGATCATTCCTTCCTCAACGGCAGCGTCATCGTGAACACGCTTCCCTCGGCGGGCACAGACTCGGCCACGACCAAACCGCCGTGTGTCCTGGCAACGTTGTTGGCGATCGACAGGCCGAGGCCGGTCCCTCCCGATGAGCGACCACGACCTCGATCAACACGATAGAACCGCTCGAAGACTCGTTCGAGATGCGCTTCGGATATCCCGATGCCGTGATCGCGCACAGAGATCGAAACCTGGTCCACGACGGTCCGAACCGCAATCTCGACAACCGGATCCCCACTCGCATCTGAGTACTTCAAAGCGTTGTCGAGGAGATTGGCTACCGCCGAGACGAGCTGCTCGGCATTCCCGTCCACCACGGCGCCGCGCACGTCCGCGTCGGATTTGATGGTGATGCCAGCATCGGCAGCCATCACCGAGACGCGCGCAACGGCATCGTCAATGACTTCATCGATCGGCACGGGCACAAACGGCGTCTCGAGGGACTCGATATCGGCGAGGGTCAGGATGTCATCCACGACCTGCGCCATCCGGTTGGCTTCAATCCGAAGGCGCTCAGTCAGCCGTCGTCGAGTCTCGGCATCATCAGTGTCGGCGATGGTCTCAGCAAGGACGGACAGGGCGCCGAGCGGGGTCTTCATCTCGTGGCCGGCGTTCGCGAGAAAATCGCGCCGCATCGCCTCGACCCGCCTCAGCTCCGAGAGATCGGTGATGTAGCCGACGGCCCCGCCGACTTGATCACCCTCAGCGAATGGAACTGCTCGGAGTCGCACGATTCGGCGCGCGGGCGTGTAGAGGTCGAGTTCGAGGTCCTCTTCGACACCGGTGGCCCGCACCCGCTCGAGCAACGAAACGACACGCGTCCCGGCCACGGCATCACCGAGCTGCCCCGAAATCACGTCGTGAGCGGTCGGGTTGGCGTACACAATTTCACCCGACGCATCCGTGATCAGCACCCCAACGTTGGAGGTTTCGGCCGCAACGCGAAGACGGTTGGTCGCGACCTCAGCATCCTCGAGTCGGCGCTCAAGACCACGCACCCCCCGGTAGAGGGCCCGCGATGCCACTTTCGACGTGGAGGCAATCTCGAGGCGGCTGAGAATCCGATCTACATCACGATCAAGTCGCCGGTAGCGGACCGCGAGGACCACCAGCATGGCGACGGCGGTGACGAGCAGAAGGATCAGGATGGCGGTCGACACAACACGATCATAGGGAGGCACGCCTCACCGGCCGATCCGCCGGTCCTTGGGCGGACCACATTTCATGTTGCGTTCAACTTGCGTTTCAGTGCACGTCAATCGGACGGCCTACCTTCCTCCTCAACTGGATGAGTGTCCGGAACTTCACATCTCCAGGAAGGACGATTTCATGACACGGAAGCTTGGGCTGGTAGCCACGCTCCTCGCGTTCGCGCTCGTTGCTACCGCCTGCGGCTCGGGCAGCGACGATACGACGGACTCCGATGGAGGGGACAGCTCCAGCGGAACCATCCTCATCTCGGGTTCATCGACGGTCGAACCGATCTCCGCACGAGTCGCAGAGGAATACTCAAACGCAAATCCCGGTGTCGGCATCACGGTCGAAGGGCCGGGCACCGGTGATGGCTTCAAGAAGTTCTGCGCGGGCGAGACTGATATCTCGGACGCCTCACGAGCCATCAAGGACTCGGAGATGGAAGCGTGTGCAGAAGCGGGTATCGACTTCATCGAGTTGTACGTCGCAATCGACGGCCTCTCGGTTCTGACATCACCGGAAAACGACAAGGCGTCGTGTGTGACGTTCAACGACCTGTATGCGCTCACCGGTCCTGAGTCAACCGGGTTCGGCACGTGGTCCGCCGCAGCAGATCTCGCTCAAGAGATCGGAGGGGTGTCCGCGAGCAACTACTTCGACGAGGACCTCGTCATCACCGGGCCCGGTGAGGAGTCCGGCACCTATGACACCTACGTCGAGTTCGTCATCGAAGACCTCGCCGAGGAGCGCGGACAGGATGCGGTCTCGCGACCCGACTATGTGGCCTCGCCGAACGACAACATCATCATCGACGGCATCGCCGGCTCGAAGTACTCGCTCGGTTGGGTTGGATACGCCTTCTTCGCCGAGAACACCGAGAAAGTGGCGGCGCTGGAGGTGAACGACGGCGAGAGTGGCTGCGTGGCACCGACCACGGAGTCGATCGCCAGCGGCGAGTACCCGCTGTCACGCCCGTTGTACATCTACGTCAATGCACAGAAGGTGGCTGAGAGCGCAACGCTGGCCTCGTTCGTGGACTACTACGTCTCCGACGACGGACTCGCCGAGGTCTCGAACGCCGGCTACGTCCCGCTGGAGGACTACGGACCGACGCAAGACGCGTGGAACAACAAGATCATTGGACGCAACTTTTCGTCATAGCGCAACAAACCTGGGTGTGACCAGACACCCGAGAAGGGCGGGCGCACCACCCACGCCCGTCCTTCTCCCTTACCGGCCGGATTCACATGACAACACACAAGCCAGCCATCGACCTCAGCGGAGATCCGCGGAGACGCAACAGGGAGCGTTTCGTCCGGACGGTCTTCTTCGTTGCGGGTCTCATCTCGATTCTCATCAGCATCGCGATCATCCTCTCCCTCGTCGGGGAAGCCTGGACGTTCATCAGCGGCCTCGTAGATGAGGGAGAACTCTCGTCTTTGTGGTCGATCGGGTGGTTTCCGCGGCGCGGCCTGTTCGACCTCCGAACCATTGTGGTGGGGACCTTCATCATCGCCGTGATCGCCATACTCGTTGCGACCCCCCTGGGACTCGGAGCTGCCGTCTACCTCGCGGAGTACGCCAGCCCGCGGGCGCGCAGGACCCTGAAGCCGATCATTGAGATGCTCGCCGGGATCCCCTCGGTGGTGCTCGGATTCTGGGCGCTGTCCTTCATTGGACCGGAAATCGTCCAGCGCATCTTCCCATCGTCCGGAGTGTTCAGCATGCTGTCGGCCGGTCTCGCCGTCGGCGTCCTGATCACACCGCTCGTTGCGTCGGTATCAGAGGATGCAATGCGTGCCGTTCCCCAGTCGTTGAGGGAAGCATCCTTCGGTCTCGGGGCGAACCGAGTAACGACCACCATACGCGTCGTGCTTCCCGCCGCCATCTCGGGAATCATGGCATCGTTGATCCTCGCCTTCTCACGAGCCATCGGCGAGACCATGGTGGTGTTTATGGCGGCTGGGGCTGTCGGCGGAGCCCTCTTCACCGTCAATCCCCTCGATCCGGGTCAGACGATGACGGCAGCCATTGCGTCGCTCGCCATCGGAACCGACCAGGTGGCCGGAGAAGGCCTCGCCTTCCAGAGCCTCTTCTTCGTCGGCTTGCTGCTGTTCCTCATGACCCTCGCGCTGAACTCCGCAAGCAATCGCCTCGTCCGCCGATTTCGGGAGATCTACTGATGGCCAGCCGAACCAGCGCCACACAGCGTGCCACCCGAGACGCGGTGCGGGCATCCCTGGAAGGGAGACGGACCGAACCCGGCGCCGTGGTCTTCAAGATCTTGCTCCTGGTGATGTTGCTCTCGTCACTGCTCATCCTCGTTGTGCTGCTTGCAGACATCCTCGCCGGGGCATGGCCAACCCTGCGCGATCGCGGCCTTGGGTTCATCACATCGGGGCTCTCGTTGAACCCCGAGACGGCGGGTGTTTGGACGGGGATCATCGGATCGCTCGTCATCGCGTTCCTGGTGATCCTGCTCGCCATTCCGATCGGTATCGGCGCCGCCGTGTATCTCGAGGAGTACGCGCCGGACAACCGCCTGACCAGCTGGATCGACACCGCGGTACGCAACCTCGCCGGTGTCCCGTCGATCGTCTTTGGACTGCTCGGCCTCACGATGTTCGTCGCTCTGGTCAACGGCATCGGATTGGGCGGATCGACCGAAGGGAAGAACGTCATCGCAGCCGGCATCACGATGGCGGCGTTGGTGCTGCCGATCGTGATCATCACGTCGGCCGAGGCCATCCGGGCGGTGCCGGCGACCATTCGAGAAGCCGGCTACGGCGTCGGTGCAACAAAGTGGGAAGTCATCAGAAGCCACGTCCTACCGTCGGCGTTCCCCGGGATCCTCACCGGCACCGTGCTCACCCTTGCCAGGGCGTTCGGGGAGACGGCCCCGCTCCTCGTGATCGGTGTCGCCACCGGCTTCTTCTCCGCGTCAGCGGACGCAACGCTGATTGACAACCTGACCGGCCCGTACACGGCCCTGCCCGTGATCGTGTTCTCATGGTCACGTCAAACCGACCCGGCGTTCGCGGCAACGCTAGCGCCGGCAGCAATCACGGTGCTCCTGGCGGTGCTCTTTGTGCTCAACGGAGTAGCTATCTACTTCAGGAATCGATTCGAAAAGCGATGGTGAACGACATGGACGACACGGTCAACACGAGCGTCGGTCTGGCTCCCGGGACCGCAGACCTCGACATCGACCTCGATGCGATGATTGCCCCGACCGGCGACGAAGCCGACGACGCCAATCCCGTCCTCATCGACGTCGAAGATCTCAACGTCTACTACGGAGATTTCCACGCGGTGAAGGACGTGACGCTGCCCGTGCGTCAGAATGAGATCACGGCACTCATCGGTCCCTCGGGATGCGGCAAGTCCACGGTGCTCCGTTGCTTCAACCGGATGAACGACCTCATCGAGACGGCTCGAGTCGAAGGCAAAGTCGAGTATCACGGGATCGACCTGTACTCGAAGAAGGTTGATCCGGTCGAGGTTCGCCGCCACATCGGCATGGTCTTTCAGAAGCCGAATCCGTTCCCGAAGTCGATCTACGACAACATTTCGTTCGGTCCGAAGATTGCCGGGTACAAAGACAATATGGACGATCTCGTTGAAGAAACGTTGCACCGGGCGGCACTCTGGGAGGAAGTCAAGGACAAGCTCAACGAGTCCGCATACGCACTCTCCGGCGGACAGCAGCAGCGCCTCTGCATCGCGCGGGCAATCGCCACCAGTCCCGACGTGCTTCTGATGGACGAGCCCGCATCCGCCCTCGACCCCATCGCGACGCTGCGCATCGAAGAGCTCATGTACGAACTCAAAGAGGACTACTCGATCGTCATCGTGACCCACAACATGCAGCAGGCAGCGCGAGTGAGCGACCGCACGGCGTTCTTCTCCATCGAACTCGGTGAGGGGGGCCAACGCACCGGCCGTCTTGTCGAATTCGACCACACCACCACGATCTTCACGAACCCCCACGAGCAAGAGACCGAGGACTACATCACGGGCCGCTTCGGCTAGGAGACGTCATGACCACCCTTCATCCCGACCACGCCCATGAACAACAAGGTGAGATCGAGATCCGCCACCATTTCGACGACGAACTCGATGAGATTCGCCGTGGACTCGTCCAGATGGGCTCACTCGTCGTTGAGAACACGCTCAGAGCCGGCGAAGTCGCCGTCGAGAATCGACTGGACCTCGTCGATGCCGTACGCGCCGGCGATCAATCGGTTAACGCGCTGTACCGAATCCTCGAGCAGCGGACGTTCGAGATCCTGGCACTCCAGCAGCCGGTTGCGTCCGATCTGCGGTTTTTGATCGCAGCGACGCGCATCCTCTATGAGGCCGAGCGATCCGGCGACCTTGCGGTCAACATCGCAAACCGGGTAGCTGCCCAGAACGGGTTCCCACAACTTGCTGAGATACGAAACCTTCTCGCACGGCTCGTCACCGAGTCGACGAGGATCTTCACATCCGCCGTCGAAGCCATCGCGAACCTCGACCCAGAGATCGGGATCAACGCGGAAGCGGCGGATGATGTCGTCGACGACATCACCGAGCGGTTCTTCGGAACGGTTCACGCCCACAGTGCCGAGATCGGGCTCGAGTCCGCGGTTGAACTCTCGCATGTCGGGCGGTTCCTCGAGCGCATCGCCGACCACGGGGTGAACATCTCCCAGAACATCACCTACGTGATGACGGGCACGTTCCCCGACGAAGACAGCGACTTCGCGCCCGAGTAGCATTGCGCCCGCACTCTTCCTCCTTGGGAATTGGAGCATCATCAGGCCTCTACAGGAGGTTTGAGACGCCTGGGTATCCCCGACAGAAGACCGGACGCACGTGACCGCTGAGACAGAACCCGACCAGGTACCCGAACCGGTACCGTCGGCGCGCCGCACACTGCCGGGGTGGGCTCGAACGCTCCTCGTCATCGGCCTGCTCTACCTCTTCCTGGTCGGTGTTCGTCTTCTCGAAGGAGGCATCCAGGGCGTCAGCGGAGGAGCCAACGAGAGCCTCTTCGAAGGCATCACCAATCCGATCGCCGCGCTGGCCGTCGGAATTCTGGCCACCGTGCTCGTTCAGTCGTCTTCGGTCACCACGTCAACCATCGTGGCCCTGGTGGCCGCGGGAAGCCTTCCGATGGAGACCGCGGTGCCGATGATCATGGGCGCCAACATTGGCACGACGGTGACGAACACCCTCGTTTCGCTTGGACACGCGAGGAGATCGGAGGAGTTCCGGCTCGCCTTCACCGCTGCAACGATGCACGACTTCTTCAACGTGCTGGCGGTTGCGATCGTCCTCCCCTTGGAGTTGGCTTTTGGAGTGCTCTCCAAACCGGCAGCCGCCATAGCCGAGGCGTTTGCAGGCGAAGTCGGTGGTGGGAAGTTCGACAGCCCGATCAAGGGTGCGGTCAAGTGGGGCGCCGGACACATCGAGTCGTTCCTTGAAGCGATCACCGACAACCCGCGTGCCCTCGGCTTCCTCCTCCTCATCGTCGGTCTCGCGATGATCTTCTTGACCCTCACGTACATCACGAAGAATATGAAAGTGCTCATCGCCGCGAGGATCGAGCGTTCGCTCAACGCGGCGCTCGCCAAGAGTGGATTGATCGGGATGTCCGTCGGCGTGGTCATCACAATGGCCGTTCAGTCTTCGAGCATCACAACCTCGATCCTGATTCCGCTGGTTGCGTCGGGACTCCTGCTTGTGCAGAACGCCTATCCGATCACCCTTGGAGCGAATATCGGAACGACGGTGACCGCGCTGCTGGCCGCCTTTGCCGCTGGGACGGTCGACGGCCTCACGATCGCGCTCGTGCACTTGCTCTTCAATCTGCTCGGGATTCTCATTCTCTACCCGATTCCAAAGATCCGGGTCATTCCGATCCAACTCGCCGGGTGGCTTGCCGGAGTCGCTGCGAATCGAACGTGGGTCGCGATGGCCTACGTCGCAGGGATCTTCATTGCGTTGCCGTTGCTGGTTATTGTCGTCACCTAGGAGGTAGACATGGTGTTTCAATTCTTCAAGGGGGGCGAGTCGACGATCGATGTGGTTGAGGCGACCCTCGTACAGATGGTGCTCGACGGGCGCGATGTGTACGACACCGCGATGGAGGCGCTCTTCGGCGGCGGCAAGTCGAAGGAGACGAAACGTGAGCTGAAGACGACTGATCGCGGCATCAACACCGCACAGCAGGACGTGCGCCGTGACCTGATGCTGCACGCGTCGGTCAACGACACGGTGGATCTCCCTCTCGTGCTCGCCTATATGAGCACGGTCAAGGACGCGGAGCGGATCGGCGACTATGCCAAGAACTTCTACGATCTCGTGAAGTACGGCGCCGACTTCGAAGATGCTCCCGATCATGAACTGCTCGCCGAATACCGCGACCGAGTCTCGAAGCTGCTCTGCGATGCGGCAGAAACGTTCCAGAACCGCGACGAGGAACGAGCTAGAGCCCTCATCGCCCAGGCGGACGATTTCCTCGACGATTACGACGCCCAGGTGAAGGCCGCATCCCAGTCAACGGGAGCGGCGTCGGACGCAGTCGCACGGGCCCTCTACTTCCGCTTCTTGAAGCGCATCACGGCCCACGTGATGAACTTCCTGACATCTCTCGTTCTCCCCGTCGACCGTCTCGACTACTACGACGAAACGAAGGACGACCGGGACTAGCCCGAACTGAACAAGGCACGAAAGCGTCCGGCCGCCGCTGAGGCTCGTGGTAGCAAGTATCAAGTCGGAAGTAGGAAGACCCAACGGCCAATTGCTACTTGCTACTCAGTACTTGCTACTTGCCGCTGCTCAATACCCGAACAGCTTCCGCCACATGCGCTTCATCCAGTTGTCGGTTCCGGGGAGTGGAAGCTCACGAAGCACCTGATCGAGATGATCTGGCGGCAGGTCACCGACAAGCGCGAGCGCCGTCGTTGGAGCATTCCACAACACCGTGACACTCGTCGGCGAGATGACACGCAGGTAGTTGTAGCCGTTGGAGTCGTAGGGATGGTCGTTGTTCGTGATGGCTCCCCAGTTCGCCCGGCCGCGGGTTGTGAACACGGAGAAGGAGAACAGGCCGTCCGTATAGAACGCCTGGCGGCCATCTTGCGGAGCGGCATAGGCGTCGACGAGGCGGTACCCGGCGAGTTCGATCGGAAGATCGGCGTCCTCCAGAGGCATCATCATTCGGTATTCCCGGTCGTCGAACTCGGCCATGGCTGGATCAACTGAGACCGTGAACTTCGTCATGGAGGAGTAGCGGAACAACTCTCCGTCTCCGTCAAATACCTCGGTCGCGACCGGCGCCGCCGTCGAGTCGTCGACCACCATCCGGATCCGCACAGACCCGGCCTCGAGCACGTCGATGACGCTGGCAGCTCGACCCAGGTGTTTCGTTGCCTCACCATGCGCAACGGTGTATCGGGCGTCGAGTTCGGGACCTGTGTGCAGCACAAACGAGACGGCGGCTTCATCGAGTCCGCCCTGGTGCATTCGGCCGTCACCGATCGTCGCGAAACCGGAACCGGAGCCCACACTCGCCATTCCGCCGTGATGCTGGATGTCGAAGATCCCGATGCTCTGGATCCCGTCCCATGACGTTCCAACCAGCCGTTGCCCTGAGTAGATCGCGTCTCGCGCATCCTCGAGGTAGTCGGTGAGTTCGTCGGCCGTAGCCGTCCCGGCAGCCGTCACTACGACGATGGCTGCGAGTCCACCAACTACGAGCATCCGTCGGACGATCACGGGAACGACACCTCAACGCTCGCCGGAAACACAGCGAAACCCGGCTCTGCCGAAGCCCGAGCGACGTGTCTCGTGCCGAGATCGTCGAGTGAGAACGCCGGTTCGTCGCCGTTGCCGACGGCCAGCCCGACGACGAGCGCTGCAGCCACTGCTGCTGCGCCGATTCCAGCGGCAACATACCGTCGCGTGTGCCGGGCGGCAGGGGTCACGGGGATCTCACCGGTCGACGTCGTGTCAACACCGGGCAGAGACCGAACCGCGATGCGCGCCCGGTCGAGTTCCTGGAGTTCGACGCGACAGTCCGGACAATCGACCAGGTGCCGGGTCACGCGCCTATGTTCGAGTGTGACGAGTTCTCCGTCGAGATACGCGGAGAGGCGATCGCCGAGGTGACCGTCCGGAAGAAGATTCGCCGGCACCTCGAATTCCGGCAGCAGACGGAGCGATCGGCGGACCTCTTGGAGGGAACGAAATTCGCGAATCAGCTCTTCGTCGCCGTCGAGAAGGTCGCTGACCACCACAACTTCGTCCGTAGTCAGTTGTCCATCAAGATACGCTGAGAACAATTCTCCGCGCGCGTCCGGATCGGAAATCAAACGGGCCATGTCAACAGCTCTCGAAGTTGCTTGCGGCCCCGATGAATCCGGCTTCGGACCGTACCGACCGGCACGTCGGTCGTTTCGGCGATCTCGTCGTACGTGAGGCCGACCACATCACACAGAACCACGGCTTCTCGGTACTCATAGGGAAGCTTGAGGAGCGAGGACTGCACATCGTCGGAAAGCCGGACGGAAGCAAGCACCTCGTCGGGAGATGGACTCGATCCGAGAGTGTGGTGGTCACCTTCCGGCAGTGCAGACTCCGGACGTCGCTGCTTTCGCCGAATCCCGTCCAGGAAGGCGTTGCGGGTGATGCGCCAGAGCCAGCCATCGAACGAGCCGGGCTGATACGAGTCGAGGCCCTTCCGAACGCGGAGGAGTACCTCTTGGACGAGGTCTGCTGCATCGTCCGGGTTTCCGGTGAGCCGATAGGCGAAGTTGTAGATCTTGCGCCCATAGCGATGCGCAACGTCTTCCCAGGTCGGTGTGAAATCTTCAGTCATGCTTCCCCACAACTGAGGAAAGAACGCTGCACGAACCAATCCGGTTCCCGGAATCTCAGGCGGAGATCAGGTCTTTTCGGAGTCGGCGGTGGCGTCCTCATCGGGAACACCTTCGTCGACACCCTTCTTGAACTCCTTCGCCGACGCGCCGATCGACCGGGCGAGGCCCGGGAGCTTCGCTGCACCGAAGAGCAAGAGCACCACCACGAGGATGATCAGCAGCTCCGGGCCGCCAATGTTCTTTATGAAGGCAAAGAGCACGAGTTTCCTTTCAGGCCTCCAGTCTAGGAGAGTTCTCGTCCTCCAGCGACAGATGATCGGATTTTGGGATTCGATCCCTTGGATGACGTCGACGGACTACGCCGGCGGAGTCAGCCTTCTACTGAAGCGCAAAGCTGTCCACGAACGGCTGCAGCCGCTCTCGCGTGATGAAGCGGCACCGTGGGTCGCTCCGTTCCTTCTCGTAGACGATGTATGGGCTGAACATGTCGGTGATCAGCAGCGCCCGCTGCGGATTGTTCTGCGCTACAGCGATCACGAAGCTGTTGACGGCCCGCTCTGAGAGTTCGGGATGCTCTCCGACCTGATGCTCATGGACAACGACCAGCGCCGTTGAACCCGCCTTCTGGGCGATGTGCGTGTTCGCCGCACCGGCGGAAGCGGGCGAGACCTGGTACCCCCCGATTCGGAGCAGAGCAAGCGACAGATCCGAGAGTGGCGTGTTGTAGGGGTCGACTCCGACGGCTCGCAGTTCGGCTTCCACCGACTTCGCAAACGTGATGTCCTCGGAGAAGGGTGGAAGCCCTTCCTTCGGCACACTGCTGGCGACGCCCGGCTGGATCTCGAATTCCTGATCACCGAGGTGGGCCAGCGGGTCGTAACCGGACGCCGCCGCGTGCGGAACAAGATCCGGAACCACGAGTTCCGGAATCACTCCCGGCTCTTCCAGTTCCAGAACAGCCACCTCGACCGGCTGGCCATCGCGCTGCCCGAATACTTCTGCTCGAACGACCTGTTCGATCGGGAGCCCGTGGGCACGTTTCTCATGCAGCACGAGAGGGGCGTCGTGACAGAGCAGGTCCTTGAGGTGGTCGTCGACGTCCCCGTCGGGGAGTGGAACTCCGTAGTAGATCCGTGCGGTGGCGTCGTTCACATGGAAGTCAACGAGTTTCGGACGAAGTCGATCCTGAGCGTCGGGTGTCGGGCGAGACGTCAGGAACGAGTCTGACGTGGTGCTCCGAACTGCCGAGACAATTGCCCAGACAATTCCGATGAGGACCAACCCCACGACTATCGCGACGATGAAGGTAACGGTAGGACTCAACCCAACTCCCTACGTGTGTGGCACAACCCGCATTCTACCGGCGGCCGTTCGGGCACGTCGCCGCAACAGCAGCCGCCAGCTCCCGACCTGAATTCGTCGATACCGACCAACGGGGGACGCGCATTCGCTCCCGCGGATACGGAGGGTCGGGTCTTCCGTGCACATCCGGGGAGTCTGAGCTCCTGGGGGCCCCTCCACTCGCCTCGATTCGGATGCTTGCGCTCACCCACCTTCGGCGGGAGAGGCCAAGAATGGCGACGTTGCTACTCAGCGCGCGAGCTAGACCGCTCTGCGACGGGTTGCAGCGATCTGGCGCTGCTTGCGGATCTTGCGCCGTTCGCGTTCCGACATCGCACCCCAGATCCCGAACTTCTCACTCGAGACGATCGCAAACTCGAGACACTCGTCGCGCACGGTGCACTCACGACAGATGCCTTTCGCGGTGCGTGTCGACGCGCCGCGTTCAGGGAAGAAGAGGTCTGGGTCTGCTCCGCGACAGTTCGCGAAATCCTGCCAGGACATGTCGAAGCCGTCAGCTTGGAGGGCCTCGAGAAATTCGCCGAACATGGAGCTCCTGTGGTTTTTGTAATTACAACCTTGGGATTCTCCCAACCCCGCGCGCGCTTGTCAACCTCAAATCTTGACGCGCGCCTTGCAAGACAAGGATCGCGTCCGTTTCGACACACCGGTCAATCCCCGCGATAATCACCTACGGCGACTCAATGGAAGGACACATTGTGACGACGAAGACACGCCGCCTCGAGGTCAACCGACGATCCGGATGGCAGTCGTGGCTCGGACCGTTCTTCACTTCCGACGTCGGAATGAAGTGGATGATGGCGCTCACCGGAATCGGCCTCCTCGGCTACGTCCTGGTCCACATGATCGGAAACCTGAAGATCTTCATCGGTCCGGAGGATCTCGACCACTACGCGGAGTCGCTCCGAACGCTCCTCTACCCGATCTTCCCGAAGACCGGTGTGCTGTGGCTCTTCCGGATCGGACTCAGCGCGATGGCGATCATCCACATCTGGTCCGCAACGGTCCTCGCACTCAGGAACCGCAAGGCTCGCGGCACCATCCGGTACGAGAAGAGACGGGAGTACGCGGCCGCAAACTACGCGAGCCGCACGATGCTCTGGGGTGGCGTGCTCATCGCACTGTTTGTCCTCTACCACCTCGCCGACCTCACAATCGGGAGCGCGAACCCGGACTACGTCGCCGGTGATGTCTACAACAACGTGATCTACAGCTTCGAACGCTTGCCGATCGCCTTGTTCTACATCGTCACGATGTTCTTCCTGGCGCTGCACATCTACCACGGTGCATGGAGCCTGTTCCAGAGCCTCGGAATGGCGAACCCTCGCTACGACGTCTGGCGACGAGGGTTGGCAGTTGCACTCGCTCTTGCCATCTTGATCGGGAACTCGGCGATCCCGATCGCAGTCCAACTCGGCATACTCACGGTATCGGGCTGAGGAAGGGGATCACCATGACCACAGAAACGTACCCCACCCTCCTCGACTCCAAGGTCCCGGAAGGGCCAATCCAGGACAAGTGGACGAAGCGCAAATTCGATGTGAAGCTCGTCAACCCTGCCAACCGCCGCAAGTACGACCTTATCGTCGTGGGAACCGGCCTCGCCGGTGCCGGGGCGGCAGCGGCCCTCGGTGAGCTCGGGTACAACGTCAAGGCGTTCACATACAACGATTCTTCCCGTCGCGCGCACTCGATCGCGGCTCAGGGCGGAATCAACGCGGCGAAGAACTACCCGAACGACAACGACAGCGTATTCCGGCTCTTCTACGACACGGTCAAGGGCGGCGACTATCGCTCGCGTGAGGCGAATGTCTACCGGCTGGCCGAAGTGTCCAACTCGATCATCGACCAGACGGTCGCTCAAGGTGCACCGTACGCACGGGAGTACGGCGGGTTGCTCGACAACCGCTCTTTCGGTGGAGCCCAAGTGTCGCGCACGTTCTACGCACGAGGGCAGACCGGCCAGCAGCTCCTGCTCACGGCCTACCAGGCGCTCGCCCGGCAGGTCGGTCTCGGGAACGTGGAGCTTTTCACCCGCACCGAGATGCTCGAACTCGTCACCAAGGACGGCAGAGCGGTCGGCATCGTGACCCGCGACCTGGTCACCGGCGAGATCGAGAGCCACTCGGCTCACGCAGTGGTCCTCGCCACCGGTGGCTACTCGAACGTCTACTTCCTGTCGACCAACGCGATGAACTGCAACGGAACCGCTGCCTGGCGGGCCTATCGCAAGGGTGCCTACTTTGCCAATCCGTCGTTTACCCAGATTCACCCGACGTGTATCCCGGCGAGCGACGAACACCAGTCGAAGCTCACGCTCATGTCTGAGTCGCTGCGCAACGACGGTCGTATCTGGGTTCCCAAGAACGCGGACGACTCCCGGGCCCCGAATGACATTCCAGAGGAGGATCGCGACTACTACCTGGAACGGCAGTATCCGGCCTTCGGCAACCTGGTTCCTCGAGATGTTGCATCGCGCGCGGCGATGCGGTTGATCGATCAAGACCGCGGTGTGGGACCACTCAAGAACGGCGTCTACCTCGACTTTGCCGACGCCATCAACCGCCTCGGACGCCAGACCATCGAGGATCGATACGGAAATCTGTTCGAGATGTACGAACGTATCACGGATGAGGACCCGTACACGGTGCCGATGCGGATCTACCCCGCCCCGCACTACACAATGGGTGGACTGTGGGTCGACTACAACCTCGAGACGACGATCCCGGGCCTGTTCGCTTCCGGGGAGGCGAACTTCTCCGACCATGGAGCGAATCGCCTTGGTGCTTCGGCGCTCATGCAGGGGGTGGCCGACGGCTACTTCGTGCTTCCGGCCACGATCTCTGGGTATCTCGCCAACTGGCTCAACGTAGATCCGGTCCCGACCGACGATGAAGTGTTTGCCGGAGCTGAGCAGAAGGTGAAGGAGCGGCTCTCGAAGCTCCTCTCCATCGATGGCACCCACTCGGTGGATTACTTCCACCGACGCCTCGGCAAGATCATGATCGAGGAGTGCGGCATGTCGCGTGACCGTGAGGGCCTAGAAAAGGCGCTGCAGCAGATTCCGGCCCTGAAGGCCGAGTTCTGGAGCGATCTCAGGCTCCTTGGGACCGAAGAGTCGATGAACCAGTCGCTCGAACGCGCGGGACGGGTCGCCGACTTCCTTGAACTCGCAGAGTTGATGGTCCGCGACGCTCTGGATCGCGAGGAGTCCTGCGGGGGCCACTTCCGACTCGAACACCAGACCGAAGACGGGGAAGCGAGGCGTGACGACGAGAACTACGCATTTGTCTCCGCCTGGCAGTGGAACGGCGAGGAGTCGCCACCGACACGCCACATGGAGCCGCTCGAGTTCGAGTACGTGGCCTTGACGCAGAGGAGCTACAAGTGATGAATCTCACTCTCCGCGTATGGCGGCAGGCCGGACCCGGTGCGAAGGGCGAGTTCAAGACCTATGAAGCGAAGGACATCAGTCCCGATGCCTCGTTCTTCGAGATGCTCGACGAGCTGAACGAACGGCTCAACGACCAGGGCGAAGAGCCGATCGCCTTCGACAGCGATTGCCGTGAAGGCATCTGCGGCACCTGTGGTGTGATGGTGAACGGCCATCCGCACGGGCCTCAGAGTGGAACTGCGACCTGCCAGCTCCACATGCGCAAGTTCAACGACGGAGACACCATCACCGTTGAACCCTGGCGTGCCGTCGCCTTTCCCGTATTGAGGGATCTCGTCGTGGACCGCACTCCCTTCGACGAGATCATCCAGGCCGGCGGCTACATCAGTGCCAATATCGGTGCGGCTCAGGATGCCAACTCGATTCCAGTCGCAAAACCTGCTGCGGAGTCCTCAATGGACGCGGCGTCGTGTATTGGGTGCGCGGCTTGTGTGGCGGCTTGTCCGAACAGCGCGGCGAACCTGTTCACGGGAGCCAAGATCGCCCACCTGAACCTGCTCCCGCAGGGACAGCCGGAGCGCTATCTGCGCACCGTTGCGATGGTCGAGACCATGGAGTCATACTTCGGATCGTGCAGGAACTACGGCGAATGTGAGGCAGCCTGCCCGAAGAGCATCTCGATCGATGTAATCGCATGGATGAACCGTGACTACGTCGCCGCACAGTGGAAGAACCTGAGAAAGCAGGGACAGCAGGCGTAGGTCGGAGCAAAGTAGCAGGTAGCAAGTAGCAAGCAGCCAGACCCTGCGCTTCGCGTGTCTGCACTCGTTCCCCGTAGGTGACACCGAACTTGATTGGCCGCTCAAATTTGGCGCTATCATCCATTGACCACAACGAAAGGACCACACCGTGGCGCAGTTCCTCAGCGAAGATCACATGGCGGCCGGTACGGCGAGCCTCAACGAAGATGCCGGTTTCACGGCGGCGATGAACAACGTCGACCTCGGTCTGCAATTCAACGTGACCGATGCCCCCGATGGGGAGATTGACTACTACCTCACGGTCGGAGACGGCGTCGCCGTGCTCGCCCTCGGCACACTCGAAGACGCGGATGCCTCGGTTGGGAGCGACTACGAGACGGCCGCGGCGATCTCGAAGGGTGAACTGAACGTCCAGATGGCCTTCATGACCGGAAAGATCAAGGTCGGCGGCAACATGGCGAAAGTCATGATGTACCAGAGCCTCATCAACGAATTCGCCAGGGTATCGAGCACCCTCGACCTGGACTTCTAGACCTCGGCAGCAGTCGCGAACTCCAAGAACAAGAACCCGGGCCAGGGGACTGTCCCGGGTTCTTGTCGTCCCGACTGGGCGGTCGGCGCCGCGGAGTGATCAGTCCGTTGTCTCCGCACCCCATTTTCTGTCGTACCCCGTTGATAGGTTGCGGGTATGGATGTAGAGACCGCCACCATCGACCGGATCGGGGAGGAGCTCGTTGAGCGTGAGTGTGTGATTGCACGCGCCAGGGCTGAGCAGATGGTCCTGTTGCGTGAGG
>Ga0316194_10000432_pt1 | contig 26513 bp, 18 predicted proteins | sample CroRivsedime1_MG_FD_204936 | JGI IMG/M metagenome (GOLD analysis project Ga0316194, IMG submission 204936) | Coastal sediment microbial communities from Maine, United States - Cross River sediment 1 | ecosystem: Environmental > Aquatic > Marine > Coastal > Sediment | place: USA: Maine...
GGGCGAGCCGAGAAGCCGTCATCTGCGGTGTTGCGTCTCTTGGAAAGGGCACGCCATTCCCGGCGAGACGCGCCTTGCAGCTAACGGCTTCTCGGCTCGCTGATATGTACACGTTATTCGTTACACCACACTAGGGATGGGCAATGAACGGTTACGGCGCATACTCTGGATTATCTGGTCGCTGGCAACGATCGGCCTGGTTGCCTGGATGGCGAACATCATGCTGATCGATGCAACAGACAAAGGCATTTTCATGCCGGGTGCATTGACCCCGGGGCATCATCAGTTGCAGCTGGCATGCGAGGCCTGCCACAGTGATCCGCTCGGTGGTCCTGAAGTTCTGCAGGAGGCCTGCCTCAACTGTCACGGTGACGATCGCAAGAAACCGTTTGATTCGCACCCGATGAGTAAATTCCGGGACCCGCGCAATGCTGATCGCCTCGAGCATTTAGACGCACTGCATTGTGCCACCTGCCACACTGAGCATCGCCCCGAGATCACGCGCAAGAATGGTGTCACGCAACCTCGTGATCTGTGTGCCCACTGCCATGGTGATATTGCCGTGGACCGTCCCAGTCATCGTGGTATGGCCTTCACGACCTGCGCAGCAAGTGGTTGCCACAATTTTCACAATAACCGTTCCCTGTATACAAAGTTCCTGATCAAGCACCTGGATGAGCCGGCGTTACTGGAAGACCCGGTTGTGCCGCAACGTGTATTTGCACAGGTACTCGACCAGATCGTTGAGTACCCGGTCGAACAGTACCCGGTGCAGGCACTTTCACCGCAGGATGCTGATGACGATTTCACTTTTATGGTCGGGCCACGGGAGCAGTCGCACGCAGACTGGGCGGCAACGGCGCATGCACAGTCCGGTGTGAACTGCTCCGCCTGCCATCAACCGAAAGCACAGGACGGCACGCAGCCTGCCTGGACGGATCACCCTGACGAACAGGTTTGTGCCAGCTGCCACAGCCTGGAGGCAGACCGTTTTACCAGGGGCAAGCATGGTATGCGGCTGGCGGCCGGGTTACCACCGCTGCAGGTCAATGAGGCACGCTTGTCGATGCGTGCAGATGCCGGTCACGAGTCACTGGGCTGCAACAGCTGTCATGTCGCACATCGTTACGATGTCAAGCGCGCCGCTGCCGAGGCCTGCACGGCTTGTCACGATGATACCCACACCCTGGCCTACGAGGGTTCACCGCATCATAAGCTGTGGCAAATGGAACTGAGCGGGGAACTGCCTGCTGGCAGCGGTGTGTCGTGTGCCACCTGCCACATGCCGCGCATTGAATTCGATGTCAGTGACTGGCTGACGCGCGTCATGGTTGACCACAACCAGAACGCCAACCTGTCGCCGAATTCCAAGATGATTCGTACGGCCTGCCTGCAGTGTCACGGACTCGAATTCTCTATCGATGCACTGGCGGATCAGAACCTGATTGACAACAACTTCCGCGGCAGCCCGTCATTGCACATCGACACCATGGACCTGGCTGCCGCGGAAAAGGAGCGTCGTTACAACGAAGCGGGAGAGGATGATGACACCAGTATGTTTGGTTTCTGATTTTTTCACACATTTTCAATAGCGAAAGGGGAGAGAGTAAATGAGTATCACGATGAAAAGCAGTATTGGACTGGCCGTATGCATGTGCATGGGTATTGCGATGGCGGCGGAGCCGGGATCTGAAACCGTTTCCGTGAAGGCAATGGCGGATGCCCTGCACATGGTGATGGATTCCGACCGTACGGTGTATACCAAGACCATCGTCAACCGGCTGGTGAAGAAGGACAAGGTCATCAAGGCCTCCGAACACTTCGAGGATGACCAGGCGCTGGCACTGCCGGCACAAATGTTCCGCTTTGGTGCCGAGATGGTGGCAGAGCGTTCCGTTGACAACCCGGAGGTAGATTTCAGTTATTCACTGCAATCGCTGTGGCCGGTGAACAGGCAGAATGCACCGCAGACGGCTGCCGAGAAGGAAGGTCTGAAGTTCATTGCCGAGAACAAGGGCGAGAACTTCTATACCACCGAGACACTCGGAAAGCAGGCGTATTTCACGGCGATTTACCCCGATACTGGCGTTGCCCCTGTGTGTGTCTCATGCCATAACGCCCACCCGGATTCACCGAAGACCGATTTCAAGCTGGGTGATGTCATGGGTGGTGTGGTGATTCGCATCCCGGTCGAGGGTTAGAACGCCGGCATTGGTTTTAACTGACAGGAGAGAAGATATGGTTACAACGGAACAAATCAAACTGGTACGGGATTCCTGGGCACAGGTAGTGCCTATCGCAGACAAGGCAGCGGAGCTGTTTTACGGCAGACTGTTCGAACTGAACCCCTCGCTTAAGGTGATGTTCAAGGCCGATATGACGGAACAGGGTCAGAAGCTCATGCGCATGATCAGCATCGCCGTCGACAATCTGGATAAGCTGGATGAAATTGTGCCGACGGTACAGGACCTTGGCGTGAAACATCTCGAATACGGGGTGAAAAATTCTGACTATGACACTGTTGGAGCGGCCTTTCTGTGGACGCTGGGACAGGGGCTCGGTGATGCCTTCACAACCGATGTGATGGCTGCCTGGACGGACGTGTACGGATTGCTGGCCAGCACCATGCAGGATGCCGCCAGGGAGGCGGCCTGATCATCCCTCCAATCATTGGGCGAACGACCGGTGTATCCCTGCAAGGGATACACCGGTTTTCAACGCACGGCGTATGCACATGTGCTATCGAACAGTGTATTTTTTTACCGATGCAAGCTCTGCACCGGATTGGTGATGCTTCGCACCAGATAAGTGCGAACAAACCTCTGTCAACCCACTATTCCCTCTCGGATGTCTTCTGGATCAGTCATATACAAGACTGGCACGGAATCTGCTAATACTCTTAATTAGACGGACTGCAACGACGCAGTCGGGTTTGCGGTTGGCGCAATTCGTGTCACTAACATTGACAGGCAACCATAGACGGTTGCCATGGACAACGGAGTCCACAGGTGCATCCCTTGCGGGGTGCCTCTGTGGGCTCTTTTTTTGTTTATGGATTTTTATTTCATTATTGAGGAAGGAGATGTTCATGAAGATCAAACTGGACTGGATGTCGCTGGCTAATGCAGGTCGGCGACTGAAACGATCATTGCCGGTCGTAACGGCGGGTGTTGTGCTGGGCCTTATGGTCGGAGTGCAACAGCCGGCACAGGCAGGTGACCTGGAAAAAGAAGATTTGAAATTCGGTTTTATCAAGCTGACCGATATGGCACCACTCGCGATTGCCTACGAGAAAGGCTATTTCGAGGATGAGGGCCTGTACGTCACGCTGGAACCACAGGCCAACTGGAAGGTACTGCTGGACCGCGTCATTGATGGTGAACTGGATGGTGCCCACATGCTGGCCGGTCAACCGCTGGGGGCAACCATCGGTTTTGGTACCAAGGCGCATGTCATTACCGCGTTCAGCATGGATCTCAACGGCAACGGCATTACGGTCTCCAACAAGATCTGGGAGCAGATGAAAGAACATGTGCCACACAAGGACGGCAAACCGGTGCATCCCATCAAGGCGGATTACCTGAAACCGGTGGTGGACAAATATATCGATGAAGGCAAGCCCTTCAACATGGGCATGGTGTTCCCGGTCTCCACGCATAACTACGAACTGCGCTACTGGCTGGCGGCTGGCGGTATCCACCCGGGCTATTACGCACCTGACAAGGGTGACATCACTGGCCAGATCGATGCCGATGCATTGTTGTCCGTGACGCCGCCACCGCAGATGCCGTCGACCATGGAGGCCGGCACCATCTATGGTTACTGCGTGGGCGAGCCCTGGAACCAGCAGGCCGTGTTCAAGGGTATTGGCGTGCCGGTCATTACCGATTATGAAATCTGGAAGAACAATCCGGAGAAGGTCTTCGGTGTGTCAAGCGAATGGGCTGAAAAGAATCCACATACCCACAAGGCCGTACTGAAGGCACTCATTCGTGCGGCCATGTGGCTGGACTCCGGTGGTCTGGAAAACCGCAAGGAAGCAGCAAAGATCATGTCGCGTCCGGAGTATGTGGGTGCGGACTACGAAGTGATTGCCAACAGCATGACCGGCACCTTTGAGTACGAAAAAGGCGACAAACGTTCGGTGCCTGATTTTAATGTGTTCTTTCGTTATAACGCGACCTATCCATATTACTCGGATGCGGTCTGGTACCTGAGCCAGATGCGTCGCTGGGGCCAGATAGCCGAACAAAAACCGGATAGCTGGTACCTGGATATGGCGAAGAAAGTGTATCGCCCTGACCTGTATGCCGGGGCGGCTAAAGAACTCATTGCCGAAGGCAAGGCAAAAGCGAGTGACTTTCCGGATTTCGCTACCGAGACCGGTTTTCGTCCGCCGCAGTCCGAGTTTATTGACGAGATTACCTACGACGGCACCAGGCCTAACGACTACCTGGCGCAGTTTCCGATTGGTCTGAAAGGTAAAGACAAGGTTAATTAAGAGAACACTCCGGCAAGGCCCTGGCCCGCACAACTCACACTGTGCGGGCCCTTTTTAAGAACAATTTGGAGAGTAGGCATGACAGCAGTAACCATGAAGATATTTCAGTTGCAGGACTACCAGGAAATCGTCAAGGGTTTCGTGTTGCCACTGGTCGCCTTTGTCCTGTTTCTTGGTTTCTGGAGTTTTTCGGCGGCACGCCTGGAGACCTCGCTGGGGCAGGTGCCAGGGCCGATAGCGGTGTGGGGACAGGCCACCAACCTGGTCGCAGAACACCGTGCAGAGCGGCAGAAAGAAGTCGCTTTTTATGAGCGCCAGGAAGTACGCAACCAGAAAAAGCTGGCGGAGGACCCGAATGCAAAGGTGCGGATACGGCCTTATACGGGCAAGCCGACCTTCCTGGACCAGATTGTTACCAGCCTGCTGACGGTGTTTAGCGGCTTTCTGCTGGCGACGATCATAGCAGTACCGCTGGGTGTGTTGACCGGGCTGAGTGCGAACGTCTACCGATCGATTAATCCACTTGTGCAGATTTTCAAGCCGGTTTCACCACTGGCATGGCTGCCACTGGTCACCATTATAGTCAGCGCCGTCTATGTGACGGATGACCCGATGTTTTCCAAGTCCTACCTGACCTCGGCGATTACCGTCACCCTGTGCTGCCTGTGGCCGACACTGATCAACACGGCCGTGGGCGTGTCCTCCATGGACCGCGACCTGGTGAATGTCGGCAAGGTGCTGCGCCTTGGCTGGTTTACCACGGTGTGGAAGATCGCGCTGCCATCGGCAATCCCGATGATCTTTACCGGCCTGCGCCTGAGCCTGAGTATCGGCTGGATGGTGCTGATTGCCGCAGAGATGCTGGCGCAAAACCCGGGGCTGGGAAAATTCGTCTGGGACGAATTCCAGAACGGCAGTTCCAATTCACTGGGCCGCATTATGGTGGCCGTGTTCACCATCGGGTTTATCGGTTTCCTGCTGGATCGCGGCATGCTGTTGCTGCAACGCCGCGTGTCCTGGGACAAGGATGCCATCCTGCGGTAATGCCATGCAGGATAGATAACGGAACTGGAATATTAGCTGGAGTGAATAATGACTATAGAACATCTGAATATTGATCACGTATCAATGGTATTCGATACACCTGCCGGCCCGTTCACGGCGCTGGACAATGTGGACCTGAAGATAGATGAAGGCGAGTATGTCTCGCTGATTGGTCATTCAGGTTGCGGCAAGTCAACCGTTCTGAATGTCGTTGCCGGTTTGTTGAAGGCAACCACGGGTGGTGTGGTCCTTGATGGTACCGAGGTTGACGAGCCGGGCCCCGAAAGAGCAGTGGTCTTCCAGCATCATTCGTTGATGCCCTGGCTGACGGCCTACCAGAACGTTGAACTGGCCGTGCAGCAGGTATTCAAGGGAAAAAAGAGCAAGGCCGAGATGCGCGAGTGGATCGAATACAATTTGCGGCTGGTACACATGGAACATGCCATGGACAAACTGCCCGGCGAGATCTCCGGCGGTATGAAACAGCGTGTCGGCATTGCACGAGCCCTGTCGATGCAACCCAGGGTCCTGTTGATGGATGAGCCGTTCGGTGCCCTGGATGCACTGACGCGTGCACACATGCAGGAATCACTGATGGAAATTCAAAACGAGCTCGGAAATACCGTGATCATGATTACCCATGACGTTGACGAAGCGGTCCTGTTATCCGACCGTATCGTCATGATGACCAATGGGCCGGCGGCAACCATTGGCGAGATCCTTGATATTAAACTGGAACGACCGCGTAACCGGGTCGAACTGGCTGACAGCCCTGAATACAACCATTACCGTGCTGCCGTGCTGAAATTCCTCTATGAACGCCAGCACAACCCGGAATCCGATCGAGCTGAAGACAAGTCGGCTCAAGAGGAACCCTCCGGCGAAGACGCGCCGCTGCGGGTCGTATCAAATAGTGCTGCCGCCTGAATGTGGCGGCCAGTAATTGACCGGGCGGGCCTTTACTGGATCGGTTCACCGTACTGCGGTTTATAGATAACACCATCTATCTGCGTGCCGCCTCACTGAACGTGATCAATGGCAAGGTCGGTCTGACGTTTTCCTGTGACGAAACCCATTACATGAAGGTCGATGAATTCCGGGACAAGGGACCGGAGTTCTGGAGTGGCGGGTCCGTGGTGCTATGCGAATTATCCTTGCAGGCGGGTTAAAACCAAAATTTCCGGAATAACCGGGTGCTGTGTGCACTGCAGTGGTTCAATTAACAGTGACTGTGCATTACAAGCGGGCATCAGTCGTTCACCCGGGTTTATAAGTTGATGATTTATAAAGGGCGTCAGGTTGGCACCAATTCTGCTTGGTAAACAGATGTGTTTTTTCTCTTTGAGGACGTGCCATGTCTACCCGTACCAGTCACGGCTACCTGCCTGCAGGGCGCTACATCGTCAATCATGACATTATGCATTGCACCGCGGATGGTGTTGCCGGCAATGATCTTTATTCAGGTCGCGCGCTGGGGCTGAGCGAACCGGATGATTTCATTCAGCTGCACCCGGAACTCAAGCCCCTGTGGAAACATATTTCAAGCCATTATCGCCGCATCGGACTGAAGCACAGCGAAAGCGTGATCTGGGACCTGAGCCTGGAACAACTGGCTGTACATGAGGGTTACAAGCCCTCCGTGTTTTATTTTGGCCCGGCAGAATGCAAGGCCTGGAACGATCCGGAATGGCTGGAAGCGGTCGAGTTCATTAACTCGAAAAACAATTTCATGGCGCTTGCAGATGAGCTGGGTATCGATGTGCCGCAGACGCAATGCTTTGCCAGTGTTGATCAGATCACCGAGATGGACATCATTTCGTTCAATATGCCCTGTTACCTGAAGGCAGCGGTATCGGTTTCCGGTGTCGGTATCTATCGCTGTGCCAACCGCGAAGAACTGCGTGATGCGATGCAGGAATTTAAAAGTGATGTACCAGTGCAACTGCAGGAAGAAATCAAAACCGAGGTATTCCTCAACATGCAGTATCGTGTTGTTGGCGACCGGCTTGTACGCCTGGCCGTGAGCGAACAAATTCTTGATGGCTGCGCCCATCAAGGCAACCGTTTTCCGTCCAGCCATGAGCCATGGGAGTCCATCGAGCCGATGGCCCTGTGGCTCAAGGAGCGGGGTATGAAGGGTATCTTCGCCTTTGACCTCGCAGTGGTTGAAACGCCTGAGGGTGTCCGCTACACGGCGGTTGAGTGCAATCCGAGGTTCAATGGTGCCTCCTATCCGACCGTGATTGCACAGAAACTGGATATTCCGGAGTGGAGTGCGATGACGTTCAAGACCCGCTACCGGAAACTTTCCGACCTGGATATCAAGGATCTCGAGTTCGATATGAAAACAGGTGAAGGGCTTGTCATCGTTAACTGGGGGACCATACTGCAGGGCAAGCTTGTGCTGTTGCTGGCAGGATCCCCCGACTACCAGGATGCGCTCGCTAACGAATTGCGGTATCGAATATAGCAATCTTCATTTTCAGGAATTCTGTTTGCCGATGTGTGACAATGCACGGGTGATAAATGACGATCTGATTGCCCTGTGAACGCCCCCGGCACATATTCCCTGATGCTGCATGGTGGTGCTGGTGCGCTCGATAACGTCAAGGACGACAAGACCGCATTCCGTTACCTCGAAAGTATTCGCAGGATCCTTGAGCATGGCCGGGATGTCATGGAACTGGGCGGTTCGGCGCTGCAGGCGGTAGAAGCCTGCGCCTCACTTCTGGAAGACGACCCGGTCTTCAATGCCGGTTGTGGTTCGGTGCTGAATGAAAACGGCAAGGTCGAGATGGATGCAGCTATCATGGATGGCCGTGACCTGTCGGCCGGTGCCATCGCCGCCGTCGATAATATTGCCAACCCGATCCAGCTCGCACGCCTTGTCATGACCGAGAGTGAGCATGTCATGCTCATTTCCGAGGGCGCGATGCGCTTTGCCGACCACTGTGGCATGGAGCGAGTACCCGAAGATTATTTCTATACAGCTGACCGCGTGGAACAATTGCGCCAGGCGCGTCTGAAACACAAGGTCATGCTCGACCATGATGATACCGAGGAAGACGCTGAAGACCAGAAATACGGCACCATCGGCGCTATTGCCCGTGACCCGCAAGGCAACCTGGCTGCCGCAACTTCAACCGGTGGCATCGTTAACAAACGCATGGGCCGTGTAGGTGATTCGCCGATTGTGGGTGCCGGTGTTTATGCAGACAACGAGACCTGTGCGGTGTCCGCGACCGGTTTCGGCGAGGACTTCATGCGCACCGTTATTTCGAAAACCATCTCGGATTTCATGTTGATGAAAGACATGGATGCAAAACAGGCAACAGCAGCCGGCATCGACTACCTGGTGCGCAAGGTGAAGGGGCGCGGCGGCGTCATCGTCATCGATAAGGATGGTAATTGCTCCAGTGGCTTCACAACAAAGAAAATGATTCACGGCTGGATTGAAAAGAGCGGTGAGAGCAGCTGCCGTTTCTAGGTGCACCATATCTGTGCGCTGCGCACCAAATTTAGTGCACAACTCTGGCCGACAAGCCACTCAATCCCCTGAATGCCTTGAATTGAGGCGATTTGCCGGACGATCCGGCTCTAAGTTGGCATGGCATGTTTATTGCCTCCTATGTATTGATTGCGACTTTTCCACTGAAAAGGAGGGTCGCAAGATGAGGAGGCTGAATGGAAGAAATGTCTTCCTGCCATGAAATGCCTGGCCCCGACTTCCCTGTAAACAGATAACCCTTTGATCGCAGTGCTTGATTATTCAATCACCGGCGCGTCAATACCTGCTTACCTGGCATACCAACCGAGAGGAAACAGAAATGAGTGGAAATGAATCCCGCATTCAGGCGATTTACCAAATAACAAACCGTGAACCCATGCAGGTAACCATGCCCGACAAGTTAGGCGACATTTGGGCTGAGAATGTTTTTAACCTGGCAAGAATGGAATGGGTCCTTTCCAAGAGCGCCTTTAAAGCAATCAAGAAGACCGTGCAAACCGGATGTCTACTGGACCCTGCAACGGCAGACGTTGTTGCAGCAGCAATGAAGGAATGGGCTGTTTCAAAAGGCGTCAAGTTTTTCTCCCATGTTTTCTACCCGATGACCAATGTCACGGCAGAAAAACACGATGGTTTTATTATCACCAACGCAGATGGCAACGCGATTACCGAATTCACCGGCAGTCTGTTGATCAAGGGTGAGCCCGACGGTTCGTCATTCCCCAATGGCAGTATCCGCATGACCAACGCAGCGCGTGGTTACACCGCCTGGGATCCAACCAGTCCTGCCTTCATTATGCAAACGGATAATGGCGCAACACTGATGATTCCCTGTGTGTTTATGTCATGGACAGGAGAAGCACTCGATAAAAAGATTCCGCTGTTGCGCTCCAACGATGCCATGAACACGGCTGCGCAAAAAGTGCTTTCCCTGATGGGTGAAACGGAGATTGCACCCCTGAATTCGAGCTGTGGTGCGGAGCAGGAATATTTCCTGGTTGACAGTAACTTTGCGAATAACCGACCAGACCTGCTGCTGGCCGGTCGTACCCTGTTTGGGGCTGCGCCCGCAAAGGGACAGGAGTTTGATGACCATTACTTCGGTGCTATTCCTGCGCGTGTACAGGTCTTTATGCAGGATTTTGAAGACCAGCTATACAAGCTGGGCATCCCGGCCAAGACCCACCATAATGAAGTTGCGCCGGGGCAGTTCGAAATTGCACCTTACTTTGAAGCAGCAAATATCGCGGCCGATCATCAGCAACTGATGATGACGTTAATGAAAAGTACGGCAAAGAAACACGGCTTTCTCTGCCTGCTCCATGAGAAACCCTTCGCAGGTATCAATGGCTCCGGCAAGCACGTTAACTGGTCGGTAGGTAATGCCACTCAGGGTAACCTGCTTGATCCGGGTAGTACGCCACATGAAAACCTGAACTTCCTGCTGTTCTGTGGTGCGGTCATTCGTGGTGTGCATCTTTTCGGGCCCCTGCTGCGTGCGGCCATTGCCACCGCCAGTAACGATCACCGCCTGGGGGCCAACGAAGCGCCTCCTGCGATCCTGTCTGTCTACCTCGGTGACCAGCTGGAAAAAGTCTTCCAGGACATCAGGGACGGCAAGCTTGCCACGGCCGAACAGGGTGGCAAGATGGATCTTGGCCTTCCCCAGATACTTCATTTTGAACGTGATCCGGGTGACCGTAACCGAACATCGCCATTCGCATTTACCGGCAATCGCTTCGAGTTTCGTGCCGTCGGTTCAGCACAGTCAGTATCAGGCCCGCTGGTTACCATGAACACCATGCTGGCAGATTCACTTAACTGGATTGCCGAAAAACTGGAGGCTGCTCTCGGCAGCGGTTCCGGTCAGGCCGATGCTGTGTTCGCTGTGCTTAAGGAACTGATGGACAAGCATGGCAATGTCATATTTGGCGGCGATGGCTACTCTGCCGATTGGCACAAGATGGCTGTTGAAGAGCGTGGCCTGCGGAATATCCCAACCACGGCGGACGCATTGCCGGCGCTGCGCGAAGAATCTGTGAAAAAGCTGTTTTCAAGCACCGGGGTGCTGTCTCCGGTAGAGCTGGAAAGTCGCTTTGAAGTCTATTCGGAGCAGTACATACTGTCTATCGAGGTAGAAGCGAAGCTGGTTGTCGATATGGCAAAAACCATGATTTATCCTGCCGCAACCCGCTATCTGTCTGACCTTGCAATGGCAAGGTCAAGCATGACGGAGATGGGTATTGAGCTCGACAGTTCAACGGCTACAGCGGTTGCTGCTGAGGCAAATGCCATGATGTCAGCGGTGGCGAAACTCGGTGAGGCCATGGAGAAGCATGACTTTGCTTCGACAGAAGAGCATATGCAATTCTGTGCAAACGACATCCGCGGCCTGATGGACGAGGTTCGTTTGCATGCGGATGCGCTTGAAGCAGAAGTAGCTGATGAGCTGTGGCCTTTACCCAAATACCAGGAGATGCTGTTTATCAGATAGGCATGCTAACAGGCGCATAAACTGCTACAAAAAAAGGCCGCTGATTAAAGCGGCCTTTTTTATTCGCGATATTCAGGAAAGCTATTGTAATTCAACAAACAGCTAGCAGAAGATGAAATGATGATTCAAGCGGTTAATTAGTGTTCACAGTATTACAGGAAAAAATGACAAGCAGGGATGCCGCCGCGCAATAAAGTCTATTGATATTCCGGTTTGAGAATCCGTACGGGTGAGGCGAGACGCTCAGACAGGAGGACCCTCCAGCAACTCCACCCGAACGTCCATGCTGCTGAACACGGCCGGCGGACCAAACTGATGGTATACCGCCACATCGGCTGCATCGCGCCCGTAGGCAACTGCAAGCCGTCCACCGCGAACAGTGTCCTCTGTGGGGTCGAACGTGTACCAACGGCCACCCACGTATGCCTCGAACCAGGCATGCAGGTCCATGGGCTCAAGACCGTAAAGGAATCCGACTACCATGCGTGCGGGGATGCTGATGCTACGGCAGAGTGCAATACCAAGATGGGCAAGATCGCGACATACCCCGTGACCCTGCAGATTTACCTCGATAGCGGACAGTGGAAATGCACTGGATCCCGGTGTGTAAGGTATCGAGTCCCGGATCCAGTCACTGATTCTTTGCACCTGATCGTAGCCGAGTTGCACCCCTTCAACCATGTCCCTCGCAAGATCACCGAACCGGTCCGATTCACAATAGCGGCTTGGGAGTAAATACGTCAGGACCGCATCCGGTAAATTCTGAATATCCACAAAGAAAGCGCCCGGGGCTTCATCCACCGTATCCATGGTCATTACATCGGCTGTAGTATGGACAGAGAACGCTCCGGCCGGTGCGATCATCCGCTGACAAAGATTACCGAAGATGTCCGTGTATTCCTCTACCGGAATACTGGGTGAGAGTGAATAGGCTTCTCGTGCCACCCACTGATGTATCCCGCTGCGTGGGCGTAGCATGAGAATCAAAGGGGTCGGGTAGTCCAGTTGGAACTCGAGATTACAGGTGGTCCGAATCCACATCATGATATTTCCTCATTTGCAAGCCGGCAACAAGTGATGTTTGCAAGAATCAGGTTTGACCTCACTGCAAGCTGTGTTTAGTCTACTCGTGTGGGTCGCTGAACCCGCACTCTCTTTTAACCTTCCGTCGGTAATGTTCCTGTATGACCTATTGCGTTGGTATCTCCCTGAAATCGGGACTGGTTTTCGCCTCGGATTCCCGTACCAATGCCGGCTCTGACCAGGTTAGCCAGTACGGCAAAATGCATACCCTGGGGACTGAGGGTGAACGCCAGTTCGTTCTGTTGAGTGCCGGCAATCTGGCCACGACCCAGGCGGTGCTCGCGCACATCCGTCATGAACTCAGGGACAATCCCGATTGTCGCCTGTGCAAGGCGCGCTACATGGATGAGGTAGCCGATTATGTCGGTGAAGTCAGTCGTGAGCAGCAAAACCGAGTTACTGGCGGCAAGGGTGTGAATGCCGGTTTCAGTCCCAGGGTCAGTTTTATCCTTGGCGGACAGATCCGCGGTGAGCCACCGGGTATTCATATGATCTATCCGGAAGGCAACCATATTACCACTTCATTGGCGACGCCCTTTTTGCAAATCGGCGAAATCAAGTATGGAAAGCCAATCCTTGATCGTATTGTCAATCCGGACTCCAGCCTGGAGGATGCTGCACGCTGTGCACTGGTATCCATGGATTCGACCATGCAGAGCAACGTCACCGTCGGTCCTCCCGTTGAAATGCTGATCTATGAAAAAGACAGCCTGTCACTGAACCGCTACATGCGGCTGGATGAAAGCCATCCCTATCTGCAGGAGTTGCGTCACAGCTGGGCAAACAACATTCGTTCGGCATTCGATGCATTGCCGCGTTTCAACTGGGAGTCAGCCGGCACGCCAGCACCGTGTGAATGACCGGAGACGCCCCGGCTTGTTGCACTGTTGCTGAGCGGATCAAGCTGTCCTCAGCCGTCAGCCGGTTTTTGAGCCTGCACTGTACCGGGTTCCGGCAGACGGTCCATGTCCACCGATACCTGCGGACGGTGACCCGGGTCACCGCCGAAGATGACGCCTTTGAGTGGCGTGACATCGGCATAGTCTCTACCCCAGGCCGTGGTGATGTGCTGGTCCAGCGGCACTCTGTTGTTGGTGGGGTCAAAGTCATGCCAGCCGACATCGGGCAGGTATACCGAAAACCAGGCATGTGACTCGTCGGCACCCGGCTGTTTGAGCTGGCCGGGTGGCGGCAGTGTTTCGAGGTAGCCGCTCACATAGCGCGCAGCCAACCCGAGACTGCGCAGACAGGCAATAGCAAGGTGGGCAAAGTCCTGGCACACACCCCGACGGCTGGAGAGTACCTCGGCCAGAGGGGTGGAGACGGTGGAGAACCCCGGGTCGTAAGTGAATTCATGATGGACGCGTTCCATCAGGTCGCGTACCGCCTCCAGTAGTGGACGCGAGGCGGGGAACGAGGCAGCCGCATAGTCGCACAGTGCCGGCGTAGCACTTGCAAGGGGTGAGTCGAGCACGAATTGGCAGTTCTCACGGGCTGTTTCCGTGAGTGGGGCTACCAGCCGTCTGCGTACTTCATCCCATGGCATGTCCCCCTCCAGTGCCAGCTGGTCGTTACCGGGTTCCAGTTCGACCTCGCTGATTGCAGTAACCGTCAGTGTCTGGTGCGGCTGCTGAATGGAAAAATAGCTGACGTGATTACCGAAGTAATCTTCGTGCTCGGCAAGATCAATCGGCAGGGGGTCGATCTGCAGTCGATGTCCCAGGCATTGCTGTGCGGGAAGATTGCGTGGTCGCAGGTGTGCAAGGTTGTGGCACTGGCTGACAGTCATGCCGTAGCGGTACTCGGTCTTGTGCACGATACGGTATTTCATCTCAAAACGGTTCTTCTTCAACCAGCTGGTAGTGCCGTTCAACATGGGTGAAATAGGTTGCCGTCAGGGCATTGGAGATTTCGCTCAGGCTTTGACCCAGGTTGGCAAGCAGCGTCTCAAGCCGTGGCCGTGTGTTGTCATCCGCCTGCGCCAGTTCTTCCGCGTTCGCCAGCTTGAGCTGTGTGGCAGCTTCGATAACCAGCCGCATTTCACGCTTGTAGGGACGCACTTTCTGTCCCGGCAGCACAGAGAGATGCTGTCGCGCTGCATTCAATTGGTAGATCAGGGAACGGCTGTTGTTTTCATCAAGCAGCAGCAGATCCACCGTAGTCTCCAGTTGTGGTCGATTGCGGTATCGATGCCGGTAGAGGGTCAGGCTTTCTGCAGCGCTAAGCACCGATTCCAGTAACAGCATTTCCACCTCCGCTGATACGCAGCTCGACAGCAATGCCCGCAGCAGTGCAATCAACTGCAGGGAACGCTCAATGCGCCTGCCCAGATTGAGGAAGTGCCAACCCAGATCGCGGCTCATGCTCTCGCTGGTGGCGCCGGCAATGGCCATCAGGGCGGTGATGATGCGATCTTGTGCATCCTGCAGGAGCTGCAGGTCGGTGTGGCCTCCCTGAGCAAGGATGGCCAGTTCATCGCCGATGTCAGTGAACACCCGGCGGGTGTCGGCTGAAACCAGGTTACGCACCGCGTAGGCTGTGTTGATGCAGGCCGCCAGGTTGGCGGCCAGTGTTCCGGTGCGCTGCTGATTGCTGATCAGGTCGATGATCTCCGCCAGTGGCTCGGCCAGACGCTTGTCCGCGCCAGCACCGGTGAAGCCGGGGTAGGTCATGGTCATCTGGGTCAGGCCCTGCAGCAGCATATCCAGGGCAATCCGGTTGACCGTATCCGGAAGCTGCAGGGTTTCGTTACGGTGATTATGGATGTTACGGATCAGGCGGATCATGTCTTCCGCGCGTTCGGCATAGCGTGCCATCCAGAACAGGTTCTCTGCGGCAACACCCGACAGGGTCTCCTGCATCTGCGAATAGCTTGCCTTGTCCTGTGGCAGCAGGGTTACGATCTGCTCGGGTTCCGAGGCCAACACCCAGGTATCCTTGCTGAATGCGCCTGTCTGGTTAGTGATAATCCGGCTTTCCGGTTGCTCACCAACGCGGGTCAGTCCGCCCGGCATGACCATGTAACTGTCCTGCCCGGCCGCCAGAAAGGTCCGCAGTATGCTCTGATGTGGTTGCATCCGGCCATCGTTAAGCGTCGGTGCAGAGGAAAGGGTCAGCCGTTCCTGGCCAATATACTGGTGTGGCTGAGCGCGGATTCGTTCGCGCCAGGCCGCCAGTTCTGCCTTGTCGAGCTGGTCGCCGAAGACCGGTTTTCCCCTGGACCGGTTAATTGGCCGCAGCACCAGCTTGGCCAGGTTGGCGAGCACATAATCGAGCTCCCGGGGTTGGCCGCACCACCAGGTGGCAACCGATGGCAGCCGTAGCTCCTGCCCCAGCAAATGCTTCGCCAGTCGCGGCAGAAAGGCCATGAGGCCAGGGCTCTCGAGTATACCGGCACCCAGTGGATTGGCGATGGCAACGCGTCCCCGGCGCACTGCTTCCACCAGCCCGGGGACACCCAGCAGGGAGTCGGGACGCAGTTCCAGCGGGTCGCAGAAATGATCGTCGACGCGTCTCAGTATGACGTCCACCGGCTCCAGTCCGCTGACGGACTTGAGCCAGACACGGTCATCACGCACGGTCAGGTTGGATCCCTCGATCAGGGAGTAGTCGAGGTAGTTGGACAGGTAGAGGTGCTCGAAATAGGTTTCGTTGTGCGGTCCGGGTGTCATGATGACCACCCGCGGTTCCTTATGCCCGACGGCAGGGGCAAGGGTGGCCAGCGATTCGCGCAGGCGCCGGAAGAAAGGAGCCAGCCGGTGCGGGTGGGAGTCGCGAAACAGACTGGGTATCAGGCGCGACATGACAGTACGGTTTTCCAGCGCATAGCCCATGCCCGATGGGGCCTGGGTATGATCCCTCAGTATGCGGTAACGGCCATCCGTGCTGCGCACCAGGTCTGCGGCGTACAGGGTCAATGCCGGTGGGTTGCCGGGCGTCGAGACGACACAGGGGCGCAGGAAGCTGGGGTCGGCATAGACCAGATCGGGCGGGATTATGCCCTTGCTTATCAGGCTGCGTGGTCCGTAGAGATCTTGCAGGATCAGATTGAGCAACTCAGCGCGCTGCATCAGACCGGTTTCGAGACCGGCCCATTCGCTGCTGCTGAGCAACAGCGGGACCGGGTCAAGTTGCCAGGTTCGGTTAAGGCCGTCTTGCCGGCCATAGACATTGTACGTGGCACCGTCGCTGCGCAGCATCCGTACCGTGTCGCGTTGCCGTTGCTGCAGCACCTCGGGTCCCATGTCATCCAGTGCATTGATGAGGTAGCGCCAGTGCTGGCGTACCTCGCCCTGGCCGGTGCACATTTCGTCATAGCCGGTCGGTTGTTGCCGGTAGGCGGCGCAAGAGGGACTGGGGTCGGTTGCCTTCATACTTACATCTTACCCACATCCACTGCGGTATCGCAGGTCCAGGGTGCAGGGATATTCCGGATTGATCTCTTCTGCCGGGGGTGCCATGGTTCCCGGCACATGTCCTTCGGGAAAGAACTTCGCCAGCTGCGCGAGGTCCGGCGGTGGTGTAAGGGGACCTGCACTATGGCCATAATTCCAGAAGCGGCTGACGCGGCGGGTTTCGGCCGCATAGGCATTGATCGGGAATACATCGTAGTGACGCCCGCCGGGGTGGGCGACATGGTAGGTACAGCCACCGATGGAACGGCCGTTCCAGGTGTCGATGATATCGAAGACCAGGGGAGCATGGATGCCGATGGTGGGGTGCAGTGCTGACGGCGGCTGCCAGGCGCGGAAGCGCACGCCGGCCACATATTCGCCATGGGTGCCGGTGTTGTGCAGCGGCACGCGGCGTCCGTTGCAGCTAACGACGTAGCGGCTCTCCGTCAGTCCACTGACCTTGACCTGCACGCGCTCCACCGAGGAGTCGACGAAGCGTGCGGTGCCCTGGCTGCTCATTTCCTCGCCCAGCACGTGCCAGGGTTCCAGTGCGGTGTGGAGGTCGAGGCGGATATCCTGCACGCTGACCGAACCATAATGCGGGAAGCGAAATTCCAGGAAAGGATCCAGCCATTCCAGCTGAAAGGGGTAACCGGCGCGTTGAAGATCGCAGACGACGTCCTGCATGTCGGACCACACATAGTGCGGCAGCATGAAGCGGTCATGCAACTCTGTGCCCCAGCGCACCAGCTTGTGCCGGTACGGCTGGTCCCAGAAACGTGCGATCAGGGTACGCAGCAACAGCATTTGTACCAGGCCCATGCGTGCGTGGGGCGGCATTTCGAAGGCACGGAATTCCACCAGACCCAGGCGTCCGGTCGCCGAGTCCGGCGAGTAGAGCTTGTCGATGCAGAACTCCGCCCGATGGGTGTTACCGGTAAGGTCCACCAGCAGGTTGCGCAACAGCCGGTCCACCAGCCACGGTTCGGTCACGTCGCCGTCCGGCATCTGTTGAAAGGCGATGTCGAGTTCGTAGAGGCTGTCATCGCGTGCCTCGTCGATGCGCGGTGCCTGGCTGGTCGGGCCGATGAACATGCCGGAGAACAGGGTGGACAGGCCGGGGTGATGCTGCCAGTAGGTCAGCAGGCTGCGCAGCAGATCGGGCCGGCGCAGGAACGGACTGTCGGCCGGCGTGGCACCACCGAGGGTGACATGATTGCCGCCACCGGTGCCGGTGTGGCGTCCGTCCAGCATGAACTTCTCTGTCCCCAGCCGTGCCAGACGTGCCTCGGCGTAGAGGGTCTCGGTTGTTTCGGTCAGTTCCTCCCAGTTATGCGCCGGGTGAATATTGACCTCGATGACCCCCGGGTCGGGTGTCACTGCCAGCTTGCGGATGCGCCAGTCCCGCGGTGGCTCGTAGCCTTCAATGCGTACCGGTGTCTGTAGCCGGGCCGCGGTCAGCTCCACCGCGGCGAGCAGCTCCAGATAGTGCTCCAGGTGTGTGGTCGGTGGCAGGAAGACGCGCAGCAGGCCCTTGCGGGCCTCGACACACAGTGCCGTGTGGGTCACTTCGATCCGTTGTCGCATGTGTGTTCCGTTGTCCGCCGGATCCTGTTGCCTGATTTCGGGGTGGACTTCCTCAGCCGCTTGAAAATGGCTGAAACGGCGGGTGACTTCACTGTAGTAGTCTCCCAGCGCCGGACGCGGTGCAAACAGATCACGCTCCGGTTCGATGTCGCGTTCCTCCTCGGCTACCCAGGGCAGGGCATCGAGGGGCATGCGCAGTCCCATGGGCGAGTCGCCCGGCATCAGGAACATGTGACCACGGCGAAATTTCCAGTTGCAGCTTTCCCAGGCATTGTCGCTGTCGTCCCAGCGCAGTGGCAGGGCATAGCCAGCAGGCTGCCCGAGGTCGCCGGCCAGCAGCTCCACCAGCCGGCGCCGTTCGTCGGGTTTCTTCAGGTCAGTCCCGAGGAGGTCGACGTTCACCGGCTGGCAGCCGTCCTTCCACAGGTAGTAGAGCGTGTCCTCATAGGCGGGTTGCAGGAACTGTTCATGCAATCCCAGTCTGCGGGTCAGTTCCGTGGCGAACTGCTGTGCCTCGGCTGACCCGCAGCCATAGTCGACGTCGTCGCGGGCAATCAGTTCCGGGTCATGCCATACCGGTTCATCATCGACACGCCAGAAACAGTTCAGCGACCAGCGCGGTACCGGTTCACCCGGATACCATTTGCCCTGTCCATAATGCAACAGGCCACCGGGCGCGAAGCGCTGCCACAGGCGCAGCAGCAGGTCACCTGCCAGGTCACGCTTGTGCTTCCCAAGCGCGGCATCATTCCACTGGGCTGATTCCATGTCGTCGATGGAGACGAAGGTCGGTTCGCCGCCGAGGGTGAGGCGTACGTCGCCTGCCGCCAGGTCGGCATCGACCTTATGCCCCAGGGCCTGGATGGTTTGCCACTGGTTTTCGGTATAGGGCTTGGTGACCCGCGGGTCCTCGTGGAGGCGTTGCACCTGGTTGTGGAAACTGAACTCCACCTCGCATTCATCGGTTGTGCCGGTGATGGGTGCGGCACTGACGGGATGGGGTGTGCAGGCCAGCGGGATATGGCCCTCGCCGGCGAACAGACCCGAGGTCGGATCAAGTCCCAGCCAGCCGGCACCCGGTATATACACCTCGGCCCAGGCATGCAGATCGGTGAAGTCATGGTCGGTGCCGGTGGGACCCTCCAGCGGTTTCTCGTCCGGTGTCAGTTGCAGCAGGTAGCCGGATACAAAACGTGCCGCCAGTCCCAGATGTCGCAGGATCTGTACCAGCAACCAGCCGCTATCGCGGCAGGAGCCAAGGGCTTTTTCGAGGGTTTCCTCACAGGACTGGATGCCGGGCTCCATGCGGATGGAATAGTCGATGTCCTGCTCCAGCCGTTTGTTGATGTCCACCAGGAAGTTGTTCACCTCCTGCCCTGAACGATCGACGCCGGACAGCCATTGCAGCAGCAGTGGACCGTCCTCGGTGATTTCCAGGTAGGGGAACAGTTCCTTTTTCAGGTGCGGGGTATATTTGAAAGGATAGTGCTGCGCGTATTCCTCTACGAAGAAATCAAACGGGTTGATGGTCACGATCTCGGCGACCACGTCCACCTCAAAGGACATTTCCCGAACCGGCTCGGGAAATACCAGGCGGGCGAGGTAATTGCCAAAAGGATCCTGTTGCCAGTTGATGAAGTGATTCTCTGGCAGCACCTTGAGAGAGTAGGCTTCGATCGGGGTGCGGGTATGCGGTGCCGGGCGCAGCCGCACCACATGCGGTGACACCTTTACCGGGCGGTCAAAGCGGTAGTCGGTCTTGTGATTGATCGCGACCCTGATTGCCATATATTACGTGCCTCGTCAGCCGTACTGGTTGTTACGATACCCTGCGTGCACGCCGGACAATGAGGTTGTCCCTAAACGACCACGACTGAATTTTCGCAGTCACCGATACTGTTGGGCCGGTAGTTATCGGCACCCCAGTCATTCTCCCAGCATATGTCGTCGATCAGGTACTTGAACTGGTATTCCCTGTTGGCGGGCAGATCAATGGTGATGCTGTAGGAACCGTCCTTGCGCCGCTTCATCAGGGTGCATTCGGTATCCCAGCTGTTGAATTCTCCCACCAGTGCAACCTTGCTGGCGCCAGTGGTTGCCTCTTGCGGTAGCTCGAATGTTACCTTGCAGACCGGTTTGGTTTTCAGAAAGCGTTTCTTCATCTTACATAGACCCCATATTCTGGTTGACGCAAGCTCTTGCAGCGGTTCCGGTCGTGTCCTTACTGGCGGGCATAGCCGGATTCCGCCTGTGATTGTGCCTGTAGTTCCAGTAATTCCTCCTCGACGCCCGCAGCATGTGTGAGGTCGGCAACATTCTCCTTGGTGAAGAAGCCCTGAAAATCACCGAAGCGCTGTACATACTCGATGATAAGTGAGGAGTGCTCCGAGGCGCTGGAGAATATCTGCTTCAGCCCCTGGTCCCTGGAGCCAATGACATCGAGCAGAAAGTCACGCCCCTGCGCGGCAATCTGGCTGACCACATGCTCGATGTTTTCCCTGCCATCGGTTTCGCCGTCGCGCACGGCCATTGCGATGTGATGCAGTCGCGGGCCATAGTTGCGCGCAAAGGTCTCGGTGGGCGATGGCAACCCATCAAGATGGTTGACGAAGTAGGGTGTGTTGCTGGCGGTGAACACCTTGGCGGGGCTGTGTATTTCACTGCTCTGGTGCACGCTCTTGGTGATATTTGTTGAGGAGTTCTGGTCGCTGATGTTGTAGGAACCCCAGTAGTAGAAACTGGACAGGGACAGCCATTCAAGGATTGCAACCTCCCGATTCTGGCTGTAGATGCGTGTGGCAAGATGATCGATGGGCAGGATCAGGTTGTCGATGCGCAGTTTTTTCTGCAATTCCTTGGCAGCCAGGTAGACATCCTGTACCTCGGAGTTAATGCTGCTGTTACCGAGGGCATAAATGCGCAGCTGGTCGAGCGGGCGCTCCATGTAACAGACGATGTTGTGGGTGTAGGGTGACGGTTTGACGATGGCAAGGTTGCCGGGCAGTTCCAGCTTGCGGACATCGTCCGGGGAGAAGAAGCGGAATTGCCGTTGCTGCTGGCAATCGACCACACCGTGCATGTCCTGCACGCGCAGGACTTCTCCCATGTAGCGGCTGTTGGGCTTGCGTGCCCCGATGGGGTAGACCTCGTTGAGGCTGCGGAAGATGCCCCGTGTGCGTCGGTCTTTGACTTCGCGTATCAGCAGATCCGGCGAGTTCATATCGACACGCAGGATATGTGTCCAGTGACTCTTGCTTTCCAGCGTCACCAGGTACTGGTAGGGGGTCATCAAGGCCAGTTCGCCGATATAGCGGATGGACTGGCCGGGATCGACCGTGATCATCAGGGCTTCGATCTGGTCGATCATATCGGTCAGTCCGATGCTGTCGCGCTCTTGCAGCAGACGAATCAGATACTCCTCGAAAAATTCCGAGTTCTGCTTGTCCCCCTGGCGCGGGAATGAGTTTGAAATGTTCATATCGAAGTCAGGGTTGCCTATGCGAACCAGGTATTGCGAATCTGTGTGTGTATACTGGAGATCCCGATCTGCAGCCGGTCGACCTCTGCGTGCAGTGTGCCGGCATTGAGCTTGTCCGGTTTTATGCGGGACACGCGGTGGTATACCTCCCGTACAGGTTTGAGTGTGTCCTTGTGATTCGGCAGGTTGCCGAGGCATTCCTCGACCTGGTCAAGGCAATGGGCAACCGAGCGTGGCAGATAATCATTCTGTAACAGAAAGCCGACAACATCCGCACAGTGGACGCCGTGCTGTACATCCTTGCGGTACATCTGGTAGGCATTCAGGGCGCGCAGCATGCTGGTCCAGACATGTACGTCGATACTGCCGGACTCGTCAGGATTGTTCAGGCTCATGGCGCCGATATCCAGGACACGCGTAGTCATCTCGGCACGTTCCAGATTGCGCCCGATGCGGACAAAATCATAGGCGTGGTCGTGACTCATGGTGCCGGCAAGCAGGCCGGTCAGTTGCTGGCAGCGGTGAATAATTTCGGTCAGAAAATCGAAACGACCACGGCGCGGCAGGGCGTCACTGACATGCGCATTTGCATACAGCTGCAACTCGTTGATCTGCTCCCAGGCCTGGCCGGGCAGCACTTCGCGAGAGGTACGGCAATTTTCGCGTGCATAGGAAATCGAGTTAATCAGTGCGCCCGGGTTGGTGTTGTCGGCCAGCAGGAATTTGACCGTGTTGCGTTCATCATGACGCTGGTAACGTTCCTCAAACTGGCTGTATCCACCGGTGATCAAGGGCAGCGCATCCCAGCCGACCTGGGTGCCGCGTGGCAGGTCAAGCAACAGGAAATGATAGGTGTTGACGAGACGTGCAGTATTTTCAGCGCGCTCGATGTAGCGCGCCATCCAGTAAATGCGTCTGGCAACCCGTGATAGCATCATCGGGCCTCGTTATCCACAACCCAGGTGTCCTTGCTGCCGCCACCCTGGGACGAATTGACGACCAGCGAGCCGCTCTTCATTGCAACCCGGGTAAGGCCACCGGCGGTTACATAGGATTCACGTCCCTGCAGGATGAATGGCCGCAGGTCAAGATGCCGTGGTTCCAGTGTGTGGTCGCAGAGTGTCGGCGCCGTCGACAGCTTCAATGCCGGCTGGCCAATGTAGTTGCGCGGGTTGGTGCTGATGAGTCGGCGGAATTCCTCGCGTTCAATCGCGGTTGACTGCGGGCCCACCAGCATACCGTAGCCGCCCGATTCATTCGCCGGTTTGACAACCATGGTCTCCAGGTTGGCGAGTACGTGTTCGCGTTCCTTTTTATCGTTACAGCGGTAGGTTGGCACATTCGGCAGCAACGGGGCCTCATCCAGATAGTAACGGATGATGTCCGGTACGTATGAATATACAACCTTGTCATCTGCGACTCCGCAACCCGGCGCATTGGCCAGTGCAACATTACCCTTGCGCCATGCGCGCATCAGGCCGGGGACGCCCAGCACCGATTTCGGCTTGAAGGTCTCCGGGTCCAGGAACAGGTCGTCGACTCGCCGGTAGATCACATCCACACGGGCCATCCCCTGGATGGTTTTCATGTAGACAAAATCATCCTCGTCTACCATCAGGTCAGTACCCTCGACCAGTTCGGCGCTCATGCTGCGGGCGAGGAAGGCATGCTCGAAATAGGCCGAATTGTAGATGCCGGGCGTGAGTACCACGACTTCGGGGCGTGCACGCCGGCTCGGCGAGATTGACCGCAGCATTTCCAGCAGCTGATCGGGATAGTCGTCCACCGGCAGTATGTTGTTGTTCTCGAACAGTTCCGGCAGGATGCGCTTGGTTACCTCGCGGTTCTCGATCATGTAGGAAACACCGGAAGGAACACGCAGGTTATCCTCCAGCACATAGACCGTACCGTCACTGTCGCGCACCAGGTCACTGCCGCAGATATGGGCCCAGACATTGTGAGCGGGGGTGATGCCGATGCATTCCTTGTGAAAGCCTTTTGATCCTGCAATCAGCGATTTGGGGACAACGCCGTCACGGATTATCTTTTGCGCATGGTACAGGTCATGAATGAACAGGTTGAGCGCCTGCAGGCGCTGTTTCAGACCGGCTTCAATGACACGCCACTCCCGTATCGGCATGGTCCGCGGGATGACGTCAAATGGCCAGGCACGGTCTATGTTTTCGCCGTCGCTGTAGACGGTGAAAGTGACACCCTTGTCAATTATGGCCAGTTCGGCATCAAGTTTGCGCGCCTGCAGTTCCTCGTCCGACAGTGAACGCAACCATGAAGTGAGGTGGCGGGCCGGTGCACGGGCATAACCGGGCGTGCTGATGAGTTCGTCGTAGAACTCACCCGGGTCATATTTTTTCCAGTCTATGCTCATATCATTGCAGGCTCTGCAGAAAGCCGAGTCCATCGTTTCCTTCCAGCCGGATGGGGACAGGTGACAGATTCCAGATGTCGTCACAGTATTCCTGGATTGACCGGTCTGAGGAAAACCATCCCATGCGAGCCGTGTTGAGTATGGACATTCGTGCCCACTTGTCTTCATCACTGAATGCGTCCGAGACTTGTTGCTGGCAGGCAAGGTATGAAGCGAAGTCTGCGTACGTGTAGTAAGGATCGTAATGAAGCAGTGAATCAAGCAGTGGCTGGAACAGGCCGGAGTCACCTCGTGAAAACAGGCCGCTGCGAATCAACTGAACCACCTCCTGCAATTCCGGGTTATCCCGGATGAATTCAGCAGGGCCTTGCTGTTCTCTTTCCATTGTTTCGAGCTCATCGGCCGTGCGGCCAAACAGAAAGAAGTTTTCCCTGCCTACTGCCTCTCTTATTTCGATGTTTGCGCCGTCCAGGGTGCCGATGGTCAGCGCTCCGTTCATGGAGAATTTCATATTACCGGTCCCGGATGCTTCCTTACCTGCCGTCGAGATTTGCTCCGACAGGTCAGCGGCCGGGTAGATACGCTGGCCGTTGCTGACATTGAAGTTCGGCAGGAAAATAACCTTCAGCCGTCCACGCACTGCAGGGTCCCGGTTCACGATATCCGCAACGCCGGTAATCAGGCGGATAATCAGTTTTGCCATGTGGTAACCCGGCGCCGCCTTGCCGGAAAAAATAAAGGTGCGCGGCAGAATATCGGCATCCGGATCCTGCCTGATGCGGTTGTACAGGGCGATGATATGCAGCACGTTAAGGTGCTGGCGCTTGTATTCGTGAATACGTTTGACCTGTACGTCGAACAGTGAGTCAGGGTCGACTGCTATGCCGGTGCATTGTCTCAGGTGGTGCGCAAGCTTGACCTTGTTGTGATGCTTGATGTCACGCCAGTGTGCACGGAAGTCCGTATTCTCTGCCAGCGGTTCGAGGCCGCGCAGTATTTCCAGATCTTTCGCCCAGTTTTCCCCCAGTGTCTCACTCAGTAGATCGGCAAGCCGCGGATTACCGAGCACGATCCAGCGTCGCGGGGTGACGCCATTGGTCTTATTGCTGAATTTGCCGGGTGAGAAGCCATGAAAATCCTTCAATACATTGGTTTTCAGTAATTCTGTATGCAGTTCCGCAACGCCGTTGACAGCGTGGCTGCCGACACAGGCCAGATGCGCCATGCGTATCGAGCGTTCACCGTCTTCCCCAATAATCGACATGCGTGAAATATGTCCGGGGTCGCCCAGGCACCAGATGCGTACCTTGTCGAGAAAGCGGTCATTGATCTCGTAGATGATTTCCAGGTGACGGGGCAACAGGCTCGCAAACAGCGGCAGCGGCCAGCATTCCAGTGCTTCGGGCAGCAGGGTGTGATTGGTGTAGGCGAAGGTCTTCTCTGTGATGTCCCAGGCAACTTCCCAGACCAGTCCGTGCTCGTCAACCAGCAGGCGCATCAACTCCGGCACGGCGATGGCAGGGTGGGTGTCGTTGAGTTGTATGGCAAATTTTTCGTGGAACTTGTCCAGTGGCAGCCGCTGGCGCAGCAGAATCCTGATCATGTCCTGCAGGGCGCAGGAAACAAAAAAGAACTGCTGCTCGAGCCGCAGTTGCTTGCCCTGTGCCGGTTCGTCGTTGGGGTAGAGTACCTTGGTCAGGTTTTCGGAAACGATCTTGCTTTCCACTGCGCGGTAGTAATCCCCCTCGTTGAATGCAGTAAAGTCGAAGGACTCCGGCGCATCGGCACGCCACAGCCGGAGTGTGTTGGCGGTATTGCAGCGGCATCCCAGTACCGGGGTGTCATACGGTATACCCATCACGATTCTGTCCGGATGCCAGCGTACCCGCTGCCTGCCCTGTTCATCGATATAGCGTTCAGTGTGGCCGCCGAACTTGACCTCGACGGTCCATTCCGGTCTGACGATTTCCCAGGGATTGCCAAATCGCAACCACTTGTCAGTTAGTTCGATCTGCCGGCCATCACGGATCTCCTGGTG
>Ga0316194_10000433_pt1 | contig 26504 bp, 24 predicted proteins | sample CroRivsedime1_MG_FD_204936 | JGI IMG/M metagenome (GOLD analysis project Ga0316194, IMG submission 204936) | Coastal sediment microbial communities from Maine, United States - Cross River sediment 1 | ecosystem: Environmental > Aquatic > Marine > Coastal > Sediment | place: USA: Maine...
GGGTGATGAGTTGCAGGCTGTCAATTTCCGGCATTTGCGCCAGTTTCTTCTGCAGCGCATCGGCCTGTTGCGGAGACACGGAGCGATGCAGGAACAATGACAGATTGGTGTTGCCGTCCCACTGGGTACTGAGACGCTGCAGGTTGCCGGTCAGCAGGTACAGGCTTGAGGGCAGAGCCAGTGCGATGGCTATCACGGCGGCTGTCATCAGCGAGCTCGAAGGCGTGCGGTACAGACGCCCCAGGCTGTTCAGCGCGACCTGGGCGTGACGTGTTATCCAGTTATGCAGGAAGCGTGGCAGTTTCATGTGGCGGCACCGGCCACGCTTTTTACCAGTCGTCCCTGGTGCAACCGCAGTTGTGCATAGGGCAGCTGTGAGATCAGATCGAGGTCGTGGCTGGCAATCAGGACGGAGACCCCGACCTGATTGAATTGTTCGAACAGGTGCATGATGTCGCGCGATAACTCGGGGTCGAGATTACCCGTGGGCTCATCGGCCAGCAGCAGGGGCGGCTTGTTGACCACGGCACGTGCGATGCCGACACGTTGTTGTTCACCACCCGACAGGGTGATGGGCAGAGCACGTTCCTTGTCGAGCAGGCCCACCTTGTCCAGCGCGGCGCGCACCCGCCGGCCAACATCCTGGTGCCGGTAGCCGGCGATCACCAGCGGCAGCGCCACGTTGTCGAACACGGTGCGGTCGAACAGCAGCCGGTAGTTCTGGAAAATCATGCCGATTTTGCGGCGCACATAGGGAATGCGGCGCTTCGGTGTGCGCGACAGGTTTTCTCCATCGAGGAACAATTGGCCGCGTGTTGGGTGTTCCAGCAGTGCAATCAGTTTCAGCAGCGTGCTCTTTCCGGCGCCGGAATGGCCGGTCAGAAATGCCATGGCACCGGTGTGCAGGTGAAAACTCACTCCCTGCAGGGCGTCGTGCCCGCCAGGGTAGCGCTTGCAGACATTATCAAAACGGATCATTTACTTGATTTCAAACAGGGCGTCTACAAACTCACTGGCATCAAATGGTCGCAAGTCCTCGATGGCTTCGCCGACACCAATAAACCGGATCGGGACACCCAGCTGCTTGGCAATGGCAAAAATTATGCCGCCCCTGGCGGTGCCGTCGAGCTTGCTGAGCGAGATACCGGTCAGGCCGATGGCGGCGTTGAACTGCTGTGCCTGGTTGAGCGCGTTCTGGCCGGTGCCGGCATCCACTACCAGCATGACTTCGTGCGGCGCGTCGGGATCCAGTTTGCCCATTACCCGCTTGATTTTTACCAGTTCTTCCATCAGGTTGGACTGGGTATGCAGGCGCCCGGCAGTATCGGCGATCAGCACATCGATATTGCGTGCCTGCGCCGCCTGCAAGGCATCAAAAATGACCGAGGCGGAATCGGAACCCTGTTGTTGTGCGATTACAGGAACCTGGTTGCGTTTACCCCAGGCTTGTAGCTGTTCAACCGCCGCAGCGCGGAAGGTATCCCCGGCCGCCAGCATCACCGAGTGGCCTTCATCCTTTAAGCGGCGGGCGATTTTGCCGATGGTGGTGGTTTTCCCGGCGCCGTTGATACCGACCATCAACAACACGAAGGGCCGATCTGAATCCGGGATTTGCAGGGGTTTGTCGACTGGATCCAGCATGGCGCGCATATCGCTGCGCAGGGCGGACATCAGCGCATCCGCATCAGCCAGTTGTTTGCGTGCGACGCGCCGGGTGAGGTCCTGGATGATGCTCTGCGTGGCTTCCACGCCGACATCGGCCGTCAGCAGGCTGGTTTCCAGATCTTCCAGCAGTTCGTCATCGATCTGCTTGCGGCCTGCAACCAGGCTGGCAATACCCTCGGTCAGTCCGCTGCGGGTCTTCGACAGGCCGGCCTTGAGGCGCCCGAACAAACCCTCTTTTTTATCCTTGCCCGGCGTATCCTGCTCAGGCGTCCGGGAATCCCCGGATTTCTTTTTACCGAAACCTAACATCGTTTTTGCTGTCCAGATGAGTCTGCGTATCCTATCATTCCCCGCTGGCTGGCCAAAGGCGAATTGCCACGGGTTGATTTCGGGTGCAGGCGCGTGGTCAAGGTGCCACATTTACAGGTAAGAAGATAAAAGGAGTAGGAAATGCGGGGATTACTCGCGCTTGTCCTGGGGCTGTTTGCCACGGCGTTGCTGGCAAACCAGGCTGTCCACGAATACAAGCTGGATAACGGGTTGAAACTCATTGTGAAAGAGGACCACCGCGCGCCGATTATGGTATCGCAGGTCTGGTACAAGGTCGGCTCGAGCTATGAGCACGATGGTATTACCGGTATTTCCCATGTGCTGGAACACATGATGTTCAAAGGCACCAAGGCGCATCCAAACGGTGAATTCTCGGAAACCATTGCGGAAAATGGCGGGCGCGAAAATGCGTTTACCAGTCAGGACTACACGGCTTATTTTCAGACCATGGAAAAAAGCCGCCTGCCGGTGAGTTTTGAACTCGAAGCAGACCGGATGCGGAATCTGACCATCCCCGATGATGAAGTCCTGAAAGAGGTCAAGGTGGTCATGGAAGAACGCCGCATGCGTACCGAAGACAATCCGCAATCACTGACCTACGAGCAGTTCAAGGCCACGGCCTATACCAGCAGCCCGTACCGGATTCCGATTATCGGCTGGATGGATGACCTGGAGAACCTCCAGGTTGATGACCTCAGAGCCTGGTACCAGAAGTGGTACGCGCCAAACAATGCAACGCTGGTGGTCGTCGGTGACGTTGACCCGGATGAGGTTTATGCGCAGGCGAAGAAACACTTCGGTCCGCTGAAAACCAGCGAGATTGTGCCGGTCAAGCCGCGTGTGGAGATTACCCAGCGTGGTCGCAAGGATATCCGGGTCGAGGCACCTGCGAAGTTGCCTTACCTGATCATGGGTTATAAAGCACCGGTGGCGTTGACTGCCGAACAGGATTGGGAGCCATACGCACTGGACGTGCTGGCCGGTATTCTGGACGGTGGCGACAGCGCGCGTCTGGCCAGTGAACTGGTACGCGGCAAGGCCATAGCGGCGAGTGCAGGTGCCAGCTATGACGGTTATGATCGCCTGGAGACACTGTTTCTGCTGTCCGGGACACCGGCCACCGGCCACACTATCGCGGATCTCGAGAAGGCCTTGCTGGAGCAGGTTAAGCGTGTGCGGGAAACGCCGGCGACCGGAAAAGAGCTGGACCGGGTAAAGGCACAGCTTCGTGCCGAAAAAGTCTACGAACAGGATTCGATTTTCTACCAGGCGATGCAGATGGGCATCCTGGAAACAATTGGACTGAGCTGGAAAGATGCCGACACTTTTCTCGAACGTATTGAAGCGGTCACTGCGGACCAGGTGCAGGCGGTTGCCCGCAAGTACCTGCTGCCGGAGCGATTGACGGTGGCAGAACTGGTGCCGCAGCCAATTGATCCGAAACATCCGCCACGCACAGGGGGGGCTGGCCATGTACGCTAGAGGAACATCCATGGTGAAGTGTTATGGCCGCTTGATGCTTGCTGTACTGGCCCTGTTCCAGGTTGCGGCTGCCCATGCACTGCCGGAAATTCAGAGCTGGAAAACAGATAAGGGTGCGAAGGTATTGTTTGTCGAGGCCCACGAACTGCCAATGGTCGACGTACGCATCGTTTTTGATGCCGGTGGTGCGCGTGACGGCAAGCAGCCGGGTATCGCCAGCCTGACCAATGCGCTGCTTGATCAGGGCGCGGCAGGTCTGAATGCCGACCAGATTGCGCAGGGTTTCGAGCAGCTGGGGTCGAACCTGGGCGGTGGCTCCGAGCGTGATATGGCCTGGGTGTCAGTACGCAGCCTGACCGATAGCAAGTTGCTGAAGCCGTCGCTGGAACTGTTTGGAAAAGTGCTGAGCAGGCCCGATTTCCCGCAAGCGGATTTTGAGCGTGAGCAGAAACGTAGTCTGATCGGTCTCGAGTACCAGAAACAGAAACCCAAATCGATTGCGAGTAAAGCGTTCTACGAGGGGCTGTACGGCGATCACCCCTATGCGCACGATCCTTCCGGCACGGAAGCCTCTATCAAGGCGTTGACGACCGACGCGCTGCGCAAGTTCTACCAGCGTTACTACGTAACGCACAATGCAACGGTCGTTATTGTGGGTGATGTCTCCAGAAAACAGGCACAGGCAATAGCGGCAGATCTGGCCGATGCACTGGCCGAGGGTGACAGGGCGCCGGCATTGCCGGAAGTCGCTGCTTTGCAAGCCGGGCAGGATACGTTCATCGAACATCCAACTTCCCAGAGCCATGTGTTGATGGGCGGGCCGGGTATCAAGCGCGGGGATGCGGACTATTTCACCCTCTATGTAGGTAATCACATTCTGGGTGGCAGTGGCCTGGTGTCTCGTATCAGCCAGGAGATTCGCGAGAAACGTGGTCTCTCCTACAGCGCCTACAGCTACTTTGTGCCGATGAAACGCAAGGGTCCGTATACGCTGGGCTTCCAGACGCGTAATGACCAGCGTGAGGAGGCCCGGACGGTGTTGCGCGAAACTCTGCAGACCTTCATCGACAAGGGGCCGACGGAAAAGGAACTGCAGTCGTCAAAGAACAACATTGTCGGTGGTTTTCCACTGCGCGTGTCGAGTAACGCTAAAATTGCCGAGTACCTGGCGGTTATCGGGTTTTATGATTTGCCGCTCGATTACCTGTCGCAGTTCACCGCGAAAGTTGAAGCGGTAAGCGTTGAACAGATCCGGGATGCCTACCGGCGACGTGTGCACCCCGACCGTATGGTTACTATCACCGTTGGCGGACCATCGAAGTCCGATCCAGAGTCCTGATGCCGAGCCTGTGTACGAAATTTCGTACACAGGTTTCAGAAACAGCTTACAGATTTTTAAGAAAAACACTCCTGCTTTCATCTTAACAGAGCCGTTAGCCTAACGGCTCTGTGCGCAGGCCTGCGATGTGCGGCTGCGTTTCGACATGGAAGTCAAAAACAAAACAAGGAGTGTGTGATGAAAAATCGGTTCTTAAAGCCTGTGCTGCTGTGTGTCTTAAGTACAGCATTGTCCGTTCCTGCGGTGAGTGCCTCACTGGTTATTTCCGAACTGTTGTACGATGCCAGCGGCACCGATGCGGGACAGGTATTCGTGGAGCTGTTCGGAACGCCGGGCGAAAGTCTCGACGGTATGGTGCTGGAAGGTATCAATGGTACCGGTGGTACGGTTTACACCAGTCTTGATCTGAGCGGTGTGATTCCGGGCGACGGCGTTTTCGTTATTGGCGATGACAGCGGTGGCTCGACGTCTGTGCCCAATGCGGATCTGATTGCCGATGTCGATTATCAGAACGGGCCTGACTCCGTGGTGCTGAGAAATGGTTCGATAATCCTGGACGCTGTCGGGTACGGCAGCTTTGGCGGTGGCAGCATCTTTGCCGGAGAAGGTACCGCTGCTCCGGACCCCGCTTCCGGCAGCAGCATAGCGCGCTTTAACCCCTTGCTGGACAGTGGTGACAACAGTCTCGACTTTGTTGTTTTCGAGACGCCGACTCCGGGTAGCGTACCGCTTGTCAGCTCGGTGCCACTACCGGCGGGCATCTGGTTGTTTCTATCCGGGCTGCTGCCATTGGCATCTTCGCGTTTCTGGCGGCGCGGCGGACAGAGTGCTGCGCTTGCCTGACAGCGGGCCATTGTGCGCCGGTAGTTGACCTCGACTCCTGAGCTGCGCACCATGCGTGGCCATGAGTTCGAGGTCAAACCAGGTGCGTATCATCGCCGGTCAGTGGCGCGGCCGGAAATTATCTTTCCCGGACGCGCGCGGCTTGCGTCCCACATCGGACCGAATTCGGGAAACGCTGTTTAACTGGTTGCAGCCGGTGTTGCCGGGCGCGCGCTGCCTGGACCTGTTTGCCGGTAGCGGTGCGCTGGGATTCGAGGCAGCCTCGCGTGGTGCAGCGCAGGTGGTCATGGTGGAAAGTGCGCGCGATGTGGTTGGTGCGCTGCAAGAGAATGCGAAACTGTTGTCGGCATCCTCGGTGCAGATATGCCAGCAGGATGCAGCAAGTTACCTTGCAGCCGGGTCAGGACCGTTTGATGTGGTGTTTCTGGATCCACCATTCAGTAGCCCCGGTCTGTTGGTGCAGTCGATTACCGGCTTGTCCACCCCTGGCTGGTTGGCAGCCGGGGCGTGGGTTTATATCGAAACGCCGTCCAATGTTGCCGAGCCGGCGCTGCCGGTAAACTGGATGCCGGAAAAGCAGAAAAAAGCCGGGCAGGTGGCCTATCGTCTGTACCGTTATCGGGGAACTGACTGAACCTCTAATCCTGCCGCTGCTATCGAGTGAGTACTTGTGGCTCACCCAGGGTGAAATAGAAAGTGGCGCCTTTCCCGGCTTCGGCCTCGGCCCAGATGCGGCCACCATGACGCTCAATAATGCGTGCTACGGTGGCGAGGCCGATGCCGGTGCCTTCGAATTCGTTATGCGTGTGCAGACGCTGGAAGGCGCCAAACAGCTTGTCGACATACACCATATCGAAGCCGACGCCGTTATCCCTGATGTAGTAAACGGTTTCACCGTTTTCTGTGTCTGCGCCGAAGGTGATTTCCGCGACCGGTTCCTTACCTGAGTATTTCCAGGCGTTGCTCAACAGGTTCTCCAGCGCCAGGTGCAGTAGCCGTTTGTCGGCTTGCACGGTTCCATTGACCTGGTTGTCGAAGGTCACCTGTCGACCTTCCGGTCGGTTTTCCTGCAAGGACTGGATGATTTCTGCGGCCATTTGCCCCGGGTTGACCGGTTCGGTTTTCATTTCGCTGAGCCCGATGCGCGCCAGGCCAAGCAGATCATCAATGAGTTCGGCCATGTGCATCACGTTGTGGCTGATACGGTTCAGAAAATTCTTTCCTGTATCGTCCAGATGCTCGTGGAAATCATCCAGCAGGGCGCGACTGTAGCCGTCGATGGCACGCAACGGCGAGCGCAGGTCGTGCGAGACCGAGTAGCTGAACGACTCCAGTTCCTTGTTTGCTGCTGTCAGTTCCTGGGTGCGTTCTGCCACCCGCTGCTCCAGTTCCTCGTGGTAGCGGCGCAGTTCGTTCAGTAGCTGCCGGTAATCGGTGGTCAGGACGCCGAGTTCATCGGTGGACATCGGCTGCAGCGTGGCTTGGCCCGTTTCCGCGAGGTCAGTGCCGCGCTCGATCATGTTGCGCAGCGGCGCCATGGACTGGCCGATGCTCTGCATAAAAATAAGGCTGCCCGCGATCGCCAGCAATTCGAGCACCAGCCATACGGCAAAGGTTTCCGCGGTAAAAAAGCCGGTGCGTGTCCAGAAATACTGCACCAGCATGGTATCGATCAGCAGTGGCACCAGGGCGCCGATCAGGAATACTTTGACCTTGATAGTGACGTGCGGCCGGGTGAGCTCAATGTTACCCAGACTCTGGCCGAACAGGTCCAGGATCTTGAAGAAGATCGGCAGTCCAACAATGATCGATACAATCAACGCCACCAGGGAGATGCGAAACCAGTCGATGGGTTGCGCGACATAGTCCGTATAGATCTCGGCGCTTACCAGCACCGAACTGGGCGCGATGAACAGATAGATCAGGAAAATGCTCCAGAAGTGCAGCGGGAAGCGCCGCATCCGCTGCAGTACCTGTGGCACGGTTCGCATGTCTTGATTTTCCAGCCAGTTGCACAGCGGCTGCATATAGCGCGGGAAGTACCAGGATGCGAAACCGAGCCAGCCGACTATGTACAGTGGCTCGAGTGGTGCCAGCATAATGCCCAGCATCTGCTGCGGCGTCAGGATGCGAATAAACAGGATGAAGCCCAGGCCCACCACCGGTGGCAGCGTCCAGGCCAGCAGAATCAGGTACAGGAAACGGCGTCTGAAATCGCGCGTCTTGAGCATGGATGATCAGATTACCCGAAGTGGCCTGGTATTCGCCATGTAAAACGGGAGCATAGGCCAAAGTAGCGGATTTATACAGTGGCAGCAGGGTTTATCCTCAGCGGCAGGGGGGGGGCAGGGTGTTGCCCGCTTGAGAATTTACCTGAATATGCTTAGATTAGTCGGACACACTCACTCTCGCCGGCCGAAACTTTTTTCATGCAGATAGCCGTTTATCCAGGTACCTTCGATCCCATCACCAACGGGCACGCCGATCTTGTTCAGCGTGCCGCCAAACGGTTCGGGCGCGTGATCGTCGCTATCCACCGTACTACAGCCAAAAAGCCCGCTTTCAGCTGGGAGGAAAGAATGGCGCTTGCGCAGAGTGTTCTCGCAGGTCTCGAAAATGTGACAGTAGAGGCATTTGATGGTCTCCTGGTGGATTTTGCCCGTTCACGGAAGGCCGGTGTAATCCTGCGTGGTTTGCGCGCCGTATCAGATTTTGAGTATGAATTTCAACTGGCTAGCATGAATCGGCACCTGGCGCCTGAGATCGAGACGCTGTTTATGACGCCCGATGAGCACTATGCCTACGTTTCTTCCAGCCTGGTCCGGGAAATTGCCGCGCTGGGTGGCGACGTGGCCGGTTTTGTCCATAAAAACGTAGTGGCTGCATTGAAACAGCGATTGGGATAATATTAACCCGCTCTTATATACTGGCTTTATGTTCTGGAGTCTGCAATGGCACTGATGATCACCGACGAATGCATCAACTGCGATGTGTGCGAGCCGGAATGTCCGAATGGCGCGATCAGCCAGGGGGACGAAATCTATGAGATCGATCCGGACCTGTGTACCGAATGCGTCGGTCATTACGAAACTTCGCAGTGCGTGGATGTATGTCCCGTGGACTGCATTCCTATGAACCCGGACTATGAAGAAACACAGGAAGAGTTGATGGAAAAGTACAAACGTATTTCCGGAGAGACCGCATGACGGTGTATCACAGAACGCGCAGCAGGAGGCCCCGGAACGGGGCCTTTTTGATTTTCGGCCTGCTGCTGGTTGTGTGTGGCGCGATTGCCGGACCCTCTGAAAATCCACCAGCCCAGGCAGTTGCCAGCGCGCATCCGCTGGCGACACAGGCCGGATTTGAGATTCTGGATGCCGGTGGCAACGCGTTCGATGCGGCAGTGGCGGTCAGCGCTGTGTTGGCAGTGGTCGAACCTTACAGTTCCGGTATCGGGGGTGGCGGCTTCTGGCTGCTGCACCGCGCCAGTGACGGCAGGCAAGTGATGGTAGACGGGCGTGAGCGTGCGCCGCTGGCAGCGCAGCGTGATATGTACCTGGATGAACAGGGCGAGGTGGTAACCGGTTTGTCCATGAATGGTGCGCTTGCAGCGGGTATTCCGGGAGAGCCGGCGGCACTGGCGCATCTCGCTGAACACTATGGTCGTCTGCCGCTGGCGAAAACGCTGGCGCCCGCCATACGCCTGGCCGGGGCGGGCTTTGAGGTGGATGATTATTACCGGCGTATGGCGGGTTTCAGGCTCGAAGTCATGCAGCGCTATCCCTCCACGGCCACTGTCTTTCTGCGCAATGGCGAGGTGCCGCCAGGCGGTGCGTTGATCAAACAGCCGGAGCTTGCGGTGACGCTGAAAGCGCTGGCGGAAAAGGGCCGACAGGGATTTTACGCAGGTGCAGTAGCACGCAAGCTGGTAGACGGTGTAGCTGAAGCCGGTGGCATCTGGACGCTGGATGATCTGCAACAGTACCGTGTCGTCGAGCGCGAACCGGTCAGCTTTCGCTACCGTGATCTGCGCATAGTGTCGGCCGCACCACCCTCATCTGGTGGTGTGGCGCTGGCGACCACGCTGCATATCCTGGAAGGCTGGGAGCTGTCCCGGCTTGCACAGGCGGAGCGCACGCATCTGATCGTTGAGGCCATGCGCCGTGCCTACCGCGACCGGGCACAGTACATGGGGGATCCAGATTTTGTTGATATGCCTCTGCAACGGCTTGTTGATCCAGTGTATGCCGCGGGATTACGCGCCTCGATTCGGACTGACCGGGCGACCCCCAGTGCCGCGCTGCCAGGTAGTGTTAATAGCGTTGAAGGTACAGATACAACGCACTTTTCCATCCTTGATCGCGAGGGCAATCGGGTTGCCGCAACCCTGAGTGTCAACTACCCCTTTGGTTCCGGGCTGGTGGTGCCGGGCACCGGTGTCCTGCTCAACGACGAAATGGACGATTTTTCAGCCAAGCCGGGTGTGCCGAACGCTTACGGCCTGGTAGGTGCAGAGGCCAATGCCATCGAGCCGGGCAAGCGTCCGCTGTCCAGTATGACGCCGACCTTTGTAGAAAGTAAGGGTGGCGTCGCCATACTCGGGACACCGGGTGGCAGTCGTATCATCACCATGGTGTTGCTGGGCATCCTCGACCTTGAGACAGGTAATCCGCCACAATCCTGGGTATCCCTGCCACGTTTCCATCACCAGTATCTGCCCGATGTGATCCAGTACGAGCCGGATGCGTTTTCGGAGCCTGTCCTCGAGTCACTGAAGGCCAGGGGACACCAGCTGAAGCCATTACAGAATCGCTACGGAAATATGCAGGCGATTTACTGGGACCGCAAAGCTAACCGCGTGGAGGCTGCCTCGGATCCGCGCGCTATCGGCCGTGCCAGCGCGCGCTAGTCTCTCAGCAGGTTATCGCTGGCAGCGTGGGCAATAGAAGGTCGAGCGTTGGCCAATGCGGATTCCCCGTATCGGTGTCGTGCAGACAGGGCAGGGTTCGCCTGACTGGCCGTAGACATTCAGTGATTGCTGGAAATAACCGGGTTTGCCTTCACCGTTGCTGAAGTCGCGCAGTGTGGTGCCGCCCTGACGGATGGCTTCAGTCAGCACCTGTTTTACCGCATCGACCAGTTTCACATAGCGCTGCCGGCTGATACGTCCGGCGGCGCGCGCAGGATGAATGCCGGCACGGAACAGCGCCTCGCTGGCGTAGATGTTGCCGATCCCCACCACAACATGGCTATCCATCAGGAAAGATTTGATGGCCAGCCTGCGGCCGCGTGAGCGGCCGAAGAAATAGTCGGCGTTGAAATCGTCGCCTAGTGGTTCGGGGCCCAGTCTGCAAAGCAGAGGATGCGACTCGACGTTATCTTCTGTCCACAACCAGGCCCCGAATCGTCTGGGGTCTGTGTAGCGCAGCAGTATGTTGTTGTCCAGCAGCATGTCGATATGGTCGTGCGGGCCGGGCGCTGTATTGTCTCTAACGATACGCAGACTGCCCGACATACCCAGGTGGATGATGATTGTCCCTTTTTCTGTGCCGATCAGCAGGTACTTGGCGCGCCGTGAGACCTGTTTAATGTGGTTGTGCCTGATGTTTTTGGCAAGTGTTGCGGGAACCGGCCAGCGCAGGCCGGCTTGTCGCACGATAAGATTTTGTATAGTCAGGCCGCGCAGATGGGGTTCGATGCCGCGACGGGTGGTTTCGACTTCGGGAAGCTCCGGCATGTCAATTCATACTGCAATAAGCAGCCGGATTACTCCTGTTCTTCGGCTGTGGGCGGGGTAAGTGTCAGCAGTACGCTGCCAGCGTTACCCATGCGATACTGAATGCCCAGGTCCGGGCGTACCAGCATCAGCTCGGGTTCACGCGACGCGATCGAATATTTTATACTGCCCGCGTTATCTGCAAGCGTGATTTCAACGAACTCGTTTGCTTCCACCGGGTCTGCTGTCTGTATATTAAGACTGGTTGCATCCTGCCAGCGTTCGATAAACACTTGCAGGTCATCCGCGGAAATCTCCTGTGCGGGCTCGATATTCCAGTTTTGATCTGCCTTGTTGATGGATAATCCGGGTAGTGTGATGGCGGCGATACGGGTGCCTTTTTCAAAAAGGCGCCGGCGTACAAACTGGGTATAACTCAATTCGATGAGTTGCATGTAGGTATCAGGAATCAGGTGGACGCGGTCTGCGACACGCACGTAACGTAAGCTCTCAATTGGTTCCAGATTACCGAGTTCAACGGCGGTATCATTCAGGAATACTGTGGCATAGGGCGGTTCGAGCTGCAGCTGGGAAAGTTCCAGCTCACTGGCAGCGTAACTGCGCACCGCCTCTTGCTCTGCCAGCCTCAGCAGTGCGTTCATCTGCAGGCTGTCAACAGGCAGGGCGGGGGTACGCTCGATATCCCAGCGCCCGGAGGCGTTTTTCAGCAATACCAGGTCTTCCCTTACCGGCCGGTTGATATGGATTCGCCGCAGCTGATCTTTTTTAAGGCTGGTAATAGAGACTGCTTGCGGTTGCTGATCGATGCCGGGCTTGAAGTGTGCGACCAGGGAAAGAATCCCGATTGCCACCAGCAGCAGAATATTTATAAACCAGCGTGATTTCATAAACGGACCAGTGCTAGCGATTACGCCGCCGCCACCAGATGCTCATTCCGGTGCCGAGCAGCAGCAGGGGCAGTCCAAACAGGAAACCGAAGCCGATGAGGATCTGCGCTGTTTTGCCGAGCTCCAGGTTGGTATCGCCGGCGGTGCGCGCCGTTATGGTAATGAACCGGTCGTCATGATTCAGCCAGTTGAACAGGTTGAGGCCGAGTTCGATATTGCCGCCGTTGCCAAGATAGGTATTGGACAGGAAGTCGCTGTCGCCGATGACCACTACGCGCTGTTCTCCGGTCGCTTCCTCATCTTCGGCGTCTTTCGCGCTTACCGGGCGGGTGAATACAAACCCAATGTCCAGCGGCCCCATGCGCTCGTCGCTGTCCTCATCGAAGCGGATGGGGCCGCTGTCGTCAATGGGGCCGATTTCGGTCCATGCGCGGTCCAGTGTTGTCAGAAGTGGCTGCGCCTGCCACGGGTCAGGTGCCTCGACTTCCAGTGCCACAGCCTGCGGAAACAGGGTAAGGCTGCTCAGCTCGCGGGTGATGGGGTGGATCGGATAGTCGGGGATCAGCGCGAACGCCGGGTTGTCGATGCCAAACAACTGGGTGGTCGCATCGACAATGGTGCCTGGCAGGAACTCGACGCCGAGCATCTCGGCAAGCGGGTCCAGTCCGGCGATGCTGCCCGGTTCCACCAGCCACAGCAGGTTGCCACCGGCCTGCACATAACGGTTTATCAGTTGCACTTCACCGGTCAGCAGTGTGGTGCGCGGGTCGGCGATCACCAGCAGGTTGGTGTTTTCGGGAATGGTCGGGGTCTCGGCCAGCTTCAGGTTGTGCAGTTCGATGCCTTTCTTTTCCAGTTCTTCGCCGAATGCGCCGAGATCGTGATTGGCCTGGCCCAGCAAGTCGCGTTCACCGTGGCCGCTGAGGTACACGACCTTGCGATCTTCCTGGCGCGCGATGCGCAGCAGGGTATTGGTCAGCGCCTGTTCGGAGAGGGACTGCAGCTTTTCTTCACGCCCCTGGTAGGCCAGCAGCAGTTCACCATCGAGGGTGATACCAAGCTCGCGCACGCGTTCGGGTTCGGCATCGGGGTTCACGAATTTCAGTTCGACATTCGGCTTATAACGCTGGTAACGCGCAATAAGGTCTCTGATATGCGAACGCACCAGCGTATTTTCTGTTGCGAACGCTGTGACATGAATGGTATCGGGCATTTCATCGAGCAGTTGCCGGCTGTCAACCGAGAGGGTGTTGCGGCCGCTGCTGGTCCAGTCGGCTTCATAGCTGTAGCGAAGGCTTAACGAAGCCAGCAGGCCGATAAAAACCAGCAGGCCGATAAGAAATATCAGGTTCTGGAGCTGCAGCTGACGCCTTGATGAGCGAGTGACTTTCATGTGCTCAACCGGTCAGCCTTTGCTGGTCGAGGCGCCGGATGCTCAGGATCAGAAAGGTGGCTATCAACAACAGGTAATAACCCGCGTCGGCAGTGCTGAACAATCCTTTCAGGAACGATTCAAAATGCGTCTTTAGGGACAGATACTGAAACAGGACTGATACATGCTCCTGGCTGGTGCCACTCCAGTCGATAATCCACAATAGAATCAGCAGGCCGAGGGTGCTGATGGCGGCTACTACAGGCTGTTCGGTCAGCGAGGACATGAACACGCCAATAGCCGCAAAGCTCGACAGAACCAATGCCAGACCCAGTATTCCCCCCGCCAGCTTGCCGGCATCCAGAGTGGTTCCTGCATACAGTGACAGCGGCATGGCGACCAGCATGGCCAGCAGCAACAGGAAGAACAGCGTGACGCCCAGAAACTTGCCGAGCACGATTTCGGTCATTGATACTGGCGCGGACAGCAGCAGGCTCAGTGTGCGGTTACGTCTTTCGTCACTGAATACGCGCATGGTAATTGCGGGAGCGATCAGCAACAGCAGGAAACCGGTGGTTTGCAGTAAGGGGGCTACAACAATGTCGGTTACACCCGGTGCACCCTCGATTCCGGCCAGACGCGGTTCCAGTAGCATGAAGGTATCCAGCTGGGTCAGGAACAGGTAGGCCACGATAAGCTGCAGAACCGCCATGATGGCCCAGGCCAGCGGTGACAGGAACAGGTTTTTTAATTCACGCAGAGCGATAGTCAGAATCATCAGACGGCGACTCCACTGGGTGCCGGTGCGTCACTGCAGGTCAGATCGACAAAGACCTGTTCCAGCGTCTGCCGGTCGAGCGACAGTTCGACCAGTCCCCAGCCCTGGCTGACAACGCAGGCTGCGACGGCATCAGCCGGGTTGTCGTCTTTGAACAGCAGGCGTGCCCGGTTGCTGCCCAGCGATTCCACGCGCGTTACGCCTGCCAGCTGCTCCAGCTCGGAGGATTTCAGTGCCGCATGTGTTTCCAGCAGCAGTGCATGGCTGCTCAGGCGTTGCTCCAGTTGCTGCATGGTTTCAGCAAACACCAGCTTGCCGCGGTGGATAATCTGCACGCGGGAGCAGGTGGCCTGAACTTCCGGCAGGATATGCGTGGAAAGGATAATGCCGTGGCTTTCGCCCAGTTCGCGAATCAGGGTGCGAATTTCGCGTATCTGGTTGGGATCCAGGCCCACGGTGGGTTCATCCAGGACGACCACCGGAGGGCTGTGTAAAATGGCCTGCGCAATACCCACCCGCTGCTGGAAGCCTTTGGACAGGTTGCCGATCAGGCGCCGGCCCACATCCCCCAGGCCGCAGCGGTCCTTGGCGTTGCTCAGCGCCTGGCTGCGCTGGCCCTTGCTGACGCGGTGCAGTCTGGCACAGTAATCAAGGTACTCATCTACGGTGAGGTCCTGATAAACAGGTGGTTGTTCGGGTAAATAGCCGATTTCGGCCTTGGCGCGTTTGGGTTCATCGAGCAGGTCGATGCCATTGATCCGCACCCGGCCGGAGCTGGGTGCCAGGTTGCCGGTGATCATCTGCATGGTGGTGGACTTGCCGGCGCCGTTAGGCCCCAGGAAACCCAGCACTTCGCCCTGCGCCAGTTCGAAGCTGATGGAATCGACAGCCAGGGTGTGACCGTGACCATAGTAGCGGTAGAGCTGTTCGACGCTGATCAGGATTTTGGTATCCATGTACTTTATGATTAAATGCCTTAACGCTGTACAAGCATAACTGAAAGCATCGCGGATTTGGATAGCCCCTATGGCAGCCGGAAAGCCTGCTACGCCCTTGTGCGACCAATTTGGATTCGACGCCGAATGGCGGGAGGCCCAGCTGACTCTGATCGGCCTGGGGAACCATTCGCGTGATGACGTGCGCCTGTTGCACGACAAATTGCTTTCACGCGTGGCTGCAGAGCAGATTATCGACCGCTTCTATGAGCAGATACTTCTCAACAAGCAGGCAGCAGACCTTTTGTCCAGTTTTGATCTCGGGCATCTGAAGATCAGACAGGTCGAGTATTTAAGCGAGTTCGGCGTCCGCTTCAAGGATGCCCAGTATTTTGAGAGTCGTGCCCGGGTGGGTGTGGCGCACGCGCGTGTAGGTGTGCCGCTGAGCCTGTATCTTGAGTCCTTCGGTCTGTTGCAGTGCCTGATCCTGGAATCCGTGCTGGATCAGGTCGAGGACAGGACGCAGCGGGATACTATGACCCGCCTGGTTCTGAAACTGACCACTCTTGATATAGCGCTGGCCACCGAAGTTTATTGCCGCTCCCGGATACAGGATCTGGACCGCTCTGTAAAACACCTGCGGCTGGAGCAGAATATACTGCGCAGCCAGCTTGAGCAGGATGCGCTTACCGGCGTGTCCAGCCGTACCAGTCTGTTACGCGAATTACAGGACGCCATTGCCCGTTTTGGCAAGACGGGCCAGCCGCTTGCGGTAATTATGGCGGATCTGGACCATTTCAAGGTAGTGAACGATACACTGGGGCACCTGGTTGGTGACAGGGTGCTCGCGGAAGTGGCGGCCCGCATCAAGGCGGCGTTGCGCGAGTTTGATCTGGTGGGCCGTTATGGCGGCGAGGAATTTGTCATTTTGCTGGAAAATACCTCGCTACATACCGCGCACCAGATTGCCGAACGTGTTCGCCAGCATATCGGTTCGCAACCTGTGCGCGCCGCCAGCCAGCAGATTGATATCACCATCAGCCAGGGCCTCGCCATGTGTGTGGATGGTGATGACAGTCAGTTATTGCTCAAACGAGCTGACCAGGCCATGTATGCCGCCAAGAAAGCGGGCCGTAACTGCATTGTGGAAGAGTAGGTCGATGGTTCCACATGCTGCTCGGAGTTGATACCGGCGGCACCTTCACTGACTTTGTCTGGTTCGACGGTGAGCGGCTGAAGATACACAAGGTGCTGTCCACGCCGCATGCGCCCGAACAGGCTATCCTGCAGGGGATCCGGGAGCTCGGCCTGTGCGAAGCAGCGTATCACCTGGTACATGGTTCGACAGTCGCCACCAACGCGGTACTCGAAGGCAAGGGTGTGCACACGGCCTATATCACCAACTATGGCCTGGGAGACGTGCTGACCATCGGCCGACAGGCCCGCCGCGAACTGTATAACCTGCAACCCCGGCCGGTACCGCCACCGGTGCCGTCCCGCTTGTGTCTTGAAACCGGTGGCCGTCTGGGTGCAGATGGCTCGGTTGTTGAAGCACTCAGCGAGCAGGAAATCGAAGAACTTGTGGAGCGAGTGCAGGCGCTGGCGCCACAGGCGGTGGCTATTAACCTGCTGTTTTCCTACCTTGACGACCGTTTCGAACGGCAGATCGAAGCACATCTGCCGGATACACTGTTCGTCTCCCGGTCTTCGGACATTTTACCCGAGCAGGGCGAATACGAACGCGGAATTGCCACCTGGTTGAATGCCTGGGTCGGGCCGAGGGTCGAAGGCTATGTGCGGCGTTTGCAGCAGGCCGTGCAGCCGGCACCGGTACACGTCATGCAGAGCTCGGCGCTGACCATAGCAGCGGACCAGGCGGCCAGACGCGCCGTCAATCTGCTGTTATCCGGTCCGGCGGGCGGCTTGATGGGCGCCCTGCATATCGGCGAGACGGTGGACCGCCGGCAACTACTGACTTTCGATATGGGGGGTACTTCCACCGACGTGGCGCTGCTGGACGGCCAGGTGAGCCTGACCTCGGAAGGACGCATCGGGCCTTACCCGGTGGCAGTGCCGATGGTGGACATGCATACCATTGGCGCCGGCGGTGGTTCCATTGCCCGGCTGGATGAAGGCGGTATGCTGGTGGTGGGTCCGGAGTCGGCCGGAGCCGATCCCGGGCCGGCCTGTTACGGGCGGGGCGGGCGCCTGCCGACCGTTACCGATGCCAACCTGGTGCTGGGGCGCCTGCGGCCTTCGGCTTTTCTGGGCGGCAACATGGTACTGGACCCGGTGGCGGCCCACGGTGCTCTGGATGGGCTTGTCGAGCGGACAGGGTTATCCCCTCAGCAGGCCGCGCAAGGTATTATCGACCTGGCCAATGAGCATATGGCGCAGGCGTTACGGGTTATTTCCATCCAGCGTGGTGTCGATCCATCTGCCTACACGCTTACGGCGTTTGGTGGCGCCGGTGGCTTGCACGTCTGTGCGCTTGCCGAGGCGCTGGATATGCGACACGCGCTGGTTCCGGTCCACGCCGGGGTGTTGTCGGCACTGGGTATGCTGGTCGCTCCCAGGGGCCGGCAACTGTCGCATACGCTGAATTGCCTGCTAGCCGAGCAGCACGATGCGCAGCTCAGGGAGCGCTTCCGGAGCCTGGAAGCACGAGGGCAATCGGAACTTCTGGCCGAGGGGGTAGCGCTCACCGACATCAGATCGGCATTTAACCTGGACCTGCGCTATCGCGGCCAGCGTTTTACTCTGAACGTACCATTTGGTGGCATTGCGCAGGCCGAGAGCGATTTCCACGCGGCCCACCGGCAGCGTTTCGGCCACGGCCTGGATGCGGAAGTGGAACTGGTGAATCTGCGTGTAGGCCTGTCTGCCAGTGGCAGCGATCTGTCTGTGTATAAACAGAGTAACAGGTCGTTCGGACAGCCCCTTGAGCATACGGCGCTGGCGGGTGTGGAACAGCCTGTGCCGGTCTGGAAACGCGAAGATCTTGGGGGCAATCAGTGCTATAGCGGCCCGCTATTGGTTATTGATGATGTAGCAAGTTCCTGGGTCGCACCCGGCTGGACGGTGGTTCGGCATGACAGCGGATGCCTTTTGCTGGAACGGCAATGATGTTCGATAATAGTCATCACTTTTTCCCACAGACTCCTGGAATGCCGGGTTATGGACAGTATTAATCTTTCCCAGCCAGAACTGTATATAAACCGCGAACTGAGCTTGCTGAAGTTCAACCGTCGCGTTCTGGAACAGGCCCGGGAGTCAAGTGTGCCTTTGCTTGAGCGGCTCAAGTTTCTGTGTATTTCCAGCACCAATCTCGACGAATTTTTCGAGATCCGTGTGGCGGGCCTGAAGCAGAAGATTGCTTCCGGGTCCGTACAGGCCGGTCCGGACAACTTTTCACCCACCGAGGTCATGAGCCACATCAGTGCCGAGGCGCGCCGGCTGGTTGATGAGCAATACTATGTGCTGAATGAAGAGCTGATACCTGCACTGGAGAACGAAAATATCCGCTTCCTGAAACGCGGCCAGTGGAATGAACAGCAGGAAACCTGGGTGGCTGATTACTTCAACCATGAACTGTCGCCGTTACTCAGCCCGCTGGGACTGGATCCAGCCCACCCGTTCCCGCGCATCCTGAATAAAAGTCTGAATTTCATCATTTCACTGGAAGGCAAGGACGCGTTCGGTCGCTCCAGTGGTGTCGCCATTGTACAGGCGCCCCGGGCGCTTCCCCGCTTGATACGACTGCCGGAGGAATGCAGCGACGGCCCCTACGATTTCGTGTTTCTGTCCTCCATTATTCATGCGCACGTGGGTGACCTGTTCTCCGGCATGGAAGTGACGGGTTGTTACCAGTTCCGGGTGACACGCAACAGTGATCTGTTTGTGGACGAGGAAGAGATTGAAGACCTGTTGCATGCGGTGGAAGGTGAACTGTTGTCGCGGCGCTATGGCGACGGTGTTCGCCTCGAGGCGGCGGATAACTGTTCAGTGGATATGGAGGACTTTCTGCTGAATATATTTCATCTTAACAAGGATGACCTGTACCGTGACAACGGCCCCGTTAACCTGAACCGCCTGCTGACAATTTACGATCTGGTCGATCGGCCCGATCTGAAATACCCGCCGTTTTCACCGCAGCGGCCAAAAGGGCTGGCGATTGACCAGAATATATTTGAATCCATACAGGCAGGCGACATTCTTCTGCACCACCCGTTTGACTCTTTTCTACCGGTTATCGACCTGTTGAAACAGGCGGCATCCGACCCCAGGGTGCTGACTATCAAGCAGACCCTGTACCGCACCGGACCGGATTCGGCGATAGTCGATTCGCTGGTAGAAGCGGCGCGTGCCGGGAAGGAAGTCACTGTGGTGATCGAATTGCGGGCGCGTTTTGACGAAAAGGCCAATATCGAGCTGGCAAACCGCCTGCAGGAGGCCGGGGCACACGTTGTATACGGTGTGGTGGGATACAAGACCCACGCCAAGATGCTGCTGGTGACACGCAGGGAATCCAGGAAGCTAAGACACTATGTGCATCTGGGTACCGGGAACTATCATGCAAGGACAGCACGTCTGTATACGGATTACGGTCTACTGACTTGCAATCCGGCGCTGGGCCGCGATGCGAGCCGGGTGTTCCAGTTGCTGACCAGCCTGGGCAAGGTCAAGACGCTGTCCAGACTGCTGCAGTCGCCCTTTACCCTGCACAAAAAAATCATCGGGAAAATCGAACGCGAGGCTGACAATGCGCGTGCCGGCAAGGCTGCACGCATTATTGTTAAATGTAATGCCCTGATCGAGTCCGAGACCATAAAGGCACTGTATAAAGCGTCCCAGGCCGGGGTGAAGATCGATTGTATTATCCGTGGGGTGTGCTGCCTGCGTCCGGGCGTGCCGGGTGTGTCAGATAACATTCATGTACGCTCTGTTGTGGGCCGTTTTCTGGAGCACACACGCGTTTTTTATTTCCACAACGAGGGTGAAAGCGAGCTCTATCTGTCCAGTGCTGACTGGATGGGGCGGAATTTCTTTCAGCGCGTTGAAATCGCTTTCCCGGTTGAAGACAAAAAGCTCAAACAGCGTATTCTCAAGGACGGGCTGGAACTGTATCTGTCAGATAACTGTGAGGCCTGGGTGTTGCAGAAAGACGGCGAATACAGGCGCCGTTCTCCGGCGGGCAAGCAGCGGATGCGCAGTGCGCAGAGGAGTTTGATGGAGCGGAAACCAGGTTAGCCCGCATTTCTCACCACGATGACGAGCCCTCGCCCCGCGGTGAGAAGTGCCGGCTAGCTGTATTCCAGCTTGATGGCTACCGGTTTCAGGTATTTTTTTTCCCGGTTCAGGTCGGCGAGAGTAAGTGGATGATCTTCCAGCCAGCCCCCCGGAAATTTCAGCTGTATCGATCGTTCCGTCGCAGATACCTTGATATCAGGACCCTCAGCCTGTGACCGGTTACGGTGTAACAGAACAGACAATCTCAGCAGGATACCCAGGCGTATGGCTTTCTGCAGCCGGTCTTCGGGCAGTGTCTCCACCAGCAGTCTGCGAAACTTGCGACGGTGGCAACGCACCAGGATCGACAGAAAGCGCTGGTCGAGGAGGGAAAATCCGGCCAGATCCGAGTATTCAACCAGGTAGGCACCGTGTTTGTGGTACTGGTTGTGTGCAATCACCAGGCCTATTTCGTACAGCAGGGCGGCCCAGTGCAGCCACTGGTCTATATCCTCGCGGCATAATTGCCATTGCTGGACGAGCTGGTTACCCAGGTTGAGCGCGGTCTTCTCAACGCGCAGAGCCTGGTCCATATCCACGTGGTAGCGTTGCGCGAGCGACTGGACAGTGGCCTCGCGTATATCCTGGCGCTGGATTCGACCCAGCAGGTCGTATAGCAGTCCTTCGCGCAACGCGCCTGAAGAGTACTGCATACGGTCTAATTTCAGCGCGCGGAACACCGCGCTCAGTATCGCCACACCGGCGGCGAATACCGGTTTGCGGTCTTCGTTCACCGCGGGAAAATCAATCTCTTCTGCATGCCCGGTATCTATCAGGCTGTTACGTAACTGCTTCAGCGATGCCGCGCTTATGCCACTATCACTCCAGCCGGATTCCCGAACCACGTCGCGAACGGTCCGGATAGTGCCGGATGAGCCTGTTGCCATTGACCAGCCCAGTCTTCGCAATATTGCCTTGCTGGCCTGTAGTTCCAGGCGTGCTGCCAGGATAGCGTCTTTCATGGCCTTTTTACTGATTACGCCGTTAGCGAAAAAGCGCTGGCTCATATTGACGCAGCCCATATACAGGCTTTCCAGGTAAACCGGCTGAAAACCCTCGCCTATTACAAGTTCGGTACTGCCGCCGCCAATGTCAACGATCAGTCTTTGGCCGCCCGCGTCAGCCAGGCTGTGGGCAACACCCAGGTGAATCAGGCGCGCTTCCTCAATACCGGATATTACTTCGATGCTGTGCCCGAGTGCTTCCTGTGCCTGCTCGATAAAGCCGCTGCTGGTCTGGGCGATACGCAGGGTATTGGTACCGACCGCACGAATATTACCGGGCTGCAGGTCATGCAGGCGCTGGCCAAAGCGCCGCAGGCAGTCCAGTGCGCGCTCGGCAACATCGGGGTGTAGTTGCTGAGCGTCATCAATTCCCCCCGCCAGTCGTACCGGTTCACGTAGCCGGTCAATGAGCTGGAGTTGGCCGTTTTGCAGACGGCCAACAATCATGTGAAAGCTGTTTGAGCCCAGGTCTATAGCTGCCAGGGGCTGTGTGTTGTCTGAGTCGTTCAAGTGGGTGCTATTGCCTGTGAACAGTCGACATTGTTTCCCAGCTATTCTTATTACGCAACAAAAAACCGCAGCGCTTTGGCGCTGCGGTAAGGACGGGAAGGGAAGACAATGATTAAGATGGCACCAGAGCAAGGAGGTTGAGCAGTTAACCCCCTCATTCCTGACCTATCACTAGTCCAACCGCAAACAAACATACGCCCGCATTAATGATCATTCCTTGATCTGTATCAACAAAGCTTGTGGTGCTCCGTTAGGAACTTACTCAATGAGTTGCTGACGTATGCCGGCGGCCCACTGCACGGCTGTCAGGTAGCAATCCCGGATTTGGGAGCGGTTCAATCGGGCGGGTTGAATCTGGTCCCATTGGCCGCGTTCATAAGCCAGTACACAGGACAGGACCTCACCATGAACCCCCTTGCGGTGTAACAGCGCGTCGGAAATATGGTCTGCCAACGGCAGTTGGGTGAGTATTTCCTCCATGGTGTTATCCATCAGCGCATCCAGGGCCGAGAACAGGCCGACAGTGAAAAAAGAATCCGGGCGGTCAGCCTTTTGTGCTCTGGCCAGTTCCTCCGCCATTTTTGCTCGCACCATGGCGGTGATAACCAGTTCAGCGGGCTTGTTATCCACTTGCGACATGGCGAGCAGTGTGGTCCACGATTTGATGCTTTTCAGCCCAAGGATGATTACCGCCTGTTGTATGGATTCAATGGTGCGCGGCAGTGCGAATGACGCTGAATTGACATAACGCAGAATCCGGTAGCTAAAGGCGACATCCTGGGCGATCAGGTCTTCGAGCTGTTGTGGTGAAATGTCCGGATCCTGCAGCTTGCTGAGTAGTTTCAGTATGGCGAGTCGGTTATTGGGCAGGCGCTGGCCACGAATGACCTTTGGCTGGGCAAAGAAATACCCCTGGAAATAATCAAAGCCCAGTTCCATGCAGTAATCGAATTCTTCCTGGGTCTCGACCTTTTCCGCCACCAGGCGCAGCGGGTGTTTACGCAGTGCCTGTACGTGATCGCGGACTTCATCCCTGTCCAGTGCCATGATGTCGATTTTTATAATGTTCGCGAGTTGCACCAGTGGCTTGAGCGATTCGTGGTAAATAAAGTCATCCAGTGCGATGGTGTAGCCCTGGTCAGAGAGGCGTTTTACACCTGCAACGACTTCCTCATCAGCATCAATATCTTCCAGCAGCTCCAGTACCACGCGGTCTTTGGGCAGGGAGATCGAGTGTTCGTTAACGAAAAACGAGCGCGTCAGGTTAATGAAGGCCAGACGGTCGCTGACGATGTTGTCCAGGCCGATTTCCAGAAAGGTATTGATGATGACGTCGGACGTGGCTTTGTCACCATCAGTAATGGCGGCCCTGTTCATATCTGCTGTTCGAAACAGCAGTTCGTAGGCATACACACCGAGCTTGCGGTCGTATATGGGCTGGCGGCCAATGAATATATCGCTCACTGCTCTGTTCCGTTGTTTTGTTAAAGTTTAACAGATTCTGGTGCTTGTGAATCAGAGCGACTCTGCAGGTTTAAGGGTTGCAAGCGTGCTGTCTTGCTGAAATGAAAAAGCCCGGTGAAACCGGGCTTTCTGATCCGTGCGAATCGCGGATCGCCTACTTGATTTTTGCTTCCTTGTAGGTCACGTGCTTGCGCACGACCGGATCGTATTTTTTCATTTCCAGCTTGTCAGGCGTGGTGCGCTTGTTCTTGGTTGTGGTATAGAAATGACCGGTACCGGCGCTGGACACGAGTTTAATCTTGTCACGCATGATGTTTCTCCCTAGATTTTTTCGCCACGGGCGCGCATATCGGCCAGAACCGTATCTATGCCCTGTTTATCGATAATACGCATGCCTTTGGAAGATACGCGAAGTTTCACCCAGCGATTTTCAGATGCCACCCAGAAACGGTGAGAATGCAGGTTCGGCAGGAACCGGCGGCGGGTTTTGTTATGCGCGTGGGAAACATTGTTGCCCGCTACAGGGCGCTTCCCGGTAACCTGACAGACTTTGGACATTGCTCAATTCCTCAAATTCTTGCACGGCCCGCCAGGGGCGGACAACGAGAACCGCGCTTTATACCAGACCGGGAAACCGCAGACAAGGCGGATGCTATCCGGGAAATCTGGTAGCTGTGCTGCAATCGGCGAAATGTCTGCAATATTAAATTGAATATCAATAGGTTATAGCAGTCCAAGTTCCGCAAAGGAGGCTGCGGCCTGGTCACCGATAACGATATGATCCAGTACCCGTATATCGACCAGTCCCAGCGCGTCTTTCAGCCGCTGTGTGATGCGTCGGTCAGCGTCGCTGGGTTCGGCTACGCCCGAGGGGTGGTTGTGTGCCAGGATGACAGCTGCCGCATTGTGCTGCAGGGCGCGGCGTATCACTTCCCGGGGATGCACGCTGGCGCCATCAATCGTCCCCCGGAACAGTTCCTCGTAGCAGATCAGCCGGTGACGGCTGTCCAGAAACAGACAGGCGAAAACTTCGTAGGGGTAGTCACGCAGCTGTGCGGTCAGGTAACGTCGGGTATCGCCCGGATTTTTCAGCGCATCACTGCGCATCAGGGCTTCACCCAGATGGCGCCGGGCCAGTTCCAGAACCGCCTGCAGCTGGGCATATTTGGCGTTGCCCAGTCCCCGGGTATTACAAAAGCGTTTTCGGTCGGCCTGCAGCAACTCGCGCAGTCCGCCGTATGCTCTGATCAGATCTCGCGCCAGCTCGACAGCGTTCAGTCCGGGCAGCCCGGTGCGCAGGAATATCGCCAGTAACTCGGCATCTGAAAGGGCGCTGGGCCCAAGAGACAATAATTTTTCACGCGGCCGTTCGGCCTCCGGCCAGTCGCTGATCGGCATGGATAACCTCCTTGTTGTCCAGTATCCGTATAGCCGGCGCTGCAGATATCATAGAGCTGCATATCCAGCGCCTGGCTGTGATCATGGAATGCCGGCAGTCCTTTGTAAAGCCTGCCCTTTTCGGAGGCGTTTGTTCTGGTACACTGCCTGTGATGAACCTGCTTGCCGAAAAACGAATTCTGCTTGGTGTTTGCGGCGGTATCGCCGCCTATAAGAGTGCCGAACTGGTGCGTCAGCTGCGTGCTGCAGGCGCTGTTGTACGCGTGGTTATGACACCTGCCGCGACCGGTTTCGTGACTGCCCGGACCTTTCAGGCGCTGAGTGGTGAGTCCGTCTGGTGTGGCTGGTCAGACGACCGGAGCGGTATGGACCATATCGAGCTGGCGCGTTGGGCGGAGCGCATTCTGATTGCACCGGCGAGTGCGGATACCCTGGCACGCCTGGCACAGGGCCGTGCTGATGAGCTGCTGGCAGCCATTTGTCTCGCCAGCGAAGTGCCGTTGCTGGTCGCACCGGCCATGAACCAGGCGATGTGGCGTCATGCCGCCACCCGAGACAACGTGCAGTGCCTGCTCGAGCGAGGCGTGCAGGTGTGTGGTCCTGACACGGGTGAGCAGGCCTGCGGAGATGTTGGTCCGGGGCGCATGCTGGAGCCACCGGCCTTGCAGCAGGCATTGTCGGATTCATTTGCCAACGGGCGTCTGGCAGGGCTGAACGTGGTGATTACTGCAGGTCCTACACGCGAAGCGGTGGATCCGGTACGTTTCCTCGGCAACCGCAGTTCGGGGAAAATGGGTTATGCAGTTGCCCGGGCCGCCCGTGAAGCAGGCGCCAGCGTCGAGCTTGTCAGTGGTCCGGTCGCGCTGGCTGCGCCAGCCGGCGTGAAGCGAGTGGTGGTGGAATCCGCGCAGGAGATGCTTGCAGCGGTGCTGACACGTATCACGGACTGCGACATTTTTATTGCCGCAGCCGCAGTGGCGGATTACCGGCCGGTTGCCCCCGAGCAGCAGAAAATCAAAAAGCAGGCAAGCGACTGGTCGCTGCAACTGGAGCCGGCGGCGGATATTCTGGCAATGGTGGCGGCACTGGAAAAACGGCCATGGTGTGCCGGTTTTGCCGCCGAGACCGAACATCTGGAACAGAACGCCCGCAAAAAGCGCATGCGCAAGGGTGTAGAAATGATTGCTGCCAACCAGGTCGGAGGGGAGCTGGGTTTCGAAACTGACAATAACGAACTCCTGTTGGTCTGGGAAGGCGGAGAGCGCCTGTTGCCGGTAGCAGCCAAAAACCGGCTGGCGGACCAGCTGGTTGAACAGATAGCTGACCTTTATACCGATCAAACCGCGACGGACGAGTCTTCGGAGAACCATGCAAAGCATTCAGCTTAAAATTCTTGACCCGCGTATTGGCAGTGAATTCCCGTTACCTGATTATGCGACTGATGGTTCTGCGGGCATGGACCTGCGCGCGT
>Ga0316194_10000435_pt1 | contig 26472 bp, 20 predicted proteins | sample CroRivsedime1_MG_FD_204936 | JGI IMG/M metagenome (GOLD analysis project Ga0316194, IMG submission 204936) | Coastal sediment microbial communities from Maine, United States - Cross River sediment 1 | ecosystem: Environmental > Aquatic > Marine > Coastal > Sediment | place: USA: Maine...
ACCATGTTAAAGATCACAAACCTGCATGCCACGGTTGCAGGCAAAGAAATTCTCAAAGGCCTGAACCTGGAATTGGAGGCGGGAGAGATTCACGCCATCATGGGACCGAATGGTGCCGGTAAAAGCACGCTGGGAAATATACTGGCCGGGCGCGAAGGTTACGAAGTGACACAGGGTGAGGTCATGTTCAATGGCAAAAACCTGTTGGACCTGGAACCGGAAGAACGTGCCTGCGAAGGTGTGTTTATGGCCTTTCAATACCCGGTTGAAATTCCGGGTGTCAACAATACCTATTTCCTGCGCGCTGCCTTGAACGCTCAACGTAAGTATCGTGGCGAAGAGGAGCTGGACTCTGTCGGTTTTTTACGCCTGGTCCGTGAAAAACTGGAAATTCTCCATATCGGTGATGAACTACTGCATCGTGCAGTTAATGAAGGTTTCTCCGGCGGTGAAAAGAAGCGTAACGAAATTTTTCAGATGGCGGTACTTGAACCGACACTGGCAATTTTGGATGAAACCGATTCCGGTCTTGATATTGATGCACTGAAAACCGTTGCAGAAGGTGTCAATCGCTTGCGCTCAAAGGACCGTGGAATGATTGTTGTGACCCATTACCAGCGCTTACTGGATTACATCGTACCGGATAAAGTTCATGTGCTGGCTGATGGCAGACTGGTCGCCACCGGTGGTGCTGATCTGGCGCTGAAACTGGAAGAACAGGGTTATGCCTGGCTGGAAGACGGTGGTATCGCGACGCTGAATGTCGAATCCGCGGCACAGACGGCAAAGCCATGAGTGATTTTTCCACACAACTCGCATCAGCGTTACCACAGGATATGGGGTCAGGACCCGGGTGGGTGAAAACCTTACGCCAGGGCGGTGTGCAGAATTTCCGGGCACATGGATTACCAACCCGCAAAGATGAAGCGTGGAAATATACCGGGCTCGGCGTGATGGGTCAGAATGGCGTGCAACTGGCTACCGGGTTCAGGTCACAGGTTTCCGGTGTTTCAAATCCGAAACCATTGGCAGAGTCAGGTTGCCAGGTGGACATGCTAGACGGGCAGTTTCTCGAGCAGATAGGAAGCCCGCGGCCTGGCCTCACCGTGTTACCGCTTGCGGATGCATTGCACCAGGGCGTTGCCGGTTTACAGACCTTGCTGGAATCATTACCCGGTCCGAAGTCAGGTTCAGGTTCCAGCTTCGGCTTTAGCGCGCTGAACACCGCAACTTTGGAACCAGGTGTGGTGGTTCATGTTGCTGCCGGAACAGACGCAGGAAGATTATCGCTGACCTGGTCTACCCGGGGGGATGACGTGCCCCTGTTATTCAATTCCCGTGTATGTCTGATTCTCGAAACCGGCGCAAAACTGGAACTGGTTGAGCAGTTTGAGAGCCTGGATGACAATGCCAACGGTTCCAATATCGTGTTGCAGGCAAACGTTGAAGAAAATGCGGTGCTCCATCACGTACGCTTTCAGCAGGAATCTGAGAAGGCTGCCTTGATTACAAGAACTGAAGTGACACAGCAGGCAAATAGTGAGTATGCCTACTATGGTTTTGACCTGGGGGGAGGTCTTGTTCGTCACGATTTACATACTTCATTGTTAGGCAGCGGTGCAAAATCCGGCATCAACGGTGCTTACCTTCTGGATGGCAATCGACACGTAGATAATCATGCAAGGGTCGATCATATAGCTCCCGGTGGATTCAGTGATCAGTATTTTCGTGGTGTTGCCGGTGGCAGTGGACGCGCAGTGTTCAATACGGCGGTATGTGTACACCCGGGTGCCGATGAAACCGAAGCGCGGCAGTCGAATGCCAATATTCTGTTATCAGCACGTGCGGAAGTTGATACCAAGCCGGAACTCGAAATTTACGCCGATGAAGTCATTGCCAGTCACGGTGCTACCGTAGGGCAGTTGGACGAACTGGCGGTTTTCTATTTGCGTAGCCGGGGGTTAAATGAGCAGGAGGCACGTCAGTTACTGACGACTGCATTCTGCCAGTCTGTCAGTGACAGGTTGGCGGATCCGGTATTAGGGGGAGTCATTTCACAGCGCATGATGGATGTCATGCCCCATGCCGGGTAACGCCATGATCCATCCCGCGAAAATAGCTGACAGCCCGGGTTTGGATATAGAGAAAGTCCGTGCAGATTTTCCAATCCTGCAACGCACGGTTCACGGAAAACCACTGGTTTACCTTGACACGGCAGCGTCGGCCCAGCGCCCGCTTGCCGTGATTGAAGCGATTGATGGGTTTTACCGTAATCACAATGCCAATATCCACCGTGGTGTGCATTTGCTGAGCCAGGAAGCCACCGAAGATTTTGAACAGGCCCGTTTGAAGGCGGCAGGTTTTATTAATGCACCCTCGGAACAGGAATGTGTGTTTACACGTGGTACGACCGAGTCCATCAACCTGGTTGCGCACAGCTTTGTGCGGCCACGTATAAAGGCGGGTGATGAAATTCTGATCAGCTGGATGGAGCATCACTCGAATATTGTTCCCTGGCAGTTGTTATGCGAGGAAACCGGTGCCGTTCTGAAAGTGGTGCCGATGAATCAACGTGGTGAACTGGAAATGGACGCGCTGGCGGAAATGTTGAATGAGCGCGTCAAAATGCTTGCGATTGTCCAGATTTCCAACGCACTGGGAACGATTAATCCGGTGGCTGAAATATGTGCTATGGCAAAACAGCACGGTATCCCGGTACTGGTAGATGGTGCGCAGGCGGTGCCCCACCAGGCCGTTGATGTACAGGCACTGGATTGTGACTTCTATTGTTTTTCCGGGCATAAAATGTACGGACCCACCGGAATAGGCGTACTTTGGGGGCGTTACGATCACTTGCAGGCGATGCAGCCCTATCAGGGTGGCGGTGAAATGATCCGTCACGTGACTTTCGAAAAATCAACGTTCAATGATGCACCGGGGAAGTTTGAAGCAGGCACACCCAATATCGCAGGTGCCATCGGCTTGGGAGCGGCAATCGACTACCTGCACGGAATTGGCATGGATAAAGTGGCTGCCTGGGAAGCTCGATTGCTGGCTTATGGCACTGAAAGGCTAACGCAGGTTGAGGGTTTCAGGATGATTGGCACGGCCGCGCACAAGGCTGGCGTGATGTCATTTGTTCTGGGTGATATCCATCCCAATGATGTCGGCACACTGGTTGATCTGCACGGCGTTGCAATCCGCACCGGTCACCATTGCGCCATGCCTGTTGCCCAGTTTTTCGGACTACCCGCGACCGCTCGTGCATCGCTGGGTGTTTACAACACATTTGAAGAAATCGATATCCTGGCGAAATCACTCGAAAAAACCATTGAGATGTTTGCCTGAAGAAACCTAAATGTGCGGGTTAAGTGAGGCTGCTATGAGTATTTCCCGACGACAGATATTGCAAATGCTGGGTACCGGGCTGATTGTCAGTCGTTTCCAGGTGGCTAATGCTTCCGGTTTGAATTCGGGTTCTGCCCTTAAGCCACCACGGCTTAAAGCAGGTGACACGGTGGGTCTGGTTAATCCGGCGGGCGCTACATTTCACCCGGATGACGTGGTTATTGCGCGGGAAGTGTTAACCGCATTGGGACTCAAAATGAAGGCCGGTGAACATCTCCTGGACCGTCGTGGATATTTGGCCGGGTCGGACAAAGACAGGGCACTGGATATCAACAGGATGTTTTCTGACGAGGATGTGGCAGCTATCCTGACACTCAGGGGAGGTTGGGGATGTAGCCGGCTTCTTGATCTGCTGGATTACAGCATTATCGCCAGGAACCCTAAAATCCTGATGGGCTACAGCGATATAACGAGCCTGCTTTTAGCCTTGAATGCAAAGACCGGTCTGGTCACATTTCATGGTCCCGTCGGTGTTTCATCCTGGAACAAATTTTCCACTGACTTTGTTGAAAAGCTCTTGTTCAACGCAGAGGTTTTCAGTATGGAGAATCCCAAAGAGCCCGGTGATAACCTGGCGCGGGTCAAAGATCGTGTTTTGACCATCAATGGCGGGAAAGCAAGAGGCAGGTTACTGGGTGGCAACCTATCGGTACTGACTGCCTTGGTTGGCTCTGACTACCTTCCGGATTTCAAAGGTAATATTCTCTTTCTTGAGGAAGTCGGAGAAGAGATATATCGTGTTGATCGCATGCTGACACAGCTCAAACTGGCTGGTATTCTCGGAAGTATTTCAGGGTTTGTGTTTGGAAAATGCAGCGACTGCGGCCCTGGCAAGGGTTATGGTTCATTGACATTGAAGGAGGTTCTCGATGATCACATCAAGCCTTTGGGGATACCTGCCTGGTATGGATCCATGATTGGACATATCGAGAACAAGTTCACAATCCCATTGGGGGTTGAAGCTGAAATTGATGCTGATAACGGTAGAATCTCGCTGCTGGAATCCGCGGTAATATAATTTACAGTTTCCGCCTTCCAACCACCAACCCCACCACGGGCTCAAATTGCAGCCATTCGACTGGCCGATCACGTCAAGTGACGAATGCCCGGGTATCGTAACGACTACCTTGCCAGGTAAATCTTAATCCAGGATCACTCTCGCGTTAATGGGCTGCACCGGGCGGTTGGTGGCCGGACCCACCTTGCTTTTGAATGTTGCAATTTGCTCAGCTGATGCCTGGACCGTGGTTTTGAGAACCAGCCACTTGACCCCTTCGGTGCAGGGCGGCGTCGTCAACGAACCGCTGTAAGCATAGTACTCACGTGTGGGTGGAAGCAGGTCGGTCTCTTCAATACCTATCGGCTCTTGACTGGTTTCGCCAGGGTTTTCAGGCATAAATGCCCACAGCTGGTTCAATACCGGGTGTTCTTCACCTTCATCGACCAGTATACCAACGACCGTCAGCTTGCCGTCTTTGTCAGCGTGTACGAAATGAATCTCCATGGCAAAGGATTTACCCTCTATCGTGTGTTCACTGGGGCTGTGAAAGTGGAATTGTTTGAGTTCAGTAACCAGGTTCCGCTCCGGAATCCTCAGAAAACTGCCAGGTTCCATGTTTTGCTGGATGGAGTGACCGTTATTGGTTTCATTAAGTTTCGAGCTGTAATATTCAAACTGCAACTCCGGCGTGTCAGCATCTACATCATTTACAAGGTCAATTGGCGACTGATTCCAGCCTTCTGAACACATCAGGAAGTCAGGCGAAAGTTCGCCCCAGTGCTCCGGACCTGTATCTCCCTCATATGACCAGTGAGGTGAGCTTTTTTCCGTGGCAACTAGTGGCGAAGCCAGACAAAGCAACAGGGCTGAGAGGACAACTGAGCTTTTTAAAAAGTGTGTGTTTTTCATTTCTGGTGCATGCCCGTAATCTGATTTCCGGATTATATCACCCTGCCGTCGAATTGCGGGTCATGATCTATTACATCAAATTGACGGGTTCAAATCGGATTTGCGCTCCACACACTCTGACTGTACTGTGATTAAAATCACTCACTTCTTTGCCCATGATTGCCGCACTGTCTATAATTCAAACTTCGGTTGCTATCGGCATTTAGCAATGGGTTTCAAGCACCAAATACAAGAGTTGCAATAAAGCATGACCATTTACGCGTTTGTTTCTGAAACATCAAAAGTGCACGTTTGGGGTCTGGATGCCGAACAGCGTCTGCGCAGGCAGCTAAATGAAGTTGGCAAGATAATCAAAGGCGATTTCAGGCAAATCAGTTGGGTTGATCGTGTGGATGATCTGCCGGATACGGGTCAAATATTGTTATTTAACGGTGGATTTGTTTTTGAAAACCGTACGATCGAAGGCGTGATCGCCAATCCCAATTGCGTTCTGCAATATGAAAAAGAAACTGCAGCAGCTTTTGTAGATGCGGAAAAGGTCACACAGCTTATCGATCATATGCAGGATCGGGACCGGGCGCTTCCAGATGACCTGGCAGTGATCAGACCCCGGGACCTGGAGGCATTTGATACCAATTTGCGCAGGTCGACCAAGCCACTGCTGGAACGCGTATCTCCTGACAGCAAAGATGAGCTTGAAAATAAACTGTATGGCAATGCTTACCGGGGAATTACCGACCTGGTCACCAAGTTCGTCTGGCCCAGGCCGGCAAAAAAGGCAGTCCATGTCTGCGCAAACCTGGGTGTCACTCCCAACATGGTCACAACGACCGGATTGTTACTGGTTATCGCGGCCTGTTTCCTGTTTTTTCATGGTTATTATGCCTGGGGGCTCCTGGCCGGCTGGATCATGACTTTTCTCGACACGGTCGATGGAAAACTGGCCCGTGTCACCATTAACTCCAGCAAGTTCGGCCATTTGTATGACCACCTGATTGACCTGATACACCCACCGTTCTGGTATGTCATCTGGGGCGGGTCCCTGGTCGGATTTAGCGGTGTCATGGGCTTGAGCGTGGATCAGATGAATTGGGCGATTATCATCGCTTATATTTCCGGACGTCTCGTAGAAGTTTTTTTTCAGCTACTGGGAAGTTGTGGTGTCTTTACCTGGCGGCCAATCGATGCCTGGTTCAGGTTGATCACGGCGCGGCGCAACCCCTGTATGATTATGCTTACCTTAAGCGTGTTCGCAGGCCGGCCCGATTGGGGTTTTATTGCCGTCGCATTCTGGACCGTGCTGACCACGGTGATTCTTAATCTGCGTCTGCTTTACGCTGCCATTATCAGGCTCAAACAGGGCCCATTGAACTCGTGGCTGAGTGAGGAAGATGTCGCTACCGGGCCGAATGCCCGCTCATATGCGATTTTCGGGGCAACCACGGTATCCAATGATTAATCATGACGGAATCCGTGAATGGATTGTCATGATAGCTCCAAAATTGACTGACCGCTGATGTCAAAAACTAACGCACAGCGGGTATTCAAAAACTTTGGTGTGGTCTTGCGTGGCCGAGGTATCGCCGCAGCATTCAACATGGTCGCGCTGGCGTTGATGGCAAATGCGCTGTCACCTGTTGAGTTTGGCCTGGTTGTTCTTCTCCATACCTACGTACTGGCCATACGTGGTTTTCTGAACTTCAGAACATTCGAAGCCATTGTCAAATATGGCGTGCCCCTGCACGCAAGTGGCGATAATGATGGTCTCAGGAAGCTGCTCCGGATTACGACCTCCATTGACGTGATGGCCAGTATCGTTGCGACTGCGCTGGGTATTGCTGCGGCTTCGATTACCGGCAAATTCGTGCACTGGGACACGCAGATGGTCACGATCGCTGCCATCTACAGCCTGACCTTGTTGACCACGGCCACCGGTACCCCGAATGGTGTTTTGCGTTTGTATGACCGTTTCGATGTCCTGGGCATCTGGTACACGATCAGCCCCGGAATCCGGTTCTTCGGGGTCGTTGTCGCATGGTTTTTTGATGCGGAAATGCTGGTTTTTATTGGTGTTTGGGCAGCAGCTTTCGTATTCGAAAACATCTGGATTTACCTGCGCGGACACAGGGAAGTTCATCAGCATATGTCTGAATCGATCTGGAGGGGGTTTCGCTCGCGTGAGTTACGTGAAACCAGCCCTGAATTTCGCCATTTTATGGGTGTAATTTATTGGCAGACGAATGTGGACCTGCTCCCGAAACACCTCGCTGTGCTGCTTGCGGGCAGTCTGCTTGGACCCGCCGGCGCGGGAATGTTCCGTCTCGCCAATGATTTTTCCACTGTTTTGAGCAAGCCCGGTCTGATGTTACGCGAAGTGCTGTTTCCGGATTTGAGCCGTATGCTACACAACAAAGAAGCAGGTTTTCATGAGCTCGGATACCGGGCAGTGCGGATTGCCGGTGCATCGGGCCTGTTAATGGTGCTTCTGTCCATACCGCTCGGTGCCCCGATCCTGGGTATCATAGGTCAGGATTACACAGCTGCCGCACCCCTGATGACCCTGATGCTGCTTGCAGCAACATTTGAACTCGCCGGTTCACCGCTGCGTGCAGCGGCCTACGCCCTGGGTGGTGCCGGTACGGTACTCCGCATCTATGCCTTGAGCTCCTTTGTTTACCTGAGTCTGTTTTATGTGTTTACACTGCCTCTAGGACTCATCGGACCGGGGATTGCAGCCAGTATTGGCGGTGTACTGACACTGGTGAGGTTGATGCTCCTTGTGAGAACGTACCACTAACCCTCACTACCGGGTGTTTCAACAAGACCGGGTAACCCTTCCGCCATTCACTCCATATTGACCCGGTTATCAAACAGCGGTTCGAGTACACCATGGTCATGGGAACCAACTTCTGTTTCGCGATCAAGGATGGCAACTGTGCGCCTGAACAATTCATTCGCCTGCTCCGGTGAGTTGCCAATACAGGTCATACCGATTTTTCCATATTGCGAAAGCGCCCCGATCATGTAAAACAACACACCTGTCCCGCTGTCGGGCTGGTAATGAATCTTGTGGCGGATGCTGATATCAAACAGGTCTTCCGGTAACAAACCACGGTAGGCGGGCGACTTCAGGTTATCGGTTGCGCTGTAGAATTTTTCCTGGCCGGTGGGTGCGTGATATATCCCGGTTTCCGGACTCAGTTCACCGGAAGTCAGAAATTCGAGGGCGTGATAGGGAGGGGTTGTGCCGCCCATGCGCAGGTTGATCTCCAGCGCATGCGATTGCCAGCTACCACCCTCGGAGCGGGTCAACAGGAAATCGATACCGAAACGTCCAAGCACACCCTTCTCACTGAGAACTTCACCGATACGCGCGGCTTGCTCCTGGATCATCAGGCGGTATTCTTCACGGGCCGGAAACTGGCAACCGAGATAGACCTGTCCGGTATTACCGCCAAGTACCTGTTCATGGCTGGAAACGAGAACGGCCTTTCCATCCGGAAAAATTCGCATTTGAACGCTGGGCGAACGAACTTCCTCAGCTTCGATCATTTCTTCAACAATACCCCCCATTTGATCGAATTTGCGCAGGAAGGACTGGATGGATTCGCTGTCTGATGACCACTCCAGTTGCAGAAGTGATTGACGTATGGCTTGTGGGTCGGTTTTTGAATCCGGGTAGGTAAAAACACCATTGCCTTCACCGGAAAACCCCTCGTTGATCTTGACAACGGCACGATGAATATCCGGCCGCATTTTGCCCAGTTCACACAAGGCAGTCACTATTTCCTGCTCGGAATGAAGGTCCTCGAAACCGGCCGGATAGGGTACTTTTGCAGCGGCAAATGTCTGCCTGCTGCCGGACTTGGTGCCCAATGGCAACAACAGCGGGTCGACACCGTTCAATGGAATTCCCAGATCCAGTGCCAGGCGTCTTTCCAGCATGGTGGTGTTGTAGCAGGTCAGGTAGGCAGGGCCGTGTTCACTGATCCAGCCACGCAATCGCTCCAGCACCCTTGGTCGCTCCAGCACCTTTTCTGTCAGGGGGCGTGTGCTGGCATCTAAGACGCATAGCATTTTCAGACGCCGTTTCGCATGCGCGGCAGGAACGCCAATCAGCAACTGCAGATAGTAATCGACCACATCCGGATGAACCGGCTGGCTGGTGACATAAATCAGACGTGCGTTGGGGTTACGCAGACGAATCAAGGCGAACATCAGGCGCTCTTCGTAAAAAGATGCTCCCTGCACCTTGCTGAGTTCCTCCTGGTCAACACTCAGGGAAGGAATGATCACGGATGTGTGTTCAAAGTTGTCGTCTTGCTGTATGGCTGTCCATATGGGCAGCAGTTTTTCCTGTAGCTGCCCAAACGCGTCATTGATTTCAGCTGGCATGTACTTTCACCGTTTCCCCAATTGTATTCATGATTTCCCGTAACGCATCATAGTCCGGATGCCGCACACGCAACCAGGCGTTGGCCATGTAGCCGCCCTCAACGGGTTGTGTTGCTGATCCGGGTGGTGGCAAATGTGAAGCGACGATGTAGTCGCCATAGTGCTGCTGAATGGCCTCAAGACCTGAATAGCCGGTGATATGGCCATCGCAAGAGGGTCGCAGTGCGATCATTCCCGCAGCGAACCGGCGCGATGGACTCCTGTGTGCTTTGCCGTGGTTTATTGCACTGGCCCACTCAAGGTACAGGTCAAAGTCGTTGGCCGTGTTGTAAACGTCCCACTGCCCGACACCCGGTGGCCGGCAACCAATCTCAGAAAACCTGAGTCCCTTGGGGCTTGCAAACCATTCCATGTGGGTAGCCGAAGTACCAATATCCAGAACCCGGATCACATCACGTGCCATTTGCCGGACTTCCCGGTAACCGGGCGCATCAATACGGTTGGTGGTGACCATCTGTGGTGAGATCCAGCGTTCGCGCATGGCTGTGAGAACACCCGGATAATAGTGCGTGATGAACTCGTGGGTGACTTCTCCGTTGATGGTTAATGTATCCAGGTAACCTTCGTGTCCCTCGATAAACTCTTCCATGGCCACCTCTGCGCCATCGACCACCCGGGATTCCATCAGCACCTGCTCCAGTTCGCTTGCGTCCCGGACTTTCCAGGTACCTGCTGCTCCTGCCCCGTCCGGTGGCTTGATAATCAGTGGGTATCCTACCTGGCGGGCAAAATCACGCGCCTGCTGCGGATCATCAGCACGGGTTGACAGGGCGCAGGGAATACCGGCTTCACGCAAAACCTCCTTCATGGCAGGTTTGTCACGGCAAAGATAGGCTGTTCGGACAGATGTTCCGGGAATGCCGGTTGCTTCACGCACTTTGGCTGCGGCCATGATATGTGCTTCGACCGTGGCTTCCATGCGGTCGACATACACCAGGCTTTGAATATGCTGAACCGCACGCAATAGCGAGGGTTCGTGTACCACCGATTGTACCTGGACGTAATGACTGAGCCAGCCCTTGATGTCATCGGCAAGGTTTTCCTGCGGACGCTCGCCAATTCCGATCACGTTGGCGCCCGCTTCAAAGAGTCCACGGACAAACTCACGCTGGTTGTAAGGGAAGGAGGGTTCTATAAAAATGATGTTCATTAAACGTGCCTCGTTTCCATTCAGTTGATGCTATTTGCCTGACAGCCTGCAGAAAAGATCGATATAGTGCTGTCCCTGATGTTCCCACGAGTAGTCCATGGACATGCCATTGCGCATGAGTTTGCGCCAGGTGGGTTTTTCAGGATATAAATCCAGCGTAAAGTTGATTGCCCAGCCCAGCGCAGAGGCATTGTAATCGTTGAAAACAATACCGGTACCCTTGCCGCTGGATGGGTCGAACTGTTGCACGGAATCGGCCAGACCACCCGTGCGCCGCACGATCGGGACGGTTCCATAACGCAGGCTGTACATCTGGTTTAGTCCGCAGGGTTCAAATAGCGATGGCATCAGGAAAATATCACTGCCGGCTTCTATCTCGTGGGCCAGTTTGTTGTTGAAACCGCGGTAAAAGCAGACCCGGTCACGATAGCGGTGTTGTAGCCAGCTGAAAAAATGTTCGTAATGTGACTCACCACTGCCCAATATTGCCATTGCGAAGCGCCGCTGCATCATCATTTCCGGCACCACTTGCTCAACCAGGTCCAGACCCTTTTGTCCCGTCAGGCGTGAGACCATTCCGATCAACGGCATATCATCACTGCAATCCAGATTCAGTTCTTTCATCAATGCGAGTTTGTTTTTCTTCTTACCCGCGATACGGCGCTTGTCATAGGCATGCGCGATCAGGGGGTCTTTGGCAGGATTCCACTCCTTGTAATCGACCCCGTTCAGAATGCCGACCAGGGAGTGACGGCGTTGTTGCAGGATGTCCTGTAAACCCATGCCGTATTCCGGGCCCAGTATTTCCTGTGCGTAGTTTGGACTGACCGTTGTGAGCAAATCAGCATAAAGTACACCGGTTCTCAAAAAGTTGATCATTCCGCTTTCCAGGTCGTCCTGGTGCAGCTTGTCCGTTTCGTGCCGCAGACCCAGGTCCGGGAGTATGTCTGCGCTGAAAACACCCTGGTAGCCAATGTTATGAATGGTCAATACCGATCGCGTGTTGTGAAAAAGCTGGTCCCAGGAATACCTGGTTTTCAGATAAAGCGGTATCAGTGATGTGTGCCAGTCGTGACAATGAAAAATATCCGGTGCGAACCCCATGCGCTGGCACATTTCGATTGCGGCCCTTGATAACAGGATGAACCGCAGGTGTTCGTCGGTATCCGAGGTATAAACACCGGACCGGTCATATAGTTGTGGACAACGTAACAGGTAGATTGCCAGTTCCGTACCAGGCAACCTGGCTGTATCGATGGAATAGTGAAGTTGGTGCGGCCCCATTTTAATGGGCAGGTTTTGCAGGTATTCAACCTGCGTAATCTCAAGGGCTGAGGTATCAATGGATGAATAGAGAGGGATCAGCACGCGAATATCGTGCCCCTTTCCACCAAGAAATACCGATAGGGCTGAAGCAACGTCGGCCAGACCCCCTGTTTTGGCCAGGGGAGTGAGCTCCGAGGTTGCAAGGCAGATTTTCAATGGTTCCTGTGGCATGATGATGTTATGTACCTTTTTTCAGGACTACATATCCCGGCGGGTTATTCTACCCATTTACCGGCTACGAAGTGTTCAATTTTATGATGAATGTATTATTGCTTTCCCCTGGTTACCCGGCCGATATGCCGGAATTTACCCGTGGCCTGGCAGAGGCTGGTGCCCGGGTGTTTGGTGTGGGCGATTCACCGCTCGATGGACTGCCGCCAATGGTAAGCCGATTTTTGAGCGAATACATACCCGTGCGATCGTTGTGGGATGAGGAAAAGGTCATTGCATCGCTACGTGAAAGGCTGCGAGGACAACAACTTGACCGGATCGAATGCCTGTGGGAACCCGGTATCCTGTTGGCCGCCCGTCTACGGGAAACATTCGGTGTAACGGGTCTTAATGTGGAGCAGGCTCAGTGTTTCCGTGATAAGGAACTGATGAAGCAGGCACTTGATGCCGCTGGCATCCGAACCCCACGTCACGTTGCTGCACAATCCGTGGCCGCAGTCTGGGAGGCGGCGGAAGAGATCGGTTTTCCTGTCATTCTCAAGCCAATTGATGGGGCTGGTTCGGCAGATACCTACCGGATTAATGACGTGGACGAACTCAGATCGGTCCTGCCGCGACTGCGGCATGTGCAATCGGTGAGCGTGGAGGAGTTCGTAGAGGGCGAGGAATACACATTCGACACCATTACCGTCAACGGAAAAATTGCCTATTACAATATTGCCTGGTACCGGCCTCGACCACTGGTTGCACGCAGTAACGAGTGGATCAGTCCACAGGTTATTGCCTTGCGGGACATCGATCACCCTGATTTACAAGAGGGCGTGAAAATGGGTTTCGACGTCGTTGAGGCCTTGCAATTCGACACGGGCTTTACCCACATGGAGTGGTATCGCAAGGCGGACGGTGAAGTCGTGTTCGGGGAGATCGGCGCACGCCCTCCCGGTGCCCACCAGGTTGACCAGATGAAGTATGTTTGTGATTTCGATGTGTTTCGCGAGTGGGCCAACGCCATTACCCAGGGCAGGATTTCCGAAAATATCAGGCCCAAGTACAATGTTGCGACCATTTACAAACGTGCTCGCGGTGTTGGCCGGATCAAAGCCATTGAGGGTATCGACAAACTGCAGAATGAGTTTGGGGAGCATGTCGTATGGAACACCCTGCAAGCGGTCGGTAGTTGGCGCCGCGACTGGCGAAAAACCCTGGTTTCCGATGGGTTTATCATGTTGCGTCATCCGGATATTGCCGCGACCATGGAAATGGCCGACAAGGTTGGGTCAGAACTTCATCTCTATGCAGATTGATGTTGCCAGTCGGCAAACTCAGCCAGGTATTTTGGTAGCATCACCCGCCAGGTAACCCAGTCATGACGCCATTCGGTACCCCAGGCGTCAACCCGGTTGGGTATGCCTTTGTCACCCAGGGCATTTCCCATTCGCCAGGATTCGCCGATATCTTCGTAGTCACCCTCACCACTGGGCAGCAAAACCAGTCTCTTGCGTAACTGCTCCAGCTGCGGGCCTTCCAGACCGGGCAGAAAGTGTAAGGGCGATGCGAAGTAGAAGTCCTGGATAAAGCGCCCTTCGAGATATTTGGATAAATCGTAGGTGCCACTCATGGCTATGGCGAGACGGAACACATCGGGATGCCGGCAGATTGAAGCGACTGCGTTAAATGCACCGATTGAAGAACCGGCGGTAATAATTTCGATATCAGATGATGCGCAATCCTGACGAATAAGCGGGACGATCTCCTGGTAAACCAGTGAGTCGAACCTGTTTTGAAGTAAAGAGCAATACTCCGCCGGGTGTTGATTTGAAAACCAGGCTTTGCCGGCTATTGAATCTGTCGAATAGACCTTGATACGCCCGCTCTCAATCAGCGGCATCAGCACGCCGATGAGGTGAAAGCGCTCTACCTCTTCTGCGTCACCACCCGCGGTAGGGAACAGCAATACAGGCGTACCGTAGGTGCCCCAGCGTACCAGTTGGACCTGCTGTTCAACATGCGGTGAATACCACCGGTAAACGTGTTTCAAGTGCCCTCCACTTGACGCCATTTCTGCACCCGGTTCCAGAACAACTCGACAAAAGACTCAATTTCATTTTCAGGATAGAGTGCGGAGACCTTCTCCCTGATGGCGTTGAGCACGATATCGCTGGCAAAAAACTCATTAGCGACTTCATCAAGCTGGGGCAAATGTGTCGTACAAAAGCTTTCGAACTCATCCACGCTGAAATGATCACGGGCCAGTTCAACATAGGCGGCCATTTTTTCTTCAAAGGCCATGTCCTGATCCGCAATCGAGAAGTACGACTGCCAATTAAGGTTTGTTTTCATTGCACGATCGGTGGCAGCGCAGAAAATTGACCAGCGCAGGTTGGCCTTGATCAACCACGGGAAGTGATAGTGCAGGGACGTCACCTGGGAATCAGGACAGGCGTTTGCAAAGTCAATCGGATACCAGACACCTTCCTGTCGCAGACCCTCGCAGGAATTGAAATCCCAGCCAAAAAAGGCGTTGATAACCATTGTCATGTCACGTAATTGTTGGGCCTGGTCTTCCGGCAGGAAGTCGTGATCCATGCGATAGCGGTCATGCAACGGCGCGCCCGGGTCATAATTGACCATGCGGAACTGGGGGCCGAGACCGACGCAACGCACAAAGGCGTCATTGGGCTCCACGCCTTTCTGCAGGTTCATGACCCTGGTGCCACTGCTTTCGTAGGCATTAAGCAGTTCCTGGCGATTATGAATGCCGGTCACACCCACCCAGGCTCCGCCATCGTAGGGTTTCATGTACAGGGGGTAGCCTATACGGTCACCAATGGCTCCAAGGTCAAACAGCTTCGCGTAGCGACTCAGGGTTGGCCGCAGGTCGCCGGACTCCTGGTATTGCTTCGGGGGAATCATCCACGTATCCGGTACCGGAAATCCAAGACGCATCATTGCGGCATAAGTGGTTTGTTTTTCCATCGACTGTAACGACCACGGATTGTTGAAGACATACAGGTCGTTGACGAGGATTTCTGTTTTAATCCACTCGCGCGAAATGTGGTACCAATGGGTCAGGCGGTCAATAACCACATCGTAATTGCATTGTTTGCGGAGGTCGAATGGTTCTATTTCGACCCTGGACGATTCAAAGCTGACCGTATTTCCATCGATGGGTAGCTTGAGATTGAGTTGCTTGAGAAGTTCCTCGTAACAGATGGGCCAGCAAATGTCCGCACCGAGTGATAAGCCGATTTTCCGGGTGATGTTTGCCACTTACTTTTCCTCTGGTTGTAACCTGTTAATCATACGTCCTCCAAATGATTTGAACCAGATTTTCATTATTTTGTGGCGCTTCTTTATTCGTACACCATCCACAATGGTCCGGGGAAAAGCCACGAAAGACCATTGCGCAGACGATCACGCCAGTTCTCCCAGTTATGGGCATCACGTGCTTCTTCATATTTAACCTGCATACCCTGTGCCTGCAGGAGAGGTACCAGTGAGCGGTTTTCGTAAATCAGTGATTCGTAAACTCCACAGCTCATATAGATTTTTTCAGCCAATGCAAAAGGGTTTTTTCGGTATTCATTCATAAAACGCACGACCGGATCGAATATCGGGCCTTTCTGGTGTTTGCCAAGATCGCTGAAGGCAAAGGAGCCGGATTGTAGAAGTAACTGGCCGAACCTGTTTGGGTATTGACGCGCGGTATGCAGACTCGCCACACCACCGAGGCTGGCACCCATAAGTCCCCTTGCACCGTTGCTGTCGATCAAAGGAAGCTTTGCGTTCAGCTCCCGAAGAAGTTCGTCGCCAATAAAACGGGCATGCCGCAGGTCCCCCGTGTACTCAACCAGGCGATCGGGAGATTGTGTCATGGCAACGACCATTGCCGGGATCTCCAGTCTGTGGATAAGGTTATCCAGTACCGTTTGAAAATCGGCGTAATGCAAATAATCCGCACCGTCATGGACGACCAGTAGCGGGTAGCTGCGACTTTTTCTAAAGCGCGCCGGCAGGTAAATCTGGATGTCCCGTTGACTCTCAAATGCCTCGCTATACATCTGGAATCCGGTCAGCGAACCCTTGCGGGCTTCAGGGTCGGTCAGGGTCCAGGCGGGACGTACATAACCGTGTCCCTGGCACACCGAATTAGAACCGAAAGGATCCGACGCCTGCACATCATTCAGTTCGTCCAGCACGAGATCACGATGACCGCCCCGGACGACCTCGAACTTGTACTCAAAGCGGGATTTATCAGGCAGTTCCATGCGCAGGACCCAGAGGTCCGTACCTTCCAGAACCTGCATGGGTTGTGCCGTACTCAGACCGGATATCCAACGCCGTAAATTCACCTCGTCAGCCTGCCCCTGGAATACGAAGGTGACATGGCCGGGCTCAATCAGCGGAAACCGGTTGTTCTGAATGAATTCCCCGATCTTTTCGGCAGATGGAGGGCCGTCATGGTAAAGGGTATCGATTTGCGGGTTCATGACTTTGCCAAGGCTCTTTTGCGACCCGTTCTTGTCACGATGGAAGAACCGCTCGCGGCAATAACCTGCCCATTGTCCAAGTGAATCATCGAGCCGTTATCAAGCGTAGAGCAGGCAGCGGGTGAGAATCTTCGGCTGAATAAAGCCATCCTTCTTCGATTACGCCAGTCGAGACGGCTGCTTGCATGTGGCAGCAAAACCCGGCGGCGGATGATACCCAGACCCGCATCCAGAAGCTCGGCATCTCGTTTGCCCTGGGGTGCTGCATGGTGAAACAGAACGATGCGCTCACTCATCGCCATGGCGCCGGCCGACCATGCAATCACGGGCTTTTGTGCCAGTAAGCGATCGAGCCCGAACAGCCGGATACGGTTCAGTAACACGGCCACATGGCCACCGGCTATCAGGACCAGGCCCGCATTTTCAACCAGGCTGTGGACCTCGTCACGCTGAGCCAGGGCCCGGGGCACTTCCAGTGCTGACCGGCGTTCGTTGAACGTCAGGTGGATGCCACGGATACGCCGGAGGTGATGTGCATCCAGGGCGCGTAACTGTGTAATAGCCGCACGCTGCTCAAGACGCAGCAATTCCGGTTCGGCCCGGGTACGCATCAGTTTACGGGCAGCTGTTATGGTCGGTGCCAGTCGAATTCTGTAAAGACGCTGTAGTTCCCGCAGTTTATCCTGTCGTTCGCGATGCAACTCGTAGAGGGCGGGTTCATTGGCAAATACTTCCTCGGCGCGCTGATAGAGCTTCAGGTCTTCAAGCGGACGACCTGTAATTTCCCGCAGTTCATCAATTTCGCCCTCCGAGTCACGCCAACCCGCTGAAATCACCACGACCGGTCCATCGCTGTTGATCCTGTCAACCGCCTGTTTAAGATTGGGTTCCGGGTTTTGAGGGCCCAGCAGAATTTGCATCACCATGGCTCAGGCAAGCTCCACTCGAACCAGGCTGACAATCTGCTTCAATGCCTCTTCAATCACATTCGAGTCGGCATCGCGAACAATTACATACCCTTCACCTTCGTAGCTGTCCGAGGCGAATTGTCCAACGGAGGGCAAACGGGCTTCAACAACCAGGTGTCCAAGACGTCTTTGGGCTTCTTCAAGACCGTGAATGGCACGCACACGTGTTCCACCGGAAGTGCTTCTCTGGCCGCGGAAATAGGCAGCACCGACGGCGTATTTGCGTGCCGGCGGATCGAACTCATCAAAGATCATCAGGCGTGGCCAGGCGCGATAGAAATCGAGGTCATGCGCCCAGGATAAAAGGCTGGTGATTTGTGCACCGGGCGGTCGTGCTCCCACTTCAGATATTGCAATCCGATCACCCTGTAACCGGAACCACTCCATGTGACTCAGACCGGTTTGCAGACCAAGGGCTTCCACTGCTTTGAAGCCGGCCTCACATATAGGCTTGAACGCTTCGGTGTCAATATCTCTTGGCAGGAAAACACACCATTGAATCCATGGGTTTTCGAGTACCTGGAGCGGCGCGGGCATGTAACGGGAAATCGAATGCCAGACAGGTTTGCCGTGGATAACAACGCTATCGAACGAGTGTTCGGTGCCTGAAACAAACTCTTCAAGCATGATCGGTTCAGTCACCGTTGGCGGGTATCGGTGCAGCAGGTTTTGCAGATCGCTTTCTGAATCGAGGCGGAAAGTTCCCTTTCCCCCGGCACCGGACGGTGGTTTGGCGACCAATGGAAACCCGGTGTTCCTGGCAAATACCAGTGCCTGATCCGGGCTTTCGGCGAGTGCGTGACGGGCGCATGGCACGCCGGCTTCCCGCAATACATTCTTCATTCGGGACTTGTCCCGAAAGTTTCGGGCAGCTTCGACACCCAGGCCTTCGACGCCCAGGATTTCGCGGGCCTTTGCCAGCGGTACCTGTAACTGCTCCAGCGCACCGATCAGTCGTTTTGCAGTTCCAAGCTTTGTCTCCAGCGCACGTGTGGCAGTAACGAGTTGTTCCGGATCAAGCGCATTGGGGACACGCCAGTGTCCAGCGAGCCTGGCACGCAGGTCGGAAGGGAGCTTTTCAACTCCCTCCTGGCTAATCAGGCTGAGACTGACACCGGGCAGACCCGCTGCGCCCTTAACAAAACGCAAGGTTGTTTCCATGCAAAATGGAGCGACAAAAATGACATGCATATTCATAGGCTGCTCAGCGGAATACCGGTTACCCTTAGCGGCAATTATTCCTTTCTTCAGCTCTGAAACCCAAAGGGTTAACTGAATTCAGGTTTAACTCCCGGGTTTAAAGGATGAGCCCGGGCGACATCGGACCGGAAGCGCTGACGGTTTGACCGCCACCGCTTTCAGTTTCTGATATCAGAAGAAATAGAATCCTCTACTCTTCGTCTTTTGATTTAAAGGCCTTGACCAGATCCTGTTGAACACTGGATGGAACCGGGTCGTAATGGCTGAATTCCATCGTGTAGCTTCCAAGACCCTGGGTGAGACTCTTCAACTCGGTGTGGTAGTCGGAAAGAGAACTCAAGGGGATATCGGCCTGAATGGTGACTTGTCCGCCACGAAGAGTCTCAGTTCCGCTGATGCGTGCCCGTCGACTTGCCAGGTTTCCGGTAATGTCACCCATAAATGAGTCGGGAACGGTCACATCTACACTCACAATGGGTTCCAGTATCTGTGGTCCGGCATTCTTGATCGCGTCAAGAAAAGCATGGCGACCGGCTGTGACAAACGCAATTTCTTTTGAATCAACCGGGTGGTATTTACCATCGTAGACAGTGACTTCAATATCCTGCATTGAATAACCGGATATGGCACCCTCATTCATCACGTGTTGGATGCCTTTTTCCACTGCGGGAATCAGGTTGTAGGGTATTGATCCGCCAACCACCTTGTCTATGAACTCAAATCCCTTGCCACGCTGTTTGGGTCGTATACGCAGGAAGACTTCACCGAACTGACCCGCACCGCCGGTCTGCTTTTTGTGCCGGTGATGTCCTTCTGCAGCGCGTGTAACTGTCTCCCGGTAGGCGATCCTCGGAGTACGCGTTGTAACTTCGACGTTGTACCGTTCCTGCATACGATCCAGCGTGATGCGCATATACAATTCGCCCAGGCCGCGCATAACAGTTTCGTTGAGTTCCTGGTTATGCTCGACTACAAAACAAGGGTCTTCCTCTTGCAGGCGGTGAAGGGCGGTTGAGAGTTTTTGTTCCTGGCCACGGCTCTTGGTATTCACGGCCAGACCGTACATGGGTTCCGGGAAATCCGGCGGACTCATGTGGTATCGGTCTGCATCATGAGAGTCATGCAAGACCGCGTCATAGTAGATTTCATCAACCTTGGCCACAGCGCATATATCGCCCGGTATGCCTTCGTCAATTTCGGCATGTTTACCACCCTGAATTTTGAACAGGTGACCCACCTTGAAAGGTTTGCGGGCATCGCCAATTAACAGCTGTGAATCAGGGCGTACAGTACCCTGATAGATTCTGAACACACACAGTTTTCCAACGAACGGATCATTGGTGATTTTGAACACATGTGCGACGACATGGTCACCGGCGTTAGAGGTAATGCTTACATCGATTGCGTCTTCACCCTCACCTTTTATAAATGGTGGCGGATTACCTTCCCTTGGGCTTGGTGCCAGTTCTTTGAAAAAATCCAACAACTCCACAATACCCGCCCCTGTATGGGCTGACACAAAACAAATAGGAACAAGGTGACCTTCGCGCAGTGCCTGTTCGAATGCGGAATGCAATTCCTCACGTGATAACTCTTCACCCTCAAGAAATTTTTCCATTAGCTCTTCATTGACCTCAACGACCTGGTCAATGATGGCGTCATGCGCTTCTGATAATGAAAAAATATCGGTATCGCCTTCGGTATGGAAAAAGCAGTCACGTACGGTGGTCAGGTTTTCTGCCGGTAAATTAACCGGAAGACAAGCTGGTCCGAACTCTTCACGCAGTTCGTTTACCAACTGGGTCAGATCTGAGTCTTCCACATCAATCCGGTTGATGATGATCATTCGGCACAGGCGCCGTTGTTTAGCCCTGCGCATCAGGCGGCGTGTGGACTGCTCAATTCCGGAATGCGCATTGACCACGATCGCGGTCGTTTCGACTGCTGTCATGGCGGCAAGTGTTGGTCCACGGAAATCGGGGATGCCTGCGGTATCAATCAGGTTCAAATGCATGCCCTTGTAATCCAGGCTGGCAATGGCCGATTCGAGTGAATGCTGGTAGTTCTTCTCGATTGGGTCATGATCCATGGTGGTTGTGCCACGCTCAACTGTGCCGGCTTCGCCTTTTGCACCTGATTTGACCAGTAAAGCCTCAGCAAGTGTGGTTTTTCCTGATCCTGAATGACCTACAAGAGCAATATTACGGATATCCTTCGTGCGGTAACTGGGCATGCGGCAGTCCTTTTCTTAGTGTCTGAATTCGAATAGGACGGTAATCGTATTACGTTTGATCAAGCGCATCAAATGACATATGTCATCGGATGGGCTTGAAGGTAAGCGACGTGGGTCGGTTTGCACAGTGTCTAGCTGTCTGCATGGCCGCCGAGGTGGTGTGGTCTCTTATTTCAAGACATGCCATGAACCCATCCATGGGGGCGCGGGCTCGACGTCCTGTCTCGCACGGTCTTGAAACAAGAGACCACACCCCCTCGGCTATGTGGTATTCATACAGTTGATTGATTCTGATGGACGCACTGCGAGACTGTATCAACTTTCAAAACCCTGCAGTAGCACACCCCAATAGCCCCAAAGTGCAACAAACCCCAATTGTGACCTCCTAATGGCAGGCTTCTGTCAAACCCGGACAGATCCATCTTTGACGCTGTACACCAATCTGACCTTGGGGTAACGTTTCATCACCTCTATAAATGCAAGGCGTCCCGGTGTGACCCAGCCAATGCTTGTACTTAAAAAAAACCAACCCCGAGTCAGCGAAAAGCAGGCGAACTGCTTTACGTTTTCGGGGTATCACTATGACCCTGCCAATGGTGAAGCCAGGCTTTCATATGATATTGACGGCAGGCTGCTACATGAAAAAATCACATTTCCATGGGCACCCTGGCCTGTCGATGCATCGCGGCAGGCAGCATTTTTCCGGGCGCTGGAATTACTCCACCTGGTTGCCGGTATCAGTTATTACAAGGCGTGCCTGGCAACCCGTATCGATACGGGCGAGAGCAAAATCGACGGAGTCATGTCTGGTTTTCTTAATGAGTTGTATCTGAAGGGACTGGGCGAGTTTGCTCATGTCAATCAACTGGATTTGACTAAACTGATAGCTTTTGAAGCCGATACCGGTGAAGTGGCGGAGGAAGCGGACCGGTCGAGAGATAATCCCGGCTCTCAATCCAGCTTTTCTTATCCCCTCGACGTGACCGGGCGGGCATTGGTCGCCATGGGTGGTGGTAAGGACAGCCTGGTATGTCTGCAAATGCTCAGGGATGCGGGTATAGAAGTTCAACCTGTTTGTGTTGGTGGTTCCGGCTTGATAGGTGACACTGTCAAAGCAGCGGGCTTGCCGCTGATACGGATCCGGCGTGAGTTATCACCCGAATTGACCGATATGAATGCAAGCGGTGCCTGGAACGGGCATGTGCCCGTGACGGCAATCAATTCTGCCATCCTGTTATGTGCGGGTTTGTTATACGGCTACCGTTACATTGTTTTTGCAAATGAGTCTTCAGCCAACGAGGCGACACTGAGAGACGGGCAGGGCAGGGAAGTGAATCACCAGTACAGCAAGAGCCTCGCATTTGAGCAAGGACTTGTCAGGGTGGTAAAGCAACATGTTTCGCCCGATATCGAGTATTTTTCACTGTTGCGGCCTTTCAGCGAGATTGCCATCACACGGCAGTTTTCAGAAATGGCCGGGTTTCATGATGTTTTTTCGAGCTGTAACCGTAACTTTCATCAGGATGGTTCACATATAAAAGGCCGCTGGTGCAAGGATTGCCCCAAGTGCCGGTTTGCGGCCCTGGCCCTGGCACCATTTCTGACCCCAAAACAATTGCTTGATATCCAGGGTGCAGACTTATTGAATGAGGAAAATCAATTACAGGGTTACAAAGCCCTGTGTGGTCTTGGTGAGCATAAGCCGTTTGAATGTGTCGGAAGTATTTCAGAAAGCCGGGCGGCAATGAAGTTTCTGGCCGGAGACCCCGGGTGGCGGGAGAAATACATTGTCAGGGAACTGGCCGGGTATGCGGAAATTCAACAGGCTGGTGAACTTGAGCTGCAGCCGGATTTCAAAGCACAGCACTGCATACCTGCCGAAATAATGGTCAGGCTAAATGCGTTTTAGCGAATTGAAACACTCCCGGGTTGCGATTCTCGGGGTTGGCAGAGAAGGTCAGGCAGTGTGGCATCAGATACGCCGGCGTTATCCACATAAACCACTGTCGTTATTTTCAGAATCGGCAGTCAGCGCAGAGTTACGGCAACAATTTGATCCGGCAGTTGATGAACTCCATGTCGGTCCCCTTGATGTTGAACGCCTGGACACATTTGATCTGCTGGTCCGCTCTGCCGGAATCAGTATTTACCGTGATGAATTAGTCCGGCTTCGGTCCCGGGGTGTACGATTCACCACTGCGAGTAATCTCTGGTTTGCAGAAAACCCCACGGCAAAAACCATCTGCATCACCGGCTCGCTGGGTAAAAGCACAACGGCGAAGCTGATCGCCCATTTGCTTGGTCATGCAGGTGTCAGTGTTTGTCTTGCCGGTAACATCGGCAAGCCGATGCTGGACTGTGAAGACGAGGTCGCAGATTGGTGGGTCATTGAGCTTTCCAGTTACCAGATATCAGATCTGGAAGCTAAGCCGGATATTGCTGTGTTACTCAACATCAGTGAAGAACACCTGGACTGGCACCGGGGAATTGAACGCTACAAGGCTGATAAGTTAAGGCTCGCTCAATTGGCCACTGGCGGCAGGCTAATTGCAAACTATTCCGATGATGTTCTCAGGCATAGCTTAATAAACACCCCTGACATCATCTGGTTTAACAAGTCGGGCAACTGGCAGGCCGGGGCGACCGGCGTTTTTCATCAGCCTGGTAATTCCGGTCTGGCCGCTGCCAGGCAAAAACGGGTAGTCGCACCGGCATCTTTGCCCGGAGAGCACAATGCGCAAAACATTGCAGCAGCATTAACGGTCATCGACACGCTGGGCCTGGATATTCCACGGCTTGACGAGGCACTGTCATCTTTTTGCGGTCTGCCGCATCGACTGCAGCTAATCGGTGAAAGGGCAGGTGTCAGTTATGTTGATGACAGCATTTCAACGACACCGGTTTCAGTGGCGGCGGCTTTACAGACGGTTGGTCATCAAGGTGTGGTCCTGTTGCTCGGAGGAATGGACAGGGGGCTGGACTGGAACGGGTTTGCCAACAGTCTTTTAGATCTTGCTCCCCACGCCATCATTACACTACCGGATAGTGGCCCGAAAATTCTTGACTGTATGGAAGCGGCAGGTGTTCAACTGCCAGGTGGCTTACATAGGGCTGCCGGGTTAAAAGAGGCCGTGGTACTGGCAGAAAAACTGGTGCCGGCAAACGGTTGTGTTTTACTGTCGCCTGGCGCGCCCAGCTACCCGCACTTTCGGGATTACGAGGATCGTGGGCAACAATTTAAGATTCATTCAGGCTTTTAATAGCGGTCCGGGTATTGAAAAATGACTTTGCAGCACCCATAAAAAAGGCCGCGGGACAAGGGTGAGGAGTGCATATACCCATTTGGTTGAGGGAGAGACCATTTGCCCGCGGCCTCTGAAACAAATAGACACCCGGTTCACGAAAATAGTTTCAAAATATTTTTATAAATTAACGGAGTTGTGACATGACAGAAACATCCAACGAAATCCTGGCGGAAATGAATACCAGCAAAGGTGTTATTCATCTTCGTCTGTACCCGCAGCAAGCACCGGTAACGGTGGCTAATTTTGTTAACCTGGCAAAGCGCGGGTTTTACGACGGTCTCAGTTTCCACCGTGTAATTGATAACTTTATGATTCAGGGCGGTTGTCCGCTGGGTTCCGGTACGGGTGGGCCGGGTTATAAATTTGAGGATGAATGTACTCCCGAACTTAGACATGACACACCCGGTAAGCTGTCAATGGCGAACGCAGGTCCCTCTACTAACGGCAGCCAGTTTTTTATCACCCATGTAGAAACGCCCTGGCTGGATGGCAAGCACACGGTGTTTGGCAGTGTCGTATCTGCCGATGACCAGGTTGTTGTTAACGCCGTTGCCGACGGTGATGACATTATTTCCGTCACGATCAGCGGTGGGGATGACCTGCTTGAGCAGCAATCAGGTCGTGTATCTGAATGGAATACAAAGTTGGACGGTTGATTTCCTGATCAACTTTACAGAGATGTTTAAGTGAACAAATTGGCGGACATCCCGTCCGCCAATTGATTTATTGATTACGGCTAACGCTGAAATCAGCCAGTTGTTCAAGTGCCCTACGCCAGGGTGATTCAGGCAGCAGCCCGATCTTCTGTCGTGCCTCAAGCGCATGCGCCCGGGCGATCTCCATTGCGGAATTAATGGAATCGGTTTTTTCAATAATGGCCAGGACCGGCCTAAGATCATCTGCTCCACCGTTTCTTATGGCGGCATCCAGCAGTTCCCGTTCTTTTTCATCACAACGTTCACGCGCAAGAATCAGCGGTAAGGTTGGTTTGCCTTCTGCAATGTCCGCGCCCGCGTTTTTACCCATGGTGTCAGCATCACCGTTGTAATCGAGAACATCGTCTGCGATCTGGAAAGCCGATCCCAGCCGTTTGCCGTACAGTGCCAGTGCCTGTTCAATTTCTCGTGGCTGACCGCCGATTATGGCAGCCAGTTTGCAGGCGGCCTCAAACAGCTTGGCCGTCTTATTTTCAATAACCTGCATGTAACGGTGTTGATTAACATCCGGATCACCCATGTTCAGAAGTTGTTGCACTTCACCTTCTGCAATGGTGTTGGTCGTGTTGGCCAGCACCTCCATGATACGCATTGAATCGAGGCCGACCATCATTTGGAAACTGCGGGAGTACAGAAAATCACCCACCAATACACTGGCCGCATTACCCCATACTGCGTGTGCACTTTGCTGGCCCCGGCGTAGTTCGGATTCATCGACTACGTCGTCATGCAGCAGTGTTGCTGTATGGATGAATTCAATGATGGCCGCGAGGGGTATGTGATCCTGTCCCTTGTAACCACAGGCGTGGGCAGACAGCGTAAGCAGCATTGGCCGCAGACGTTTACCGCCACTGGCAACGATATAATGGGCAATCTGGTTAATAAGAATTACATCTGATTTCAGACTGTCCTCAATACAGGCATCCACCCGCTTCATATCCGGTGCGCTTAGAGAAATGATTTCCTCAAACGGAGTCCGGTTGTCTGGCCTGGCTGATTGGGGGCTGAAAGTCATATGGATGCTCTGTTGTTTTGGCGATTATAGATGATTGTGTTGCGGGCTTTAACAATTCTCATGAATTATTACCGTATGCACCATATACTGTGCGGCCATTCGGGATAAAAACTAAAGGATTTCGCA
>Ga0316194_10000436_pt1 | contig 26459 bp, 21 predicted proteins | sample CroRivsedime1_MG_FD_204936 | JGI IMG/M metagenome (GOLD analysis project Ga0316194, IMG submission 204936) | Coastal sediment microbial communities from Maine, United States - Cross River sediment 1 | ecosystem: Environmental > Aquatic > Marine > Coastal > Sediment | place: USA: Maine...
TTCTCGACAAAACCACGCTCGGCGCTTTCCGCCCAGAGAAAGATTTGCACCGGTAATGCCGCAGAGGCATCCAGCGGTGTGGTCGGCACATTGGCAATAAACGCCACCATACCGATCATCAACAGCGGTGCCGTCTCACCCAGCGCCTGTGCCAGGCCAATGATGGTACCGGTCAGGGTGCCGGGCATAGCGACCGGCAATACATGATGAAAAACCACCTGAACCGGTGAGGCACCCATGGCCAGGCCAGCTTGGCGAATACCGGGGGATACGGAACGAATCGAGGCACGGGTAGCGATAATGATGGTCGGCAGCGTCATCAGGGAGAGCACGATACCGCCCACCAGTGGTGTACTGCGCGGCAGTCCGAATACATTGAGAAAAATGGCCAGCCCCAGCAGGCCGAATATCACCGAGGGTACGGCCGCAAGGTTATTGATATTTGCCTCGATAATACGTGTCAGGCGAGTCTTGGGAGCAAACTCTTCAAGATAGGTCGCTGCAGCGATCCCCAGAGGAAACGACAGCAGAAAACACACCAGCAGGGCATAAAACGAGCCGACCACGGCGCCACGGATGCCGGCCAGCTCCGGGTAACGTGAATCTCCGCCCAACAGGAATTGCATGTTGAAGCGGTAGCGGATAAGGCCCTCTTTCCGGAGTTGGTCATACCACTGTAACTGATCCTCGGAAAAGCGAATATTTTCACCACTACGGGGCAGGTGCTGTTTGTAGAGCTGGTCAAAATCAGAGGCCAGCGGCACTTCAAGGGCAATCGTCTTGCCGAAGCTGTCTGGATGAGCGATCAAATAGTCACGCACAGCCAGTTCAGCGCCGGGACTCAACAGCCTGGACAAGTCACGCCGCTCGCGCCGGTCAGTCACCCCGGGAAACTGTGCGTACAGCGCACTCTTCACCAGCGGGCGGTAACGTCCCTGCATAAGGACATCGCGGCTATATGGTGGCGCGACAGCACTTTGTTCGGCATCCAGCTCGATAACAAGCAGCACGGTGATGCGAAAAAAGGCCGTATAACCGCTCGACACAATCGAGAAAATCAGAAAGAACAGTACTGTTGCGGCGGCCATCAGCGACAGCACACCATAGGCACGGAAACGTGCCTCAGCACGGTGCCTTTTCTGTAGCCGTTTGTTGTTGGTAGTTAACATAACGACCTAGTCGTAGCGTTCCTCGTAAGTTCTTACAATCTTCAGCGCAACGAAATTCAACACCAGCGTGACACAAAACAGGGTCAGGCCGAGCGCGAAGGCTGCCAGCGTCTTCGGACTATCGAACTCCTGATCGCCAACCAGGATAGTAACGATCTGTGCGGTTACCGTAGTCACACTCTCCAGCGGATTGGCCGTCAGGTTGGCCGCAAGACCCGCCGTCATGACAACGATCATGGTTTCACCAATGGCCCTGGAGACAGCCAGCAGAATCGCCCCCATAATCCCCGGCAGTGCCGCAGGCAAGATCACTTTTCTAATGGTTTCGGAACGAGTTGCACCCATGGCCAGCGAACCTAGACGTAATGAGGTCGGAATCGCGTTGATGACGTCGTCCGATAACGACGAGATAAACGGAATAATCATGACGCCCATCACCAGTCCGGCCGCGAGCGCACTCTCCGAGGACGCACTGAAGCCAATTGACGCGCTGGCCTTTACCACCAGGGGCGCAACCGTCAGGGCTGCGAAGAAGCCGTACACCACGGTGGGTATGCCCGCCAGGATTTCCAGCATGGGCTTGGCAATATGGCGAACCGACGGACGTGCATACTCGGACAGGTAGATAGCCGAAAACAGGCCGATGGGCACGGCCACCAGCATGGCAATCAGCGCAATCAGCAGGGTGCCGGCAAACAATGGAATGGCGCCAAAGGCACCTGAACTGCCGACCTGGTCTGCGCGAATGGCAATCTGCGGGCTCCATTTTATTCCGAACAAAAAATCCAGCAGCGGCACATGCTTGAAGAACAGCAAGGCTTCAACCACCAGCGCCATGACAATACTCAGGGTAGTCAGGATCGCAACGGTGGAACTCGCGAGCAGAAAAAGGAGTACAAACTTCTCAACCTGCTCACGGGCGGGAAACCTTGCACTAATCCTGCGGTAGCTGTAAACAAAGCCCGACACACCGGCGACAAGGAATAAAGCTGCAAATATATTGCTGGCTGTACCGGTAAGCGACTTGTAATGCTTGACGGCAATCAGTACTGCCTCACTGGCATGGGTATCAGGCAACACGCCGGCAGCAATATTCCTGATTTCAAGGTACTGAAAAGCAACATTGGTAGTTGGCTGCACACCACCCGCGGCCAGCGTTTGTATGACCGCCGGACTTATAACCCATGATTCAACCAGCAACCAGCCCAACGCCACAATGAGCATCGGCACGGCGCACCACAGCACCGTGTAAGTGCCGTGATAGACAGCCCTGGATCGCGATCGTCCCTGTTGCAGAAAGGCGGGACTGCTCGCACGTCTCCAGCCAAAAAAGCCGGCGCTTGCCGCCAGCACCACAAAGACTGTTAGGAGTTGATAAGTATTCATGAGAAATAAAGCAGGTCCTGAACAAACATCCCTGTCCGTTCAGGATCTGCAAACTGCAAACTGGACCCTGTCCTCCTATTTGCTCATAACCATCAGCGCACCTGCGTCTTTCTGCAACCTGGCGCGTTTTGCATCAGAGAGGGGAACCAGTCCCGCATCCAGCAGGTAGCCGTCGTTACCGATAGCATCTTCAGCCGTGAACTCGGCAAGGTATTCCTGAAGGCCAGGGACAACACCGATATGGGCCTTTTTCACGTAGAAAAACAGCGGACGGGAAATAGGGTAGCTGTAGTCCTGGATCGAATCGATATCAATTGCAACGCCTTCGATGGAGGCTGCCTGTATGCGGTCGCGGTTATTCTCGAGGTAGCTGAAACCAAAGATGCCGAATGCTGTGGGATCGGCTTCCAGTTTCTGCACAATCAGCGCATCGTTTTCACCAGCCTCTATGGCAGCGCCATCCTCGCGCAGTATCTCGCAGGAATCCTTGTCTGCTGTTTTTACAGCTTCAGGGCAACCTTTCCCCATGACCAGCGAGTTCCAGGCATCACGAGTACCGGATGTTGGTGGCGGCACCAGCACGGAAATCCTTGCATCAGGAAGCGACGGATCAATCTCATTCCACTTCTTTGGCATCGGGCCCTTTTCGGCGAGGGCCATCCAGAGTTGTTCACGTGTCAGATTCAGCTTCGGACCCTGCTTGTCATTGGCAAACGCGATACCGTCATTACCGAAGGCGACTTCGATAATTTCCGTGACGCCATTCGCCTGACAGTTTTCCCACTCGGATGACTTCATTGCCCGGGAAGCATTGGACACATCGGGCGTGCCGCCGCCAACACCCTGGCAAAACAGTTTCATACCACCACCGGTACCGGTGCTTTCTATAACGGGTGTCTTGAATTTGCCACGGTTACCGAAGCGCTCCGCCACGATTGTTGAGAACGGGTAGACGGTGGAAGACCCGACGACCTGAATCTGGTCACGTGCAACTGCGGTGCCAGCCTGCATGGCGACCGCCAGCACGGCGGCAGAAACCAGCAACTTATTGCTTGAAATTGACATTTATAACTCCACTGAAGGTTAATCACTGGAGTAAATGGTGCAGTTAATTTATTAGTGTTTTGTTAAAGAAATAACAGGATTCAGTGATTTTCAGGACGCCATTTGCCTGCTATCGGGGCATGCCTATTTCGGCAGCAGGATGGTGAAAGTACTGCCGTGGCCGACACGGCTGGTCACCACGACTTCGCCCTGGTGCACGTTGGCGATATGCTTGACGATTGCCAGTCCCAGCCCGGTACCACCCAGTTTGCGGCTGCGCGCCTTGTCGGCCCGGTAGAAGCGTTCAAACAGTCTCGGGATATGAACGTCCATGATCCCGGGCCCCTCATCGTTCACATCAATATACACGTAGCTGGCATCGACCCGCGCAACAACCTTCACCATCGTTTTCTCGGGGCTGTATTTAATGGCATTATCGATCAGGTTAACGGTCGCCTGCATCAGCAGCGAATGGTCAACATGTACCCGCACGGGTGAACGGCAGTCAACCCGCAGGATAATCGCCTTGTTGTCGGCGCGGGACTGACAGGCTTCCTTGCACAGTTCGAGAATCTCACACAGATCATGCCAGTCCAGTGCCAGCACTTCACTGAGTGGCGCACTCTCAAGCCTGGACAGCGTCAGCAAGTCATCAATAATGTCAGTCAGCCGGTCTGCCTGGCGGGAGACAATCCCGAGAAACCGCTCCAGGTCTGCGGGGTCATCCTTGGCGCCTTCCAAAAGCGTCTCGGCAAACCCCTTGATCGTCGTGACCGGTGTCTTTAATTCATGGGACACGTTGGCGACAAACTCACGGCGAAGATTCTCGAGACTGTCGAGCTTGACGGCCATCTGGTTCATGGCATTCGCCAGTTCTGAAATCTCCTTCACCTGATAGTCAGGCAGTTTGCGGTCAAATTCACCACGTGCAAAACGCTCTGCCCCCTGGCGAATCTCATACAGCGGCGGATTGATCTTGCGAAACAGGTAGAAACTCACCAGAAAGACAGCCAGGACCAGCAACACCGAGACGGCAAACAGTTTCTGGAACACCTCGCGCAACAGTTCATCAATAGCCGTCAACGATCTTGCTGCACGAACAACCCAGGTACCGTCGCGGGTATTCAGAGGTACTGCAACATACAGCAACGAGGCATGGACAGTGCTGCTGAAGCGGATACCTGTACCAGTCTTGCCGGCATAAGCCGTCAACACTTCGGGACGAGTGCCATGGTTTTCCATTTCCAGCGGGTTGGCTGCCGAATCACACAATACCACGCCGCCTGTATTGATCAACGTCAGCCGCAGGGTCTTGTCGGTCTGTTTAGAGGCATTGCAGATCTCCGCCATTCCCGACAGCGGAAAGCCATTTTCCTGGATATCCAGGGCAATCGTTCTGGCGTGCACCTCGAGCGCGATGCGCTGCTGATCAACAAAGAAATTTCGGAATCTGTCCGCGACGTACCAGGTGACCGATAACAATGCGCCAAGCAGGATGGCAACAGACAGGACGTAGTACAGCCAGAGGGAATACTTGCGCCGGGTTGTCTTCCTCATGTGTCCTTGAACCGGTAGCCCACACCCCGTACGGTCTGTATGTAGCGTCCATAGTCACCCAGTTTTTTCCGCAGACCGGCAACCTGTACGTCGATGGCACGCTCCGTTACCACATAGCCTTCGCCACGGATAGCATCAACAATCTGGTAACGTGTATATACCCAGCCACGGTGGCTGGCGAGGAAGTGCAGCAGGCGGAAATCTCCGGCCGTCAACACCAGCGGTTTACCTGAAATTGTAGCGCTAAACTTTCCGGGTTCAAGCAACAGTTCATCAACCTGTATGACATCATCTTCACCCGGCAGCGCCTGGGTGACGCGCCGCAGTATGGTCCGTATCCGCGCCAGCAGGATTTTGGGACTAAACGGTTTGGACAGGTAATCATCAGCGCCCCGCTCCAGACCGGCGATAATATCGGATTCCTCACCCTTCGCCGAAATAATAATAACCGGAATATCCCGTGTTGCAGCATCATGTTTCAGTCGTCGACAGACTTCCATGCCGTCTATGCCGGGCAACATCAAATCCAGCAACACCAGGTCCGGTGGCTCGGCCTTGATGCTGGACAGCCCCACTTCCCCGGATTCATGGGCACAAACGATATAACCTTCCTTTTCAAGGTTGTAGCACACAAGGTGGCGAATATCCTCCTCGTCTTCAATGATCGTGATCTTTGCAGCAGGCATGGGTCTGTTTCGGGCGTCGGACAGGGAGAGTAACAGGTATACTGTAACAAGATTAATTCAGCTCATGAAGACTGCTACGGGAAAGTTAGATTTTGATTAGCGGTGACCACTCAAACTATAGACACTCAACAACCACCCTCCTGTCTCTGCCTTCAGTGAATTATCAAGTAACCTTGTCTGCATCATGATTCATTCACCACACACAGGCATGCGAGCTATTATATTTTTCGTTTTCCTGCTGCTCACGTCCCCGGGCATTCCCCATGGTCCGTGGCAGTCACTCGCACCAGGGATGGATCTTGGAACGTTCCCGGCAAGCCGGCCCAGCAGTTCGGGTGACTCACTTATCACTGTCCTGCGGATCGACCCGGAGCTCTGGTCACTGGAGTTCATCGGACTAAGCCTTGATGGTGGGTCTGGCGGACGGACAGCCAGGCAGTGGAGCAAGGCACATGCACTCACGGCTGCCATCAATGCCGGGATGTATGGAACAGACTACCGGACCCATGTCGGGTATCTCCGCTTCCGGGAACATTTGAACAACGATAATGTTAATTCCTACAAATCTGTTGCGGCTTTCGATCCGCGCCGGGACGGGCTGCCACAATTTCGTATCTTTGACCTGGACAGCCCGGGTGTCAGCATGGAAACGATCCTTCAGGATTATGCATCGCTGGTACAGAACCTCAGGCTGATCAAGCGGCCAGGGCAGAACCGCTGGCGTCAGCAGGAGAAGATGTGGAGCGAAGCGGCCCTGGGGGAGGACGAGTCTGGCCGGATTCTGTTTATCTTTTGCCGCTCCCCCTACACGATGCATGATTTGAACAACGAACTGTTACGTCTCGGCATAGGCCTGGTAGCCGCCCAGCACCTGGAAGGTGGACCGCAGGCCCAACTCTATATAAACGCCGGTGAGGTAGAGTTCGAAATAGCGGGCACCCACGGTACATCGTTCCGAAATAATGATGATATTTCGATAGCCTGGCCCATTCCGAGTGTACTGGGCGTACGACCACGAGCATCGGCAACCAGATAGCTATCGTAAAGAGCATATAACAGGCCCAAGCAGAAAGAGATGTTTATCGGGTCGTGGCAATGCATGGCTGCCACCAGACCTCTACCCTGTCAATAGATTTGGTCGACCGCAAACTCACTGTTGTGGCCTGGAATTTGTTCTACAATCCAAAGGGGGCATTCGGCACTGTTCGCAACATGTATGCGTTTCGGCATCGCAGCATGACTTATGGTGGGGATTGGCAAAGTCTGTCTATCCGGCTCAAGGCTCTCGGAAGGCGCCAACCGCTGGTGGCAATGCTGGAGACGGATAATGCGGAGGTTTATCGGATGATGGAACTCAACACGGCATGGCAATTCGGCGTTGCCCTCGGGCTGGGCATGCTCATCGGGCTGGAACGCGAACGTACCCGGGGTGAGGAACGGACCTTTGCCGGTGTAAGAACCTTTTCCCTGGTGGCGCTACTCGGTGCGACCGCTGTGTATGTCGGAGAACAGTCCGGGCTTCCCTGGATCGTTGGGCTGGTGTTTCTTGCAGTCGTCGCACTGGTGGTGGCGGCGTATCACGTAACAGCGCAGAACGGCGGAATCGGGGCCACGACAGAAGTGTCGGTTTTAGTCACTTTCTTAATCGGCAGCATGTGCGCCTGGAATGAGGTGGGTGTTGCGGGCGCGGTCGCAGTGGTCACAATGCTGCTGCTGGCACTGAAGGGCTGGCTGCACGATCTCGCCAAACGCATCGAACCCTCGGATGTTGAGGCGACTCTTAAATTCGCCATCATTACTCTCATCGTGCTACCGCTGTTGCCAAATACAAACTATGGCCCGCCCGGGCTCGAGGTCATCAATCCTTACAAGACATGGCTGATGGTGGTGTTGATCGCGGGGCTCAATTTCTTCGGCTACATTCTGGTGAAAGTGGTGGGTCGAGAACATGGGCTGGGGATCACGGGGCTACTGGGAGGCCTCGTATCCAGTACTGCGGTGACTCTGAGTTTTTCACAACGCAGTCGCGTCGAACCGGATTTGGCACCGGTTCTGGCGCTGGCGATTCTGTTGGCCTGGACAGTGATGTTTTTCCGTGTGGTGGTGGAAGTCGGGGTCGTGAATCCATCCCTGGCCAGGGATCTGGCGTTGGGGATGGTGCTGATGGGTGCAGTGAGTCTTGTGATCTGCATCCTGCTCTGGCGACGCGGACACAGCAGGGAGAAGGCAGAAGTGGCGTCCGGTCACAACCCGTTTGAGCTTGGTGATGCGGTCAAATTTGGCATGCTTTTCGCCGTGGTCATCTTTGTCGCCAGCGCAGCCCAGGTCTATTTTGGAAATACCGGCCTGTATGTAGCGGGTGCGTTAGCCGGTCTGACCGATGTGGACGCCATCGCACTTTCCATGGCCCAGCTTGCCCATCAGGACCCGGCCAGTTCCGGAGCGGCTGCCCGAACGATCGTCATCGCCGTGATCTCCAACACGATGGTCAAGTGCGGCTTGGCCATCTGGCTCGGCGCCCCGTCGATGCGCCGGACGATGGTTCCAATTACCGGCGCCCTGGCATTAGCAGGGGTTGTAGCCGCCTATTTGGTAGGGTAGAGAGACCCCGTGATGCCAAAATTACTCATGCGGCGGTCAGCTACCACAGGCAACGCAGACACTCGGTCATACGATGGTTCAAGATAGCACGCAAATAGCTTCCCTGACTTGGTCAACATAGCGTGCATTTCAGCAGGTAAGCAAATTTCCGCCAGCTGCGCTTGCAGCGATTGGTCATTTCTGGCAGACAGCAGATTTTTCCATCAGCTGGCCGAACCCTCCCTCCAGGTATGCGAGGAACTCGTCCCGCAGCTCAGGATGCTGCAGCGCAAACTCTATCGTTGCTTGCAGGTATCCAAGCTTGCTACCGCAATCGTAGCGCTTACCTTCAAATCGATAGGCAAGCACCTGCTCTTCATGAAGCAACTGCTCGATGGCATCCGTCAACTGAACTTCTCCACCGGCGCCACGTGGTATTTTCTCCAGATATTTGAAAATCACCGGCGTCAGTACATAGCGTCCGACAACAGCGAGATTGGAACGGGCCACATCTGGCGCTGGCTTCTCCACGATATTGCGCACATGGGTAACCCGGCCATCCGATTCCTCCGGGTCAACAATACCGTATTTTTCTGTTTCCGCAGGCGGCACCTCTTCCACGCCAAGGATGCTGCACTGGCGATCGTTATAAACGGACAACATCTGAGCCAACACACCGTCACCAACGCAGTTAACCAGATCATCTGCGAGTATCACCGCGAAGGGATCATCACCGACAATGGGTCTGGCGCAGAGCACCGCGTGTCCCAGACCCAGCGCTTCAGGCTGGCGCACATAAACACAGGTGATGTTCGCCGGCACGACTTCCTGCACAATTTTCAGTAATGCTGTTTTTCCTTTCTTTTCCAGTTCGGCTTCCAGTTCGTAATTCTTGTCAAAGTGATCCTCGATCGCCCGCTTGCTGCTGCTGGTCACGAAGATCAATTCTTCAATACCTGCATTGACGGCCTCTTCTGCCGCATACTGGATTAACGGCTTGTCAACGATCGTCAGCATTTCCTTCGGGTTCGCCTTGGTTGCAGGCAGGAACCGTGTACCCAGACCCGCCACAGGAAAAACCGCCTTTTTAACTCGCTTTTGCATAACTTTTACTTACCCTGAATCAGTTTTTCTGCACTCGATCATACACATCTTCATAACGGACGATATCATCTTCACCCAGGTAGCTGCCGGACTGGATCTCGATCACTTCCAGCGGAATATTGCCGGGGTTCTCAAGCCGATGTCGCTCTCCAATGGGAATATAGGTTGACTCGTTCTCATGCAGCATAAATATCTGGTCACCGCAGGTAACCTGTGCGGTGCCCTTTACCACCACCCAGTGCTCTGCACGGTGGCGATGCATTTGCAAGGATAGCTGTGCGCCGGGCTTGACAGACAGGCGCTTCACCTGGAAACGCGGGCCGGCATCAATCCCTTCATAGGAACCCCAGGGCCGGTAAACCTGTCGGTGCACCTTATGCTCTTCTCGATCACTTGCCTTCAGGCGGTTGACAATCGCCTTCACATCCTGCGCCTTGTCCTTGCTGGCCACGAGCACAGCATCAGCTGTTTCTATCACTATAATATCATCAAGACCAACCGTGGCAAGGCAGCGATACTGGGCGACAAGCAAGGCATTATGTGTGTCTTCGGCGATAACATCGCCCTGAATAACATTACCGTCACTATCGTGCGGACACACATTCCAGAGCGCCGACCAGGCACCCACATCGGACCAGCCGGCACTGATCGGAACGACGACAGCCCGGTCCGTCTTTTCCATGACTGCATAGTCAATGGAGTCACCCGGGCTTGCCAGAAAAGCTGCCTTGCTTACCCTGAAAAAATCGGCATCCTGTGTCCCCTCTGTGACGGCCTTGCGGCAGGCATCCAGAATATCCGCACGATACTGGCTGATCTCATCCAGCCAGCGATCGGCACGCATCAGGAATATTCCGCTGTTCCAGTAATAGCCACCATCACTGACATATTGTTCTGCTGTTTGCAGATCAGGTTTCTCGACAAAGCTGGCGACGGAAAATGCAGCGGTGCCGGATACCTCGCCGTTACGTTTTATGTAACCATAACCGGTCTCGGGACCATCCGGTACGATACCGAATGTGACCAGCGCGCCCTGCTCTGCATTGACACAACCTTCCCGTACTGCAGCCACAAACTGTTGCGGTGCGGTCATTACATGGTCGGCAGGCATCACCGCCATCATGGCATCCGGGTCCTGCTTTACCAGATACAGGGCTGCCAGTGTCAGGGCAGGTGCCGTGTTTCTCCCTTCAGGTTCCAGAATAATCGTGGCAGGTTTTTTACCCAGTTGCGTGATTTGCTCGGCCACCAGAAACCGGTGTTCTTCATTGCAGACATACACGGCATCACCCAGTGCCTCGATATCATCCAGACGACAGGCGGTTTCCTGGAGCAGCGTTTTATCCGAGAACAATGGCAGCAAAGGCTTGGGGAAATGCTCACGCGACAGTGGCCACAGGCGGGAACCCGAACCGCCTGACAATATAACCGGGTAAAGTGTCATTAATACTATTCCTGCTGGTAGTTAACTGAAGAATAAAGCGTGTTGCACAAGATTCCCAATAATAGTCGACTATCTGGCCAGATTATTAAACCGCCAGCGGAAAGCAGGGAATGAATGGCTACGCGCCGGCAAGCAATGCCGAATAACTGGTGGCAGTATGCGTCGACACGGGGCCAACGGCAAGAGAAACGGATATCCTGTTGTTTTTATTATCCATTACCAACCGCAAAAACAGCAGAACAGGCCCCGTGCCCGGGACGGGCGGAGCGGGGCTATCTGCAATAACCCGGATAGCCACATCCGGATTATTGCAGAGTTGCATTTATTGCTTAACCGGTGCGACAACCATCAGATTATGCCGGCTCCTGTCGACCGTGGCGGCACCAATCCCCTTCACGTTTGACAGCTCGTCAACATTGTTAAAAGGGCCATGCGTATCACGATACGCAATGATGATCGCCGCTTTTTTCTCACCCACGCCATCAATAGCGACCGCGAGACTACGTGCATCGGCTGTATTGATATCAACCGGATCTGCATATACCTGCATTGATACCAGCATTGCCAGCGATAGAACCAGTTTTATTAAGTAACGCATTCCTGCCTCCTGTCATGAGATTTTCTTCCCTGTAGAAACTTCATTCCGTGATCGCAAACAGCCACAAAAAGATCTGTACAACCACAACAGGGAAAATGCCAGAACGGCAGATCAGGTCAAAGCAGACAATTCTGAATTTATTGTCCGTAAAACACTGACGGGGTCGTCAGCCCGGGTAACCGGCCGGCCAATAACGAGGTAATTCGAGCCGGCCCTGAGCGCATCAGCAGGCGTCATTACACGGCGCTGGTCGTCTGCCTGACTACCCGCCGGGCGAATACCGGGCGTGACCAGACTGAAATCCGGTCCGAGTGCATTCCTGATAATAACCGTCTCACGTGACGAGCACACCACACCATCAAGACCACTTCGATGTGCAAGCGCGGCGAGCCGCAATACATTATCCTCCGGCGACCCGGACAAGCCGACCGCCGCCAGGTCATTCGTATCCATACTGGTCAGGATCGTCACAGCAATCAGTAGCGGTGACTGCGTGGCACGCTCGATACCTTCGCGGGCAGCCAGCAGCATTCTTTCTCCGCCCAGTGCGTGCACATTCACCATCCACACACCCAGATCTGCCGCCACATGACAGGCACTGGCAACGGTGTTGGGAATATCGTGAAACTTGAGATCCAGAAACACATCAAAACCACGTACGCCAAGCTTTTCTATCAACTGTGGTCCGGCCCGGGTAAACAGCTCCTTGCCTACCTTCAAACGACATAAATCCGGCGTCAGGCGGGCGACCAGCTGCAGGGCAGATGCCGCATCCGGATAGTCCAGCGCCACTATAACCCGTGGTCCTGTTACCTCAACCATTACCATCTTGCTGGTCTCCTGTCCGGAAGTACCCCGGCCTACTCACCATCAACACCGTGTATGGGCTTGATGGTATTCCAGTGTTTACACCCCGGACACTGCCAGTGCAATGACTTGCCACTGAAGCCACAATCGTGACAGTTATAGACCGGCTTGTTTTCCAGTAACTGGTCCGTCATATTTTTGAGAATCGACAGATTGGTATGTGCGACACCATCAGCCCGGGACATGCTTAAATCTATTAACCGTGAAAGGCCGCGCACCGATGGACGCTTGCCGATCTCGCCAGTGATGAATTCAGCGGCAGACTCATTACCCTTCTGGTGACTCATGATTTCTGCCAGCGCAAGTACCGGTGAAATACCGGGATAGCGTGCTATCACCCGTTGCAGATACTCAATCATGGAATCAATGGTACCCAGTTGAGAATGGCAGGTCTGCATGTCATCCAGAATTTCAGGCAACAGCTCAATGTCGCGCTCTGCTACTTGCTCGTAGGATTCCAGTGCAATCTGGTACTCGCCTCTCTGCAGGGCAATATTCCCCCTGACCAGCCGGGCACGTGCACAATGCGGATCATATTCACTGGCCCTGGCAAGCAGGCTGCAGGCCTCTGTTACGTCCTCCCTGGCGCGGGCATTTTCAGCCAGCTCACAATAGAACTGCGCAATAACCGACCTGGCCGGCTGCTGGCCAACAAACCCCATCTGGTCGGCGATGGCGATCGCTTTTTCCCAGTCCTTTTCCTGCTGATAGATATCCAGCAGCAGGGGCAGCACACTGGACAGGTGCACGTTATTTTCCATGAGCTCCCTGAACAGCCCCTCTGCACGGTCGAACAACCCGGCCTTCATGTAATCCTGGGCGAGTTCCAGTACCGCATCGGTACGCTGCTCTTCATTTATGGATGACCGCGCTATCAGGTTTTGATGAACACGAATGGCACTTTCAACCTCCCCCCGTTTCCTGAACAGATTGCCGAGCGCCACGTGGGTCTCAACCGTGTCGCTGTTCACTTCCAGCATACGGATAAAGACATCGATGGCCTTGTCCTGTTGTTCATTGAGCAGGTAATTAAGGCCCTTGATGTATTCCGGGCCAAGAATGGAATCAGAACAGCTACCGACCTTGCCCTTGCTGTGACCATTGGCAAACCAGCCAAAGGCAGCCGCAACAGGTAACAAGAACCAGAGCAAATCCTGCATTACAGTCGTTCTCGGGGAGAGTCCATCGAAAAACGTTGATGGCCACCCGGGAGATACAGCCATCCCGGGCAACCATCGATATCATCTACCACGACATTCATTCAGGGCACCTACCCTCCTGCAGGCAGGCATGACAACAGTCTCTCGTACAGATTCGGGCAAACAGCCAGAAGGGTTTAACCCGTGAGTTGTGCCAGTTCCCTTGCAAGACCGGCATTGACACGTTCCCTGAGTTCCTTGCCAGGCTTGAAATGCGGCACATGTTTGGCCGCCAGTGCCACGGATTCACCTGTCTTGGGATTTCTGCCAATCCGCGGCGGACGGTAATGCAGGGAGAAACTGCCAAACCCCCTGATTTCTATCCGCTGCCCGGTTGAGAGGGCCCAGCTCATTTGTTCAAGAAGACTCTTGACGGCTAATTCGACATCCCTGTGATTAAGGTGGCTGTTTTTAACCGCAAGTATCTCGATCATTTCAGACTTTGTCATTTTATCTCACCAACCCGGATAACATTTTCCGTTCCCGTAAACCCGACGAACAAGCTGTTGCCCCCCTGAGGCGAGCGACTAACTCTCGTCCTCATTCATGTGCTGCTTGAGCACATCCCCAAGGTTTGTTGTTGCTTCCGCAGAACCTGAACCATAGTCCTGCATCATGCTCTGCTCTTCATCAAAATCCTTGGCCTTGACAGAAAGCATGATTGCACGGCTCTTGCGATCGACTCCCATGAACTTGGCCTCGATTTCTTCGCCGACAGTCAGGATGGTACGTGCGTCCTCAATCCGGTCCCGAGACAATTCCGACGCACGCAGCGTGCCATCAACACCGTCGCCCAGATCAATAATTGCAGCCTTGGCATCGACTTCCTTGACTATACCCTTGACGAAACTGCCCTTGGCATTTTCAGCGACAAAATTAGAGAAGGGATCTTTCTCCAGCTGCTTGATGCCCAGCGAGATACGCTCACGCTCCGGATCAACAGACAGTACAACCGCCTCGATTTCATCACCCTTGGTGAATTGCCGCACCGCATCTTCACCGGCCTCATGCCAGGAGATATCCGACAAATGCACCAGTCCGTCGATTTCGCCATCCAGTCCAATGAAGATACCGAAGTCGGTAATTGACTTGATGGTGCCCTTGACGATATCGCCCTTGTTGCGCGTTGCGCCGAATTCGTCCCATGGATTCGGGTAACACTGCTTGATACCCAGAGAAATGCGACGGCGCTCTTCGTCGATATCGAGCACGGTAACTTCAACTTCCTGTCCAATATGAACCACCTTGGCAGGGTTGACATTCTTGTTGGTCCAGTCCATCTCGGAGACATGCACCAGGCCTTCAACACCTTCCTCGATTTCAACAAAACAGCCGTAGTCCGCAATATTCGTAATCTTGCCGAACAGGCGTGAACTGGCCGGATAACGACGCGCCAGATCGGCCCATGGATCCTGGCCCAACTGCTTCATACCCAGGGAAACGCGATTACGTTCACGGTCAAACTTGAGCACCTTCACGTCAATCTCGTCACCCACATTAACAATCTCGGAAGGATGCTTGACACGTTTCCATGCCATGTCGGTGATATGGAGCAAACCGTCTATGCCACCCAGATCGACAAACACACCGTAGTCGGTAAGGTTCTTGACAATACCCTTGACGGTAATACCTTCCTGTAAATTTTCGAGCAGTGCCTCTCGTTCAGCACTGAATTCTGTTTCTACAACGGCACGGCGCGAGACCACGACGTTATTGCGGCGCTGATCAAGCTTGATGACCTTGAATTCGAGTTCCTTGCCTTCCAGAAAGGTCGGTTCACGTACCGGACGTACATCCACCAGAGAACCGGGAAGGAATGCACGGATCTCTTCAATATCAACGGTAAAACCGCCCTTGACCTTGCCACTGATAATTCCCTTGACGATGTCCTCGTTTTCGAACGCCTTCTCGAGACGACGCCAGACCTCATCACGTTTTGCCTTTTCGCGGGATAACTTTGTTTCGCCAAAACCATCTTCAATGGCTTCCAGGGAAACTTCTACTTCATCGCCAACCTCTACCTCAACTTCACCGAGGGTATTTTTAAACTCCTCAATCGGAATCACACCTTCTGATTTCAGCCCGGCATGTACAATCACACTGTCTGATTGAATAGCAACAACTGTCCCGGTTACTACAGCACCTCGACGCAGATCCTGGTTAACGAGGCTTTCTTCGAACATCTCAGCAAAACTTTGTGTCATGGGAAACATATCCTACGGACTTTAATACACAGTCCATTTTCAATAGCCACCGAATCTGGCGATGCGGCAGGTCAGGTTAAAAAAATTGGCCCGGGCAACGGCCAAGACCAGACGAAAGAAAGTATTATACGTGTATCTGCTTAATTGTACAGGGTTTTTCACACTACACCATGAACGGCCCGCAGCACCTGTTGCAGGGTGCGGGCCTCATCCTGGTCACTATTATCCAGTATCACCGCATCTCCGGCCGGCATCAGTGGGGACGCCTTGCGCGACGAGTCACGCTGGTCCCGTGCCTCAACCTCCTTGATCAACCCGTCCAGGTCAACAATTATTCCTTTATTTTTCAATTGATTATATCTTCGCATGGCACGCACTTCCGGGCGCGCCGTGAGGTACAGTTTGAGTATGGCATCCGGAAACACCACAGTGCCCATGTCTCTGCCGTCAGCAATCAACCCCGGTGGCTGACGACAGTGCCGCTGCCAGGCCAGCAGCGCCTCCCGCACCAGCGGTAAGGCGGCCGTTTTTGAGGCCGCCTCGGCACACTTTTCCGTGCGCAGCGCCTGCCCGACGTCTACACCATCCAGCATGATGGCTGGATTTTCTGCGCTGGGTAATTGATAGCTTTCACTCAACCGGTCTGCCAGTTGCACCAGTGCTGCTGCGTCATCCAGTGGCAATGCCTGCTGCAGGGCAGCGTAGGCCAACAGCCGGTACAATGCACCGCTGTCAAGATGGTGCCAGCCAAGTTTACTGGCCAGGTACTGGCTGATGGTACCCTTGCCCGAGCCACTGGGACCGTCGATGGTAATAACAGGCACTGCAGATGCAGGATGTTTTTTGGAGGCCCGCATCGTCTACTGGATGTTGATGTGAAGCCCCGCCCTGCCGGCCTGTTCCACAAAGCCGGGGAAAGAGGTATTCACGTTCGCGCAGTCATTGATTTCTATGTCGCCGCCTGCCCGTAACGCCGCCATGGAAAATGCCATCGCAATGCGATGGTCGCCATGACTGTCGACCTGTCCTGCGCCCAGCTGACCACCCTCGATGATCATGCCATCAGGAGTCGCCTGCGCATTGACACCGAGCGACTGCAAACCATCAGCCATAACCTGGATGCGATCACTTTCCTTGACGCGCAATTCCCCGGCGCCCGTCAACACGGTTCGTCCCTGCGCGCAGGCAGCGGCGACAAATATCACGGGGAATTCATCGATGGCCAGCGGCACGAGTTCAGGTGGTATATCGATCCCCGTTAATTGCGCGGATTTTACGCGCAGATCTGCAACCGGTTCACCACCCACGTCACGTTCATTCACAACGCAGATATCGGCACCCATGCGCTGCAGGATATCGATAATGCCGGTACGCGTGGGATTTATGCCGACATGTTCAAGCAAGAGTTCGGAACCCGGTGCAATACTGGCGCCCACCAGGAAAAAGGCAGCCGATGAAATATCGGCGGGTATATCAATGGCGATGCCGCGCAACCGGCCAGCGCCGGCAAGGCAGACGCGCTTTCCTTCACGTTCCACCGGGTAACCCATACCACTCAACATGCGTTCGGTATGATCGCGGGTCGGTGCCGGCTCGGACACACAGGTCCTGCCGCTGGCATACAGGCCGGCCAGCAGGAGACTGGATTTCACCTGCGCACTGGCAACCGGCATGTCGTAATCAATGCCGGACAGGATGGCGTTGCCATGAATCAGCAGGGGCGCCGTACCGCCTGTCATTGCCTCGATGCGCGCCCCCATTTTCGTCAGCGGCGCAACCACCCTGTTCATCGGACGACTCGAGAGCGAGGCATCACCGGTCAGCGTGGTATCAAAGACCTGTCCTGCCAGCAGGCCGGACATCAGCCGCATGGATGTACCGGAGTTTCCCAGGTACAGTGCTGCAGCCGGCGCTTTCAGTCCGTGCAAACCAACCCCCTGGATATGCACACTGCCCGCATGCGGACCCTCGATCTGTACACCCATCGCACGAAAGGCAGACAGGGTTGCCAGACTGTCGTCACCTTCAAGAAAACCGGTTACCCCGGTTTCACCCTCGGCCAGTGCTCCCAGCATAATGGAACGGTGAGAAATCGACTTGTCACCGGGTACACGCAAGCGGCCCGTGAGCGACCCACCCGGATGCACAATAAATCGCAACTCGTCACTATCCGACATTATAAAGTCCACGCATAAAAAACTACCGGGTTGCCAACCGGAAAGAATAATTCTCGCCGAGCCGCCAGGATCGCAATGGTAAAATCGTACCCTGCCAATGGCATACCATGTTTTTTCCTGGCACCCTGGCGAAAGCAATCACTTATCAACAAAACGATTCCGCGCATCCCTGGCTGAGGTAAACAGCTCCAGCAATAGCTGTCCGTCGCGATTCTGTATGGCCTCGGTCAGCGTATTCAAATCAGCCACGAAATGTTCGATCATCAACTGAATGGCATCACCATTGGCCAGACAGATGTCTCGCCACATCACCGGGTCACTGGAAGCAATACGGGTAAAGTCCCGAAACCCGCCAGCGGCATAATCGAACACTTCACCATCGTCACCCAGCCTGGCCAGGCTTTCCACCAGCGTGTAGGCCAGCACATGCGGCAAATGACTGGTCGCAGCCAGCACCGCATCATGATGTACCGGATCCATTTCCACGACGTCCGCACCGGCGGCTTCCCACATTTCCCGAACCCGGGCAGTCGCCTGCACGTCGGTTTCCGGCACAGGAGTAAGGATCACACGCCGCCCCTGGTACAGGCTGGCAAAAGATGCCTCGACACCGCTCTGCTCGGTACCGGCAATCGGATGCCCCGGCACAAAGAATGCCGGCACACCGGCAAACACCTCTCTTGCCGCATCAATTACACCGCCCTTGGCGCTCCCGGCATCTGTCAGGATCGCATGCCCGGCAAGATGCCCCTTGATCGCACTGAATACTGCGGCCATGGCCCCCAGTGGCACCGACACCAGCACCATATCAGCACCGGCAACAGCCCTGCCCGGATCTGTCTCGTAGCGGTCAATAACCCCCAGGTCGACCGCCTTTTGCAGGTGCGCCGGATTGCGGCCGGCCCCCACTACCTCCCGGCAAAAACCGGCGTCCCGCAACGCCCGCGCAAGCGAGCCACCGATCAGACCCACACCGATCACGCAGAGACGTTCAATCATGCCAGTATCTGTGCCAGCGCCGTCAGCAGACGAGTGTTCTCATCGGCACGTCCGATGGTCACGCGCAGGTAGTCCGGCATGCCGTAATTTGCCACCGGACGCACAATAATGCCCTGTTGCAGCAAGGCCTCATAGCGCTCCAGCCCGCGTCCGGTATTCACCGCCACAAAGTTTCCTGCGGATTCTATACAGGCAAGGCCGAGAGCGTGGAAACCTGTAAGCAGTTGTTCCATGCCTTCCCGGTTACGCTGGATGCTTTGCTGTAAATGCCCGACATCATCCAGCGCGGCAAGTGCTGCGGCCTGCGCCACCGAATTCACGTTGAATGGTTGCCGTACCCGGTTAAGCAGACCGGCAACATCCGGGTGTGACAGCGCATAACCAATGCGCAAACCGGCCAGTCCGTATGCCTTGGAAAAGGTCCGGGTCACAATCAGATTGGGAAATCTTTCCAGCCAGGTAGATGTATCCGGGTATGACGGCTTGTCAGCATACTCAAAATACGCCTCATCGACGACGACCATCACATGTGCCGGCAAATTCGCGATAAAGGTCTCCAGTGCATCACTTTCCAGCCAGGTCCCGGTCGGATTGTTGGGATTGGCAATAAAGACCAGTCGCGTATTCGCTCCAATCAGGCTGCTCATGGCATCCAGGTCATGTCCGCAAACAGGCCCCCTGCTGCCATCATGTGCCGGTGCAATGCGCGCCGTCGCTCCCACCGCCTGTACAACTATCGGGTAAACTGCAAAGGCATATTCAGAGAACACCGCCTCCTGTGCCGGTGTCAGGAATACCCGGGCAATAATGTCGAGCACATCATTGGAGCCATTACCCATGGTGATACAATCCCGGTCAAGCCGGTGTTTGCTGGCCAGTTTCTCGGCCAGCAACCAGGCGTTGCCTTCCGGGTAACGGGAAATGCCCTGCAAGGCATCCCTGGCAGCAGCCAGCGCCAGCGGACCGGGGCCAAACGGATTTTCGTTTGACGCCAGTTTGATGGCATTGCTGATGCCGTACTCCCGCTCCAGTTCTGCAACCGGCTTACCGGGCAAATACGGCTGCAGCGCCTGTACGCCGGGTGCGGCGAGTTCAAGAAAAGTGTCGATTGATGCTGACATACACGCGATTAGTTTTGCTTCCTGCTATCAAGAAAAATGGGCAACACGCAGGCGCGGACCGCATCCGCGAATTCATCGATTGCCCTGTTCGCGCTCGCTGCGCGCCCCTGCAACAAACAGATTAATCCACAAGAGTGAATTGTTTGCCAGTCTAGATTACCGCTTTCGGGTATGAACCCAGCACCTTCACAGCAAATGCCTTCTTTGCAAGCGCGGCAAGTGCCGCCGCCAGCCCGGCGTCATCACGGTGTCCGTCCACATCAATATAAAACACGTATTCCCACATAGTCTGTCGTGAGGGGCGGGATTCGATGCGCGTCATGCTGATCTTGTGCCGGGCAATCGGTTGTAACAATTCCGCCAGGGCGCCCGGCTTGTTGGTTACCGAAACCAGCAATGAAGTCTTGTCATTGCCACTGGGCGGGACTGTCTCTGAACCGATAACCAGAAAGCGTGTGGTATTGTCCGGGCGGTCTTCGATATTCTCTGCGAGAGTGATGAGGCCGTACAATTCTGCAGCCGTATCACCGGCGATCGCAGCCAGGCTGTCATCTGTACTGGCCAGGCGGGCAGCCTCGGCATTACTGCCCACTGCAACGTGCTCGGCACCCGGCAAGTTTGCCTCAAGCCAGCCGCGACACTGCGCCAGCGCCTGTTGGTGTGCCAGTACGCGGGTAACCTTCACATCACGGTGCTTTACCAACAGGTGATGATGGATGCGCAACTCGACCTCACCGCAAATACTGAGCGTTGACTGCTGGAAAAGATCCAGCGTATGACTGATGACTCCTTCAGTGGAATTCTCCACCGGGACCACACCGTAGTCGGCGGCACCGGCCGCAACCTCGCGAAAGACGTCTCCGAGACTGCCCAGTGCGAGTGTCTTTACCGCATGACCGAACTGCTTCAGTGCAGCCGCCTGGGTGAACGTCCCTTCCGGCCCGAGGTAGGCAACGCTCAGTGGTTTTTCCAGCGCCAGACAGGCCGACATGATTTCCCGGAACAGGCGCACCATGGTCTCGTCCGGCAACGGTCCGGTATTACGCTCACTGACACGGCGCAAGACCAGCGCCTCCCTTTCCGGCCGGTAGAACTGTGTCTGTTCTTCACCCTGGCCGAGTTTAACCGTGGCGACGTCCCTGGCGCATTCCGCGCGCGTGCTGATCAGCACCTGAATCTGTTCATCCAGCGCGTCAATCCTGCTACGCAGGTCTTCGAGTTTATCGTCCGCACTCATTGGTCATCGTGATGGCAAAAAAGCCTACAATGCCCTGACATTCAGCACACCCTTGATCCCGGCCATATGCTCCAGGCAGGCCGGTTGCACCTCTGAATCCACGTCAACCAGTGTACAGGCCAGATCTCCGCGTGACTTGTTCAGCATATCCTTGATATTGAGTCCGGCTTCCGCCATGCAGGTGGATATCTGACCCAGCATGTTCGGTACATTTTCATTGACGATAGCCAGTCGATAACCGTCGGTACGCGGCATATACATTTCCGGAAAATTAACCGAATTCCTGATATTGCCATGCTCCAGGAATTCGCGAACCTGCTCCACCACCATCACGGCACAGTTTTCCTCGGCCTGGTGTGTGGATGCGCCCAGATGCGGCAGCGTAATAACACGCGGGTGATTCTTCAGCAGGTTGTTCGGGAAATCGCATACATAGGCATATACCTTGCCAGCGTCAATGGCAGCAACCACGGCTGCATCGTCAACAATCCCCTTGCGTGAAAAGTTCAGGATAACGGCGTTGTCCCGGAGCAGCCTGACACGTTCTGTATTGATCATGTCCCGTGTCGCATCCACCAGCGGCACATGAAAAGTGACGTAGTCAACGTTCGTCAACAGCTCCTCGATACTGGCTGCCTGACGCACATCAGATGACATTTCCCATGCGCGTTTCACTGTAATTTCCGGGTCAAACCCGATTACGTTCATGCCTTGCGCCAGCGCACCATTGGCAACCTGTACACCAATCGCGCCCAGCCCGACAACACCCAGCGTCTTGCCCGGCAGTTCAAAACCAACAAACTGCTTCTTGCCGGCCTCCACCGCTTTCCCAATGGTATCGTCATCACCTTCCAGGGAGCGGGAATAATCCCAGGCCTGGCACAGGTTCCGTGAAGCTATCAGCATGCCGGCAATCACCAGTTCCTTGACCGCATTGGCATTTGCCCCGGGCGCATTAAATACCGGGATACCTGCCTTGCTCATGAGATCCACGGGGATGTTGTTCACGCCTGAACCGGCACGGCCAATCGCCTTGACCGCTGCCGGCACGACCATGTCATGCATTTTGAAGGAACGCAGCAGGATCGCATCCGGGTGCTGTATCTCGGAAGCAACCTCGTAGGAATCGCGCGGAAAATGTTCCAGTCCTGCGGGTGAAATATTGTTCAATGTAAGAATTTTATACATCTTTATCCCTGTGACTTACCCGTGCGTACGTTCAAACTCGCCCATGAACCCGATCAGCGCGGCAACACCCGCTTCCGGCATGGCGTTATAGATACTGGCCCGCATACCGCCAACAGAGCGATGCCCCTTCAGGTTCAGCAGTCCGGCGGTCTTTGCCTGCGCAAGAAACTCGCTGTCGAGGCCGGCATCAGCCAGCGTAAACGGGACATTCATCCAGGACTGGCAATCGACATCAACAGGACTGTTGTAGAAACCGGACCCGGCTATCGCCGCATACAACTCCCCTGATTTTCGCCGGTTGATCTCCGCCATGACGCCCAGTCCGCCCTGCTGCTGCAGCCATCCGAACACCAGTCCCGCGAGATACCAGGCATAGGTAGGCGGCGTATTCAGCATGGAACCATTGTCGGCATGCAGCTTGTAGTCATACATGGACGGCGTCCCGGCGAGCGTATCGCCGATCAGGTCATCACGCACGATCACGACTGTCAGGCCGGCCGGTCCGATATTCTTCTGCGCGCCGGCATAAATCACGCCGTAACGTGAAACATCGATCGGCCGCGACAGGATAGTCGATGACATGTCCGCCACCAGCGGTACATCCCCGATATCCGGCACCCGGTGAAACTCGACCCCGCCGATAGTTTCATTCGGGGTGTAATGCACATAGGCTGCATCCGGGTTTAACTGCCATGATTCAAAAGCAGGGATGGTGGTGAAACGGCTGTCCTCGGCAGAAGCCGCGACATTTACTTCACAATAGCGCCCGGCCTCGGCAATGGCCTTTTTTGACCAGGCACCGGTATTAATATAATCGGCCTGCTGCTTGCCACGTAACAGGTTCAGCGGCACCATCGCAAACTGACTGGTCGCGCCCCCCTGCAAAAACAACACGCGGTAATTGTCCGGTATCGCCAGCAATTCGCGCAGATCGGCCTCTGCCTGCTCTGCAATAGAAAGGAACTCCTTGCCCCGGTGACTCATCTCCATCACCGACATACCGCTACCGTGCCAGTCCAGCAGTTCCTCGCGCGCCTGTTCCAGCACGGGCCGGGGCAACACTGCGGGTCCTGCACTGAAATTATAGACAGTAGACATATAACAACCTATTCCTGGTCAGCTTCACCTTGCGACGCAGGGTTACTGGCCGGTTCTTCAGTTTCTTCATCACCTTTATCCTCTACAATTCTTTCTATACCAACCAGGTTTTCACCATTAGTCAGCTTGATCAGGCGCACGCCCTGCGTATTCCTGCTCATAATGGAAATCTCGTTGACACGGGTACGTACCAGTGTGCCGCCACCACTGATCAGCATCACCTGGTCGTTATCATCGGCTGTCACGGCACCCACCACCGGGCCATTCCTGTCGGTTACCTGGATAGCAATGACACCCTGGCCACCGCGCCCGTAAACAGGATAATCCTCCGCCGCAGTGCGCTTGCCGTAACCATTCTCGGTTGCCGTCAGCACCGGACTGTCACTCGCGATTATCAGCGATATCACACGCTTGCCTGGTGGTAATTTAATACCGCGTACACCACAGGCCGTACGCCCCATGGCACGCACATCACTTTCCCTGAAGCGAATAACCTTCCCGGCATCGCTGAACAGCATGATGTCTTTAGAACCATCCGTGATGGCAACATCAATCAGATAATCACTTTCACGCAGATCAATAGCGATAATGCCATTGGCACGCTGGCGCGCGAAACCGGTCAACGGTGTCTTTTTCACGGTACCGAGCGCGGTGGCCATGAAGACATTGTGATCCTCTGTAAATTCACGCACCGGCAGGATGGCATTAATGCGTTCGTCCGCATCCAGCGGCAACAGATTGACGATCGGCTTGCCGCGGGATGCACGGCTGGCCTGCGGCAGTTCATACACCTTCAACCAGTAGACCTTGCCATGACTGGAGAAACACAGAATCGTGTCATGTGTACTGGCGATAAAGAGCTTGTCGATAAAGTCCTCTTCCCTGACATTGGTAGCACTTTTGCCACGCCCGCCACGCCGCTGGGCGCGGTAATCTGTCAGCGGCTGGGACTTTGCATACCCGGCATGCGAGAGTGTCACCACTACATCTTCTTCGGTGATCAGGTCTTCCAGGGTAAGGTCAAGGTGATCTGTAAGGATTTCCGTACGGCGCTCATCCCCGAACTGGTCACGCAGTTCTTCCAGTTCTTCCCGTATCACCTGCATGAGTCGTTCCGGGTCACGCAGGATTGCCAGCAACGCCTCGATCAGGTCAAGTAGCTCCTTGTATTCACTGACAATCTTGCCTTGCTCAAGACCTGTCAACTGGTGCAGGCGCAGATCAAGAATAGCCTGTGTTTGCTGCTCTGACAGACGGTAGCCATCGTCGATCAGACCAAACCCTGCCTCCAGATCTTCAGGCCGTGATGCATCCGCACCACTACGCTCCAGCATCCCGAGCACTTCGCCCGGTTCCCAGCTACGCGCCATCAGGGCCTGTTTGGCAACAGCCCGGTCGGAAGAAGCCTTGATAATCCTGATGACTTCATCAATATTCGACAACGCAACAGACAGGCCTTCCAAAATGTGCGCACGCTGGCGCGCCTTGCGCAGATCAAACACCGTACGCCGGGTGACCACATCCCGGCGATGGCGGATAAATGCTTCCAGGCACTGCTTCAGGTTCAACAACTGTGGCCGCCCGTCAACCAGCGCGACCATGTTGATACCAAATACGTTCTGCAGCTGGGTATGCTGGTAAAGATTATTCAGCACGACTTCAGAGACCTCACCACGCTTGAGATCCACCACCATACGCATGCCGTCTTTATCCGATTCATCGCGCAGCCCGGAGATGCCTTCAATCTTCCCGTCCTTGACCAGTTCGGCAATCTTCTCCAGCAGGCGGGCCTTGTTGACCTGGTAGGGCAGCTCGGTAAAAACCAGTTTTTGCCGCCCCTTGTCATTCTCTTCTACATGACTGCGCGCGCGAATATGAATCCGGCCACGCCCGGTACGATAGGCTTCATGAATCCCGCGCACGCCATTGATGATCCCTGCCGTAGGAAAATCCGGACCCGGCACATATTCCATCAGCCCGGCGATATCGATATCCGGGTTATCAATCAGGGCCAGGCAGGCATTAGTGATTTCAGTCAGATTATGCGGAGGGATATTGGTCGCCATACCGACGGCGATACCGGCTGAGCCATTGACCAGCAGGTTGGGAACACGTGTCGGAAACACCGACGGCTCGTGTTCGGTTTCATCATAGTTGGCAACGTAGTCGACGGTTTCTTTTTCAATATCCGCGATCAGTTCATGAGCGATCCTGGACATGCGCACTTCGGTGTAACGCATGGCTGCCGGTGAATCGCCGTCCACGGACCCAAAGTTACCCTGACCGTCGACCAGCATGTAGCGCAGTGAAAACGGCTGTGCCATACGGACGATGGTGTCGTAGACAGCGGTATCACCGTGCGGATGATACTTACCAATCACATCACCAACGATACGCGCAGACTTCTTGTAGGCCTTGTTCCAGTCATTGCCCAGCTCGCTCATGGCAAAGAGCGCACGCCGATGCACCGGCTTCAGGCCATCGCGCACATCAGGCAGGGCACGCCCCACGATTACACTCATGGCGTAATCGAGGTAGGACTGCTTCATCTCGTCTTCGAGATTGACAGGTAGAACTTCTTTCGCGAAATCGGTCATCTGGAAGGGTTCTGTACTTCCTGTTCAGGTGGTTTCAGGCTGCTAACCGCGCCTGACGGCAGCGACAGCAATAAAGACCGACCATTTTAGCACAGCCGACTCCCCCACTACACCTGAAAAACATCGCTTTATTGCGCCACTCAGGCAGCCTGTCGAGACATTGAGCAAAATACCCGGGGGGTTGGCCCGCAAGGCTACAGTGCA
>Ga0316194_10000437_pt1 | contig 26374 bp, 22 predicted proteins | sample CroRivsedime1_MG_FD_204936 | JGI IMG/M metagenome (GOLD analysis project Ga0316194, IMG submission 204936) | Coastal sediment microbial communities from Maine, United States - Cross River sediment 1 | ecosystem: Environmental > Aquatic > Marine > Coastal > Sediment | place: USA: Maine...
TGGCCATTATCAACCTGGCCGGCGTGCCATCAATCGTGCATGCCCTGTTTGGGGTCGGCGCCTTCGTGCTGTTTTTCAAATTCGGCACCAGCATCCTCGCGGCCAGCCTGACGCTCGCTATCATGACTCTGCCGGTGGTGATTGTCGCGACCCGTGAGTCCCTGACGGCAGTGCCGCACGCCTTTCGCGAGGCCTGCTGGAACATGGGTGCAACCCGCTGGCAGACCATCCGCCGCGTGGTGCTGCCCAATGCGGTCTCCGGTATCCTGACCGGTGTCATCCTCGAGGTGTCTCGCACCGCTGGCGAAACAGCACCGATCATGTTCACCGGCGCCGTATTCTTCACCCCGTTTTTGCCACAGAGCGTCTTTGACCAGACCATGGCCATGTCATTGCACCTGTTCGTGGTATCGACGCAGGTCCCCGGCGTTCCCGAGGACCTTCCCTACGGCGTGGCACTGGTACTTATCGCCATGGTGCTGATAATGAACAGCGTCTCCATTGCCTTCCGCATGTACCTGCGAGGAAAAAAGAAATGGTAGCCGTGCAGAATGCAGCAGGCGCGCCTGCAGGCGTAGCAGATGACGCACCCGTAAAACTGGAAGTGCGTGACCTGACTATCCGTTACGGAAGTGATGCCGCGCTCAGCAACGTCAGCCTGGCGATACGCGAACACGAGATCTTCGGCATCATCGGCCCGGCCAATGCCGGCAAGACCTCGTTCCTGAAGACACTGAACCGCATGGACATGTTCAACTCCAATATGCGTGTCAACGGTGACATACTGTTCAACGGTCTCGATATCCGCCGACTGAAAAACGTCTATGCCCTGCGTTCCCGCATCGGGGTAGTGTTCCCCCTGCCGGTCGGCCTGCCGATGACGATTTATGACAACGTGGCCCTCTCGCCGCGCCTGTCTGGCATGAAAAACAAGGCCGACCTTGACATCATCGTCGAACGCTGCCTGACCCGTGCCGCACTCTGGGACGAGGTCAAGGACCGGCTGACCTCCCTCGGCAGCCTGCTCTCCGGCGGGCAGCAGCAACGACTGACGATTGCGCGCGCGCTCTCCCAGGAGCCGGAAGTGCTGATGCTCGACGAGTTCTCCATCGCCGTCGACCCGGTAACGACCATGCGCATCGAGGATGTTCTCAAGGAACTGAAACAGGAAATGACCATTATCCTGGTCACCAACCTGGTGCAGCAGGCGCGGCGTCTCGCCAGCCGTACCGCGTTTTTCCTCAATGGCGAATGTGTCGAGATCGGCGAGACCGAGGACCTGTTTACCGGTGAGGTCAAGGATCCCCGTACCCGCGATTACGTCGAGGGGCGGTTTGGGTGAACAGACCAAAAGAAAATCTCTCGCCAAGGCGCAAAGATCGCAAAGTTATAAGCTTTTACTATAAAAATAGTATTTTTTCTTTCTTGGCGTCTTTGCGCCTTGGCGAGAATAATTGTAACGTTTCCGGAAATATGTTGAACACATGATGAATACAAGCAGCCAGGCGGTCACTGATAATTCCATGGAATATGCGATCCACACGGAGAAGCTGAATCTCTGGTATGGCACGTTTCAGGCCCTGTTCGATATCGACCTCGACATCAAGCAAGGCATCATCACGTCACTGATCGGACCTTCCGGCTGCGGCAAGTCAACCTTCCTGCGCAGCGTCAACCGCATCAACGAGCGGCTTGGCTATGTTCGTATCGATGGCAGTATCAACGTCTACGGTAACAACATCTATGACCCGGCCGTGGAACTCGTGCAGGTCAGAAAACAGATCGGCATGGTTTTCCAGCGACCGAATCCCCTGCCGATTTCCATCCGTGACAATGTACTGTTTGGCTATAATCTGCACACCGGGGGCAAACGCGCCTCGCGCAGTGAGCAGGATGATATCGCCGAGAGCGCCTTGCGACAGGTACTGTTATGGGACAAGGTCAAGGACCGGCTGGACAGCAAGGGCACCGAACTCTCGCTGGAGGAACAGCAGAAGCTGTGTATTGCCCGTCTGCTGCCGGTCAAGCCGGGCTTGCTGCTGATGGATGAACCCTGCTCTGCATTGGATCCCAAGGGTACCGAGGCCGTGGAAGAACTGATCTGGGAACTGCGTGGCCAGTACACCATACTAATCGTGACCCACAACATGGCCCAGGCACGGCGTGCCAGCGAAGAGTGCATCTTCATGCTGATGGGCAAGGTCGTGGAACACACCGCTACCGATGATATGTTCGTTACCCCACAAAAACAGGAAACGGCGGACTACATCGAGGGCCGTTACGGGTAGCAGTCCCGACTCAATGACCACCATCCTTGTCGTTGATGACGACCCTGCAATTCGTGAGATGATCAAACTGGCGCTGACGCGTGGCGGCTATGAGGTACAGGAGGCCGGCAACACCCTGGATGCCCGGCAAACAATTGCCAGGCAGATACCTGACCTGATCCTGCTGGACTGGATGCTGCCCGGACAATCCGGGTTCGAGTTCGCCCGGGCACTGCAGCGGGATTCCGCCCACAGGCAGATTCCCGTCATCATGTTAACGGCACGGGACCAGGAAGAAGACAAGGTGGCCGCACTGGAGACCGGCGCAGATGATTATGTGGCCAAACCCTTCTCGGTCTCCGAACTGCTGGCACGCATCAAGGCTGTACTACGCCGCACCCTCCGGGACAGCGACGGGGAAATACTGGAAACCGGCACGCTACGTCTGGACCCGACAACTCACCGGGTCAGCATCAATAATACCTCGCTGGAACTGGCGCCCATGGAGTTTCAGTTACTGCAGTTCTTCATGACACACCCGGAGCGGGTATACAACCGCCAGCAATTAATCGACCGGGTCTGGGGAACCAGCGTCTGGGTCGAGGAACGCACCGTTGATGTTCACATACGCCGCCTGCGCAAGACGCTGGAACCGTCAGGACACGACCGGCTGGTCCAGACCGTTCGCGGTAGTGGCTACCGGTTTTCCACACACGATTGAGCGAGAAATACCTTCCTAAACACCATAATTCTCTCTCGCCAAGACGCAAAGCTCGCAAAGTTAAAATCGTGCTTTTCCAGGCGTATTATATTTTTTCTTGGCGTCTTTGCGTCTTGGCGAGAATTATTCTTTCTGGATAGACACTACCTTGTATGATGTTCTCCATGCCCAACCACTGGCAAGAAGAACTCTGGCTGTTTCTCGGGACAGTGCTCATAGCAGGCCTGGCAGGGTCGCTAACGGGACAACTGTTGCCGTGCCTGATGCTCGGTCTGCTGGTTTATCTTGGCTGGCATTTGTACCAACTGGCCCGTCTACCGCACCTGCTTCGGCAAGACGGGCATGACGGGCCGCGGCCCACTGGTCTGTGGAAAGGCATCGCCAGTGACATACAGGACCTGCAAGTCAGTAACCACAGCCGCAACCGCGAGCTCGCCTGGCAACTTGACCGTTTTCAGGACACGGTCATCACACTGCCCGATGCCGTGCTCATCCTGGACCCGTCAGGCCGGGTCGACTGGTCTAACCCCGCCGCCGGGAACCTGCTGGATATCGTGTGGCCTGATTCACAGGGCCGCTTACTCAACGCTCTCGTGCCGGACCCGATACTCGGAGAATACCTGGCAGGCGGTGATTTTACGCTGCCGCAGGTCATGACCTCACCGGCCAACCGGGCAAAGATCCTGTCGGTTTTTATCACCCCGCTGAAACATGAAAGCGACCAGCTAATGATGGTGGCGCGAGACATCACCCGCCAGTATTACCTCGATACGGCACGGCGTGATTTCGTCGCCAATGTATCGCATGAACTGCGTACCCCCCTGACTGTCATATCCGGGCTTGCCGAACAGCTGAATATGGACATACCTGACCCGGCCACTCTGTCGCGGTCAACCGAATTGATACTTCAACAGGCAAAACGCATGAGTGAACTGGTGTCCGACTTGCTGACATTGTCTCGACTGGAGGTACAGCAAAAACCCACCTCTGACGAACACATCCCAATAGCGGAACTGCTCACAACGATTGTCGAGGAAGCACGCACCCTGAGTGGTGCAGCGCAGCATGGACTTCATCTGGACATCCGTTCACCCGATGGCTTGCGTGGCAACGCAAAGGAACTTCGCACCGCCTTTTCAAACCTGGTTAACAATGCCATCAGACACACCCCGAAGCAGGCCGAAGTCAGTGTCCGCTGGCAAGTGGATCATGCGGGTGCGCACTTCAGTGTTACTGATACCGGCGAAGGCATTGCCCCCCGCCACATACCCCGACTGACCGAACGACTGTATCGTGTCGATGCCAGCCATTCGCGGGATACCGGGGGAACCGGCCTTGGGCTGGCCATCGTCAAACACGTGCTTGAACGCCACGAGGCAGAACTGGAAATCATCAGCACGGTGGGAGGTGGCAGCACCTTTACCTGCCACTTTCCGCCTGCAAGAGTCGTTTAAAGAGTCTAGGAGGTCAAAATAGCACTGTCATTCCCGCGAAGGCCGGAATGACAACCATGCTCAGATTGTTTCCGGCAATTTTTTTATTACCCGCTTCAATCCTTCATTCCTGACAAGTTTGAGTGCTTTCTTAAGCGACACCCATTCACGGTCACGATCGGATTCTTTCCATACCTTGTAAATCCGGGTGACCAGCATCGGATAGACCTTGACAATACAGGTCTGGCCAAACTTCCTGTTCCGATAGACACCCAGTAACTTCTTTTGCACACTACCCTTGACGCCCGCCTCTTCCAGCGCCTCCTTGGCAGCCGAGTTGCGCGCACTGTATTCGCGCTCGATGATGCCCTTGGGAATAATCCAGCAGCGTTCTTTGCGTGACGTAATCAGAAGGATTTCAAGACTCCCCTTACGCAACCGGTAGGGGATAACACCGGACTGTCGACAAAAGTAATCGGGCTTTACAGCCATTGGATCCGTCTCTCGCTGCAGCTTATCATTTAGCCAGCCTTTCCTTGCCAGATAGCACGACATGAATATCGCCCGCAGGGAGTGTAACAATCCATGGCACTATAAAACCACCCATGCGGTGAACAATATAAGCAGGGCGAAACAAGGGCTTCTCTTGCCTCGCCATCTGCTACACTGTAGCGTGCCTTGTCAAATACAGATGCAACCATGGCGAAACAATCGATCTGGCAAAATATTCGTGGCTATTTCCAGCCTGCTCAGGAAACCGTTAATCTCGATCATTCCCAAAGGCTACGACTGTCGGGCAAGGAACTGCGCATTCCCCTGAACGGCTATCCGGTTTACAGGATCGAGATGGGCAAGCAGACTCTCATACTGTCTCCGGATCCTGGAGTTGCCGCTGCTGACAACGAGTCTCCCTGTGATTTCATTCTGTTCGACCCGGAACGTTATCTTGATGGCATCGTCCATTTTCTAAGACTGTCGCCTGGCAGTACGCTTGCAATAGACAGCAAGGTTGAATACCAGGAACAGGTATTCAGTTCGCCACGGGATGCATTCCGTCGCAATTTTTCTGTTACCCACAACGGTGACAGCCTGGTTTTCAAGGACCCGATATCGGAACTCGGCACCTACATTTCGCTTAGTAGCGACCCGCAGGAAATCCCTGAGTCGGTGCTGCAGCGCAGGGCCGCCTTGAAGCGAGTCCGCGAAATCTTTGGAGGACCACTTGAACCCCTGTCTCCGCCCGAGGCAAGCGCAACCCTGAAGCAGGTCAATACCCTCCTCATGAGCGAAATCGGCCATCGCAAGGATGCCCTCGGCAACCCCGGTGGCATCCTCGAGTTGCCAGACAATGTCACGCCGATACTCGTCGGTGACCTGCATGCGCAGCTGGATAACCTGCTCACGATACTCAGTGAGCATGCCGTCCTTGACAGCCTGGAGAAAGGTACCGCTGCGCTGATCATCCTTGGGGATGCCGTGCATCCGGAGGAGCCTGGCAGACTCGACGACATGGAAAGTTCTCTCTTGATGATGGATATGATCTTCAGGTTGAAACTGCGATTTCCTGACAACGTCTTCTTTATCGTTGGCAATCACGACAGTTTTCTGCATGAGATAATGAAGCGGGGGATCCCCCAGGGCTTGCTGTGGGAAAAGCATGTGCTGTCGTCACGAGGTGAAGAGTACAAGGCTGATCTGGAACTCTTTTATCAACAGTCCCCGTTACTGGTACTTTCAAAAGATTTTATTGCCTGTCATGCAGGGCCCGCGCGCAAAAAGGTGTCTCGACAAAGCATGGTCGATGCACACCAGTTCCCCGATATTGTCCATGACCTGACCTGGAACAGACTCAGGACAGCGGCCTTCCCCGCCGGTTATAGCCGTAGCGATGTCCGTCAGTTCCGCAAGGGGCTGGAGGTTGACAGTGATACCCCGTTTATTGTCGGCCATCACCCCTGCTCAATCGATGAGACGCTGTGGCTGAATGTCGGTCAGATCAATCAACACCACGTTGTCATCAGTTCCCGGCCCGGTCGTGTCGGGGTATTCACCGGTATTGATGGCAGGATGGTGCCGCAAATCTACCCGGTTGAAGCGCTGACCACCTGGGTGAATGAACAGACCGATAGCCCTAATGGTGCGTAGCGGGCTACTCCAAATCCGGGGAATCTTCCATATCAATAATCGTCCGCGGCATGCCTTCGAAATCGTTACGTACAAAGACCCGCAGACCGCAATGGTGAAAGTGCTGCGCCAGCAATTCATACACTGCACATTGCCGCTCGATTTCTGCTTTAGTGAACGTCCTGTCGACCGGGTGACTTTGAACCGCAGCGCGGGCCTTGCGTATGGTGTGAATGCGTTCCGGAGGCGAAAGCTGGAAATCAAAGGCAAATCGCGCCTTCCAGTCGGTCTGAAAAAACCAGAGCTTACCCGGGGGGATGTGGATCCGCCCATAGTCCACCGGAGTCGGTGCATCAAGCCAGGCCCGGTCAAACACGGTATGGCTGTCTCGAAACCCTTTGAACGGTATTCTAAAGTGCACTTCCCGCGGTCTGAAAGCCAGAATGCGGCTACGCCACCAGTGATCCTGCGCCAGATCGATACAGCCTTCCTCTGGCCAGCCACCCAGCTTCTGGATCAGGCTGGACTTGCCGCTCCCTGGCGGTCCGGTGACGATGATCTGGCGAAAGCGCACACCATGGGGAACGGCCACACCTTTGATCCAGTCAATTTCTTCAATCTCGACGCTATTCAAGGGTATTGGGCATAACGTAAACGCCATGCCACCGGCTTGATGAATGCATGCGCGTTAAGAAAACATACCCTTGAGGGTGAAAAAGAACACGGCTGAGAGCGCGGCGCCAATCGGCAGGGTTATTACCCAGGAGACCACGATATTGCCGATGACACGCAGATCGATTGCTCCGACACCGCGCGCCAGGCCCACACCAATAACGGCACCGACAGCAATATGGGTGGTTGAGACAGGCAGACCGGTACGTGACGCCAGTACCACGGTTGCGGCTGCCGCCAGCGTTGCGCAGTAGCCGCGGCTTGGTGTGAGCTGGGTAATACCGCTGCCGATGGTCTTCATCACCCGGTAGCCCATGGTTGCCAGACCGGTAACGATACCGACACCACCCAACACCAGTATCCACAGGGGCAAGGACGCCTTTTGCGCGACTTCACCGCCCGATTGCACAATGCTGACGACAGCGGCAAGCGGGCCAATACCGTTGGCGACATCGTTCGACCCATGTGCGAAAGCCATGGCACAGGCGGTAAAGATCATCATCGGAGTGAACACTTTCTCCACGCTGGCAAAGTGAAAGTCACGATCAGCACCCGGATCAACCTGGACCCGGTTGATCAGGAACCAGCCGATGAATGCCAGGGCCAGCCCGAAAGTCAGCGCCGACACGAAACTCATACCAACAGACAACTCGATATTCAGGTGTTTCAGGCCCTTGAACAGGGTCACGAGGGAGATAATAAAACCGACCAGAAAGACGTAGCCGGGTCCCCAGCGTTTGGCGCTCTGGAACGGATTTTCCGTATTCAGAATCAGTCGACGGATACTCATCATCAGCAGGAAGGCGATGGTTCCTCCCAGTAACGGTGACACCACCCAGCTGGCCGCAATCTGGCCAACCTTGCCCCATTCCACGGCATCGACCCCGATACCCACTACCGCGAAACCGATGACGGCGCCGACGATGGAGTGTGTCGTCGAGACAGGCCAGCCCTTGGTTGAGGCGATCATTAACCAGATGGCGGCCGCCAGCAGTGCGGCGAGCATCCCATACACCAGGATCTCCGGCTGGTTGACGATTGACGAAGGGTCAATAATGCCCTTGCGGATCGTCTTCGTGACATTGCCGCCGGCAATAAACGCACCGGCAAATTCAAAAATAGCGGCAATGATGATGGCCTGTTTGACCGTGATGGCACCCGACCCGACAGACGTCCCCATGGCATTGGCTACATCATTGGCACCAATACCCCAGGTCATATACAGCCCGAAGACAACGGCCATGGCCATAAAGACGAAACCGTATGTTGCAATTATTTCCATTGGAATATTCCCGGATCATTTTCTGTTGAAAGAGTTACCACTGTCAGCAGCTCATCTGGCGATCAGCAAACGCAGTCGATCGCCAACCTTCTCGGCATAGTCTGCCAGGTCCCCGACCCACTCAATGAGCTGGTACCACATCATGACAGAGACCGGTTTGATCTCGTCTTCATGCTCGAACAGGTGACGCGCCAGTTCAATACCGAGCTCATCCGTGTCATCTTCAATCAGGTTCAGCTTTTCGACCATATCCTCGACCTGGCTCGCCTCACGTCCGCGAAACCCCATGGCCAGCAGTTCGTCCAGTTCCTCGATGATTTTTGCTGACTGATCGCAGGCATCAATACTGCGACGGGCAAGTGCCAGCATCGGCTCCTTCATGAAATCCGGTAGTTCCATGCGACGTTCAACCAGCAAGCCGGCTATATCCTGTGCCGTGTCGGCAATTGAATCCTGCATCTGCAGGACATCCAGCAGGTCACGTCGGTCCACTGGCATGAACAGGCTTTTTGGCAGGGCACCGCGCAGGTCATTCTTGATCTTGTCGGCCTCGGCTTCCCGCGCGAAGATCTTGTTTTTGGTGGATTCCACACCCCCCTGGTCACCGGCAGCCAGGGCTTCAAACAAAGGGGGTATTTCATGGGCGCATTCGAGCACGACGCGCATATGGACCTGCAAGGCTTTAAAGGGCGACTTGCCAAACAGGTTAGCAAACGGGTTTGTTGATGACATGGGTATTATCTCCTTTGGCCTTTGCTGTAAATGAGCTCACAGTGCTGGCTCCCAGTGCGGGATCCTAGACCATGGACAGCTGACCTGGTTTGATCTGGATCAAATTAAGTTGTAAAAAGCAGGGATGGGGAAGCGTCCTATTTTTTACCATTAAGCATCGCTTCCAGCCGGTCACAGAAGGTACTGATCACCTTAATGCGCGAGTAGCGTTTATCGTTCCCCTCCACCAGGACCCAGGGTGCAGAATGGGTACTGGTGTGCTCAACGATATCATTGACGGCCCATTCGTATTCATCCCAGCGCTCACGGTTACGCCAGTCCTCCTCGGTTAGTTTCCAGCGCTTGTGAGGTGTTTCTTCCCGCAGCTTAAAGCGTGCCAGTTGCTCATCCTTGCTGATGTGCACCCAGTATTTCAGCAACAGGATCCCGTGGTCCGTCAATTCCTCTTCGAATTCATTGATCTCGGCGAAGGCCCGCTTCCATTCTGCTTCGGAGGCAAACCCTTCAACGCGCTCCACCAGCACACGCCCGTACCAGCTGCGGTCAAAAATATTTATGCGCCCGGCACGAGCCAGGTGACGCCAGAAACGCCACAGGTAGTGCTGGGCCTGTTCTTCGTCCGTGGGTGCGGCAATCGGGAGAACCCGGTAGTGACGTGCATCCAGCGCGGTGGTAACCCGCCGGATCGCCCCACCCTTGCCGGCGGCGTCAGGCCCCTCGAACAGCAGGATGGTGGATATTTTTTTCTTCAGCGCCTTGCGGTGCAACTGGTTCAGCCGTGCCTGGCATTCCTTCAACTGTTTCTTGTACTCGGGTTTGGTCAAATGCAGCGACATGTCCAGACTGGACAGTATCGTTGTTCCCGTTAGTGGCGCGATCACCCCGGCAGATTCATCCCCCTCACCTGTCGATGTTCCAGCAGCCGCTTGTTGTTTTTCCATCTCGTCTATCTTGTGCTGCGCCTCCAGCAGCAATTTTTTCTTGTGGACATTCTCAATATGCCGGGTGATCTCGTCCCGTATGATGCTCCCGACTGTCAGACTGCGATAGTTAGGATCCACGCCCTCGACGATCGTCCAGGGTGCCGTGCCGGTACTGGTACGCATAATGGTCCGTTCCGCTGCCGCTTCGAAGCGGTCATAGATGTGCCAGTGGTCCCAGTCCTGCTGGGTGACACGCCAGCTCGTCAGGGAGTCTTTTTCGAGTTTCTTCAGGCGTCGTTTCTGTTCATCATGGCTCAGGTGCATCCAGAACTTGAGAATCAGGGCACCATCATCGGCAAGGGCCTTCTCGAAGGCCAGGATACGATCAAGCCGGTCATCAAATATTGCCTGGTTATCCTTGTCATGCACCCGGCGCAGTATCGGCTGTGAATACCAGGAACTCAGAAACAGGCCAATGTGGCCTTTCGGGGGCAGGTCACGCCAGAAACGCCAGTATTCCGGCCGGTCTCGTTCCTCGTCGGAAGGTTCATCATAGGCCCTTGTGATCAGCCAGCGTGGATCCATCCACTCATTGAGAATATTAACGGTATCCCCCTTGCCACCGCCATCGACACCGGCAAACAGAATTATGACCGGAAAATCACTGTTCACCCTGAGATTTGCCTGCGCCTCGAGCAAGGCCTGTCGCAGTAGCGGTTCCCGCTGATTATATTCGCTTTTCGAGACCTTCTGTCCCAGCTCGGCTGTCCTGAACATGTCTATCCTCCTGTTATTTTCCCTGTACCCGAATCTACATCTTAACTGGAATCTATAAAGCCGCTATCATCTATTATTAATACCAGACCACAAACTGCAGTAAGGCTACGCTATCAGGCAGAATGAGTTATGGCAAAATTTTTAGTTGAAGACCAGGAGGAAAACACACGCGTTCCGTTCCTGCGCGGCATCCTGATTCGCTCCCTGCAGGATTCAGGACTGACATTCAACGCGGCCTATGAACTGGCTACGGAATTGCGCAATGATCTTGGTGATAACTCACTGATAACCACTCTTGAACTGCGCCAGAGAGTCCTCGAACTGCTCAAGGACCAGGCGGGACAGGATGTAATCACCCGCTACGAACAGACGGAAAGGCCCTTTGCCATCCAGGTAGAACAGCGGGATGGACAGGTCACACCCTTTTCCAGACTCGAGTACCAGCACGGCCTTGAAAACATCGGTCTCACCGATGAAGAGGCCATGGACGTTGTGGCCATCGTCTACCAGCATCTGATTGACCGGCGCATGGACATGATCTCGTCAAAGCGCCTGGGCAAACTGACCTACAGATACCTGCGGCAGTCACCTCAACTGGGACCGGCAGTCGCCCACCGCTGGCTGGTATGGCGTGATTTTCTCAACAGTGGCCGGCCACTGATTTTTCTTCTCGGCGGTACGGCCGGCTGCGGAAAAAGCACCATTGCCACCATGCTGGCAAACCGCCTGGATATTGTCCGTTCCCAGTCCACCGACATGCTGCGCGAGGTCATGCGCATCATGATGCCCGAGCAGCTGATGCCAATACTGCATACCTCATCGTTTACGGCCTGGACAGCGCTGCCTGGCAACCCGGAGGCCATTAATGAGGTACCGGAGACACTGCTGGTCAATGGCTACCGTAGCCAGGCAGATTTGCTCGCCGTCGCCATTGAAGCCGTGGTTCAGCGCGCCCTGCGAGAGCGGGTATCACTGATCATGGAGGGTGTGCACATTCACCCGGCAATGGTGGAAAACCTGAAAATCAACGATGACGCAATCGTTATGCCAGTCATGCTGGGCATACTGAAGCGCAAACAGTTACAGCGGAGAATCCGTGGCCGGGGCACCGATGTACCACAGCGTCGTGCCAATCGCTACCTGAAGCATTTTGATGAGATCTGGCGATTGCAGTCCTACCTGCTGTCCGAGGCCGACCGCGCAGACATACCGATTGTCGTCAATAGTGACAGGGACAGGGTATTCCGTGAAATCATGCGCATCACTATCGAGACCCTTGCCGCAGATTTCAAGAATACACCGCAGTCCGTCTTCGCATAATGCTGCGTACAGAAAGTACCGGGTGTCACCACCTCCGGCCATTATGCAACAGCCTCCGATTCCCTAAGCACGCCACCCGAAAACGTCACATAAAGGACGGGTAACACAAACAGTGTCAACAGGGTGCACGAGAACAGCCCGCCGACAACGACCGTTGCCAGTGGACGCTGCACCTCTGAACCCACCCCACTGGACAGCAACATGGGAATCAGGCCAAGAGCCGTAATACTGGCCGTCATGAGTACCGGCCTTAAGCGTGAAAAGGCACCCGCAAAAACGGCCTCTTCCGGAGACAGCCCCCCGCTCAGGCGCTGGTTAATCGCGCTCACCATGACCACTCCATTCAAAACGGCCAGCCCGAACAGGGCAATGAATCCAATGGATCCTGGTACCGACAAATATTGCCCCGAGAGAAACAGGGCGGCGATACCGCCAATCAGTGCCAGTGGCACGTTGAGCATAATCAGTAACGCCTGCCCAACCGAGTTGAAGGCAATATACAACAGCAAAAAGATAAGCCCGAGTGACAGCGGCACCATAATCCTCAGCCGGGCCTGGGCACGCTGCTGGTTTTCAAACTGACCGCCAAACACAATGCTGTATCCCGGCGGTAGTTTGATTTCATTGCTGATGCGCTCACGCAACTCACGCACCAGGCCACCCATATCACGTCCGTCGACATTGGCCTGAATGACCACCCGGCGTTGCACATCATCACGGCGGATCTGCGGCGGTCCCGATTCAATAGCCACCTGCGCAATATCACCAAGCCGCAACCAGGAACCATTGGGTGCCTGCAATATCAGGCTGCGGATCGCTTCGATGCCGTCACGGCTGGGTTCTTGCAAACGCACGTAGATGTCATAACGCTCGTTACCCTTGATGACCTGCCCGGCCTCACGGCCACCGATCGCATCCGCTACCAGATCCATCACCTGTGCAACAGGGATACCAACGCGCGCCAGTGCCTCCCGGTCCGGCCGCACCACCAGTTGCGCCTCACCTGCAATTTGCTCCATTTCCACGCCACGGGTGCCATCGACCTTGCGAACCAGGGCCTCAATCGACTTACCGGTCGTTGCCAGGCCCTCAAGATCGGGTCCGAAGAGCTTGATGGCCAGCTGTGCCTTCACACCGGACAGTAGCTCATCGACACGCGTGGCGATTGGCTGCGAAAACGAAAACAGCAGCCCCGGATGCACTGATAATTTCTCTTCCATTAACACCTGCAAGGCCTTGCGACTGGAGGCACTGGTCCAGTCCGATACCGGTTTCAGACCAACAAACATTTCCACATTCGATACCGGCTCGGGATCACCGCCGATCTCGGCACGGCCCACACGACTGGAGACATACAGGACTTCCGGGAAGATCATCAATCGTGCTTCCAGCTTCTCTGCCACCCGCAGGGAGGTAGCGAGACTGGATGATGGCGCCAGCGTGACACGTATATTCAGCGTGCCTTCTTCCAGCTCCGGTACAAACTCGGTACCCAGAAAAGGCAACAGCGCCAATGCCCCTGCAAACAGCACTACTGCACCGGCAACCACGCGCCGCCGCCGTGCCAGCGCCCCGCGCAGGACCACCCGGTAGGTCTGTGATAACGGCCGCATGACCAGGCTCTCTTTATGTTTTACACCATGCCTGAAAAGATAGGTCGCCAGCGCCGGCACCACGATCAGCGCTACCAGGAGCGACGCCAGCATGGCCAGCACAATCGAGACAGCCATGGGCTGAAACAGCTTGCCTTCCACGCCTTCCAGGCTAAACAGCGGCGCAAACACGATGACGATAATCAGCACTGCAAAAAATACCGGTCGGCCAACCTCCCGTGCTGATTCCTGAATACGCAAGGCAATACCGTGGCTATCGTGTACCGCATCGTAGGGATGTTCTTCCCCGGCGGCTCGCTGCTCACTTGCTGCATCATGATGATCTTCATCCGGCCGGGTTAGATGGCTGAAGATATGCTCCATCATCACCACCGAGCCATCGACCATCATGCCGATAGCAATCGCCAGTCCACCGAGTGACATCAGATTGGCCGACACGCCCCACTGGGCCATTACCATCAATGCCAGACCGATGGAGATCGGCACCGAGATCAGCACCAGCATGCTGGCACGCAGATTCCCGAGAAACAGCATCAACACAATAATAATCAGGACAAAGGCCTCCAGCAGGGCCTTGCTGACCGTGCTGACGGCCTGATTCACCAGATCGGACTGATCATAAACCGGTTCCAGGGTCACGCCTTCAGGCAGGGCCATCTGGATTGCGGGCAGGCGTGCCTTGATGCCGTCGATAGTGGCCTTGGTATTGGCCCCCATGCGCTTCAGTACAATGCCGGCAACCACCTCACCCAACGGTTCAGGATCGCCGTTTGCATCACGGCTTGTCATGGTGACCGCACCCTGCCGAATCTCCGCTCCGAACACTACGCTTGCGACATCCTGTACACGAACGGGCACACCCTCAACGTCCTGTAAGGGGACATTGCCGATATCGTGCAAGCCGTCCTCGCCACTGCGTAGCCAGCCGACGCCGCGAATCACCAGCTGCTCCGCGCCTCGGTCCAGATACCAGCCCCCGGCATTACGATTATTTGACTCAATGGCCGCGACGACTTCATCAATCACAAGGCCATAGGCAAGTAAACGCTGCGGGTCGAGCTGCACCTGGTACTGTCGCACCTCACCACCAAAGGACAACACATCGGTGACGCCCCCGATAGGCATCAACAACAACTTGACCACCCAATCATTGAGACTGCGCAGGGTAATCGCATCATACTGCTCGGGATCGTCGGCACGCAGAATATACTGGTAAACCTGGCCCAAACCCGAGGTATTCGGGCCCATTTCCGGTGTGCCGATACCGTCGGGTATCTGCTCCCGTGCCGCCTGCAAGCGTTCAAACACCAGTTGACGGGCAAAGTAGATGTTCGTGCCTTCCTTGAAGACCACCGTAATGACCGACAGGCCGGTTTTTGATATGGAGCGTACCTCCTCCACATCCGGCAGCGCATACATGACGGCCTCAACGGGAAAGGTAATCAGCTGTTCAACTTCTTCTGCCGCCAGTCCGCGAGCCTCGGTGTTGATCTGCACCTGCACATTGGTTACATCAGGGAATGCATCCAGATTGAGTTTGGGCAGAATGAGCCCGCCGGCGACCATGAGCAAGACAAGCGCAAGCACCACCATAAGACGGTTCTGGACACCCAGGTCGATCATCTTGTTCAACATGGCGCATCCTCAGTGGTTATGTAGTTCAAAACCCGACTTGGCGAGTTCCGATTGCAAAAAGAATGCGCCCCGGGTAACGGCTCGACTGCCCGGTTCGAGCCCCCCGATGACGGTGAACTCAGCGGCTCTCCGAATCACTTCGACCTCACGTGGCTCGAACCCACCAGGGTCGTGCTCGATAAATACCTGCCAGTCACCATCCGGACTGCGCAATACCGCATCGTTTGGCACAGCCAGCACCTGTTCAGTTGCTGCCCCGTCAATGCGCACCTGGGCAAACAAGCCGGGATGCAAGCGATCATCCGGATTCGACACCCCAATACGTACACCCAGCGTACGAGTACCCTCGTCGAGTGCATGATGAACCTGTATGACCTCACCACGACTCCGTTCACCCCGGGCTATAACAGTTGCACGGGCACCAATCTGGACCTCTGCGGCTTGAGCCGGTGTCAGACGTGCCTCCACCCACAGCACGGATTCATCGCTGATCTCGAACAGCACCCGGCCCGGTTCGACCAGTTCTCCGACGATAAAGTCATCCAGAATCACTGTGCCGTCCTGTGGCGCCAGCAATTGAAAGCGCCCATCGGCCAGTTCCGCTGTACCCTGATCCAGAAGTTTCCCGATTTCCTGTTTGGTCAAACCATAGGCAAGTGCGCGCGCGCGGCCCTGCTCATAGGCAACCCGCGCTTCTGTATAACGCTGTTCGGAGACCACTTCACGCCCAAGTTTCCTGACACGCCGCCACTCACGCTCGGCAACCAGTAGAGCCCCCTGGGCCTGTGCCATATCAACGCTGGAGAGAGTCAACAATGACTGACCTGCTGTCACCGTATCACCCAGCACCACGTGACGTTTTACAATCTGTGCGGATATCCGTGGCGTTACCCTTGTTGTTGCATAGGCATTCAGGTGGATTTCACCCGGTGCCAGTATATCTGCAGTCACGTTTTGCAACTGCAACACTTCTGTAACGATGCCTGCTGCCTTTATCTGTTCAGGTGACAGCAAGACAATGCCATCTTCGTGCTCATCTTCCGCTGCCGGCAGTAATTCGGGCATGGTGTATCCGATCAGACCCGCGAACAAGCAGATAGCAATTTTATTCATTGTTGGTCTCCTGTCAGTAGCAGCCACTGGTCGACCTGAGCGGAGGTAGCCAACCAGGCCACCCATGCCCGCCACATCCGACCGCGATGTTCAATGGCCTGGACTGCAGTATCGAGCGCCTGTTTCAGTTGCACCAGGTAATCCGTGGTATCAAGCTCGCCAGCCTCCCACAACCGATCAAGCAGGTCGGTACGCTGGTTGAGACGGGGTGCACCGGTTTGCTTCCATGTCTTCCAGACAAGGCGTGCATTCTGATAGATCTCCATTGCCGCGATGAGATCAGCACGTGCCTGCTGCCAGTGCTGGGCTGCCTCCTGTTCCGCCTGTATCAACTCGGCATTGGCCACATCGACTTCCGCATTGAAGGTGTTGCGTACGAACAGCGGCATCGAAAAGGTAACCCCCGTCAATGTATCGGAATCCTCTTTGCCAATTCGGAAACCGACAGTCGGGTCCGGCTTTTTCTCACGAACACTCAGCTGCACTGCAGCGCGTGCAGCAGAAACCCGGGCCAGTGCGACACGCATCGAAGGCAACTCATGCAACAGTTGATCCACATCCACTTGCTGTGGATCAATAGCCGGAAGCTGAACAGGAAACGCGGGCCAGGCATGTCGATTGGCACCGGTCAGCGCGGTCACCGCCTGGCGGGCCAGGATCAGTTCCTCGCGGGCATGTGCCTGATCGAAGGTTGCATTGGCAGCCGCCAGATGTGCCAGGTGGAGCTCCACCTCTGCAAGATCACCCGCCTTCCGGCGCCGCTCCGCAACGCTGTCAAAGCGCGACATCAACACCATCTGTCTCTCGCTTAGGCGGACAACGGTTTTGGCGGTGTGCCAGTCCGCAAGGGCCCGCAAAAGATCAGTGGCCAGGCCCTGGTATTTTGATCGCAGTTCGGCGTTTGCGCCGTCCTGCTCAGAATCGGCCACAGACGTACGGGCGCCGCGCTTGTCAGCCCAGTCTATAGCCTGGTTGAGTCCGCCAGCAGCTATCGTACTGTCTGCATTTTCGTACTCGAGTTCCAGTTCCGGGTTAAACAAGGGCTGGTCAGCAGCGCGAAGACGCCCACTGGCAGCCTCAACAGCCGCCTCCGCTGCCTGCATCTCCGGGTTTTGTGAAATCACTTCTTGGATCCAGCCCGTCAAGGCAGGATCGGCTTTGGTGGATGGCTCTGCCACCGCAACGGACAGCAGAACCATACAGGTGCCCGCAGCCACTGAAAAAAGGCATTGCTTGAACATTGACTGAATCCCTGAAAATCATTGTCATCGGCAGCAGTGCCCGGAAACGGGCAAAGCAACACACCGGCACAGGCCGGTCACACCAGGGTTTCAGGTTTTTGGAGGATGGTCCGGCGGACCGGTCAGAATGGAGTGATAGGCGTTGTGACAGTGCGACCAGACACCGCTTGTCTCTGGAATTGAAAGGACCGGCTGATTCGTCCAGAGGCCAGTTAAATGCGCTGCTGCATGGCAGCAGTGATCACAGGATGAGTGATCTTCACCATCTTCCCCATGATCCGTCGCACCCGACATTTCTGCGTGCTGTGTCCACTCATCAAAATGCCCGTCAAACGCCCAAACAGAACTGTAGCCGACGGTACAGGTAATCAGGCAGAGCGCGAGTAAATAACGAAGCATGGTTTTAATATATCAGTGTTGCCGCTGTATGTGAAAAGATCTGCATAGTTGTCAGTCGGGCCCCCCCAATAGCAACTTTAGTCTGGATTTGCTTATCAGAACATCCGGTTTTAACCAGGCAACCGGGTAGCTCGCAAATTATTGTGTTCAGGAGAGCTGGATAAAGGGTATTCAACGACAATCTAGAAGTTTTTTTTATTTATCCTTTATCTTGCTGTTTATCAGAGTATTTCTCGTCTTTAAAGATAGTATTCGTTGTGCTCGGATTAAACTTCCAACTTTCTGCTTCTTAACATCAACTATATTTAGTATATAATTGTTTATTATATGTTTATTGTCGTTAAGAATTGATCCCAGCTAAATCCCGGCATAGTATCCTGCAGCCCAAACGCCTACCCTATAATCAGTATAGCGTTATGTCGAAAATTTCCAGGATTAAGCGGGAAGTCGTCATGCAAAGAAAAATCGACAGCAGGAGGACAAGAGATGGGCGCTGGTGTAATTCCCTTTTCTGTAAGCGAAGGCAAAGTCTACTTTTTATTCCAAACAACATTTACCGGCAGGAAAGTAGGCTATTACATTGACTTTGGTGGTGGTCTGGATGCAGGAGAGAACTTTCGGGAGGCCGCCATACGCGAGTTTGTCGAAGAAACTGAAACAATGTACTTCTCCGATAATGTACAACAGGCAATCCGCACCGAGGAAAGAATCAAACATCAGATACCAATAGTTGAAGCCCTGTTTGATGAAACCCTGTCGGAACATCCACATTGGTGGTGTAAACGAGCGCCTGGAAACCATCCCACCCCCAAGTTGTGGAGAACGTTCTTTATTGAATTCCCTCACAGGGATATTGAGGAACTGAACCGGGAGTGGGCGGCGGACAATGTCGGTCGATTCAAGAAACGGCGTGAATTAGTCTGGGTGGCAGGGAGAGAACTACTCACCATCTATGGCAATACCCCCGACAAATTATGGAAACGTGTTCGACAACTGGAAAACGCCACAGAGACAGTTCACTCTATTCTGTTGAGCAAAGAGTCCTGACCTGCCCTAGTAGTCCTTCCAGCCAGGCCCAACAGGCCAGAGCCAAACAGCCAGTTGAGCCTGTACAAATTACACCTCCATGACTCCCTGTGCTTGTTTAATATTTCTTACCTTTTATTGATCGTTATCAAGGCAAACCAGAAAGTTTTTAGTTAGATTGTATCTATTCAGGAGCCTGTCCGAGAATAGACTCCTGGTGAATGGTTGAATAACCAACTCATTTGGGGAGGGGGCATGTTAAATCAAGATGCAGGTTTAGAATTTAATAGCAAAGGTTATCTGATTAATTTTGACGCATGGAATAAAGATTTTGCTATAAAAATGGCAAAAGAACATGATCTGGATTTGACGGATTGCCATTGGCTCGTTATAAATTTTTTAAGGGACTATCACCTGGAATATGATATCGCCCCTGATCCAAGAGAAATCATTAAGAAACTTAGCAAGCAAATCAATCCCTCCGCTCCATGCACCAGAAAACATCTGGAAGGTCTGTTTGGAGAGGGTGGCTGCAAACTGGCTTGCAAGATAGCCGGATTACCAGACTGCCATTGTAGAGGAGCGTAATACGACAGCTTATTTAATGGTTACATTCTCCTAATATCCAGGCCTTCTTTTTTTAGCGGCTTTCCGGAGTTGGCCGGTCAAAAAAGCCGTTCTTGAGAAAGCACAATATCTGATGGATCACGCCGGTATCGCGCATAATAAAGGTATGCCCGTTCTCGACCACGAGAAAATCGTGCATCTCGTCCAGCTTTGCACATTCGACAGATACCTTGCCATCATCGTCACCCGGAATGACGGGTGAGAACCAGGGATCGGATGAACTGTTGCCGGTAATGATTCCGGTTTCACCGGAAATGGGGCGCAGCACGGCGGTGTTACTGTCCGGGTCCTGACGGCGATACACCGGTGCGGCACCGATCAGGTGCAGCAGTGGCCGTAATAGCGGATTACTGAACAAGCCACTGCGCGCCAGCGGCCGAACCAGCCGGACAGTAGCCGCCTGCATAACGACGGCATCCACCAGGGCATTGACATGGTTGGCACACAGGATCAGTCCGCTATCCGCGGGGATGGATGCCGCGCCACTCACTTCAAAACACCGATAGAAGATCCGCACCACCAGCCGGCAGAACTGTTTCCAGGACGACACAGCCCAGTAATTGGCGTTCGACCCCGTATCGGGTTGGTCATCATTGCTGTGCGTCGTCATGCTTGGGCCTGTATATTGATCGCCTTCCTCCAATACTAGAAGAAAGCGTGTGACAGAACCATCATCGGAAAATAGCAAGAACATCAATGACTCCCCGGAGAATCTTTCCATGGCTACAACTTCTTTTTCCATCCTGGGGCTCGATGCCGCTTTACTGGCTAATCTTGAATCCATGGGCTATCAGTCCATGACGCCGGTTCAGGCGCAAAGCTTACCTGCAATCTTGCAAGGCGACGATCTCATTGCCCAGGCAGAGACCGGCACGGGTAAAACGGCGGTGTTTGGCATCGGCTTGCTCACTCGGCTGAATAGAGACGACTTTAACGTGCAGGCGCTGGTGTTGTGCCCCACCAGGGAACTCGCCGACCAGGTGAGCAGGGAGATACGGCGCCTGGCGAGCTTTATCCCAAACGTCAAACTGCTCACGCTGTGCGGTGGCGTGCCCTACAGACCGCAGTCGGGATCGTTGGCGCATGGTGCGCATATCATTGTGGGAACACCCGGGCGCATTATGAAACATCTGCGCAAGGGTTCGCTTAAGCTGGAAAGGCTAAAAACACTGGTTCTGGACGAGGCGGACCGGATGCTGGACATGGGGTTTTACGATGACATGACTGAAATCGTTGCTGCAACGCCCGATCACAGGCAAACCCTGTTGTTTTCTGCCACCTATCCAGAGGCAATCAAACAGATCAGTGCGTCCATGCAGAACAACCCTGGCAGGGTAAGCATTCAAGCAACGCATACCCAGGACAATATCAAGCAAGAGTTTTATGAAGTGGACGGCAGTGGCAAACGTGTCACAGCGCTGGTGGCGTTACTGGGTCATTATAATCCGGCCTCTTGTTTGATCTTTTGTAACACCAAACAGCAATGCCAGGCAATCGCAGACATACTGCAGGCAAGGGGTTTTAACGCCCTCGCCCTGCATGGTGACTTGGAGCAGCGCGACCGGGACCTGGTGCTGCTGCAGTTTTCCAACAAGAGTTGTGCAATCCTGGTGGCAACCGACGTTGCCGCACGCGGGATCGACATTAAGGACCTGGAAGCGGTAATCAACTTTGAGTTGAGCCAGGACCCGGAAGTGCACATACATCGCATCGGCCGTACCGGTCGCGCGGGAAAGGCAGGACTGGCACTAAGCCTGTATAGCGCTGCCGAGTCTCACCGGGTAAATGCGATTGAGGCTTATCAGGAAAGTCCGATCGTTTTTTCTGCAATCGACAGTTTAAAAATCAATCAAAAAGCTGATCTCAGGCCACCCATGGTCACGCTGTGTATCGATGGGGGACGCAAGAACAAAGTGCGCCCCGGCGATATACTGGGCGCATTGACCAGTGAGTCCGGCATTAGCGGCGATCAGGTCGGCAAGATCGACATTTTTGATCGTCAGGCCTACGTGGCTATCAAACGTTCCATGGCGGACAAGGCACTGCAACAACTCTCAGCGGGAAAAATCAAGGGACGGTATTTCAAGGCGAGGAAACTCTAGTGTGGTGTAACGAATAACGCTCCGGCAATCATTCTACCCACTTAAACACATTATTTGGTGCAAGCATGAAAATCATGGTACGTAATTTATCCCGGAATACGACAGAAGCGGAGCTGCTGACCCTGTTCAAAGAGTATGGAGATGTGCAGTATTGCACCCTGGTAATGGATAAGGTAACCGGAAAATCAAAAGGCTTTGGCTTTGTTGAAATGCCCCGCGCTGGTGAAGCCAAGGCAGCGATTAAAGAGCTTAATTACCGGGAAATCGACGGCTTTAAAGTGCGTGTAAAAAAGGCGGAAAAGCGTAAGGAATATGCCCCTGCAAACAAACCAGATACGCAGGGCTCGTGATCAATTGCGGCATTTATGACTCCCTGGATTTTACTCGATAGCACACAAGTACCCGGAAACAGCGGGGAACTGTGCCTGTACCAGCGAGGCGATGAATTCTCGATCAAAATCACGGGTGGTGGCGAACTGATGAACAGCCGCGTCCATGGTTCCGAAGATGCCCTGGCTGAACATACCTGCGCCAGGCTGATGAATTGCGCAAGGCTGCGACTGCTCATCGGAGGATTGGGCATGGGGTTTACCCTGGCTGCGGCGCTCCGGCACGTTGGCAACCAGGCCCAGGTGATAGTGGCGGAATTAGTGCCGACAGTGGTGGCATGGAATAAGGGGCCACTGCGGGAATGTGCCGGCGATCCACTCCGGGATCCGCGGGTAACGGTGAAGGAGGTGGATGTCGCCCGCATGCTCATAGCCGGACAGCAAAGTTACGATGCTATCCTGCTGGATGTGGATAACGGCCCTGAGGGCCTTAGCCGTAAAGAGAACGATTGGCTCTATAGCCTGAACGGGTTAAACGAGGCATATACGGCGCTACGCCCTCAGGGTGTGTTGGCTGTGTGGTCGGCCGGTCCGGATAAAGACTTTTTACAACGGTTGCGGAAGGTGGGGTTCGAGGTGGATGAGATGCGTGTCCGTGCACATGGATCGAAGGGAGCACGACACTTTATCTGGTTTGCCAGGCGCGGCGTTTAACGCGCATATCTCGCCACCCATGAGAAATCCTCGCGACTGCAAACCATATACAGTTGACCCACATCAGGGTAATGCCGTACATCTGCTACTATTATTATAGGTAAACAGCATTCACCAGACAAACGATACGGATTCCACAAATGACCGAGCGCGATCAATTCACCGTTAGCACCCGCTACTGGCACAAGCTGGATGATGGCCGGGTACAGTGCGATCTCTGCCCACGCTTCTGCAAGCTGCATACGGGCCAGCGTGGATTGTGCTTTGTACGGGAAAATCTGGATGATGAGATTGTACTCACCACCTATGGCCGCTCGAGCGGTTATTGCATTGATCCCATCGAAAAGAAACCGCTGAATCATTTCCTGCCCGGCACGCCGGTATTGTCATTTGGCACGGCAGGTTGCAACCTTGCCTGCAAGTTCTGCCAGAACTGGGACATCAGTAAGTCGCGCGAGATCCATATCCTGACCGATGAAGCTTCCCCGGAGCTCATCGCCCGGGCGGCGCAACAACTCAACTGCCGCAGCGTGGCGTATACTTATAATGATCCGGTGATTTTTCACGAGTATGCGATTGATGTCGCCCGGGCCTGCCATGACAAGGGCATCAAGTCGGTGGCTGTAACCGCGGGTTATGTCTGCCCTGAACCACGCAGGGAATTCTACCGGTACATGGACGCCGCCAATGTGGATCTCAAGGCATTTACCGAGGACTTCTATCACAAGATCACCGGTTCGCACCTGGCACCGGTGCTGGAAACACTGGAATACATCAAGCACGAAACCAGCACCTGGCTGGAACTGACCACCTTGCTGATACCCGGCAAGAACGACTCGGCACAAGAACTCAATGAAATGACCAGCTGGGTCGTCGACAAGCTGGGCCCGGATGTACCGATGCATTTCTCCGCCTTTCATCCGGACTGGAAGATGATGAATGTCCCGTCGACACCGAAGGAGACACTCGTCCGTGCCCGTGAAATCGCCATGGAGAATGGCGTGCATTACGCCTATACCGGTAACGTCCACAATGCAGCCGGTGACAGCACTTATTGCCACCACTGCGGTGAACTGCTGATTGGTCGTGACTGGTATGTGTTGAGCGACTGGAAGCTGACCGCTGACGGCAAGTGCACCGCCTGCGGTACACCCTGTGCCGGTGTGTTTGAAGCCGGTCACGGTAACTGGGGAGCAAGACGACAGCCTGTTCAGCTGCGCGATTTTGCTACTTGAGCAGTTCAGGGTGCGCCTGAAAACTGTCTTCTACCACTTCCCCTGTCTTGCCAGTCGGACCTGACGCGGCTCAAACGAATAGGCTTTAGCCTTTCATAAAGATCACATCCCAACGAACCATACTGAACAACGTTGGCTATTTGCAAGGGAATTAGCCAGGTACAGGTTCCGCTCAGCAAGCCTGTCGGACATCAACCTCACTGTGTTCCCAGGCCATCCCGTTAGAATGGACAATGGTGACAGGAACCGGGCTTTGACGGATCACCTTCTCGGACACGGAACCCGCTATCAGTTTTGAAAGACTTGTACGTCCGTTACCCCCCATTACGACAAGGCTCGCACTTATCTTGCGTGCAATTTCCGGTATCCGCGTTGCCGGCAATCCACTGACCACCATCATCCCTGCATTCGCCAGTACTTCAGTATCGGGATACTGATCGCGCATTTTAGTCATGAAATTCTGCAACGCAGTCTCAGCGATCTCCTCGAGAGGCAGCAACTGTTCCGTTTCACTCCTTCGTGGATAAATATTTGGCTGGTGTATGTCATCGTGAGCAACGTGCAGAATGACCAATGGCTGAGACGAATGCCCCGCCAGTTGCGCTGCAATCAGAATCGCCTCGCTCGAAGTAGCAGATAAATCAACCGGCACCAGTATCGGTAATGTTTCCGCATCAGTGGTTGCTTGTAACATGCAATACCCTCCTCATAGATTAACATTCCCGGTGATTATCACTGGTTTACATTACGACATTATTAGATTTATATTACGATCGTGTTACGGTTTTGTGACAACGTCTTTTGTATATATTATTCAATCTATTACAGCTTCGCTGCCACTAAAAGTCAGCAGATAAGCACGCCGTCCAAGTACCCTCTGAAAGATCCCTGTAGCCACGCAAACAGGAATTCGTCACCCACAGGAAGACCATCGATTCATTCGCGCGCCCGGTATAGTTTGGCGAGCGAATAAATTACCTTGGGATGCCCACAAATTCTGCGGTAAAGCTATTTAACAAGTCCCTTTAACAAGTCCTTGTCAATACTTTGTTTTTCACACTTCACCCCATCCTGACACAGGGGCTTGCGGGTAGCCTCCTGGAACCTAAGTACAATTTATCCCTGTCGCCCCCTCATATAGCATCTATATTTAATCAGACAAAGAAGGAAAAGAAAGCCTCCACAGACCAACAAAGAACCACCAAGAACGATGGTTGCCATGGAGGCAGAGTGAAACAACAATAAATATCCTGGGGTTACACAACAATGACACTAACCTATACGCTCTGGCTCCCGGCGCTTGCACTGGCCGCCTCTACGCTGACCACACACCCTGATTTCTCACCGGACAGCCGCGTGATCGATAACGAGTGGGAGAATACGCGGGATACAGTCCTTGCACCCGCCGTCCTGCAGCCGGAGTTCGCTCCGCCGGAAACCGTCCGGAACAACATACCAGCGGAACAGACCCTTGCCGGAACGGCCGAGACCATTGATATCTGGGGACGACTGCGCGCCGGGTTCAACTTCCCGCAACAGGCCACTCCGTCCGTACAAGCCCATATCGACACCTTCCACAACCACCCCCGTCATATTGAACAAATACTACAGCGTGGTGAACCCTACCTATTTTATATCCTCAGTCGCGTGGAAGAACGCGGTTTGCCCGCGGAGCTCGCCTTGCTGCCGGTCATTGAAAGCGCCTTTGATCCATTTGCCAGCTCACCCGCCGGGGCGGCCGGTATCTGGCAGTTCATGCCGGCCACAGCCAAATATGTCGGACTGCGCCAGGACTGGTGGGTTGACGACCGCCGTGACATCGTCGCGGCAACTGACGCTGCCCTGGACTACCTGAGCAAGCTCCAGCAACGCTTCGACGGCGACTGGCTCCTGGCCCTGGCGGCATACAACGCAGGCAGCGCACGGGTTAACAAGGCCATCCGCCTCAATCGCAGCCAGGGCAAACCGGTCGATTTCTGGCACTTGCCGCTGCCCGAGGAGACCCGGGGTTATGTGCCAAAACTGATCGCATTGCGTGCCATCATCTCCAACCCCGAGGCCCACAACATCATCCTGCCGACCCTGCCCA
>Ga0316194_10000438_pt1 | contig 26368 bp, 23 predicted proteins | sample CroRivsedime1_MG_FD_204936 | JGI IMG/M metagenome (GOLD analysis project Ga0316194, IMG submission 204936) | Coastal sediment microbial communities from Maine, United States - Cross River sediment 1 | ecosystem: Environmental > Aquatic > Marine > Coastal > Sediment | place: USA: Maine...
GAGCAAGAACCCTGCCGTCCGGAAGGCGCGGGAAACGCGCCGGTCTTCCGTCGCCGCGTTCGCTCGTGGGACCGGGGTGTCCGCCAGCGAACAGAAGCGGTCTCGTCAGTCCTTCTTCACGGGCGGAGGTGGACTGGTCAGTAGCTCGATGACGGCCGGATGGCCTTTTTGCCGGGCAAAGCTCTCGGCGGTGTCTCCATCCACGTCCTTCAGAGTCGGATCGGCTCCGTGGGCAAGGAGCAGTCGGGCGACCTCCACCTGGCCTTCCGCCGCGGCCGTCATCAACGCGGTGAAACCCTCCTGCGTGCCCTGGAGGTTGACGTCCGCGCCCTTCTCGAGCAGGAGCTCGACCGTTTCCCTGAAGGGGCCGCTCGAGGCGTACATCAGCGCGGTCCGGCCGCTGGCGTCCTTTGCATCGACCTTCGCGCCTTTGTCCAGCAGGAAGGCGACCACCTGCGTGTGCCCGTTGAAGGCCGCCCACATCATGGAGGTGTGTTTCTCGGGATCGGTCGCATCGACGGCGGTGCCTTCCTCCACCAGGGCCTTGACGGCGTCCAACTTCCCCGCGAAGGCGGATTCCATGAGCGCCTGCTCGGCGGGTGTGAGGGCCTTCGGGGCCTGAGCCACGACAGGAACGCCAAGGGTCCACAGCACGAATGTCAGCAAGAGCGAGGCGCGCATTTACTTACCTACTTTCTCGGGTTCCGAATACCTCTGTAGCGGGATCATATCAGGCGCTGACCTACTTTCGGCGCATGCCGCGTGTGTAGACCTTCCCCTGGATGATCTTGTGGGCCGGCTTGCCGGAGATCGTCACGGGACGCGCGAATTCCTGGCCGCAGCCTTGGCATCGAAGATCGCCGTTCGTCCGGTCTTCCGCAATGCGCTCGACGAAACACTTCACCAGCCCTCCGCTGCCTCCTTTGCGATAGCGATAGAGCAGGGTCCGGCACTTGATGCAATGGATGGCGATGGTGCGGCGTTCGACGGCCATGGTCCCCGCATTCTTTCACGGTTTGCGCACCGGCCTATCGTGATTACCGAGAGGCTATCCTTCCAACTCGCGGTCCGGAATCTTCGGGCGGCGACCCCCTGGGTCGACCAGGAGATACAGATGAGAGCCATCGCTATCGTCGCCTATCTGGTACCAACCCTGAGCTTGTCGAAGGGAGCTTGTCGAAGGGTACAGACCCTGAATCCGTCGATCGGCTTCAGCGGCTCGTCACCGTCTTGATCCACGCAACCTCGAGACGGAACGGTCCGTCCTGCTTGTCCGAGATCATGAGTCCGACGGATGCCACTCTCGACAGATCGAGGGGCGTCGCCTCGCGCAGGACACGTCCCCTGAAGGTGGGCAGGAAGTCAGAGAAGGGCAGTTCGATGGTCTGCCACTCCCCGTCGAGGGTCTCGAAGGGCACCCGATAGAGCACGCCGTCAAAGGACCGGTCGGTCTTGAGATTGAGTTTGTAGGTTCGGCCGTCACCTCGAACGCGAACGGAGAGACCCTGGTAACCGCTAAGGTCATATTCACCCGGAATCGATCGCACCGACGCGAAGCCACCGTTATTCTCCAGAGAAACCACCCCGGTGAATACTGCCGTGCCCTGTTGCGTCGGACGCAGCCCGCCGGTCGAAAGGCCACCCATGACGCCGTCGTTGATCGCGCCCCACTCGCCCACGGACCGCGGTTGCCCGAAATCGAAAAGCTTCATTTCCCCAACCCCGTCGGCCCGGGCCTCCGTCTCGGCGGACACCACGGACATCAGCATCATCGCGATTAACACTTTGGTCAACGCAAGCTCCGGACGTAGGCCGCAAGGGCCGCCAGATCGTCGTCTTCGATCAGATCCTCGTACGACGGCATCGCTTCCGGGTCGTATCCTCGCACCAATCGCGCCTGCGGATCGAGGACGGACTCGTAGAAGTAGTCCTCGGTGGCCCGCACGGTCGATCCGTCCGACATGAGACGTTCGGTATTCCAAATCCCCAGCAAGCTCGGAGCGGAGTCTTCGCTGCCGTCGATGGAATGGCACAACTCGCACCCGTTCTCGGCGAAGACTTCCATTCCGCGCGCCACGAGGGCCTCTTCGGAGGGTGCCGCGGTCGTCACCCCCGACCGGGCCGGCGGCCTTGCCCCCGGGCCTTCCGGCTCTTCGACGGTGGGCGAAAGGCCGTTACACGAGAGACTCAAGGCCCCGGCGAAGATGATCGCGATCGTGACGGGCTTCATCGTTAGCGGCCTCGGGAACGCACGGTCGAAAGGCCTCCGTCGACGCCGAAGACCTGACCCGTGACCCAGGAATTGTCGGGGTCCAGAAGCCACACCACCCACCGAGCGACCTCGTCAGGCTCTCCGATCCTACCCAGGGCGTGAAGGGCTGCCGACGCCGAGAGTGCGGTCTCGTTTCCCGTAATCCGCTCGGTCATGCCGCTTCGAACCAGACCCGGTGCTATGGCATTGAACCTCAGATTCCGTGGCGCGTAGGTAGCCGCGGCGCTCAGGGTGAGCCCGAGCACTCCCGCCTTGGCTGCCGCGATCGCCTCGTGATTGGCGAGGCCGATGCGGGCGGCGGCTGAGGAGAACAGGACGACGGAGCCACCGTCGGTCATGACTCGGCCTGCCGCCCTCACTACCGAAAACGCCGACCCGAGATTGGTCTCGATCGTGGCGCGCCACTCATCGGGGGTGGTCAGGTGCGCGGGTTTCAGCAGGAGTGAGCCCGCGCAATTCACCATGCCGTCAAGGCGGCCGTGGGCGTCGAGCACTTCCCGGGCCGCTTGTTCGACCTCTTCCGGCAGGGTGGCATCGGCACGCACCCAGCTGGCCTCGGTGATTCCATCGAGGGCGGCCGGACGGGATCGATCCCGGCCCGCGCAGGTGACGCTGCCGCCCGACGCCACCAGTAGGCGGGCGGCTGAGGTGGCGACGGCACTGGAGCCCCCCAAGATCAGGTACGCCGGGCTTTCTTGAGTCTGGCTCACGGTGCTCCTTCTCCTCAAGAAACGATCGTAGCATTGTGTCTAGTTAGAGTCAATGAACTATCTACAACACGATACAAGATCTCACCAATAAGTCCTTTTAAGTTAGTTGATTGAGAGAAAACCGCGATATATTGACAATATATATACAGGACTTGACAGTGGGGTTAACTTGAAGGAGTTATGTCAAGAGGGCTTATAGAGCACCCCATGGCGGTCGTCACCCGTAGAACGGGTCTGCGTGCCGACGTCATCCGGGCCTGGGAGCGCAGGCACCATGCGGTCCAGCCTCGCCGCAGCGAGGGAAATCGGCGCCTTTACTCCGACGACGACATTCGCCGTCTCAGCCTGCTCCGACGAGCGGTCGACGCCGGCTGGCAGATCAGCCACGTCGCCCACCTCCGCAACGCGGAGATCGAAGGCTTGATCGGCGAGAAAGCCGAAAAGCCCCTCCCACCGCCTCCGGTCACCTCCAACCCGGCCCGCATCGACCACCACCTCGAGCGATGTCTCGCCCTCACCGCCGAGCTCGACGGCGAGATGCTGGCTCGCCAGCTCGAGACCGCCTCGGTGGAGCTCAGTCGAGTCGATCTGCTCGATCGGCTTCTGGTTCCGATGATGAAGCGGATCGGGCAGGGGTGCTCCGACGGGTCGCTCAGGACCGCCCACGAGCATCTCGCATCCGTCGTCATGCGGTCCTTTCTGGACGGGATGCGAGGCGCCTACCCGGCAAACGACAGCGATCCCGGGATCATCGTGACGACCCCAGTCTTCCAGCACCACGAGCTCGCGGCGCTGCTCGTCGCGGCGACGGCCCGCAGCGAGGGCTGGCGCACCACCTATCTCGGCCCGAATCTCCCTGCGGAAGAGATCGCCGCTGCCGTGCGCCAGCGACGGGCGAGCATCCTGGCCCTGAGTATTACCTTTCCCGCCGACGATCCTCAGCTCGGTGACGAGCTCAAGAGGATCGGGCGACTCCTTGACGGTGAGGCCAAGCTGATCGTGGGAGGTCGCTCCGCCCGCGGATACGGCGCGGCTCTGAACGAAATCGGCGCGGTGCGTTTGAACAACCTGGCCGAGCTCCGCAGGTATCTCAACGAGATTCGCGCACATTCCCAACCGTCCTCCGGCGCGGGAGCTACTCGAATCCGTTGACCTTCACGCGTGATCTCGATCGTCGGCAGAACGACCCGGAGGGCCGACGCTGGATCTTCGTTCCCTACGACCAGCTCAACGACCACATCGGACCTCTCTCTCGAGAAGACCCGAAGGATCTCGGGATCATCGTCGTCGAAAGCCCATGGAAGGCCTCGCGGCGTGCGTACCACAAGCAGAAGCTCGCGCTCGTCCTCGCCAACCTCAGGCATTTCGCGCTGGAGCAGGCCGCTCGTGGAGTCGCCGTCCGACATGTCGTCGCCCAAGGTCCCTACCACTCGGCGCTCGAGCCACTCACGGAGAAGCTGGGCACAAGGGCGACGGTGCGCGTCATGGCGCCGGCCGAGCGCGAGCTGCGCGCCGATCTCCAGCCCTTGTTCGAGACCGGTTCCCTGGAATGCGTTCCGCACGAAGGATGGCTGACAACCCGGGATCAGTTCGAGCGCAGTCGGAAAGGGAGATCATCCGGCTGGAGGATGGACTCGTTCTATCGCCTGGTACGGCGTGAGACCGGAATTCTCATGGACGGCGGCAAGCCGGTCGGCGGCAAGCTGAGCTTCGACGCCGACAACCGCCTCAAGTGGTCGGGCGATCCGCCCGCACCCGACCTCCCGTCCTTCGGGCTCGACCCGATCAAGGAAGAAGTAGGCGACCTCGTCGAGGACCGTTTCTCGGATCATCCGGGCACCCTCGACCTGTCGGTGCTTCCGGGAACCCGAGAGGATGCCGAGACCCTGTGGAGCTGGGCAAAGCGGCATTGTTTGCAGTTCTTCGGCCCCTACGAAGACGCCATGTCGACCCGCTCGACGAACCTGTTCCACACGCGGATTTCTTCCCTGATGAATCTCCACCGAATCCTGCCGGGTCGCGTCGTCGAGGAGACCCTCGAGCTCGACCTTCCGCTCTCGAGCAAGGAGGGGTTCGTCCGTCAGGTGCTGGGGTGGCGCGAGTTCGTGCACCACGTTCACGACGCAACGGACGGGTTTCGCGATCTGCCGCCGGGAGGAGCGCCCGTGGGCGAGAGTCCCGCCGACGGGGGGGCGGCGCCGTCCTTCCTCGGCACCGATCAGCCGCTGCCTCCGGCTTTCTGGGGGGCCGAGTCCGGTCTGGAGTGCCTGGACCGCGTCGTCGCGGCCGTGTGGTCCGAGGGCTACAGCCATCACATCACCCGCTTGATGGTGCTCTCCAACCTCGCGACTCTTCTCGATGTCTCGCCGCGTGAGTTGACCGATTGGTTCTGGGCGGCGTACACCGATGCGTACGACTGGGTCGTCGAGCCCAACGTGCTGGGCATGGGCACCTTCGCGCTCGGCGACCTGTTCACCACCAAACCGTACATTTCGGGCGCGGCCTACATCGACCGCATGAGTGATTTTTGCAGCGCGTGCGCTTTCCATCCGAAGAAGAACTGCCCGATCACCCGCCTGTACTGGGGGTTCCTGGCGCGCCACCGCAAGCGGCTCGAGGACAACCCGCGGCTACGCGTTCCGCTGGCGTCGTTGAACCGTCGCAGTCCGGACAAGCGTCGCGGCGATCGCAAGATCTACGAAACGGTCCGTGACCGCCTGGCGCAGGGCGAACGCCTCGACCCGAGCGTGGACTGAGACGCGGCGTCATCCCGCGCCGAACCGACCGGCTGTCCCCATACCGGTACCCGATCCGCTATCCTTCCCGCCGCAGCTTGCTCAACCAGTGTTCCATCTGGCGGCCGGCCGCCTCGCGTCCGCCAAGGCCAAAGGACAGCGCCACGGCGACGGCCACCGCGCCCAGCGTCAGGCCGAAGGCGAGATTGACGATGTCGTCGGCAATTCCCATGGCCCGCAGTCCCATGGCGAAGACCAGACCGAGAATCGCGTAGCGCACCAGGCCGGCGAACAGCGGAGAGCTCGCACCGCTGAGTCCGCGGACCGCGCCGTGGGCGAGATTCGAGATCCACAGACCCACCGCGATGATCACCACGCCCAGCAGAACCTGTCCGCCGAACTCGATGAAGGTCGCGACGAGATCGGCGACCTGGCTGAAGCCCAGGCGATTGGCGGCCTCGACGCTCGCGAACACCATGGCGAAGAACACGATCAGCGTGCCGACAAACTTGGAAAGCGAGGCTCCGCCGGGAAACACCTTCTCGATACCGAGCTTCGCGGGAATCTCGTCGAAGCCGAGGCCGCCGAGCATGGACGTGGCCAGGCCGGCGACGAACCGCGAGACGAAGAACGCGGCAGCGATGATCACGGTGGCCGCGAAGACCTGCGGGATGGCGGTCATGAAGCTCGCGAGCATCTGCGTCGCCGGCCCCGAGATCGCCTCGATTTGCAGCGCGTCGAGGGCCGCGATCAACGCCGGAACCAGCACGAAGACGTAAACCACGATACCGATCAGCTTCGACAGCGACAGGCCCTCGCGAAGGCCCGCGCGGTGGCCGAGCCCGTCGAAGCCGGTGGCCGACAGCAGGCTGGTCACCAGATCCCGCAAAAGCTTCGCCACGAACCACCCGATCAGCCCGATCGCGATCGCGGCGAAGATATTGGGAACCATCGTCAGGAATTCATCTGCCATGCCCTGCATCGGGATCAGCAGGCCTTGGAGTCCGAGCGCGCCCAGGATGCCGGGCAGGAACAGCAGGATCACCAGCCAGTACAGCACGTTGCCGAGACTCTCGCTGACGGGACGCATGCCGGCTTCGGCGCTGAGCTTGTCGTCGAGCTTGGTCGCCGCCAGCCCCTTGGTGGTAACCCGCCGCAGAATAGCCGCGAGAATCCATGCGAACAGAGCCAGCAGACCCGCGCCGGCGACCCGAGGCGCGTAGGCGAAGACCTGATCCACCAGGGACTCCAGCGGTCGGGAGACCAGGTGCAGCTCGAGGGCGTTGAAGAAGGCGATCAGCACCAGCAGGAGGATGACGTAGTACGCCCCGGTGGCGACGCCACTCTCGAGGTTGACCTCCTTGCCGGTGCTGGAGCGGAACCGCTCGTTGAGTTTGGCCAGGCCCGAGGTCTTCCTGACGCCGGCGCGCACGATGAGCGCCACGAACCAGCCGATCAGCAGGATCGCCAGCGCACCCAGAATGCCCAGGACGTTACTGCCGAACGCCGCCTGCACGGACTCCCAAAGTGCTGTAAAGTCCATCATCTCCTCCTTCCTGCTACGTTCGAATCTGTTCTCCCGATTGGAATCCTACAGTACCCTGGGAGAACGACGGCGGAGAACCGACATGAAGATCACCTTTCACGGCGCCGCCCGAGAAGTCACCGGATCCTGTCACCGGGTCCAGACCGGGGATGGGACCGTGCTACTCGATTGCGGCATGATCCAGGGTGGCCGTGAGCGCCACGAGCGCAACCGCGAGCCCTTTCCGTTTGCCGTCGATCGGGTCGACGCCGTCGTTCTGAGCCACGCCCACATCGATCATTCCGGGCGCTTGCCCGTGCTGGTCAAGGCCGGGTACCGTGGTCCGATCTTCGCCACCGAGCCCACCGTGAAGCTGTGCGAGATCCTGCTTCCCGACTCGGGGCGGATCCAGGAAGAAGACGCACGCTGGAAGATCAAGCGTTTGAAGAAGAAGGGTGAGGCCCACGAGTGGGTCCGGCCGCTGTACACCGAAGACGACGCCATGGCAGCGCTCGAGCGCTTCGTTCCGGTGCCGTTCGACGAGCCGCACGATCTGGGCCCGATCGGGTCGGTGAGCTTCGTCAAGGCGGGGCACATCCTGGGTGCCGCGATCGTCGATCTGCGTCTCGGCGACGACGCTCAACGTCTGACCTTCTCGGGAGACCTCGGGGTGGAGGGAGCCCGTCTGATGGGCGCTCCACAGGCGGTCGAGTGTCCCGAGTTCTTGCTCATGGAATCGACTTACGGAGACCGCTCCAGGGAGGAGACCGGCGATCGCACGGAGATTCTCCACCGCATCATCGAGGCGACGATCGATCGCGGAGGCAAGGTCGTCATTCCTTCGTTCGCGGTGGGACGCACGCAGGCAATCCTCGCGCGCATCAACGACCTGGTCGAGAGCGGTAAGCTGTCAGGCGTTCCGGTCTACGTCGACAGTCCCATGGCGGCCGCCGCGACTCGGGTGTTCGAGCTGCACCCGGAAGCCTACTCCGAGGAAGCCCGTCGGCTGTTGCGCCTCGGCGATCAACCGCTGGAGTTCCCGGGACTGCGGATCACCTCGAGCGTGGAGGAGTCGATCGCCATCAACAAGTCACGGACACCCTGCGTGATCATCTCCGCTTCGGGGATGTGCACGGCGGGCCGGGTGAAACACCATCTCAAGCACAACATCTCGGACCCGAACAGCACCGTGCTCTTCGTCGGCTACCAGGCGCGAGGCACACTGGGTCGGGTGATCCAATCCGGCACCGATCCGGTCCGGATCTTCGGCGAGTGGTATCCCGTGCGCGCGCGGATCGAGACGATCGAGGGCTTCTCGGCCCATGCCGACCGCGAGGAGCTGCTGGCGTGGTTCGAGTCCCTGGGGGGGCCGCCTCGCCGGACGTGGATCGTGCACGGCGAGGAGGACGCCGCCGAGAGCCTTGCCGAGGCGCTCGCGTCGCAATTCGGCGCGAAGGTGGACGTCCCACACAAGGACCAGACCTTTTCCCTGGGTTAGACTGTCGGTGAGTCAGGTGAGCCCGGTGACGGTATCGACCGCCGGCCTGGGTCCCGCCTACTTCTGCTTCCAGCTTCCATCCGGCATCTGGATCCAGTCGCCGCGTCGCGCCGCCTCGCGAAGCGTGGATGCATAGGTCGTTCGGATCTGAGGTATCTGTGATGCGTCCACGTTCTTGGCTGCAGCGATTTCCTTGAAGAGCTGCTCGCGGTCGGCGTTCTCGGCGCGCACCAGCTTCTGGACGTCGGCCCGCGCCTTGAGATCGGACAACGAGTCGAGACTGCGCACCTCGAGAAGCGCCTCGTTGTTCTCGCCGATGACGCCGAGCGACTTGTACTCGTTGACCTGTTGCAGTCGCGCCGCGCGGGACTCGATGATCTTCCGGACCGCCGGGTTGCTGATCTCGGGATCGGGCACGCTCTGGGCATAAGCGGGCGTCACGCCGAGCAGAGCATCGAGAAGGCCGGACGAGGACGGCTGCGGTTCTTCGATGGTCTTGTCCTCGGATGGCTCGCTCTCCTCGGAGGAGGCCTTTGCGGCTTCCTCTCGGACCTGCTCCTCGATTTTCTTCGACAGATCCTTGATCTCGGCCTCGGGGAAATAGACGTTGATGGTCACGCACGCGACCAGACCGAGGACGCAGGCGCCAAGAAGAACACCCATGGACTTGCTGGTCTTCATTTCACTCTCCCATGGCCAACGCGGTACGTGGCCGGCGAAGACGACTCCAGTGTATCGCGCTTCAGCGCGGAGCGGTCGTGGACACGTCCAGGTTCCGCGCACGTCGCAGCATGGTCTGGAACGAAACGGACTGTCCGGGGGCGACGTTGACGATGTCGATGGGGAACGGCAGCCGACCCTTGATGAACAGCTCGCGCCGGCCCCGCCGCTCGGTTCCCCGGAGGAGGAAAGCGTCGTTGCGGAGCGACATCCGGACGCCGATCTTCGAGTAGGTGAAGGTGTCGAAGAACTTGTGAAGGCCACGATCGAGGGCCGTCACCTTTCCCCCGGTTCCCAGGATCACGATGTTGTTGACGGCCTTGACGTTGATCTTCTGCGAGATCCCCTTCGTCTTGATCGTTTCGATCTCGGCTTCGAAGCGGACCGGGATTCCCCCGAACAGCTCGCAGTCTCGAACCTCCCCCCGTGCCACGCCGTGGATCGCGCCGAAGTCGAACGCCCGCGTGATGTCGAGGAGGTCGATGTCGCTGAATGCGGCCGAGAACTTCAACTTCGGGAAACGCGACAGGAGGTTCTCGCCCGAGATGTCGCTAACCTCGACGGTGCCGCCGAAGACCGAGATCTCACCTCCGCCGTCGACCAGCAATCGGGCATTCGTGATGCTGACGCGCGGGAAATAGCCGTCCAGCTCGCCGTCCACCGGAAAGCCGCTCAGGGCCCCGGTCAGTGCACGCAGGCTGAGCTTGTCGAGCCGAACCGAGGATTCCAGGCGCCTCTCGGCGCGCGTCGTCTTCGCCAGGGTCAGCCGCTCGAGATTCAGAGTGCCGCCCATCAGGGGAATCCGGAGCGGTTGCTCGAGACCGACGGAGTCCGCGCGAACGGTGAGGTCCGTGGACGTCGGGGGAAACCCGATGCCCCCGAGTGACAGGGCATCGAATCGCAGGCTGCCCGTTCGTTCCTCTCCGCTCAGCGGGCGCGTGCCGTCCTCGGCGGGCGGGCCCCAGACCAGCTCGAACGGCAGGCCCAGCTGCAGGCCCTCGACACGCGTGTCGCCCTCGAGGCCGCGCATGTGAAGATCGCTCACCTCCAGGGCGCCGGCGGCCGTTCGTCGGTCTTCGGATGCCACGCCGTCCAGGCGGAAGTGCAGGGTGCCCGCTCCCTCGATCCGGTCGAGGTACGGAACGCTCTCCGCGAGCGGGGTTCGCGCGTAGCGCTCGAAAAACGCGCCGAGGTCGGGAACCTCGACGACCAACCCGTACGTCAGATCCGAGCCCGACGGCCCGGGGCTCTTTGTCTCGGCCGATTCAGGTCCGCCGCGGGGCCGGTCCGCCCCCGAGTCGAGCCGGCCGACGACCCGTACCCCCTCCGGCAACGCCCATTCCAGCTCGCTCGTCCAGGCCCCGTCACCAAGCTGCGCGGTCAGCTTCATGTCCGACGTCACGGCGCCGAAATCACCGAATACCGCCCCCCACAAGAGCAGCGCGCCGCCCAGGCGACCGTGGGCCTCGACGGTAGTCGATTCGCCGGGCAGCCCACGAGCGAGCGAGATCTCCCATTCGGAGTCGGGTCCCTGCACGACGCGCGCGCCGTCTTCCGAGCTGAACCCGAGCTCCTTCATGAGAAGATCGCCGCGGGCGATCCACCCTCCGTCGGCGCTCAACACGCCCTCGAACGCGCCTCCGACGGCGCCCTGAAGCGCGTATTCCGAAGCGAGATCGGCGATCCACGGCCGCGCGAGCTCTCGCAGCCGCTTAAACGTCACAGCTTCCGCGCTCACTCGGCCGACGACCCTCTCCGCGGCCCGCGGGTCCCAGCGGCCCGAAAGGTCCAGGCGGGTCAAGTTCGCGGCCTCGACGGTCGCCGCCGCGACGCGAGCCGTTCCGGCTCCCGGGTCCACCTCCCCGCGGGCGTCGATCGTGAGGCGCATCGGGTCCAACGGAGGGACGGCCAGCTCGCCCGTCGCGCGAACCGGACCCACCGCGATCCGGGTCTCTCCGGGAGAACGGCCGAAGCCGGCTTCGCACGAGACGTCGTGGACCGCCCACGCGGGCACGGCCGCCTCGCCGCCTTGCTCGGCCGCCGCTTCTACGGAGTCGAGCCACAGGGTTCCCACCACGAACGGGTCGGCGAGAGCGCCCCGAAGGCTGCCGGCGCCTCGCGCCCGGCCCCGAATCGTCATCCGATCGGGAAGCGTCGTGCCGATCTCGGCACCCAGGTTCGCGAGACGGTCGAGCTCCGCGCCGCTCCAGCTCCAAGTCAGGGTCGCGGTTCCGCCGCTCTCTGAGGCGGCACGGCCCCGGGCCGTCATCGTGCCCAGGTCCGCGGTCGCGATCGCCGCGCGACCGTCGAACGCCACCGACGGACCCAGCGACAGCTCCCCGTCGAGCGACACCCGCGTCGGAAAGAGACGCTCCGGAACCGGCGTATCGCCTACGCTCCCTTCCGTCCTCGATAGGCTCAGGTCCGCCCGTGTCGCGCCCGTCAACGTCGGGCTCCTCAGGTCGAGGTCACCCGCGACCGAAAGGACAGGGCCAAAAACGGCAACCCGATCCGGTCGAACGGAAAGGACGATCTCCGGCGAGGATGCTCGAAGGTCGTACGCGAGCATCAGCGGTCCGTCCTCCGGCACGGGCCAGGCGGTCTCGCCTCGAGCGCTGAAGTCGACGCGCCGGGTGCGGACGGCTCCGTCGGCGCCGGATGCCTCGAAGCGCCGACACCAGCCCTTCGATTCGCAGATCAGGCTCGCGCCCTCATCGCCACGAACGTCGACGTCCGCCGTCCCCTCCACCAGCCAGCCGGCAGGGAGAACGGGAACGAATCCGAGAGCGGTCTCGATCTCGACGCCACGCAGCTTCGCCTCGACACGCTTCATGGCGAACGTCTCCACGTCGAGCTCCGCCCGCAGGCTCGCCGACGCGATACCCGGTACGCTCGGTCGCGCCTCCACCCGCACGATTCCGAGACGATCGTCACGCTCGGCCGAGGCCTCGAGGGAAAGGCCCTGAAGGCGGATCGACCGCTCTGCCCTGACGATCGTGGTCGCTTCCGACGTCGCCCTGACGTCGATGAGACGCCCCGCGTCACGCGCCTCCACCGACATCTCGAACGACTCCACGCCCAATCCGACACCGCCCAGGGCGGCTGCGCCCGGAGCCGAGTCGTTCGGGGTCGGTCGCATCAGGGACACCAAGGGGGAAAACCCGAACCCGTCGGAACGGAGTGAAAGCGTCCCGTGCACCCGGTCACCCACCTCGGCGAACGACGCCGTGAACTCGAATCGCGCCTCCTCTCGCTCGCCCCGCACGGTGATCTGCCCGTCCCGGACGTCCAAACGCCCGACAGAAACCTCGCCGGCTTCGTGCGCCTCGAGAGAAAGCGTCGAAGGGCTCAATCGAATCTCGACCCCCGAGAACAGTAACGATTCGAAACGGCCTTCGCCGGCGAGGCGCGGCGAGGACGCGACGTCCAGTCTCTCGATCTGCAGCGACTCCAATCGCGGCTCGGACTTCATGCGCCGCACGCGGAGGTCGCGCAGAACGAACTCCCGGCGGCCCGCGATCTCGAGCCGCCCGAGCCGGACCTCGGCCCCGAGCCGCTCCGCCAGGATGCGCTCCACGTAGCGCCTGGGGAGGTTCCGCGCGAGCCACAGACCGCCGCCCCCGACCAGCAGCAGGGCGAGAATCGCCCCCAGGACCCGGCGAAGCCACCGCCTCGGCTTTCGGTCCGAGCTCATGACGTCTCCGGTTGCTTCGCCCCGGGCTACTCCGGCTTCTTTGTCTGGATTCGCTTCAGCTCGACCATTCTGCCATCGTTCGGGTTGAATGCATCGGGGCGGGAGCTGCCCGGCGTGGGGGCCGCGAGGACAATCGACTTTCCGTTCAGACGGAAGATGCCCTGACTGGTCATGCCGCGATAGCTGCAGCGGCAGTTCTCGATCATGAAATCGATCTCGGCCGGATCCCTGTCCGGGCGCAGGCGGATCTGTCCCTCGTACCAGTCATCGGGGCCGAGCACCCCGCGGAAGCGCTGCTCTTGGATGTCGATCGTCCAGGCCTTCGATCCATATTGATAGGCCTGCCAGGAACCCTGGAAAGGCTGGAGTATCTCCGCGGTCTGCGCCGGGAAGCTCGCGGCAGGCTCGGGCGCCGGGGCGACCGGAGCCGGATCCGTCCGGGACACCACGGGCTGGTGCTCGCCCACCGCGGGGGGCGAGGCGGCGACGGTCCCGACGCCGTACCAGCCGTGATGACCGGCCGGTCGTGTGGCCTCGTCGATCTCGATCGTCCAGCGCCGTTCGGAGCCGCGGCCGCCGATTCGAGCCTCGCCGCAGGCGGGTGCGCAGATCCATGCGCTTCCGCCCGCGTGGGACACGTTCAGGGAGGTCAACCCCTCTATGCCAAGGGTCTGGCTCAAGAGATAGCCCATCGGCTCGTAGTCCGGGCTTCTTCTGCTGCCCTTCGTGATCCGACTGTGGAGATTGCCGGTCAGCACGATGTGCATCGTCTCGGGGGACGCCTCGATACTCGCTGCCAGGTTGGCGGCCATGGCTCGCTCGCGTGCCTGGCCTCCGCCGGGAGGCTGGGCATCAAACAAGGCAACACTTACGGAGTGGCCTTTGCGCCGCAGTCGAGCCAGCGCGTCCAGCAAGTCAGCCATGGCCCGGCTGGTACGTCCGTCCTGGTAGCCCTGCTGCCACAGCGAGCCCGACAGGAGGTCCCGGCGGTCGGACGGCTCTCCCGCTGATTGAAAAAACGTCTCGATGTCGCTCCTCGCGGCGGGCGAAAGCTCGAGCGCCACGACGACGTCCAGTCCTGCTCCCGCCGCGTGACAGGCGACGTCCCCTGTGAAGGCCGGACTCTCCACCGTGCCGTGGAGCTCTCCCAACAACAGCACCCGTCCGGGTGCCAGCAGCGCCTGGATCCCTTCGATCGGTTCGCAGCCGGACGATGCCGGGGTGGCGCAAGCGAGCAGGCAGACGACGCCCAAGGCCCGCACTGCACCACGCATTCGACAAGAGATCATGGATTCTGCCTCGCCAATCCAGTCTAGTCGGCCGGGGGCGACGCGCCACCGGAAGGGGCTCGCGTACGGCCTATCGCGTCGATTCAGAGGCGCACCGCAGGCCGTCGTCGCCTACCGCGACCAGTCCTCGATGGCGAGCCCTTCGAGCCCCTCGAAGTGACGGGGGTTGAGCGTCGCCACCACGAGACCGGAGCTCTTGGCCGTGGCCGCGATCAGCAGGTCGACTACGGGCCGGGGCTTGCCGACACGGATCAACGGCCCGGCCAGCGACGCATACGTACGCGCGACCGCGTGCGTGAAGTCGAGCACCGCCAAGCGTCCCTCGAGCAACTCCCCATAGCGGTTCCACAGGGCAGGGGAGTCCTTGGCCTCGAGACCCTGCAGGACCTCGGCCTCGCACAGAACCGAGACGCACAGCGCCGAGTCACCGAGTGCCTTCCAGCGGGCCACGACCGCCGGAGCGGGTTTCTTGCGGAGGGGCTGGCAATAGACCGATGTGTCGAGGAGATGGCTGATCGCCACGGTCATTCATCCAGTGGGGAGGCGGGAACCTCTCGGCTGCGCTCCGGAAGATCGAACTCTTCCTTCATCTTCCCCCGACGCGCGATGTACTCGGCGCGATCTTCCCAGACCGAGGACCGATCGACTTCCGCGGGCTCGATCTTCACCAGGGGTTTCCCGCGCCGTGTGACCACGACGCTCTCACCGCTCCGCGCGACCTGCTCGCAGATCTCGGAGAGCTTGGCCTTGGCTTCGAAGATCCCGACGGTTCTCATGTCATGAATATACTAGTTGACTGGTTTGTTGACAACCGAACGGCGGCCGTAGAACAGGTCGTCGAGCCACAGGGCGGCGCGGCGGGCGGCACCCGAGCGACGGATCGCCCCGCGTACGACATTGTGGGCGAGGTTGTCGGGGTGGGAGTAGGGGCAGACCGTCATGCACAGGCCGCAGTCGGTGCCGATGGCGTTCCAGTAACGGAAGCACGAGTCCGCGTCGATCGCCCAGCGATGGCCACCGTCGATCGGGGTGCGATCGTCGCACGGGATCGAGCGGCTCGGACAGACGGTCGCGCACTTCTTGCACACCGTGCAGAAGTCGATAACGGAGACATCGTCGGTCGGCACGTCCGTCTCGAGCGGTAAGTCGGTCGTCACCACGCCGATCCTCACCCGCGGACCGAGACCCGGCGTCATCAGGATCCCGATGCGGCCGATCTCGCCGAGCCCTGCATCCCGCGCGACCAGCGGCGCGATGACACGGTAGTTGCCGTCGATGTGCGCGCGCGCCGGGTAGCCCAGACCGCGGATCGTCGAGGCGACCTGGACCGCGATCTTCGCCGACTCGACGTACTGCCGTGCCGACTCGGCCACCACCGGCGCCTCCGGAGCGCACCGCATCGCGGCAAAGTCCATCTCCACCGTGAACGCGATCGCCCAGCGGTGATCGAGCCGGACCTCTTCCCCCCAGGTGCCGGTGCCCCGTCCCACGTGGGTGTAGATGTGATGAGGCCGAAGCTCCGCGACGCCGACGTCCCGCGCCCCGAGGTGAAGGGCGAGGCGTTTGACGATCGCGGTCATTTCCGGCGCCGGTCGCTCGCGCCGGGAAGGCGCCACCGCTCCGTCGACCTCCTCTCGCAGCGCATCGCACACGTCGAACGATGCCTTGGCGGTGGCGAAGACGACGGGGTCCGCCTTGGCCGCATCGAGCGAGAGAAGGCCGGGCAGCGATCGCGTCCGATCGTCACCTTCCTTGTTCTCCGGCCGCATGGCGTAGTAGGTCTCGTACTCCGGGCTTCCCGGCCGAAGGCGCGCTCGGGCGAACATGATGTCCCGCTCGTCGACGCGTCGGTCGGGGTGGCCGTTCCCCGGACGGGCAACTCCGATCGGCAGCAACCACAGGACGACGGCGACGAGAGCCACGCTTGCCACCACGGCCAGCACGCCCAGCCGCACGGCGAGCGGGAGCGTGACGGCCACGATGAAGGGGAGAGAGCCCGCCACGGCGAGAAGGGCCGCGATCCGGGCCGCGCGCGGCTCGCGCTCCCGCACCGAGACCACCCACAAGCCCGTCAGCCCGGTCAGGATCGCGATCCCGACGAGCACCAGAGCGAATGCGGTGGCAGCGTTAAGGCTCATGGTTACATGAACTTATAGGAAATTGGCGGTGGGGCCCGCGTCAAATCATACAAGCGACCAAAACGGTCCAGTGCATTCCTACTCCATCCGGAGTCAGGCTGGCACTATGAACAGGGAGAAATATGGTCAACAAAAGACTCTGTATCGTCCTTCTCGCTTTCCTTATTGCCTTGGCCACCGCCGTTGGTGCCGCCGACTGGCCGCAGTTTCGCGGCCCCGACCGCGACGGGACCTCCGCCGAGACCGGCCTGCTTCGCCAGTGGCCCGAGGGCGGTCCGGAGGTCCTGTGGTCGACCGAGGTCGGCCAGGGGTACTCGGCCGCCGCCATCCACGGCGGCAAGGTCTACTTCAACGACTACGACGAAGCCACCTACGAGTTCCTCGTCCGCTGCCTGACCCTCGACGAGGGCAAGGAACTGTGGCGCTTCAAGGAAGAGCGGCGGATTCGACCGAACCACGGCATCACCCGCGCCGTGCCGGCGACCGACGGCAAGTACGTCTTCACCATGGATCCCAAGGCCGTGCTCCACGCCCTCGACGCCGAAACGGGCAAGGAGCTGTGGCGCAAGAACTTCGTCAAGGACTACGGCAGCAAGATCCCGCCGTGGTACAACGGCCAGAACCCGCTGATAGAAAAGGACAAGGTCATCGTCGCCCCCGTGGGTGCCTCGGCCCTGATGGTGGCCCTGGACAAGGCGACTGGAAAGGAGCTGTGGACCACGCCGAACCCCGAAGGCTGGATGCTGTCCCACGCCTCGCCGATGCCGGCGAAGCTCGGCGGCGTCGATCAGTACCTGTTCAGCGTTCTGCAGGGGACGGTCGGAATCTCCGCCGCCGACGGCAAGCTCCTGTGGCACTTCCCCTTCAAGTTCAACGTTTCGGTCTCGCCGTCGCCGCTGGCGATCGATGACGAGCGCGTCTACATCACGGCCGGCTACGACAGCGGCGGGGCGATGTTCCGCGTCAAGCGCAACGGTGAGACCTTCACCACCGAGCAGATCTTCGGCCACGCCGCCGACGAGTGGAACTCGGAGGTCCAGACCCCGATCCTCTTCGAGAAGCACCTCTTCGCCGTGGGCAAGAAGAGGCGAGGGCTGTTCACCTGTGTCGATCTCGAGGGCAAGGAGGTCTGGAACAGCGACGGCCACGCCTATTTCGGGCTCGGCTCGTTCATCCTCGCCGACGGCATGTTCTTCATCCTCGAGGGCAAGACCGGGATGCTTCGCCTGCTCGAGGCGAGCACCGAGGGCTACAAGCAGCTGGCCAGCGCCCAGATTCTCGGTGGCCACGACGTCTGGGCTCCGCCGGCGCTCTCCGACGGCAAGCTGGTGATTCGCGACTTCGGTCGCATGGTGTGCCTCAAGGTCAAGTGAGATGGCCGACGAGACGACCGTTATGGAATTCGAAGCCGGTCGCAGCATAGGCGGCAAGGGATCCGCCGACCACCAGTTTGCCGAGGCCCTGCGCGGGATCGCCGTCAGCCCCGACGGCCGGATCTGGGCCGTCGGCGACTCGGAAGTCAAGGTCTTCAACAAGGAAGGCGAGCTGCAGGACCGCTGGAAGACCGCCCTGCCAGGTTACAGCGTGGCCGTCGACGACCACGGTAGGGTGTGGGTCGGCGAGTGGGAGCAGGTCGAGATCTTCGGTCCCGAAGGTGATCCCGTCGACACCTGGACGGGAGCCGGTCGGCTGGGTCTGGTGACGGCCATCGACTTCGGTGCCGAGGACGTCTTCCTCGCCGATGCCAGCGCCCGCTGGATCCATCGTTACGATCGCGAGGGCAAGTTCCTCAACGACATCGGCGACAGGCACCGCAAGGGCGGCTTTCACATTCCCAACGGGGTCGTCGATTTCGCCGTCGACGACAAGGGCATCGTCCACGTCGCCAACCCGGGGATGCACCGCGTCGAGCGCTACACCGCCGATGGCGAGCTCCTGGGGCACTTCGGCCGCTTCGACGGTCAGGACCCGGCGGGCTTCCCGGGCTGCTGTAACCCGACCAACGTGACCCTCGATGCCTCGGGCCGCGTGATCGTCAGCGAGAAGGCCGGGCCGAGGGCCAAGGTCTACGACCCCGAGGGACGGCTGTTGACGGTGGTCTCCGACGATTCCTTCGATCCCGCCGCCAAGAACATGGATATCGCGGTCGATGCCGGGGGACGGATCTACGTCGTCGACACCGTACGACTGGAGATCCTGGTCTTCGTTCCGAAGGACGAGGGAGCCAGCGGGTGAGCGAGAAGTACACGCGTCGAGAGGTACTGGGTCACGTGGCGCGCGGCACCGCGCTGGCGGGCCTCGCCGGCACGGCCGCCATCCTGTGGACCAAGGCGAACAAGACCTACGCGTGGACGATCGATCCCAACCGATGCCTCGACTCGAAGCTCGGCGTGGTCAACGTCGAGTACTGCGAGCTGTGCGCGACTGAATGCGTCTTGACGCTTTCGGCCGTGCGCGCGGTCAACGAGTTCTCCAGGTGCGGCCGGTGCTACGTCTGCCCGGCGTACTACAAGATCACCAGCGCCGTGGGGCCCGACGGGCTCCCCACCGAAAAAGTCTGTCCCCGGGATGCCATCAAGCGCGAGGCGATCGGCTGGATCGATCCCGACGATCCTGCCAACAACTTCTACGAGTACATCATCGACGAGGAGAAGTGCAACGGTTGCGGCCGCTGCGTGCTGGAGTGCAAGGAGCCCGCGGGCCTGGGCTCGATCAAGCTCGAGGTGCGCCACAACGTCTGTCTCGACTGCAACCGCTGCTCGATCGCCATCGCCTGTCCCGAGGATGCCTACGAGCGCGACGAGCCGTCGGCGACTTAAGGCCATGCGCACGCTCGCGCGACTGGCGCTGCTTCTCGTTCTCGCCCTGAGCGCCGCCCCGGCCCTCGCACAGCAGATCGACTACGAGCGCCAGGTGGACGTCGCGCCGAATGAAGAGGCGGTCGGAGAGGGCTACGTCACCCCCGAGGTTCAGCGTCCCCGGCCTCGCGCGGCGATGTGGCGCACCGTCGACGTGGTCCTCCTGGCCCTCGCGATGGGCGTGGCAGCGTGGCTCGCCCTCTGGCGGCGCAAGCGTGCCTGGCTCGTGGTTGTCAGCATCGCGTGCGTCGGCTACTTCGGCTTCTTCCGCGAGGGCTGCGTCTGCCCGATCGGCTCGATCCAGAACGTCACTGTCGGACTGACCGATCCGAATTACGCCGTTCCCTACTACGTGATCGCGATTTTCGTGCTGCCGCTTGCCGTTGCGCTGTTCTTCGGGAGGGTCTTCTGCGCGGGCGTCTGTCCCCTGGGAGCGATCCAGGAGCTGATGACCCTCAAACCGATCGAGGTGCCGCGCAGGCTCGACAAGGCCCTGGGCTGGCTCAAGTGGGTCTATCTCGGGCTGGCGATCTACTACGCGGTGCTCCCGGCGGTCGATCGCGACTTCGTCATCTGCCGCTTCGATCCCTTCGTGGGCTTGTTCCGGTTCACCGGTGCCGCGTGGCTGTTGATCGTAGGAGGGTTGTTCCTGGTGGCCGGCATCTTCATCGGCCGGCCCTACTGCCGCTGGCTGTGCCCCTACGGGGCGCTGCTGTCGGTCTTTTCTCGCTACGCCTGGAAGAGCTATTCGATCACCCCGGACCGCGAGCTCGACTGCGGCCTGTGCAACGACGCGTGCCCCTACGGTGCCATCGAGGAGCGACGCGCCGTACGCACGGATTGCTTCGCCTGCGGCCGGTGCTACCGGTCGTGTCCCGTCGACCACGCCGGCGACGAGACCGACAGGCGATCGGCGGCATGACGATGATGCAGCCGGAACGAAAGACGAGAATCGCCCTTGGCCTCGGCGTCGCGGCGGGCCTGACGGTGCTCGTCTGCACCTTCGTGCTGATCACCGACCACGTCGTCGCCGCGCGCAGCGCTCCGGCCGAGAAGGACCGCGTCGAGCGGCTCGCCGAGCAGGCCAAGACCGATCCCGCCGTTGCCGAGGTACTCCACAAGGAACGCGAGATCCAGACCCAGGCGTCGCTGGTGCGCAAGGCACGCGGCCGGTTCGCCGCGTGGATCCTGCTGGTTGCCGGCGGGGTCTTTGTCGCCGGCGGCAAGTGGTACATGTCGTACCGACCGCAGCCGCAACCGTCCCTGGACGAGCTGATCGCGGTACGATTCGCGCCTCCGACTCCCTCGGCGCAAAGACGGAAGAAGGCGCCGGCGGTCGCGGAGTCCGAGGTGGACGCCGGAATCGACCTCGGCTTCGTGGATGAGCTGGTGGAGAAGCTCGGCCGCGGCCGAGAGGCCGCCATCCCCATCCTGCAGGCGATTCAGAGCCACTACCGCTACCTGCCCGACGAGGCCCTGACGCGCGTCTGCGAGCGGACCGAGATCACGCCGGCACAGATCGCCGGCACCTCCAGCTTCTACGCCCAGTTCCGACGTTCGCCCGTCGGTCGCCACGTCGTGCGGGTATGCCACGGCACGGCCTGTCACGTTGCCGGGGCCGAGCACATCACCCAGGAGCTGCGACGCCACCTCGAGATTCCGCCCGGTGAAGACACCGACCCGCGGCGGCGGTTCACCCTCGACGCCGTGGCGTGTCTCGGTTGCTGCTCTCTGGCGCCGGTGATGATGATCGAGGAGGAGACCGCCGGCCACCTGACTCCGGCGAGCGCCCGCCAGGCGCTCGACGCGGTGGAGCCGGAATCATGAGCACGACCCCCCGCGAGATCGAGTTCCGTATCGGTCTCGGCTCGTGCGGGATCGCCAACGGGGCGCGGCCCGTGCACGAGGCGGTGCAGGCCGCGGTGCGCGAGGCCGGTCGCGGTGTGGTCAAGGCCGTCGGCTGCGGCGGCATGTGCCACCGCGAGCCCCTGGTCGAGGTCGTCGACGGCAACGGCGGCCACGCGGTCTACACTCACGTGACCCCCGAGATCGTGCCGAGCCTCGTCCGGCGCCACCTGCGCCCGAATGGGCTCCTCGCCCGGGCGCGATGGCTCGCCGCCGGGCTGACGACTCGGGATCCGGCCGAAGGCCCCAGCAAGGTAGCGAGGCCGGTCGTCGGGCGCGAGACGACAGCGTCCCCGCGGATCGTGCTGGAGAACTGCGGCATCGTCGATCCGCTCAGCATCGACGACTACATCGCCCGCGGTGGCTACGAGTCCCTGCGCGCGTGTGTGGAGGGCAGCACCCCGGAGAAGGTCATCGAGTCGATCTCGGCCTCGGGGCTGCGCGGGCGAGGCGGCGCGGGCTTTCCGACGGGGCGGAAGTGGTCCCTGGCCCGCAAGCAGCCGACTCCCAAGTACGTCATCTGCAACGGCGACGAGGGCGACCCCGGGGCCTTCATGGATCGCCTGATCCTCGAGTCCGACCCGCATCGTGTGATCGAAGGCCTGGCCATCTGCGCCTGGGCCGTCGGCGCCGAAGAAGGGTTCTTCTATATCCGCGCCGAGTATCCGCAGGCGGTTCGCCGAGTGCGGGAGGCCATCCGTCAGGCGGAAGAGCGCGGTCTTCTCGGCGACCGCGCGCTGGGACGCGACGTTCGCCTGCGCTTCGAGATCCGCGAGGGGGCGGGGGCGTTCGTGTGCGGCGAGGAGACGGCGCTGATCGCTTCCCTCGAGGGAAATCGCGGCATGCCTCGACTGCGACCGCCGTACCCGGTAGAGCGGGGTTTCCGCGGCCGCCCGACCATCATCAACAACGTCGAGACACTGGCCTGCGTGCCGTGGATCGTGCGCCACGGTGCGAGCGCCTTCGCCGCGCTGGGCACCGAGTCGAGCAAGGGCACCAAGGTTTTCGCCCTGGCGGGCAAGGTCCGTCACGGGGGCCTGATCGAGGTGCCCATGGGGATGACGATCGGCGAGATCGTCGAGGGCCCCGGGGGCGGCGTGCCCGAGGGCAGGACGCTCAAGGCCGTGCAGCTCGGTGGGCCGTCGGGCGGCTGCCTTCCCGCGAAGCTGTCCGATACCCCGGTCGACTACGAGGCCCTGACCGAGAGCGGCGCGATCATGGGCTCCGGCGGGCTCGTGGTGCTCGACGACCGCGACTGCATGGTCGATATTGCCCGGTATTTCCTGCGCTTTACCTGCCACGAGTCGTGCGGCAAGTGCACCTTCTGCCGCATCGGGACGCGGCGGATGCTCGAGATCCTCGACCGCCTGTGCGAGGGCTCGGGGCGTTCCGAAGACCTGGACAACCTTGAAGAGCTGGCCGACCGGGTCTCTCGCAACAGCCTGTGCGGTCTCGGGCAGACTGCGCCCAATCCCGTGCTGACCGCGCTGCGCTACTTCCGCGACGAGTTCGAGATCCACGTCCGCGAAAGGCGCTGCCCGTCAGGGAAGTGCATGTCCATGATTCATTACCGGATCAACGAGACCTGCATCGGCTGCACCCTGTGCGCCCAGGTCTGTCCGGTCAACGCCATCACGTACCGTCCGCACGAGCTGCACGACATCGACGTCGACCTCTGCACGCGCTGCAACATGTGCTTCGATGTTTGCCGGGACGGCTCCGTCGAGGTGATCTCGGGCGACGCGATCTGCGCCACCTCGCCTGTGGTCGACGAGAAGGTGGGCTGAGATGAGCGTGGTGACGCTGACGATCGACGGACGGGAGGTCACGGTCGAGCAGGGCTCGACGGTGCTCCAGGCCGCGCGTCGCCTCGGCATCACGATCCCGACCCTGTGCCTCGTCGAGGGCATCGAGCCCGTCGCGGCCTGCTACCTGTGCTCCGTCCAGGTCGAGGGGCAGAAAAGACTGTCGCCGTCGTGCGCCCTTCCGGCGGCCGACGGCATGGTGGTCGTCACCGACAGCGACGATGTCCGCGCGTCGCGCAAGATGGCGCTCGAGCTGCTGCTCTCCGATCACGCGGGCGACTGCATCGCCCCGTGCAGCGCTGGCTGTCCCGCCGGGCTCGACGTCTCGGGTTACGTCTACGAGCTCGCCAGCGGGAACGTCGATCGTTCGATGGAGGTGATCTACGACAGGTTGTCACTTCCGGGGACGCTCGGAAGGGTCTGCCCCCGGCTTTGCGAGGAGAGCTGCCGACGTTGCGACTGGGACCACGAGGGCCTGGCCATTGCGGCGCTTCATCGCTACGCCACCGACCGCAACCAGAAGGCGGAGAACCCGGCGGTTCCCCAGCCGGGCGAGCCCAGCGGGAAGAAGGTGGCCATCGTCGGCGCCGGGCCGGCGGGACTGACCGCGGCCTTCTACCTTCGCCGTCAGGGTCACGCCTGCACCCTGTTCGACGCGCACCCGAAGCCCGGCGGCATGCTGCGCTACGGCATTCCCGAGTACCGCCTGCCGAGGGCCGCCCTCGACGACGAGATCCGCGTGATCCAGCGCCTCGGCGCGACCTTCCGGATGAATGCCCGCTGGGGCACCGACTTCAGTCTCGCCGACCTGCAGCGCGACCACGACGCCGTCTTCATCGGCATCGGCGCCCAGCTCACCGGTGCCCTGCGCTGCGAGGGCGAGGATCTGGCGCTCTCCGGCCTCGACTTCCTTCGCGACGTGGCGAACGGCAATCCGCCGCAGCTCGGCCCACAGGTGGTGGTCATCGGCGGTGGAAACACGGCCATGGATGCCTCGCGCACCGCGCTTCGCGTGGGCGCCGACGTCCGGGTGCTCTACCGGCGGACACGGCGTGAGATGCCCTGCCTTCTGGAAGAGGTCGAGGGAGCCGAGCACGAAGGCGTCAAGCTCGATTTTCTCGTGGCGCCGGTTCGCATCGAGCGACTCGACAACGGAAACGGTCTCAGGGTCGTGTGCCAGCGGATGGAGCTCGGTGAGCCCGACGAATCGGGTCGTCGCCGTCCGGTTCCCATTCCGCGGTCGGAGTTCGAGGTCCTGTGCGACACGGTGATCGCCGCCGTGGGTCAGGCGGTCGAGCGCACGCTCGCCGAGAGCGAGGGCCTGAAGGTCACGGCCTGGGGACTGTGGGCCGATCCGCAGACCCTCGCCACCAACCTGCCGGGTGTCTTCGCCGGCGGCGACGCGGTGCTGGGCGCCGACGTCGCCGTGCGGGCGGTGGGGGCCGGGAGGGCCGCCGCGGCCTCGATCGATCAGCACCTTGCGAGCCGACCCGTCACCGGGCCCGAGGAATGGACCGCCGTCTCGATGAAGCCGATGGACGACGAGGAGCGTGCCGCCATCTTCCGCGAGATCGAGCAGTCCTCCCGGGTTGCGACGCCGACCCTCGACCTCGATCGTCGCCGGACGAGCTTCGACGAGGTCGACCTGGGCCTGGGCGACGAGCAGGCGTGGCGCGAGTCCCTGCGGTGCCTGTCGTGCAACTGCCGGAAGGCCGACGGCTGCACCCTCCGGAGGTACGCCACCGAATACCGCGCGGATCCCCTGCGCTTTCTAGGCCAGCGGCGCAGGTTCGACCAGGACACCTCGCACCCCGAGATCATTTATGAACCCGGGAAATGCATCATGTGCGACGCCTGCGTCCGGATCGCTGCCGAGGCGGGGGAGAAGCTGGGGCTGTCGATCCACGGTCGCGGCTTCGATGTCACCGTCGCGGTGCCGTTCGACCAGCCGTTGTCCGAGGGGCTGCGGGAAGCCGCGCGCCGCTGCGCCGAGGCTTGCCCCACCGGCGCCATTGCCCTGCGCACGGCTCGGTCGTGCGATCTCGATGCCTGCGGCGGCTGCCCTTTGGTGCCGGGCCCGCGCGGGTGATGACGTTGGCGTCGATTCCCTACCGAAGCGGTCTATTGCCGGCGCCCTACGCACGAGATAGCCGGTCGGCCGCCACCTATAATGCTCAACTCACTTTCAATTCAGGGGGAAGCAACCTATGAGCAAGTGGAACACCTTCGCGACGTCATGCGTGTGCATCACACTGCTGGTCCTTGCGGCCGGCGACCTCCAGGCCGAGGACGGCAAGGTCTACGGCGAGCCCCTCACGGGAACCGATACGATCGCGATCTCGGAGCTGCTCGACAACCCCGAGCCCTACCTGGGCGAGGTGGTCCGTGTCGAGGGCCTGGTGACCGCGGTTTGCGAGAAGCGGGGATGCTGGATGAGCCTCGCCGGTGACGAGGAGTTTCAGGAGCTCCGGATCAAGGTCGACGACGGCGTGATCGTCTTCCCGATGGAAGCCAAGGGCCGTAAGGCGGTCGCCGAGGGCGTCTTCACCAAGATCGAGATGACGTTGGAGCAGACGATCGCGTACCGTGAGCACCACGCCCAGGAGCACGGGGAAGAGTTCGACCCCTCGACGGTCACCGAGCCGATGACCTTCTTCCAGATCCGGGGTACCGGCGCGGTCATCCGTTGAGTCGACGCCCGAGGGGCGGCTGCGCAGCGGTCGGCACGTGAGCACCGGCGATCGGAGTCGGCGCCGGTTCCGGTGGCGGTACTGGAACAACGTCCTGCACCGGGACCTCGGTTACCTCGTCGTCGCCCTGACCATCATCTACGCGGTCTCCGGGATCGCGGTGAATCACGTCCACGACTGGAACCCGAATTACAGCATCGATCGGATCGAGCGGAAGATCGAGCCGATCGAGATCAGTGACCGGACGACGATGGTGGCCGAGGCCATCAGCCGGCTCGGGTTGCCGCAGCCGAACGAGTCGTTTCGTCCCGACCCCGCGACGTTGCAGCTCTTCTACGACGGTTGGTCGGTCGAGGTCCACGCCGTCGAGGGAGTTGCCCTCGAAGAGCGTCCCCGAGAGCGGATCGTCCTCCGCGACATGAACTTCCTCCACTTGAACCACCCCAGGGGCGTGTGGACCTGGGTAGCCGACGTCTACGCCTTCCTGCTGCTCTTCATGGCCGTCACGGGGATGTTCGTTCTGAAGGGG
>Ga0316194_10000439_pt1 | contig 26338 bp, 12 predicted proteins | sample CroRivsedime1_MG_FD_204936 | JGI IMG/M metagenome (GOLD analysis project Ga0316194, IMG submission 204936) | Coastal sediment microbial communities from Maine, United States - Cross River sediment 1 | ecosystem: Environmental > Aquatic > Marine > Coastal > Sediment | place: USA: Maine...
AGATAAAGCCATCGATAAAAGTGAGTTCGACTATTAACCCCTCACATTTACCTCCATATAAAACACGAAAGCCCTCAATCTTCGGATCGGGGGCTTTCTTACATTGCAGGGTTTCTAGTAAACACCTCAAACACGCCACTTCTTATCATCGAAACAATGCGGGAGGACTTTTAGTAAGTATCTCCTCTTTATCGCTGAACGCTACAGCTCTCGCAATGTGGAAAAATTGAAAATTGAGAAAATCAATTATAACTCAGCCACTTTGACTATCATCTTTTTTTAGCTATGATTTCAACGAGCTATTTGCCGCGCTACTGTCAATCGGGGAGAGGCCTAACGCCCTTTATCTTTGAGTCTTTCATTGAGTTATTTACTGTTTGAGGAGGTTCATCATGACCACTACCCGCGTGTTAGTTCTGACTCTCGCCTGTTTGATTGGGCTTCCATTTACTGCCTTTGCTGAGGAGCTTCCTCCATTCCAGAAAATGCCCATCACCCTTTCTGCCGCCAAGACCCTGCCTGAAGACTTACAAAAAGGACCAAACTTCCAGGTTGATGATGCGATCATCAACGACGGCCTCATCAACACATATTACCTTCAAACGGACTATGGCAAATTAAAGATCGTCAGCGACGCGCTTTATCTCGAACGCATTAACGAACTGCGTGCTCTAGAACACATGGAAAAACTGGAGCAAACGAAAGAGTTTGGCGAAGCATTGAAAAAAGGTGCCAAGGCACCTATCGAGACGGTCAAAAGTATAGCAACAGAACCGGTTGATACGGTGAAAGCCATAGGTAGCGGTATCAGCAACTGGGTATCTGACATCGGTAGTGCTGTGGCCAGCGACGACCCTAATCAGGCAGGGGTCTTTTCGACTGCTATCGGTTATGCCGCTGCCAAGCGTGCATTTGCTTATGAATACGGTATCAATCCTTATACCGACTTCCCGCCGGTTCAAGATAAAATGGGAGAGATTGCCAGAGCCAACGTGGTTGGTGGGCTGACTCCAAAGATAGCTTTTGGTTTGATCAAGAAGCCGATTGGCACTGTCTTATCTGTTACTGCCACGGCTGACAGTATGAAAAAAATGGCTCGTGACAAATCCCCTGAGGAACTTGAGGACATCAACGAAGAAAAACTGGAAGCGATGGGCGTTTCTGACTCGATGAGTAAGCGTTTTTTACGAAACTATAACTATGATCCCCAGGAAAAAACTTTGTTGGTAGGGGCGTTAGAGGCCATGAGCGGAGTTGCAGCACGGGATTTAGTCATTCTCTCAGCATCCCATGCTCCAGATAAGTCTGTCGCTCGCTATCTTCTGATTCAAGCCCAGATGATGCTCGGCTACCATCAGAATGTCATGCCGGCCAAGACTGTTTTGAGCATCAATGGTGGTCTGGCACTGCAAAACACTAAAGGTGCTGTCATCGGTATCTCGCCGTACGATTATGCCGCCTGGACCAGCACTCTGAGTAATAAAGAGCAGGGTGCCACTGAATTCCTGCAGAAGGTCCAGGGAGTCACCAGCAAGGAGCTTTGGGTTGCAGGCAGGATCGCTCATCCAGCACGCACTGTTATCGAGAGTCGCGGTTGGGTGGTGTATGATCAGGTAAGAGCGAAGCTGATCAAGTAGGTGTAAGTAACGGCCGTATATATTTAGTTGTCCGCTATTCCATTTCCCAGAACTGACGATTAACAGGAAGCTTTCTACGTTCTTGGAATGCAGGATAATCGAGAGAACCTATGTTTGAGAATGTTCCTCCTGAATGGCTTTTTGACCCTGTAGATATAGATGAGATTGAGTCTGATTGGCTCGACAAACCAGGTCCATATGGAGTGCCGAGAGAAGCTTGGATAAAGATGAAGTCTCAAATGGTAGAAGGTGACGACATCCGAGCCTTTTCAGCGCCAGCGGACTATTGGAAAAACTTAGCTGGTCGTGCAGGATATGCCTTAGTACGTGATGGCAAAGTGATAGCCAGTATAGAGACCATGATGAATTAGATATGATGTGAGAAGTCTTAAAGTTCACGACTAATAGAATGGAAAATGGCCACCTGATAACGGGTGGCCTTTTATTGTTTGGCAAACTAAAAAAAAGGGGTCTTACAATATGAAGACCCCGGAGGCATAGGAAAGGTTGTTCAGGAGGTTCAATACGATTGGTTAGTTCGTATTGTTGAGTGTACTTTAAACGATGTCATGTGACGGGGATGTTGAAAAAATGTGAATAAAACGTGAAATGTGTTTTTTCTCAAAAACCACCATTTATAAAATACGAAAGCCCTTGATCTTCGGACCAGGGGCTTTCTTACATTACAGGGTCAGCAAGAATTTCGCATTTCAGCCAATCTGAGTACCTCAGAACAATGCGGGAGGATTTATAAGAAACAAAGAGCGGTTCTCACTTCACAGGCGAAACAACCAAAATTCATTGTGCCGGTGAGCAAACCAATTCTACAAAATCCTGAACAAGTTTTTCCCTCTTATCCGATTTTTTTGGTTCACACGCATCCGGAAAAGACCTATCCCCATGCACAAAACTGTGTATTAGCCGGACGCGCAATTCTGCTTGCTCGCCGGAAAACCCGTCTTCCAGAAATAGCCCTTTCAAAAAATCAAGCCTTTTGCGCACCACACGATTAACAACAACTTTGGCGATTTCATCTTTATAAGACCAAGCCGTCATGGCCATTTCGATATCTTCGTCAACGTGTTCATTGACCAGAGAGAGTATCTCAATAAGCTGAACTTTGAGAGGACCTTTAATTTTACTGGCTTTCAAGATGACCTCATCCGTTAAAACTGTTTCCCAGTAGTCTAACATTGCTCTAAGGAGGGTGTCGCGATTCTGAAAGTAGCCGTAAAAACCGCCTTTGGAGACATCTAGTTCTCGGGCGAGACTTTCAATGCGCACCGCATGGACATCTTTTTCGCGCAATACTTTAAAAGCCGTGATAATCCAGTCTTTCTTGTTGTTTTTCTTAAACATGAGGCAGAACCATGTTGACTCTTGTTAGGGGGTTGATATTATTCTTAATCGAGGTGTACGATATCGTATAGCTCAAGAACTCAATGGTAGATTACCTTGTCAGTTTCAACTATTCAAGCTTGTTCCAGGAGGAGTACATGACTCATAAAAGAATTCTTGCTCTTTTTATAGTCGCATTCGTGTTGACGTTCACACCGGCCTTCGCCGCGGACGAAGAGATTGCTACGACAGAAGCCAAGGTTGCAAAAGCAATGACTGAGGAATGTCGTGCCTTCGCCGCGGACCCTCAGGCCGATCTTGGTGCGGTTCTTAAGGCCGGGTGCGAACCGACTTTGGCGCAAATGTCAGCATTGATGGATAATCCGTTAGGTAATGTGGCGATGTTGTTCACCCAGTATGACACTTACCGTTTGAAGAACGACGAGAATGGTGAGGAAGCAATTCAGGGCGTCTACATGGGCATAGCGCAGTTTCCCAAGAAACTGAATGAGAATTGGAGCCTGATCAACCGTATCGTCTGGACGGTTCCAAGTGTGCCGCTTGACCAGGACAAGATTGACGATGCCGGTGGCGGTGACTACGGCAACGTACCTCCCACTATCACACCACCATCTGATGCGGCACCGATCAAGCTTTTTGACGGCAGAACCACCGGCTTCGGCGATATGTACTACGTTGGTCTTTTCACCCCTGCTGAACCGGCATTAAAGCTCGACAACGGTGCCACCGTCCTTTGGGGCGCAGGCTTCGATATGGGATTCCCGACCGCAAGTGAGGATATCCTTGGTACGGGCAAATGGACGGCTGGTCCTTCTGCCCTGGGAGTCTATCTGGGCCCCAAGCTTAAGACAGGTGCCTTGCTTCAGCATTACTGGGACTTTGCCGGCGACGATGATCGTTCCGACGTCAACATGACGAACCTTCAGTACCTTTATTACTGGAGTCTCAATGAAACGACGTCTGTCGGTGCTGCTCCCAACATTATTATCAACTGGGAAGAGAACAGCGACAACGCGCTGACACTTCCAGTCGGACTCGGTATCAACAAGACCGTTCAAATGGGCAAGGTGCCCGTGCGATTTGGTGCCGAAGCTTTTTACTCGGTTATCCGGCCAGATGACATCCCCGGTACAGAATGGAACTTTCGCTTTTACGCTATTCCAGCGGTGCCGTCTGCACTGTTTGACTGGATGAACTAAAAAGGAGTCGCAAAATGAAAACAAATTACATGAGATGCCTTGTCGGTATTGTGTGTTTATCACTTATTGCCCCGGCATTGGCTTTTGCCAAGTCGGACAAACCAGACGCCTGGTATCCTCGCACGGAAAAAGTCGGCCCCGATGAGATGTTTGTTGTTGCACTCGGCACCGGGATGCCAACGCCGATCACCCGCGCTCAGAAGTCAACCGCCTGGTACGTCGAGCTCGGCAACGGTGACATCTTTCTGTTCGACGTTGGATCAGGCTCCTCTGAGAACCTGTTTGCACTGCGACCGGATTTCCACCGCGTCGACAAAATCTTTGCGAGCCACCTGCACACCGACCATGTCGGCGATGCCCCCGCGGTCTGGGTCGGCGGCTGGCTGAGTGGAAGGTACACGCCACTACATATCTACGGGCCTTCAGGCTCGAAGCCTGAGCTTGGGACCGCCGCTTACGTGGAGGGGCTTAAAAAGGCTTATGCCTGGGACATTGCGGGTCGCTCCGGCATACTGCCCGACGCTGGCGGTGAACTTATCGCGCACGAGTTCGACTACAAGCAGGACGGCGGCGTCGTTTACGAGGAGAACGGGGTCAAGATCACCTCCTTCCCCGCCGTTCACGTTCTTGACGGCTCGGTTAGTTATCGCCTCGAATGGAAGGGTTTGAGCTTTGTCTTTGGTGGTGATTCAGCGCCTAATAAATGGTTCGTTGAGCGCGCCAAGGGCGCCGACTTCGTGATCCACGAATTATTTTACACACCAGAAGGGCTTGCCAAAACGCTCGGTTGGGGTCTGCGGCAGGCGACTATCGTTTCGTCTTATATCCACACGCCACCGAGCGGTTTCGGCAAAATCATGGCCGAAGTCAAGCCGCGACTGGCAGTGGGTTACCACACGCTTCGACAGCCCGAACTGGACATGATGATGATCGAGGAGGTCCGCAAGGTCTACGACGGGCCATTGGTGATTGCAGATGACTTAATGGCCTGGACCGTCACCAAAGACAGTATCGTCCAGCGCGAGGTGGTCAGTGCCGAGCGCGTACAGGCTCCGCCAACGACGAAGGGCTATGCTGAGGCGAAACGCAGTGGCCAGACCAGTTATTCCAAGTACATCGATGCAGGCAAGTGGGAAGGCTATACTCCTCCGCCATTGCCTGAAAAGTAACAGTTATTAGACCGATAGAAGGATCGGTGCTTGGTTTCATTCCTAATATTGAACAATAGGTATGATGAGAATCCGTATTATCCTGAATGGGAAAAAAGCTGCCCTTGATCCTGTCCGCAACGCGATTAATCAGGCACGGGCAGATGGCCCTGTTGAGGTCCGAACCACTTGGGAAAAAGGCGATGTTCAGAGGCTTGTTCAGGAAGCCTGTGCAGAAGGGTGCGAGCGTTTAGTTGCAGGTGGAGGTGATGGAACAGTCAAAGAGGTTGCTGATGCATTAATGCGTTTGCAGCAGGAAGAACGCCCTGAACTTGCCATCCTGCCCCTGGGTACAGCCAACGACTTCGCTACGGCTTGCGGCATTTCGGACAACCCCCTCTCTGCAATAACCCTGGCTCAAACAGGGAAAGCGTCCTCCGTAGATTGCATCCAGGCTAACGATCAATACTTTATCAATGTGGCCAGCGGTGGTTTTGGGGCACACGTGACGGCGAATACGCCTGTTGAGTTGAAAAACTTTCTTGGTGGTGGGGCCTATACGATAAGCGGCTTGATTCAGGTCGTAAATTTTATTCCTTATCAAGGCGAACTGCGCACTCCAGGTGGCAGACTGAAAAGCAAGGCAATCATTGGGGCGGTTTGTAATGGGCGTCAGGCAGGAGGCGGCCAACAACTTGCGCCTAACGCCTTAATCAATGACGGGCTGATGGATCTGGTTGTCTTGTTGGATTTCCCAAAAGAACGACTCTTGCAGGTCATAAAGGAAGTGCAGGACCCAGATAGCAACGGTGATTATGTTAAACGATATCGGGTTCCCTGGGCAGAGTGGGAGTCTGATGTAGATATGCCGACGAACCTGGACGGAGAGCCCTATACGACAAATTGTATACGCTTTGAAGTGATTCCAGGGGCGATTAAATTGGTTTTGCCCGAAGACTGTCAGCTTCTAGCGATTTAGCAACTCTATTTACATACATTTCTGCCACGCAGAGAAATACAAACTTCAAGAGCAGGATTGGCGAAAATCCAAGCCTTGGTATGAGCCGAGCAAAAAATAAACGGCAACGCTCTGGAAGCTCCGGATAGATAATTGTGAAGCCTTTTTATGGGAGCCCGGCAGATTGTCGGGCTCAGTTTTTGCTGGGTACACACGGTGGATAGACATAGCAGTTTTAAAATTTTCTGATATCATACCGAATTTGGAAGAATCAAACCTTAGGATTTGTATCGATGTTGTTGAATGGTAAATTCAGCTTACTCCTGTCCCTATGTATAATCCTCCTGCCAACGTCCGTCTATGCCGACTGGATCAACCTGTCCGGTGCTGAAAATGCCCGTAACATTGCTGAAATCTACGTTGAGAAGGATCGTGTCCGCATCCAGTTGGAGGTGTTTGTCGAGGATCTGATGCTCTTCGAGGATTTGGTGCCGGATAGTTTCTTTTCCAAGCCGATCCCCGGCCGCCCCGGTCTGGAAGACCGCCAAAAGCTTTTTGCTAATCAGGCCCTTCAAGTTATCGTTGACGGTGATCAGATATTGCCGGTCTCCTTCGACCTAGTGGAACCACGGATGCGCATCGAGCGACCATCACCTTTTGCTGGCTCGATCAGCCCTTATACCCGTCGCCCGATTCCCGGCCCACCCGAGGACAAGCGGGTCCTCTACGCAGAATTGAGCTATCCCTTCGATGGGCAACCGCAAACGTTGCAATTCATCCCTCCCCTGGATGAGGGCGGTTTGCCTGTCGCTTCAATCGGCTTCCTCTGCAACCATTCCGGGGTGACAGTGGTCGATTTCCGCTCCATGATCCCGGCGATTCTCAATCTTGACTGGGACGATCCCTGGTATTCCGAATTCGATGAAAAACCGATGCAGCGTAAGATCGGCACCGGCATGCGAACCTTTCTCTACATTGAACCCTACGAGGTACGCAACGAGATCCTGGTGCGGGTCAAGGATATGATGACCTGGGTCGATTTTGACCTGCAAGGTGACGATTATATCGAAGCAGACGAGTTCAATCGCGTGCGAGAGCAGGTCGGCCAGTTTTTCCTGGAGCGGGAGAATGTGGTCATCGATGGCCAGCGCCTCAAACCGATCCTGGATCGGACCTCATTCGTCGAATCATCGATGCAACGCAGCCGCTTCATCGATACTCCCGAGCGGGTACGGCTTAACTCGGCGATGGTCGGGGTGATTATCACCTACCTGACAGATGGTATCCCGCAGCAAGTTACAACGGAATGGAATCTCTTCTCGGATCGGATTCAAAAGGTAACGGCGCGGATGACTGATCCGGCAGGGCCTTTCCCGTATGACCTGGAACCGGACGACAATGTGTTGACATGGAACAACTACCTGAAGACCTATATCATACCCACCGTCGGGAAGATCAACGTCGCAGAACAACATCAAGGTGTGCCTGTACCAATGGCCAGCGTGGCCTGCTTGGCTCTCATCCTGCCTGTCGGTTGGGGCTTTCTACGTCGCAAGAAGAATGGGAACTCGACCAAAGCATCACTTGCAGTGATCGGATTATTGGTGATCGGTGCGCTGGTTTTGATTCCTGCTTTCCAGGTGCCGGTGGGCGGTAGCGCCCGTGCCAGCCAGTTCTCCGCTGAAGATGGTCAGGTGGTCCTCGATAGCCTGCTAAAGAACGTTTACCGTGCTTTCGATTTCCGTGATGAAGAAGATGTTTATGATAAGCTGGCGATCTGTGTGAGTGGTGAACTGTTGGCTGATCTTTACCTCGAACAACGCAAGTCACTGGTGGTGGAGCAGGCCGGTGGTGCCCAAGCCAAGGTTGAGCAAGTCGCCATCGAGGATGTGACCGTCAGTGAATCGTCAAAACATGATGGTGCCCTCGACCTCAAAGCGCAATGGACGGCGTTGGGCCTAGTTGGCCACTGGGGGCATGTCCACACCCGCCAGAACCGTTACGATGCGATTGTGACTATTAAGCCCGTTGACGGGGCTTGGAAGATTATTGATTTGGAATTATTGGAAGAAACACGAATTGATCCGTTTGCACAATCAGCCCCGAAGGGGTGATAGTTTAGCTTGGAGCAAGGAGCCCAGAGCAAGAAGAAAGAGCCTGTCGTTTAACTCCAAACTCCTCGCTCCCTGCACATTGTTAAATCTAAGGAGGAAAAGAATGCTTAATTTGAGATTTTCTCTGCCCATCACAATCTCGCTGCTTTTCATAGCCACCTCTGCCTTTGCTGGCGGCCTCTACCTTCCTGAGATCGGCACCCCGATAAGTATCGGAACCGCTGGCGTTGGATCTGTCACCAACAATGTCATCGCCGATGCTGCTGTTACGAATCCGGCCGGGATGACAGACATTGAGGATGACGTTGGATTAGCTGGTTTACAGATACTGATCCCGACAGTACGTTTCGATTCTGATATTGCCACTGCCGGTGGTAGCGATGGCGGCAATGCAGGTTTCGTCAGCGTCATCCCTTCCACCTTCGTTGTGAAGACGATGGGCGAGGATTGGCGTCTGGGGTTGGGTATCACCGCTCCTCTCGGTGGCGGTGTTGATTATGGTAAGAGCTTTGTTGGTCGTTACCAGGCGCAAAGATCTGTAATGACCGGTCTCGGCATCACACCATCGATTGCCTACAAGGTGAATGACAAGTTGTCACTGGGTGGGGGTGTCTCCATTCTTTACAGTAATCTTGATCTCGATATCGCCATCAATCAGCCAGACCCCCTTTCTGACGGCCAGGTCAATATCGACAAAATCGATGACTGGGGCTACCAGGGTTTCGTTAGTGCCATGTACAAGGCCACCGACCGTTTGACCCTGGGAGTGATCTATCGAGCCGAATCTGATGTTGAACTCGAAGGTGATATTGGTTTCAAGAATATACAGATTCCGTTCCTCAACGAGGTGACGTCGAAACTCGATAAAGTTAAGGTTGATTTCAGTTATCCACAGATGGTTCGGGCCGGTCTGAAATACGAATTGAACGACACAACACTACTCATGATGGACTTTGATTGGGAAGAGTGGTCGGCATTTGGAGATACCCGCTTGGCCGTCGAAGGTGACACCTCTCTGGCGGTTCTTCAGAAATTCGACCGTGACTGGGATGATACATGGCATGTCGGCCTGGCGATGGCCCACAAACTGAGTGAATCTAGCATCGCCTCATGGGGTATCGCTTATGACAGTTCACCGGTCAGTGACAGCAAACGCACCGCTGATCTCCCTGTCGATGAACAGTTTCGGCTTTCTGCATCGTATGGTGGCGAAATCTCGGATACGCTAAACTTTGCCCTCGGGACCACATTCCTCTGGCTCGGCAAGGGCAAGATTGACCAGGTGGCAGGAGGCGAACGTTTTAAAGGTGAGTTCAGCACCAATCAAATTGTCTTTTTGTCGGCGACGTTGAATTACCGCTTCTAAACTTCTCAGGACACCTCGGCTAGAAGTGTCATTCTAGACCTTCTCTTCAGTCATTTACCAAGGGCCACTTTTTTAACTGTTATACTGTGAACATAAGGGAGAACATGAGTATGAAATCAATAGTTAACAAGGTAATCATCGTAGGAGTTCTGTTCTTTGCGCAGTCATTGATTGCCACTTACACTGTGGCCGATGAACTTCCTGACTTCTTGTACAGTAAGGGCGGTGTCATCTACCCGATCACCGGTGACTCAACACAAGAAGTTTTTCGCACTCCTCCCTTTGCCACGGACTACCTCAAGCCAGGAATGCTCATAGGCATTTTGCCGAACGACTGCAAATCTGCCAGTCGTGGAACGATTGGAGACTACTATATGTGTCATCATGATTTAGCTCTCAAACCTGAAGAAGCTGGAGACAAAACAGTCTACAGGGTAATCGAGGTGAATTAATTCTTTTTGTTCTTGGCAAAATGCACTGACCACAACTCACCATTGGTAAGACATCAAATGGTCTACCTTAAACAGGTCGGACATTATAAGCACCTCAGGCCCTCTCGACGATGATTAACATTCAAGATCTTCACTTCAGGTATCCGAACAGCGAATTTCAGTTGAGCATTCCGGAGTTCACTGTCGCACCGGGAGAGAGGGTAGCTGTCGTCGGCCCAAGCGGCTCGGGCAAAACATCTCTGCTCAATCTTCTTGCGGGAATCCTGATACCATCTTCAGGCGCTATCGAAGTCGGAAAGGCCAATGTCAAAGAGCTGAACGATGCTAGCCGACGTGATTTTCGCATCCGTAATATCGGCTTTGTCTTCCAAGACTTCGAGCTGCTTGATTATCTAACTATTCAAGACAACATCCTTCATCCCTATCGCATTTCCAGTATGTTGAAGCTATCTAACGAGGTTCGACAACGGACTCTCGATTTAGCCGAACAGATGGGGATCTCCAAACATTTAAAAAAACATCCAGGTGAACTTTCCCAAGGTGAGAAACAACGTGCCGCCATCTGTCGGGCTCTGCTGCCCAACCCAAGTCTAATCCTTGCCGATGAAGCGACCGGCAATCTTGATCCGACCAACAAAACCCGTATTCTTGACCTGTTGTTCGAGAGTGTAGCTGAACATGATGCAACTCTGGTGGCAGTGACCCACGACCATGAGCTGCTACCACGGTTTGACCGGGTTGTCGATTTTCAGGATTTCCAGTCTGGGGGCGCGTCATGATCGACAGCCTCTACCTTGCCTGGCAATATATCCGTTTCAACAAGTTCAAAACCCTCATCCTGGTGGCAAGCATCACCTTGATTGCCATCCTGCCTCTGGCTCTGCAAGTCCTCCTGACCGAGAGCGAACGGCAGTTGCTCAATCGCGCGGAGTCGACGCCGTTACTGGTCGGGGCCAAGGGAAGTGCTCTCGACCTGGCAATGAACTCCCTCTACTTCGATGATGAGGTGCCAGAGTTGATGACTATGGATGCGGCCGAGCGCATCTATGACACGAACCTTGCTCTACCGATACCACTTTACGTGCGCTTCCAGGCACGCGGTCTGCCTATTGTCGGCACCAGCTTCGATTATTTCGAGTTTCGCAAACTGACACTGGCTCAGGGGCAGCCCCTGACCATGCTCGGTGACTGCGTGCTTGGCGCCAAAGCCGCTGCGAAACTCGGCATTGGCCCTGGTGACAAGCTGGTCTCTTCTCCGGAGAACCTCTTTGACCTGGCCGGAGTCTATCCTTTGAAGATGAAGGTTGCCGGCGTACTGGCAGCAAACCATACGGCCGATGACCTGGCCATCTTTGTCGATATTAAGACCGCCTGGGTCATCCAGGGACTAGGTCATGGTCATGAGGACGTGACCCGCACCCGCGACAGTACAGTGATCCTTAAGCGTACAGATGGTAACGTCACCGCCAACGCCAAACTGTTTCACTACACAGAAATCACCGAGGACAATCTTGACGGTTTCCATTTCCATGGGGATACGTCGATCTATCCAGTCTCCGCTGTGATCGCTGTCCCTTACGATGGTAAGTCCGGCACCTTACTTCGTGGCCGCTACCTTGAGAGCGAAGATGCGCAACAGATTATTCAGCCTGCCGAAGTAATAGATGGCCTGTTGCAGAACATTTTCCGGATAAGAAATGTCCTCGATTCTGTGATCGCCCTGGTGGGACTGGCGACTTTGCTCGCCATTTTCCTGGTCTTTTCATTGTCATTGCGTCTAAGACAGAGGGAGATCCAGACGATATTCAAGCTCGGTTGCCGGAAGGCGATGGTCGGCCGAATGATGCTGGCGGAGATTGCCATAATCCTCTTGGCCAGCGGAGTTTTATGTGCTGCCGCTCTCGGTGTAGTAGATGCCAACGCCGAAGAACTGGTCAGACGACTGTTCGTGGGGTGATCGTGTTTGCTCTGAGAGAGGAGAACCTGATGAAGCCGATACATCTGTTAATTGTGGCCCTGCTCTTGATGCTTGTCACAGAGGCTTCTGCGAGCGAACGCCTATCTGTCTACACAGTCAATTATCCCCTGGCTTATTTTGCTGAGCGCATTGGCGGTGATCAGGTTGAGGTTGTCTTTCCGGCACCGGCAGACGTCGACCCGGTTTACTGGATGCCTGACCAGAAAATCATCACAGCCTACCAGCAGGCTGACCTGATTCTGCTCAATGGCGCCAACTACGCAAAATGGATCAGCAAGGTCAGCATGCCGCGCAGCAAGATGCTCAATACCTCACGTAAGTTCAAAAACCGCTACATCTATACCCCAGAAGTGACAACCCACTCCCACGGGGCAGCGGGCTCACACGCACACGAATCTCTTGCTTTCACAACCTGGCTAGATCTAAGCCTGGCCAAACTACAGGCTGATGCGGTTTATAAAGCTCTGGTGTTGAAACGTCCGACAGCCGAGATGGAGTTTAAAAGAAATTTTCAAGCTCTGGCCGTTGATCTCGAGAAGCTACACGCGCGAACCAGAGAGATCGTATCCAAAGACCCGGATCGTGCCTTGCTAGGTTCGCACCCTGTTTACGACTATCTGAGTGCAGGCTACGGAATGAACCTGAAGAGTGTTCATTGGGAACCGGATGAAGTCCCAACGGTGCCGCAGTGGAATGAGCTAAGTCAGATTCTGGCAGAGCATCAGGCGAAGGACATGCTTTGGGAAGGGACACCGCTTGCAGATACGGTCGCCAAGTTAAAGGACAAGGGGATTGATAGTGTCATTTTCAACCCAGGCGGGAATAGACCTGACCTCGGAGATTTCATGTCGGTCATGCAGCAGAATATTGCCAACTTGGAGCAGGTTTTTAAGTGAGGACTTAACTTCCATACTCTACCTGCTCAGTGTGTCTTATAAATCACCATTTATAAAACACGAAAACCCTCAATCTGCGGATCGGGGGTTTTCTTACTTTGCAGGGTTTCTAGTAAACACCTCAAACACGCCACTTCTTATCATCGAAACAATGCGGGAGGACTTTTAGTAAGTATCTCCTCTTTATCGCTGAACGCTACAGCTCTCGCAATGTGGAAAAATTGAAAATTGAGAAAATCAATTATAACTCAGCCACTTTGACTATCATCTTTTTTTAGCTATGATTTCAACGAGCTATTTGCCGCGCTACTGTCAATCGGGGAGAGGCCTAACGCCCTTTATCTTTGAGTCTTTCATTGAGTTATTTACTGTTTGAGGAGGTTCATCATGACCACTACCCGCGTGTTAGTTCTGACTCTCGCCTGTTTGATTGGGCTTCCATTTACTGCCTTTGCTGAGGAGCTTCCTCCATTCCAGAAAATGCCCATCACCCTTTCTGCCGCCAAGACCCTGCCTGAAGACTTACAAAAAGGACCAAACTTCCAGGTTGATGATGCGATCATCAACGACGGCCTCATCAACACATATTACCTTCAAACGGACTATGGCAAATTAAAGATCGTCAGCGACGCGCTTTATCTCGAACGCATTAACGAACTGCGTGCTCTAGAACACATGGAAAAACTGGAGCAAACGAAAGAGTTTGGCGAAGCATTGAAAAAAGGTGCCAAGGCACCTATCGAGACGGTCAAAAGTATAGCAACAGAACCGGTTGATACGGTGAAAGCCATAGGTAGCGGTATCAGCAACTGGGTATCTGACATCGGTAGTGCTGTGGCCAGCGACGACCCTAATCAGGCAGGGGTCTTTTCGACTGCTATCGGTTATGCCGCTGCCAAGCGTGCATTTGCTTATGAATACGGTATCAATCCTTATACCGACTTCCCGCCGGTTCAAGATAAAATGGGAGAGATTGCCAGAGCCAACGTGGTTGGTGGGCTGACTCCAAAGATAGCTTTTGGTTTGATCAAGAAGCCGATTGGCACTGTCTTATCTGTTACTGCCACGGCTGACAGTATGAAAAAAATGGCTCGTGACAAATCCCCTGAGGAACTTGAGGACATCAACGAAGAAAAACTGGAAGCGATGGGCGTTTCTGACTCGATGAGTAAGCGTTTTTTACGAAACTATAACTATGATCCCCAGGAAAAAACTTTGTTGGTAGGGGCGTTAGAGGCCATGAGCGGAGTTGCAGCACGGGATTTAGTCATTCTCTCAGCATCCCATGCTCCAGATAAGTCTGTCGCTCGCTATCTTCTGATTCAAGCCCAGATGATGCTCGGCTACCATCAGAATGTCATGCCGGCCAAGACTGTTTTGAGCATCAATGGTGGTCTGGCACTGCAAAACACTAAAGGTGCTGTCATCGGTATCTCGCCGTACGATTATGCCGCCTGGACCAGCACTCTGAGTAATAAAGAGCAGGGTGCCACTGAATTCCTGCAGAAGGTCCAGGGAGTCACCAGCAAGGAGCTTTGGGTTGCAGGCAGGATCGCTCATCCAGCACGCACTGTTATCGAGAGTCGCGGTTGGGTGGTGTATGATCAGGTAAGAGCGAAGCTGATCAAGTAGGTGTAAGTAACGGCCGTATATATTTAGTTGTCCGCTATTCCATTTCCCAGAACTGACGATTAACAGGAAGCTTTCTACGTTCTTGGAATGCAGGATAATCGAGAGAACCTATGTTTGAGAATGTTCCTCCTGAATGGCTTTTTGACCCTGTAGATATAGATGAGATTGAGTCTGATTGGCTCGACAAACCAGGTCCATATGGAGTGCCGAGAGAAGCTTGGATAAAGATGAAGTCTCAAATGGTAGAAGGTGACGACATCCGAGCCTTTTCAGCGCCAGCGGACTATTGGAAAAACTTAGCTGGTCGTGCAGGATATGCCTTAGTACGTGATGGCAAAGTGATAGCCAGTATAGAGACCATGATGAATTAGATATGATGTGAGAAGTCTTAAAGTTCACGACTAATAGAATGGAAAATGGCCACCTGATAACGGGTGGCCTTTTATTGTTTGGCAAACTAAAAAAAAGGGGTCTTACAATATGAAGACCCCGGAGGCATAGGAAAGGTTGTTCAGGAGGTTCAATACGATTGGTTAGTTCGTATTGTTGAGTGTACTTTAAACGATGTCATGTGACGGGGATGTTGAAAAAATGTGAATAAAACGTGAAATGTGTTTTTTCTCAAAAACCACCATTTATAAAATACGAAAGCCCTTGATCTTCGGACCAGGGGCTTTCTTACATTACAGGGTCAGCAAGAATTTCGCATTTCAGCCAATCTGAGTACCTCAGAACAATGCGGGAGGATTTATAAGAAACAAAGAGCGGTTCTCACTTCACAGGCGAAACAACCAAAATTCATTGTGCCGGTGAGCAAACCAATTCTACAAAATCCTGAACAAGTTTTTCCCTCTTATCCGATTTTTTTGGTTCACACGCATCCGGAAAAGACCTATCCCCATGCACAAAACTGTGTATTAGCCGGACGCGCAATTCTGCTTGCTCGCCGGAAAACCCGTCTTCCAGAAATAGCCCTTTCAAAAAATCAAGCCTTTTGCGCACCACACGATTAACAACAACTTTGGCGATTTCATCTTTATAAGACCAAGCCGTCATGGCCATTTCGATATCTTCGTCAACGTGTTCATTGACCAGAGAGAGTATCTCAATAAGCTGAACTTTGAGAGGACCTTTAATTTTACTGGCTTTCAAGATGACCTCATCCGTTAAAACTGTTTCCCAGTAGTCTAACATTGCTCTAAGGAGGGTGTCGCGATTCTGAAAGTAGCCGTAAAAACCGCCTTTGGAGACATCTAGTTCTCGGGCGAGACTTTCAATGCGCACCGCATGGACATCTTTTTCGCGCAATACTTTAAAAGCCGTGATAATCCAGTCTTTCTTGTTGTTTTTCTTAAACATGAGGCAGAACCATGTTGACTCTTGTTAGGGGGTTGATATTATTCTTAATCGAGGTGTACGATATCGTATAGCTCAAGAACTCAATGGTAGATTACCTTGTCAGTTTCAACTATTCAAGCTTGTTCCAGGAGGAGTACATGACTCATAAAAGAATTCTTGCTCTTTTTATAGTCGCATTCGTGTTGACGTTCACACCGGCCTTCGCCGCGGACGAAGAGATTGCTACGACAGAAGCCAAGGTTGCAAAAGCAATGACTGAGGAATGTCGTGCCTTCGCCGCGGACCCTCAGGCCGATCTTGGTGCGGTTCTTAAGGCCGGGTGCGAACCGACTTTGGCGCAAATGTCAGCATTGATGGATAATCCGTTAGGTAATGTGGCGATGTTGTTCACCCAGTATGACACTTACCGTTTGAAGAACGACGAGAATGGTGAGGAAGCAATTCAGGGCGTCTACATGGGCATAGCGCAGTTTCCCAAGAAACTGAATGAGAATTGGAGCCTGATCAACCGTATCGTCTGGACGGTTCCAAGTGTGCCGCTTGACCAGGACAAGATTGACGATGCCGGTGGCGGTGACTACGGCAACGTACCTCCCACTATCACACCACCATCTGATGCGGCACCGATCAAGCTTTTTGACGGCAGAACCACCGGCTTCGGCGATATGTACTACGTTGGTCTTTTCACCCCTGCTGAACCGGCATTAAAGCTCGACAACGGTGCCACCGTCCTTTGGGGCGCAGGCTTCGATATGGGATTCCCGACCGCAAGTGAGGATATCCTTGGTACGGGCAAATGGACGGCTGGTCCTTCTGCCCTGGGAGTCTATCTGGGCCCCAAGCTTAAGACAGGTGCCTTGCTTCAGCATTACTGGGACTTTGCCGGCGACGATGATCGTTCCGACGTCAACATGACGAACCTTCAGTACCTTTATTACTGGAGTCTCAATGAAACGACGTCTGTCGGTGCTGCTCCCAACATTATTATCAACTGGGAAGAGAACAGCGACAACGCGCTGACACTTCCAGTCGGACTCGGTATCAACAAGACCGTTCAAATGGGCAAGGTGCCCGTGCGATTTGGTGCCGAAGCTTTTTACTCGGTTATCCGGCCAGATGACATCCCCGGTACAGAATGGAACTTTCGCTTTTACGCTATTCCAGCGGTGCCGTCTGCACTGTTTGACTGGATGAACTAAAAAGGAGTCGCAAAATGAAAACAAATTACATGAGATGCCTTGTCGGTATTGTGTGTTTATCACTTATTGCCCCGGCATTGGCTTTTGCCAAGTCGGACAAACCAGACGCCTGGTATCCTCGCACGGAAAAAGTCGGCCCCGATGAGATGTTTGTTGTTGCACTCGGCACCGGGATGCCAACGCCGATCACCCGCGCTCAGAAGTCAACCGCCTGGTACGTCGAGCTCGGCAACGGTGACATCTTTCTGTTCGACGTTGGATCAGGCTCCTCTGAGAACCTGTTTGCACTGCGACCGGATTTCCACCGCGTCGACAAAATCTTTGCGAGCCACCTGCACACCGACCATGTCGGCGATGCCCCCGCGGTCTGGGTCGGCGGCTGGCTGAGTGGAAGGTACACGCCACTACATATCTACGGGCCTTCAGGCTCGAAGCCTGAGCTTGGGACCGCCGCTTACGTGGAGGGGCTTAAAAAGGCTTATGCCTGGGACATTGCGGGTCGCTCCGGCATACTGCCCGACGCTGGCGGTGAACTTATCGCGCACGAGTTCGACTACAAGCAGGACGGCGGCGTCGTTTACGAGGAGAACGGGGTCAAGATCACCTCCTTCCCCGCCGTTCACGTTCTTGACGGCTCGGTTAGTTATCGCCTCGAATGGAAGGGTTTGAGCTTTGTCTTTGGTGGTGATTCAGCGCCTAATAAATGGTTCGTTGAGCGCGCCAAGGGCGCCGACTTCGTGATCCACGAATTATTTTACACACCAGAAGGGCTTGCCAAAACGCTCGGTTGGGGTCTGCGGCAGGCGACTATCGTTTCGTCTTATATCCACACGCCACCGAGCGGTTTCGGCAAAATCATGGCCGAAGTCAAGCCGCGACTGGCAGTGGGTTACCACACGCTTCGACAGCCCGAACTGGACATGATGATGATCGAGGAGGTCCGCAAGGTCTACGACGGGCCATTGGTGATTGCAGATGACTTAATGGCCTGGACCGTCACCAAAGACAGTATCGTCCAGCGCGAGGTGGTCAGTGCCGAGCGCGTACAGGCTCCGCCAACGACGAAGGGCTATGCTGAGGCGAAACGCAGTGGCCAGACCAGTTATTCCAAGTACATCGATGCAGGCAAGTGGGAAGGCTATACTCCTCCGCCATTGCCTGAAAAGTAACAGTTATTAGACCGATAGAAGGATCGGTGCTTGGTTTCATTCCTAATATTGAACAATAGGTATGATGAGAATCCGTATTATCCTGAATGGGAAAAAAGCTGCCCTTGATCCTGTCCGCAACGCGATTAATCAGGCACGGGCAGATGGCCCTGTTGAGGTCCGAACCACTTGGGAAAAAGGCGATGTTCAGAGGCTTGTTCAGGAAGCCTGTGCAGAAGGGTGCGAGCGTTTAGTTGCAGGTGGAGGTGATGGAACAGTCAAAGAGGTTGCTGATGCATTAATGCGTTTGCAGCAGGAAGAACGCCCTGAACTTGCCATCCTGCCCCTGGGTACAGCCAACGACTTCGCTACGGCTTGCGGCATTTCGGACAACCCCCTCTCTGCAATAACCCTGGCTCAAACAGGGAAAGCGTCCTCCGTAGATTGCATCCAGGCTAACGATCAATACTTTATCAATGTGGCCAGCGGTGGTTTTGGGGCACACGTGACGGCGAATACGCCTGTTGAGTTGAAAAACTTTCTTGGTGGTGGGGCCTATACGATAAGCGGCTTGATTCAGGTCGTAAATTTTATTCCTTATCAAGGCGAACTGCGCACTCCAGGTGGCAGACTGAAAAGCAAGGCAATCATTGGGGCGGTTTGTAATGGGCGTCAGGCAGGAGGCGGCCAACAACTTGCGCCTAACGCCTTAATCAATGACGGGCTGATGGATCTGGTTGTCTTGTTGGATTTCCCAAAAGAACGACTCTTGCAGGTCATAAAGGAAGTGCAGGACCCAGATAGCAACGGTGATTATGTTAAACGATATCGGGTTCCCTGGGCAGAGTGGGAGTCTGATGTAGATATGCCGACGAACCTGGACGGAGAGCCCTATACGACAAATTGTATACGCTTTGAAGTGATTCCAGGGGCGATTAAATTGGTTTTGCCCGAAGACTGTCAGCTTCTAGCGATTTAGCAACTCTATTTACATACATTTCTGCCACGCAGAGAAATACAAACTTCAAGAGCAGGATTGGCGAAAATCCAAGCCTTGGTATGAGCCGAGCAAAAAATAAACGGCAACGCTCTGGAAGCTCCGGATAGATAATTGTGAAGCCTTTTTATGGGAGCCCGGCAGATTGTCGGGCTCAGTTTTTGCTGGGTACACACGGTGGATAGACATAGCAGTTTTAAAATTTTCTGATATCATACCGAATTTGGAAGAATCAAACCTTAGGATTTGTATCGATGTTGTTGAATGGTAAATTCAGCTTACTCCTGTCCCTATGTATAATCCTCCTGCCAACGTCCGTCTATGCCGACTGGATCAACCTGTCCGGTGCTGAAAATGCCCGTAACATTGCTGAAATCTACGTTGAGAAGGATCGTGTCCGCATCCAGTTGGAGGTGTTTGTCGAGGATCTGATGCTCTTCGAGGATTTGGTGCCGGATAGTTTCTTTTCCAAGCCGATCCCCGGCCGCCCCGGTCTGGAAGACCGCCAAAAGCTTTTTGCTAATCAGGCCCTTCAAGTTATCGTTGACGGTGATCAGATATTGCCGGTCTCCTTCGACCTAGTGGAACCACGGATGCGCATCGAGCGACCATCACCTTTTGCTGGCTCGATCAGCCCTTATACCCGTCGCCCGATTCCCGGCCCACCCGAGGACAAGCGGGTCCTCTACGCAGAATTGAGCTATCCCTTCGATGGGCAACCGCAAACGTTGCAATTCATCCCTCCCCTGGATGAGGGCGGTTTGCCTGTCGCTTCAATCGGCTTCCTCTGCAACCATTCCGGGGTGACAGTGGTCGATTTCCGCTCCATGATCCCGGCGATTCTCAATCTTGACTGGGACGATCCCTGGTATTCCGAATTCGATGAAAAACCGATGCAGCGTAAGATCGGCACCGGCATGCGAACCTTTCTCTACATTGAACCCTACGAGGTACGCAACGAGATCCTGGTGCGGGTCAAGGATATGATGACCTGGGTCGATTTTGACCTGCAAGGTGACGATTATATCGAAGCAGACGAGTTCAATCGCGTGCGAGAGCAGGTCGGCCAGTTTTTCCTGGAGCGGGAGAATGTGGTCATCGATGGCCAGCGCCTCAAACCGATCCTGGATCGGACCTCATTCGTCGAATCATCGATGCAACGCAGCCGCTTCATCGATACTCCCGAGCGGGTACGGCTTAACTCGGCGATGGTCGGGGTGATTATCACCTACCTGACAGATGGTATCCCGCAGCAAGTTACAACGGAATGGAATCTCTTCTCGGATCGGATTCAAAAGGTAACGGCGCGGATGACTGATCCGGCAGGGCCTTTCCCGTATGACCTGGAACCGGACGACAATGTGTTGACATGGAACAACTACCTGAAGACCTATATCATACCCACCGTCGGGAAGATCAACGTCGCAGAACAACATCAAGGTGTGCCTGTACCAATGGCCAGCGTGGCCTGCTTGGCTCTCATCCTGCCTGTCGGTTGGGGCTTTCTACGTCGCAAGAAGAATGGGAACTCGACCAAAGCATCACTTGCAGTGATCGGATTATTGGTGATCGGTGCGCTGGTTTTGATTCCTGCTTTCCAGGTGCCGGTGGGCGGTAGCGCCCGTGCCAGCCAGTTCTCCGCTGAAGATGGTCAGGTGGTCCTCGATAGCCTGCTAAAGAACGTTTACCGTGCTTTCGATTTCCGTGATGAAGAAGATGTTTATGATAAGCTGGCGATCTGTGTGAGTGGTGAACTGTTGGCTGATCTTTACCTCGAACAACGCAAGTCACTGGTGGTGGAGCAGGCCGGTGGTGCCCAAGCCAAGGTTGAGCAAGTCGCCATCGAGGATGTGACCGTCAGTGAATCGTCAAAACATGATGGTGCCCTCGACCTCAAAGCGCAATGGACGGCGTTGGGCCTAGTTGGCCACTGGGGGCATGTCCACACCCGCCAGAACCGTTACGATGCGATTGTGACTATTAAGCCCGTTGACGGGGCTTGGAAGATTATTGATTTGGAATTATTGGAAGAAACACGAATTGATCCGTTTGCACAATCAGCCCCGAAGGGGTGATAGTTTAGCTTGGAGCAAGGAGCCCAGAGCAAGAAGAAAGAGCCTGTCGTTTAACTCCAAACTCCTCGCTCCCTGCACATTGTTAAATCTAAGGAGGAAAAGAATGCTTAATTTGAGATTTTCTCTGCCCATCACAATCTCGCTGCTTTTCATAGCCACCTCTGCCTTTGCTGGCGGCCTCTACCTTCCTGAGATCGGCACCCCGATAAGTATCGGAACCGCTGGCGTTGGATCTGTCACCAACAATGTCATCGCCGATGCTGCTGTTACGAATCCGGCCGGGATGACAGACATTGAGGATGACGTTGGATTAGCTGGTTTACAGATACTGATCCCGACAGTACGTTTCGATTCTGATATTGCCACTGCCGGTGGTAGCGATGGCGGCAATGCAGGTTTCGTCAGCGTCATCCCTTCCACCTTCGTTGTGAAGACGATGGGCGAGGATTGGCGTCTGGGGTTGGGTATCACCGCTCCTCTCGGTGGCGGTGTTGATTATGGTAAGAGCTTTGTTGGTCGTTACCAGGCGCAAAGATCTGTAATGACCGGTCTCGGCATCACACCATCGATTGCCTACAAGGTGAATGACAAGTTGTCACTGGGTGGGGGTGTCTCCATTCTTTACAGTAATCTTGATCTCGATATCGCCATCAATCAGCCAGACCCCCTTTCTGACGGCCAGGTCAATATCGACAAAATCGATGACTGGGGCTACCAGGGTTTCGTTAGTGCCATGTACAAGGCCACCGACCGTTTGACCCTGGGAGTGATCTATCGAGCCGAATCTGATGTTGAACTCGAAGGTGATATTGGTTTCAAGAATATACAGATTCCGTTCCTCAACGAGGTGACGTCGAAACTCGATAAAGTTAAGGTTGATTTCAGTTATCCACAGATGGTTCGGGCCGGTCTGAAATACGAATTGAACGACACAACACTACTCATGATGGACTTTGATTGGGAAGAGTGGTCGGCATTTGGAGATACCCGCTTGGCCGTCGAAGGTGACACCTCTCTGGCGGTTCTTCAGAAATTCGACCGTGACTGGGATGATACATGGCATGTCGGCCTGGCGATGGCCCACAAACTGAGTGAATCTAGCATCGCCTCATGGGGTATCGCTTATGACAGTTCACCGGTCAGTGACAGCAAACGCACCGCTGATCTCCCTGTCGATGAACAGTTTCGGCTTTCTGCATCGTATGGTGGCGAAATCTCGGATACGCTAAACTTTGCCCTCGGGACCACATTCCTCTGGCTCGGCAAGGGCAAGATTGACCAGGTGGCAGGAGGCGAACGTTTTAAAGGTGAGTTCAGCACCAATCAAATTGTCTTTTTGTCGGCGACGTTGAATTACCGCTTCTAAACTTCTCAGGACACCTCGGCTAGAAGTGTCATTCTAGACCTTCTCTTCAGTCATTTACCAAGGGCCACTTTTTTAACTGTTATACTGTGAACATAAGGGAGAACATGAGTATGAAATCAATAGTTAACAAGGTAATCATCGTAGGAGTTCTGTTCTTTGCGCAGTCATTGATTGCCACTTACACTGTGGCCGATGAACTTCCTGACTTCTTGTACAGTAAGGGCGGTGTCATCTACCCGATCACCGGTGACTCAACACAAGAAGTTTTTCGCACTCCTCCCTTTGCCACGGACTACCTCAAGCCAGGAATGCTCATAGGCATTTTGCCGAACGACTGCAAATCTGCCAGTCGTGGAACGATTGGAGACTACTATATGTGTCATCATGATTTAGCTCTCAAACCTGAAGAAGCTGGAGACAAAACAGTCTACAGGGTAATCGAGGTGAATTAATTCTTTTTGTTCTTGGCAAAATGCACTGACCACAACTCACCATTGGTAAGACATCAAATGGTCTACCTTAAACAGGTCGGACATTATAAGCACCTCAGGCCCTCTCGACGATGATTAACATTCAAGATCTTCACTTCAGGTATCCGAACAGCGAATTTCAGTTGAGCATTCCGGAGTTCACTGTCGCACCGGGAGAGAGGGTAGCTGTCGTCGGCCCAAGCGGCTCGGGCAAAACATCTCTGCTCAATCTTCTTGCGGGAATCCTGATACCATCTTCAGGCGCTATCGAAGTCGGAAAGGCCAATGTCAAAGAGCTGAACGATGCTAGCCGACGTGATTTTCGCATCCGTAATATCGGCTTTGTCTTCCAAGACTTCGAGCTGCTTGATTATCTAACTATTCAAGACAACATCCTTCATCCCTATCGCATTTCCAGTATGTTGAAGCTATCTAACGAGGTTCGACAACGGACTCTCGATTTAGCCGAACAGATGGGGATCTCCAAACATTTAAAAAAACATCCAGGTGAACTTTCCCAAGGTGAGAAACAACGTGCCGCCATCTGTCGGGCTCTGCTGCCCAACCCAAGTCTAATCCTTGCCGATGAAGCGACCGGCAATCTTGATCCGACCAACAAAACCCGTATTCTTGACCTGTTGTTCGAGAGTGTAGCTGAACATGATGCAACTCTGGTGGCAGTGACCCACGACCATGAGCTGCTACCACGGTTTGACCGGGTTGTCGATTTTCAGGATTTCCAGTCTGGGGGCGCGTCATGATCGACAGCCTCTACCTTGCCTGGCAATATATCCGTTTCAACAAGTTCAAAACCCTCATCCTGGTGGCAAGCATCACCTTGATTGCCATCCTGCCTCTGGCTCTGCAAGTCCTCCTGACCGAGAGCGAACGGCAGTTGCTCAATCGCGCGGAGTCGACGCCGTTACTGGTCGGGGCCAAGGGAAGTGCTCTCGACCTGGCAATGAACTCCCTCTACTTCGATGATGAGGTGCCAGAGTTGATGACTATGGATGCGGCCGAGCGCATCTATGACACGAACCTTGCTCTACCGATACCACTTTACGTGCGCTTCCAGGCACGCGGTCTGCCTATTGTCGGCACCAGCTTCGATTATTTCGAGTTTCGCAAACTGACACTGGCTCAGGGGCAGCCCCTGACCATGCTCGGTGACTGCGTGCTTGGCGCCAAAGCCGCTGCGAAACTCGGCATTGGCCCTGGTGACAAGCTGGTCTCTTCTCCGGAGAACCTCTTTGACCTGGCCGGAGTCTATCCTTTGAAGATGAAGGTTGCCGGCGTACTGGCAGCAAACCATACGGCCGATGACCTGGCCATCTTTGTCGATATTAAGACCGCCTGGGTCATCCAGGGACTAGGTCATGGTCATGAGGACGTGACCCGCACCCGCGACAGTACAGTGATCCTTAAGCGTACAGATGGTAACGTCACCGCCAACGCCAAACTGTTTCACTACACAGAAATCACCGAGGACAATCTTGACGGTTTCCATTTCCATGGGGATACGTCGATCTATCCAGTCTCCGCTGTGATCGCTGTCCCTTACGATGGTAAGTCCGGCACCTTACTTCGTGGCCGCTACCTTGAGAGCGAAGATGCGCAACAGATTATTCAGCCTGCCGAAGTAATAGATGGCCTGTTGCAGAACATTTTCCGGATAAGAAATGTCCTCGATTCTGTGATCGCCCTGGTGGGACTGGCGACTTTGCTCGCCATTTTCCTGGTCTTTTCATTGTCATTGCGTCTAAGACAGAGGGAGATCCAGACGATATTCAAGCTCGGTTGCCGGAAGGCGATGGTCGGCCGAATGATGCTGGCGGAGATTGCCATAATCCTCTTGGCCAGCGGAGTTTTATGTGCTGCCGCTCTCGGTGTAGTAGATGCCAACGCCGAAGAACTGGTCAGACGACTGTTCGTGGGGTGATCGTGTTTGCTCTGAGAGAGGAGAACCTGATGAAGCCGATACATCTGTTAATTGTGGCCCTGCTCTTGATGCTTGTCACAGAGGCTTCTGCGAGCGAACGCCTATCTGTCTACACAGTCAATTATCCCCTGGCTTATTTTGCTGAGCGCATTGGCGGTGATCAGGTTGAGGTTGTCTTTCCGGCACCGGCAGACGTCGACCCGGTTTACTGGATGCCTGACCAGAAAATCATCACAGCCTACCAGCAGGCTGACCTGATTCTGCTCAATGGCGCCAACTACGCAAAATGGATCAGCAAGGTCAGCATGCCGCGCAGCAAGATGCTCAATACCTCACGTAAGTTCAAAAACCGCTACATCTATACCCCAGAAGTGACAACCCACTCCCACGGGGCAGCGGGCTCACACGCACACGAATCTCTTGCTTTCACAACCTGGCTAGATCTAAGCCTGGCCAAACTACAGGCTGATGCGGTTTATAAAGCTCTGGTGTTGAAACGTCCGACAGCCGAGATGGAGTTTAAAAGAAATTTTCAAGCTCTGGCCGTTGATCTCGAGAAGCTACACGCGCGAACCAGAGAGATCGTATCCAAAGACCCGGATCGTGCCTTGCTAGGTTCGCACCCTGTTTACGACTATCTGAGTGCAGGCTACGGAATGAACCTGAAGAGTGTTCATTGGGAACCGGATGAAGTCCCAACGGTGCCGCAGTGGAATGAGCTAAGTCAGATTCTGGCAGAGCATCAGGCGAAGGACATGCTTTGGGAAGGGACACCGCTTGCAGATACGGTCGCCAAGTTAAAGGACAAGGGGATTGATAGTGTCATTTTCAACCCAGGCGGGAATAGACCTGACCTCGGAGATTTCATGTCGGTCATGCAGCAGAATATTGCCAACTTGGAGCAGGTTTTTAAGTGAGGACTTAACTTCCATACTCTACCTGCTCAGTGTGTCTTATAAATCACGACTTGCAGTAAAAAAAGCCCCAGCCTTCTTTCAAGGTCGGGGCTTTACTATAAATCCTGTCGCAACTCATTCCTACATTAC
>Ga0316194_10000440_pt1 | contig 26314 bp, 25 predicted proteins | sample CroRivsedime1_MG_FD_204936 | JGI IMG/M metagenome (GOLD analysis project Ga0316194, IMG submission 204936) | Coastal sediment microbial communities from Maine, United States - Cross River sediment 1 | ecosystem: Environmental > Aquatic > Marine > Coastal > Sediment | place: USA: Maine...
TCGCAACGATCCACTTAAAATAGGTAGGAAAGCCTTTTATTGGTTTCCAGTCCAGGTTGAAATCCCATTCACCATAATAGTCTTTATGTATGCTCTGCGCATACACTGGTGACAAAGCCCCGTTAATATAAGAGTATGGCAGGATAGTTGAAGCGATTTTAGCCGTGAGAAAGGTTGTTGTTTTTGCAAAATCCGGTTGATTGAAGTCCAGGAAAGGCGAATTCAAAATCAGGCTTTTTATTGAAGAAATTTCCTTGCCATAGTTCATATAATTACTTGCTATTAACCCTCCAGTTGAGTGGCCCAGGAGATGAATTAGAGAATTGCCTGTTTTATTGATCTGTCGAATTGCGATCGTTATTTCTTCAAAATATTCTTCAATATCCAAACAAAAGTTTGGTCGCTGGTGCTCCAGAATTGACCTGCCATACTTGCGAAGATCCAGTGCATAAAAATCAAAGCCATTGTTTATGAATTTCTCACACACGTGTGGGTGAAAAAAATAGTCAATGTAACCATGCAGATATAAAACACTCTCTCTGCCCCCAACATTGAATTTTGAAGAGATTAGAGTAGCGGTAACTTTTCCTTCATAATCGGGAGAAAGCTGAATGGTTTGATAATCAAAATCTGTATGCAGGTTCATTTCAAGGTTATTTACGTGGCGAGTTCAAACGTAGAATTTTCTCATAATAGAGCAAGTGGAGTTTCTGCATAAAGAAATCACAATATAGCGGCAGCCATATCCTGACGAGCCTGAAAAAATGTGGGGACACGATGCATAATTATATCTGCCACACGTCGTTTTGGCATGAAATACGCTGATTATAGGTCGAAAACTTTTCCAGGCCGGTAATTTATGCAACTGGCAGGCAAACAAGCACTTCCGTTAAGGACTGTAAGATGCTTGCCCCCAGTCGTCCGGGAAGCGCAAGTGGCTGGAAATGCCCGTTTAGTGACGGCGGATAAGCGGTAACTAGATGAGAAAGAACGACCCAAGTCAGCCATTTGGAATGAATACCTGAGTAGCAAGTATTTCCAAAGCTGTCATTCACCAAATCAGCTTAAATTACTGAGTTCGGCCGTTCAGTCTCCGCGCCTTCTGATAAGGTACCGATTACTCACAAATCTCTATATTGGATTGTCAATCGTGTCTCGTCCAGGTTTTGTTGTCTTGCAGCAACAAATCAACCAGATACGCCGCTGAAAGGAGATGGTAATCCCTTTTTTGAATATCGTATTATGGCTGACAACCGGGAAGAAATGCTGAATCTGACTAGCTTTGATAATTTTAAAGCGCTGATCGAAAAAGCGACCTGAGTTTGTTGCCGGGCTTTTTATCTATGTACTCAGAGGCGCATACAAGCAATGACCGCTTAACGGTAGTCGGGTCATCATGATGCGGACCGTTCATCTGGCAGGACTGGTGATATTGTTTCTGATTGCAGCTTGCCTCGCGCGGCAGTTCCCGCATCTTCTCAACGGATCGCTCATTTACTTGCCGGCATTTATACTGTTATTGGGGCTGGGCCTTTATCACTACCATCACGCACGAACCGAACCAACACTGCTGTTGTGGGCAATTGCAATATTTTCAGCATCACTATTCCTGCGCCCCATCGATCTGGCTGTTTGTAACTATCTTCCAGTCGGTACTCATTATTTCTGGCATCTTCTCAATGGCCTGTTGGTATACCTGGCATTCAGGGGATTACTGATGAATCTCACAACCTCGGAAGGAAGAATAGACTATTGAAACTCTGGTCAAATTTCAGCGTTTGGATCCACAGGATTGGTCGGCGAGAGGTTCCAGTTTGGTTTGAAACCTCCGAATCCATAACCAGTGAATTTCAAACCATTGGAAAGAAACTGAAGATCTTCAAACTCATTCCAAATCCGTTTCCCTTCTACGACTGGATCATGGGTTTTTATGAACGCGTGTCCAATCGAGAGGCCCTTCGCGGCCCCATGCTCGAACGAGCACGCAAGATTGTGGACGTTGGCGCTGGTACGGGTTACCTGCTCAGCCGCCTTGTGAAAGCAACCCGGGAAGACCAGGAAATTGTCGCGGTGGATTTGTCACAGCAGATGCTGGATAACTCGGAATCGTATCTATCAAAACACCACCTGCTGACACAGCGCACAAATTTCAGGCAGGCTGACTGCCGAACATTGCCGTGGGGAGAGAATACGTTTGACCTGTATGTTTCCAGCTACCTGTTCGATCTCTTACCAGAGACAGAACTCAAGCAGGCACTCAAGGAAATGGAGCGCGTCCTGGTACCGGATGGCTATGCGATTCTGGTTACCATGACCACAGTGCTGGATGACATCCCCTGGATCAGCCGGACTTCCTATCGTCTGATGAATGAGTTCTACTGTCTTGGTTATGACAAGGGTAGATGGAATCCGATATGGCGCTTTCTGTTTGCCGGTTACGCACCGCATTGCCGTCCGATCGCTTTGGGGTCATCCCTGCGGGATTTGGATAATATGGTGATGGCCTATACTAAAGTAAGCCGTGTATCCCTGTTCCCGGTTCGAATCTATTACGTCCGCAAGAGCCATGGCTAGCATTCGGTTATGGGGCAAGGTCCTGGTGGCGGCTTTTTGCAGCAAATCCAACCAGGAGTTTTATGACCGGATCTCCCCGATTTACGACCAGTGCTTTGTGACGCACAAGCTGCATGCGAGCAATATGGCCAAAATATTACTTGAAGGCTATAAGGGTCGGGAAAAAAACACGTTGGTGCTCGATCTTGGCTGCGGCACCGGCTTATTGAGCAACATCTTGGTCAGTAAAGGCTTTGAGGTACTCGGCATAGATATTTCGTTAGAGTCGCTGCGCTTGTTGCAGCAGCGTGAATCCAGAATAAACACGATTCAGGCGGATGCAGCTCTGTTGCCATTTACCGATGGAACTTGTCATGCAGTGGTCTCTCTTGGGGCATGGCGCCATTTTTCTGATCTCCGACGAGTGATTGCAGAAGTAGCGCGTATTCTCAAGGAGGATGGATTACTGATCGTTGGCTATTTTCCTCCAGCGATCGGCGGTGTTGTCCACCAGGGTGATAGCCACTGGCGTCAATTGCTGGTCCGCCTTTATCAAGTCTTGATTCGCAAACGAGGATATGTGGACCACATCGACCTATCACTAGAGCCGATGACAGTTAGCTGGGCTAAAGATCACTTTGAACAGGCCAGCACGGTAAACTCTGGTGATCACTGGCGCTTGATTATTGCACGGGGCCTGAAGCAGGCCTGACCTGTTCGGTTAGCCATGGTATTCCGTTATTCGGCGGATCTCCACAAATTCCCGGAACTTTTACTAATGGTACCCGCTCAATTTATTCACCTCAACGACCTTCTCTTGCTGCATCTGAGACCTTCACCGAAACACGGGGAATGTAGCTTTGGACGATAGTACGCCTTCATACTGAATCTACTTGGAAAAAACTCTGATGGTCCATACCCACCGGTACGGTTTACAGTCATCGATTCCTGCCATGCAGTAAACCGGGTATCGTCACGGATATGTCCAGACCATGCACCTCTATATACCTGTCAGCCCAGCTGGTTCTGTGGACCGCATTGTCAGGTTGCGCGCCCCCTGATTTCGGCGATAGCGAGGCGGGACTGGCACTGGAGGACCTGGCCTCCGGTCTGGCGACCAGCCGTTTGGCGGAGCAGGTACCCCGGATATCACGCGAATCGATCAGCTTCATAACAGGGGGGGAGGAACGCGTTGCCGATCTCTACAGGCCACCGCAGGGTGCGCGTGCCAGTATTGTCCTGGTACCCGGAGTGGCGGCCCGCGGCAGGAGGGATGCACGTGTAGTCGCCATGGCCAACACCCTCGCGCGCCTGGACTTCTCGGTGCTGGTACCAGACATGCCTGGTGTGCGCCGTTACCGGATGCGGTCAAGTGATGTGCGTGAGGTGGCGGATAGCTTCGCATGGTTGGCGTCCCATCCGGCGCTTGCGCCACCAGGACATATCGGTATCGCCGGCTTCAGCTATGGTGTTGGCCCGGTTCTGCTGGCCGCGCTTCAGCCCGATATCCGCGATCGGGTGCGCTTTGTGCTGGCGGTTGGTGGGTATTATTCGCTGGAGAATGTTGTCTCCTACCTCACCACTGGTTACTACCATGTTAATGAGCCTGCCGGGACGTCGGCATCAGAAACGGGCCGTTTGTCACCCCACCCGTACAGTGAGGCTGCCTTCATCAGCTCGAACCTGGATCTCCTGGAACGTCCGGTGGACCGAGGGTTCTTTCGGGGCTATGCGGCGTATATCACCGATAACAGTATTGACGAGGACGAACCGGCACCTGTTTACCTGGCACCCGATGCGCAGGCCTTCTATGACCTGCTCATCAATCCTCTTCCTGCACAAGTCCCCGTCCTGCTGGACAAGCTTCCGCCGCGTATGCGCACCGAACTGGAGGGCATCAATCCTGCGGCCCATGATCTTTCACAGTTACGGGCCGACGTCATCCTGTTGCATGGGCGAGGTGACAACTTCATCCCCTATAGCGAGAGCATCGCACTGGCGGACGCCCTGCCGGAGAGTCAGGTGCAGCTGTTTCTCATTGACGGTCTCGCCCATGTTGATTTCAGGCCGAAAGCGCATGACGTGCCGCAGCTACTTTGCGCCATGGAGGCACTGCTTGCCAAACGCATGCCGCAACAAGGTCAGGACCGTTTATAGACTAAGAAGCAGTCATGATTCCATGTCGTGGCGATATTGATCACCGAATGCTGATAAAGGAGGCCACTTACAGAATTAACTTGCGGGCTCAACCGATCAATGAAACACACGTGTTAAATAGTTCTGCCGGCGTTTCGTATTCCAGGGTTTTTACGTGGTCGTTTATTTAACTGGCAAGTCACCGAGGTTTGCCAGCGCCATAAGGTCAACGGACACTCACCCCTCGGACGCCTCGGCAAGCAAGGTGTTCGCGAGAGCCGTGTGGTGGCGCAACACCAGCAGCGAAACCGCCAACTACCAGGGCTATTTTATATATGCATCCTCTCCAAGTTAATCAATACTGTCCTTGTACAACAATCCAAGTCGACGGTACCGTCAATTCAATAAAAATCAGGCTAACAGTACTTTTCCCTGTAGGGATTCTGCTAACATGCCCGCCCACTCTAAATTCAGCGAATGGCTACCTGGTTTTGGTGGTTCGCGTGGAAAGTCAGGGCAATACTACATGCATCTGAAATACTGCTGCATATTCCCCTCGGCACAGAAATTGCGCAATGGAGATTAGTAATATGCAACAGAAATCCTCTCGTTCGATGTCAATGGCGGGTACCGTAGTGTACGGTTTATTCATCATCGTGCCACTCGGCATCGTATTTCTGCTATTGGTAAAGCTGACAGAGATTCTGAAAACAATCGCTGCTCCACTTGGGTTGGAATCCGCTTTTGGTGCCATGGTTGCGCTCATCATCGCCATCACTGTCGCCCTTGCCGTGGTGTTGTTGTTCAGCTGGATCGTTGGTTCAATCATTCGCAGGGCTGTCTCATACGACAAGTTCGAAGCGGCTATTCTCAAGAAGATTCCCGGTTATCAAATCATCGCCAGTATCACCAAGGGATTCTCCGAGGGTAAGACTGCTTATCCACCGGTGATGATAGAAATCCATGGGCCAGGGATAGCGGCGTATGGTTTTATCATGGAAGAGCACGACAACGGCCTTTTGACCGTATTCGTTCCCTCAACGCCGGTGCTGACCGTAGGCAATCTATATGTTGTCGACCGTGAACGGGTTACCCACTTGTCAGTAGGTACCTCGGAGATTGCTGATTGCATCTCCCAGTGGGGAATAGGGTCGAAACAAATCGTTGCAGATTCAGTGTCAGGTTCCACTCCCAAGGAGTAATCCAAAAACACCAAATGGCCGGTAACACGCGTTTATCCAATTATTTCTATGTAATATAAAATGAGAGCAACTCTTTTCCTTATCATTTCGATACTGGCATTTAGCGCAGTCAAAGCTAATGACTGCAATAGGGTATTTAAGGGATTGTATACATGGGGCGCAGAGGTAAATGTATTCCAGCCGTGCGGATCAAGTGATGTATTCTGGGTTTCAGCTTCATCTTGGGTCCTGAGGCCATTGATTGAATATGTAAAAAATAGTATCTCTACACCCTATCAGTCCATATATATTGAATTTAGAGGCAATATTCTCAATGAGGTGCGTGGTGGGTTCGCGGAGCAGTACGATGGCTTGATAAGGGTGAGCGAAATCAATCATAAATCCAGCCATATACCGGCGGAATGCTTGAAAGAGTGACACATGATCAATTGCCGAAGCCGGCGCTGGGTGGCCGGTAGTACAGTGCTTACAGAAGAATCAGAAATAATTATTGATGTACCTGCGGGTTAACTGATACAAGGATTCCTGATCGGGGTATCACTTTGTAATTAAGGAGAAGATATGGATAAGTACACTGCGGAGTTCTTTGGAACCTTCTGGCTTGTTCTGGGTGGGTGCGGCAGTGCCGTTCTGGCTGCAACATTTCCCGAAGTTGGTATTGGATTGCTGGGTGTGTCACTTGCCTTTGGCCTGACCGTACTGACAATGGCCTATGCAATAGGCCATATCTCGGGTTGCCACCTGAATCCGGCAATCTCGATTGGGCTGTGGGCTGGAGGGCGGTTCCCTGCGAAAGACCTTGTACCTTACATCGTCTCTCAGGTGCTGGGTGGAATTGTTGCAGGTGGTATTCTTTATATCATCGCCTCTGGAAAGGCCGGATTTGATGTCTCTGCCGGCTTTGCGTCCAATGGCTACGGTGAGCATTCGCCTGGCGGTTACACCTTACTCTCCGCATTGGTCACCGAAATCGTCATGACTATGATGTTCCTGTTTGTGATTATGGGTGCAACGGACAAACGCGCACCACAAGGCTTTGCACCAATAGCCATTGGATTGTGTCTGACGTTGATTCACCTGATCAGTATTCCAGTCACGAACACGTCGGTTAATCCCGCGCGAAGCACTGCTGTGGCGCTCTTTGTAGGTGACTGGGCGGTCGCACAATTGTGGCTTTTCTGGACGGCACCGATCGCTGGCGCGATCATAGGTGCGGTGGCCTATCGATTTGTTGTTAGCAGACAAACTTGACGGGTTAAACACAGTTCTGGGGTAGGTTGGCGGTATGCAGGCACCGCTGGCTACCCTCATTAAGTCACCGGATTCTTTCGGCCCGGAACATCAGATACAGTTTATTGTCGACCCGGTCGTCAAGCTGCCCTGGAAAGGCCTGAAATATATAATCATAATTGTAGCGGTCAATTCGAACCACATCCAGAACCCGACTGCCAATTCCAACCGTAGCGTACCGGAAAAGGATGATTGCCGCTTCGTGATAGGCCTGGGTCTGGATTACTAGTTATGGAATGATCGCTTATGCGGCAACTCAGAAGTTCACCGGAATCCGGGGAATGTCTTTTTTTTTGTGGCGCATTCAGCTAGTCTGGTCGGCATGGAATGACAGAAAAAACTCCGCAGTCCTGATTATTAACTACAAAATCATCAGGATTGTAACTCGCGCGTCTCAAATTGACGCTATGCTTAATGAGTAGCCAGCACCGATCCCGCTGCCTCGGGATCATCGTATCAGTACAAAGGAGATAACAATGAAACTTGTATACGATGTCATCGAAGATGTTTACGACGATACAACGCAGATCAGAACCATGACCGAACAGGCGCAGATGCCATCCGGGGACTCGCTGATCAGGACTACCTTGTATACGCCGCACAATATCAGCATGGATGTCACCCACATTCGAGGGAAAAAAAACAGGAAATCCCTGTTTAAAGCGTTGCGATAGGTGACACCGTCCGGTCGCTGGGCCAAGTGGGTTGTTTGGCTAGTGTGGCCGGTTGCCCCCGATTATCGTTCCCGTCAGCAATCGGTCTTCAAGAGTGCTTTGAACAGCAGGTTACCGATTGAAGTCGTAAGTTCCTGAGGTAAGTGGATGTATTTTCGGCAAAATGGGGGCTATCGACCTTTTCCTTTTATGCGTCAAAAAGAAACCTGTTATGCAAATTATCCGCTGTTAAAAAGACCCGAGCCCCATTCCCCGTGTATGCAACTCATTCATACACTTTTATTTGACGCCATGACCGTCCAGTGGGATAAGGGTAGTTGGGCAGCACCGTTTAACCTGCGGCGATTACATTAATCTATTGAGGAACAGACAATGCAAAATAAGGAAATAAGATTCAGAGTAGTGTTCGTGGCGGTCAGCTTGCTGCTTGCCAATTCAGCCAGTGCATTCGATATGGGCAATATGATGAATCCATCCAAATGGATGGACGGTAATAAAGATAATGATCGTGATGATTATTATGATGAGCCTGGCTACGGTTATCCAGGTGTCCCACCCGGCTATGGCTATGGTGGTGCGCCCGGTTATGGCGGTGCGCCCGGCTATGGCGGTGCGCCCGGCTATGGTGGTGCGCCCGGCTATGGTGGTGCGCCCGGCTATGGCGGTGCGCCCGGCTATGGTGGTGCACCTGGTTATGGCGGTGCACCTGGTTATGGCGGTGCACCTGGTTATGGCGGTGCGCCTGGCTATGGCGGTGCGCCCGATTACAATGCGCCGGGATCGAATTCAGATGCTGAGGAAATCAGGCGTCTGAAAGATCGGATCAGAGAGCTTGAGGAGTCCAGCAGCGTTTCACCTTGGTAACTAGTTAGATTCCATTATCCTGTCCCCGCCCCCTTTGAAGGGGGCGGGAGAATTGCATAGGCCCACTATGCACCTCAAATCCGCAACCATTTGTTCTCGCTCTCCCACTTGCCTCGCTACGAACCCCTAAGTCCGACAGGCTACTACTAACGCGAACCCTGATTAGCCAACACTCGGAGCCCCAATGACGGTTCGGATCAAGGCGTACTTGTCCAAAACGGCGTCTTCTCGAAAATTCACTCTTTGACGGTCAAAGGCGCGGCATTCGTATTCTATGGCGGGCCTGCAGGAATCAGTGCCACCAGCCCGGCGATGGCCGATGCACGTATCGATGCCAATCAGATTGATTCGATACTCGGGTTTAGCGTGGCGGCGGCCGGGGACGTCAACGGTGACAGCTTTGATGACATTATCGTCGGCGCTCTTCTGTCGGGTATTGTCGCGAGCAACCTGACAGATGCATCCGTACGGCTGCAGTCGAATCAGTCAGAAGCCGTACGACGACTCAATCGCTATGAACTGGATGTGGCCGGGCTGGGTGATGTCAATAATGATGGCTTTGCGGATGTGGCCCTGGGACTTGGCTTCTTCGACGCGGGGGAACTGAATGAGGGTGCCGTCTTCGTCTACTATGGTGGTCTTAGCCGGAGTGATGAGGTCAATGTCCAGATCGAGCCCGCGGCTGCGCTGCCACCAACGATCGATACCTACACGGCGGCATCGGCAGCTATCACCATCGGTGAATCGGTATCCCTGTCCTGGACGACTGCGGGGGCCAGCAGCGTATCGATTAGCGGTGTCGGTACTGGCCTGGTGGCCGACGGCAGTATCACAATAACCCTGGCAGCGACCACGACCTATACCCTGACGGCAACCGGTGCCGGTGGTGTGACGAGTAGTAGTGTCACAGTGACGGTGAACCCCGCGCCACCGCCATCTCCATCCTCTGCACAAGGTGTGGTGACAGTAGTCGGACCTTTGTCAGTCAATCGGGGTCAACAGGCATCGTTTACAGTGACACTGACAAACACGGGTACGACCACGATGACCGGTGTTGAATTGACATACGGGATTAGTCCGAACCGACGCATCCGGAATATCAGTCCGGGCAGCCCCATCGCCGTTGCCGATATACCCGCGGGCGGCAGTGTGAGCCAGGTCTGGCAAGGTCAGGCTGACAAGGAAGGGCTAGCCACTGCGACGGCCGCGGCATGGTTCGGAGGCAACCTGGTCGACTCCTCCACCCATACGTTTACGGTTACCAGGTAACCCGGCGTGAAACTCTAATTACATCATCCGCTGCCGGAACAGCCAGCCGGACAGGGCAAGGGTGACCGCGGCGAGGGTCGAATGCCGGCTTGCACTATTTGGTCTGTAAATTCTGCAGTTTTCTAAACAGGGTGCATTTGCTAACCCCCAGCTTGTCCACCAGGATGCAGCGGCGCTTGTTACGGTACCGGATGAGCAACGGTATCTGCCCGGATCAAGCCCTTCTCCTGTGCCACCGTGCGCATCTGCTGCACCAGTTTTTCTGATGTCTTGCCGTCTGCGTTCAGCCCCTGCGTTTGCTGGAAGTCCTTGATGGCCTTGCGCGTATTCGCGCCTATAATGCCGTCGATCTCCCCGATGTCGTAACCGAGCCCCAGCAGTGCCTCCTGGGTTTCAAACTTGAGGCGTACTGCCTGCCTTTCCGCTTCATAGCCAATAAATCCTTCACCGAAGGTGGCAGAAAACGGCAGCTCCCCGGGCCCCGGCGGCTGTGCAGGATGATCGTGCAGCAGCATGCCATGAATGGCCCGCGCAAGGTCCCGGTGGTCCTGCGCCGAATTCATGCGCAGCACGTTGGAGAGTACGGTAACCATGTAATGGAGCCGGTTCTGTCCGGCCGGTGACTCGATGATTGCCAGCGAGTTCATGAAGTTTCGCTTGTTGCCATGATACTTCTTGCAGACAAAGCCTTCTTCCGGCTCACAGCTGTACAGTGAGCCCGACTTGAAGTAAACCGCCGAGTCTCTCAATACGCCGGACGATCCATAGCGAATGCGCCGTTCCGTGACATACAGCAGCCGCTTGATCTCGAGGCTGGAAAACGCGTCTACCAGTTTTCCCTGTTCCATCTTGACCGAGAATTCCATCAACGCGCGTGGCGTGGCGTAGCTACTGGTTCCGGGAACCCGCTTTTTGCCTTCACGAGTGAAAAAACTGCCCTGGCGGATCTTGCCAAGATCGAGACCGTTGCGGGTAACAGGGGACTGTATCGCCGCCTCGAAAATTTCCCCCAGTTCCTTGCGTGGCGTCTCCTTGAAAAAGCGAGCCTCTTCTTCTGGCGAAACCGGGTAGGCCTTGCCGTAATGCTTTAGCAGGATCAAATGCTTCTGAACCATACCGGCTGCGGAATTGGAGCTGGGGGACATCATCCAGTCAAGATAGACCCACAGCGAAGCGCGATCGCCCGGTTCAATCGGTCGCCGGGTAATCTCGCCCGTCGCCTCGTTCCATAATCGGACCGTGTGGTGATCATACTTGCTGAAATCATCGGCTGTGATTATCGACTCACGCAATACCCGGCGGCGCGCCTCGATGTCATCGGGGTAGCTGTCGGCGAGGGCCTGGAATATCCCGAGCGCGATGAGGATCTTCCCCACACTCCCCGGATTCTGATGCTGGTTCCCGTTCCACTCCGCGTAGCGGGGGTGATCCAGATCTGAAAGATCCAGCAGTGCAATTCCATAACGATCCAGGTGGCTGCCGAGCATCTTTTTTACCTGTTCTGTCAGTGCCGGGTCAGCTTTCGGTAAACGGAACTCCGGTTGATCAAGCAGTCTCAGCTTGACCCTGTCCAGGGGCAGCAACTCGCCGGCTGGGCGCTTCTTCCCCGGTTTCTTGCCCTCCTGGACCAGGCGCTGTGCCTCCAAACGGCCGATCCCGGTGCTCTCATAACCATCCAGTGGGTATGCGCCGCCCGGGCTGGACAGAAGTGCCAGCCACAGACCGGTGCACCCTGCCAGTAACAGGGGGACAAGATTTCGAGTATTTACCATGCGTATTCACCTCTCTATTTGCTGCCGATTATAACTCCGGCATGTCCCCTGTCTAAAGAAAAAACAAGTCATGGCCGCAGGATGTGCCGGGTGAAACGAAGCAGGGGGAAGGGGTGCAGATTTGAATGGCATTTAGCTTATGTGCACAGGAAGATGCAGGTGATGTAAAGATCGTTTTGGATCTATAATAAGACACAGAGGCAAGCTTTTTCAGGATATCAAGCAACGTCATGTTGACCCGGTTGATAAACAAACTCTTTCCCGGACTGACCCGAGGCCATGAACGGCTCGATGAACAGGATATCGACAAGGCAATCGATATCCTCATCAAGGAAACCGACCCCCGGTTGTGCCTTGTGGGTGGCTACAAGCGGAAGCTCAGAAAGCCTGTGATCCGCTCCCTGGTGTACGTCAACCGCCTGATCACCAGGATACCCGGAGCTTTTGAGATCAACCGCAGGAACTATAGCAGCGTCCCCCAGATCAATGCCCTGTTCGGTTCGGCTGATGATGTCGATGAGCTGATCAATCACAGTAAGGTATTGAAAAAATATTTTGAGGCTAATCCCGAGCAGGATGTGGTCTATGTGCCGCTGGCCATGACCCGGACTGAAAGGACGGCTCTGGGTATGGAACTCAATGGTGATGTGGTCAGAAGGGACGTCGCGCAGGTTGCGGTTAACTTTTCCGGTCACTGGCTGGGAATATGCGGCTCGAGTGAAAGCGAACTCAGGGACTTGCTGAGATGGCGCGGGATTCATAACCTGGCAATCACGGCACTGGAGAATATTACCCGCCTGAAGATGAAGACCACTGAACTCGGGGAACAGCGCGCCCTGCTGAACATAAAGCTTCGCAACCTCCAGGCACAACACCGGGGACTGGATGCATTCACTGCCGCCGCCCCGGATGGTACCGAGGATATGCAGGCTCTGACTCGCCACCTGGAAGAGACGGAATGCCAACTCAAGGAAGCACACGCCCACCCCGACACACTGGAAGATTACCTGCTACAGGTCTGCCGGGTATTCGACCATCCCTCGCGGTATCTGCGCGTCAAACCCGGCTCTGTCCGCGTAGACAGGATGAATATCAAGGTGGAAGATGAACTATCGAGTCGCGGTGCAGAGGTGTTCAGCGCTGAAATTACCATTGGCGACAATCCACCGTTTGAAACCATTCTTGCGCTCTTCAATCGAAAGGATGTACAACAAATAAAAAAGGTGTGACGCTATGACAGAACGGTTCAGGGTGTTAATCCTGGGGCATGGTGAAATGGGCCATGCCATGGAGCACCTTCTCCAGGGACGGCAACAACTGGATATCTGGGAGAAATACCCGCAGGATAACTTCCAGTCAGTGGTACTTGAGGATGCGGCACCCCGGGCGGATGTGGTGTTATTTTGCCTGCCGGTCAATCCGCACCGGGAGATCGCTAAACAAATTGCGCCACTACTCAAGAAAACCTGTCTCTGTTTGAGTATCGCCAAGGGGCTGGACGAAGCAGGTCAAACTGCCGCGCAAATATTTGCCGGTGTGTTTGGACCACGTCAGCCCTGTTCCCTGTTGTATGGCCCCATGATCTCCGAGGAGATCCGTGCCGACCGTTACGCCTTTGCACAACTGGGATGTGAGGGCATGGATTCGTATAGCAGGGTATGCGAGTTATATCAGGGTACGCGTCTTTGTATTGAGCATACTTCGGATATCACCGGGATCAGCTGGTCGGTGGTTCTGAAAAATGTCTATGCCATGGTGTTTGGCATGGCGGACGAATTACAGCTGGGTGATAACATGCGAGGTTATCTTGCAGTCGCCGCCTTGCGGGAACTGGACCAGATTGTGCGTAAAATGGGCGGGCAGGCGGGCAGCCCTTATCATCTGGCAGGACTGGGGGATCTGATCACGACGGCCACCAGTGAGGACTCACATCACCATGAGTTGGGACGCATGCTGGCAAGAGAAGAGGTCCGTGGTATCGAAGGGGAAGGCATTCATACGCTCGAAATGGTGAGTCAGCATCGCTTGTTTAACACTGCGGACTACCCGCTCTTTCGGTTGATACACGATATTGTCAGGTCCCCGCAGGGGGGCCGCAAAAGGATCAATGGCTATTTGAAACAGGTATATTCCTGAGCGTGATCCGGAACAGTATTTGTACAGACTATTTTGTCGTTTGTCCTTTCTGCAGCTTGCTGCGTACCAGGTCGATATGCAGGCGCAGGTTGTATAGTTCGTCCGAGTAGGACAGGGGGATACTGACTTTTCGTACCTCTTCTTCTATGGTATCCAGCTTCTCGATTGAGGTGCGCAGCGTTTCTGCGGGCAATTGTTCAGGGTGTTGAAAGTCGAGGGTTTTTAGCTCCCGGTACCAGCGGTATACCTTCTTGCGTACCTGCCAACGATAGGTGGGGGGCATGACCTTGAATAGTGGTATCAGCAGGGTCAGCAACGGAATAAGCATGACCGTCAGTCGGTTAATCAGGTTGGCGGTCCAGAAGGGCAGGTAGCGCTGCAGAAAGGGTGGTCCGTGTTTGAAATAGCGAAGGGCGCCATCGTCGAGCGGAAATTCAAGGTGCTGATCATTAGGGAAGTGGCCGGGTTGTGCAAACAGGCTGCCATCCCCGTGAACTTCCTTTGCGGCCTGCAGAATCAGGCTAACCAGCGCGGGATGGAAGTCATCCTGTGCGACAAGGTTTGCTGTCGCGGCCAGTAGTACGGTGTCACGGGATGGAATATTCTCCTGCAGGTCGATGATACCTTCGGGCAGGGTAATGCGGGACAGGAAATGGTGCAGGCGGGTATAGGCGTCGGCACGTTCAAATGACATGAGCTGGATATCCTGCCGGCGTAACAGTTCCTGTACCAGGGGCGACTGGACTGAGGCAACGAAGAATGCAACATCAACCTTGCCGGCAATCAGGGCATCTGCGGCCTCCCGGTCACCCACTGACAGGATATCAGCAGGGTTTATCTGCAGTTGATTGTCTTTAAGCAGCGTCTTGGTCACGGCATAGGTGCCACTGCCAGGTTCTCCGGCTGCAATGCGTTTGTGCTGTAACTGCGTGAGCCGGGTCAGTTTGCCAGTCCCCCGATAAAACACCCACAACGGTTCATAGTAGAGGCTCGCCAGCGATGTCAGATCCGGGCTGGCGGTCTTGCTTGCGGTGCCGCCCTGGACAAAGGCGAGATCGACACTGTCAGCGGCTTGCTCAAGCAGTTGCAGGTTCTCAACAGAGCCCGCTGTTTCCAGGATATTCAGTGTAATGCCTTCCCGGGCAAGCAGCGCCTGGTAACGTTCGGCAAACAACAGGTAGGCACCGCCTTGCTGTCCGGTGGCGATGGTGATGGTGTCGGGTGGTGCAGGATTGACGAACTGCCAGGCAACAAAAAATCCGGCGAGGGTCAGGATGATGGCGGTGCCAAATGTTTTAATCTGCATGCGGAAACGTCCTGTAAACGTGTATTGCCCGGTTATGCCAGGCTACTCCTTCAGTAACAGGGTAATGTTGCCATCCTCGATATGGATATTTTCCACCCCGTCGGCAAAGGCCTTCCAGAAGCCGGCTTCATTGCCGTAGTACTCAACCAGATCAATATTCTTCATGCCACCCAGCCACGCATTGGGTATCGGTACACCCATGACACTGACGCCTTTCAGGATGGCAACCGGACGGTTGTCCCGGTAGGCAAGCTCCATCCCGGCGCGGACCTTGAGAATCTGTCCGCCCATAATCGGAAAGTCTTCATCAACCGGGACCAGTAGTTTGGCGCTCATCAGGTTTTCGGATAAATCGATTGCCAGCTTCTTCGCCATGTCGGTGTTTTTCGCCAGCATGCCATTGAGTTCGCGCTCCGTCAGGGTAACGCTGCGACTGGCACCTTCTTCACTGTAGGCCTCGGGTTCGAGGACCTCGTCTGCCGCTGTGCGTTGTACTGCCTTCGCTGAACCGCGTGTCCGGTGTGACTGGATGCTGTCGATACGTTCCAGCTTGCGGGTCAGTACCTGCTCTTCACTGGCGGATAGTTGCACCGGTTTGAATTCGGCGGGAAAGATATAGCTGCGCACGACCCAGAAGGTCAGGGCAGCGGTCACGATAATGGTGACCAGCACGATGAGGAAGGTCTGCAGGCCGCTGCGGCCCTTGTCGGGTGTACTCACGGTGGTATCAGTATTCATGCCTGAATAGTGACTGAAAAGGTTAAAACAGTAAACCGTCAGCCGGTAATTGGCCGGCCTGCCGCCGGGATTGCGTGATTTTGCACTATACTGTGCCCAATAGTCCGGGACTGTTGCGCTGGAATCAGGAGGCAGTAATGCGGTGGAAAACAGGACGTAGAAGTTCGCATGTTGAAGATCGTCGTGGCACCCGGGCGGGCGGGGGACTGTTCAAGGGGGGCATTGGCACGGTGGTGATCGCGCTTGGTCTTGCCTATTTCCTGGGTATCGACCCACGCGTCATGCTGCAGCTGGGGGAGGCCGTCGCACCCTCTGCCACCGAGACTGACTATCAACCGACGGCAAAGGAGCAGCAGCAGGCGGATTTTGTGTCCGTGGTGCTGGCCGATACCGAGGATACCTGGGGTGCCATCTTTCGGCAGTCCGGTTACGAGTACGAGGAGCCGAACCTGGTGCTGTTTAGCGGCCAGGTGAATTCCGCCTGCGGGATGGCCAGTGCGGCCATGGGGCCGTTTTACTGCCCTGCAGACAAGAAGGTCTATATTGACCTGGCATTCTTTGATGACCTGAAAAGCCGTCACGGTGCCTCAGGTGATTTTGCACAGGCCTACGTGATTGCCCATGAAATCGGTCATCATGTGCAGAACCTGCTCGGCACCAGCACCCAGGTCAGAAAGGCACAGCGCGGACTTGGCAAGGCCGGGGGCAACGAGCTATCAGTGAAGCTGGAATTGCAGGCCGATTGTTTTGCCGGTCTCTGGGGTAATCATGCCGACCGCAGTCGTCAGGTGCTGGAGACGGGTGATATTGAGGAGGCGCTCAATGCGGCCAGTGCGATTGGTGATGATCGCCTGCAGAAAGAAGCGCAGGGCTATGTGGTGCCGGAATCGTTCACGCACGGGACTTCCAAACAACGGGTGCACTGGTTCCGGAAAGGGATCGATAGTGGTGATGTCGCTGATTGCGATACCTTTGGCTCTGATTAGATAACACCACGAGGCATGGCAGGTGTAAGGACAAAAAAACCAGTAATATTAAATAGAATCAACAGGAAAACAATAATTACTCATGAAATTTCTAACTCTTGAGAATGGCAGGCTGGGTGCATTGCTTGATGACACCGTGGTCGATGTCGTCGCGGCAGGCAGGGCTCTGTCGGTCCAGCCAGGGGTCGACACTCTCGATGCACTGGTGCCTGCCGGGGATGAGGCAGCACGTGCGGTCTGGGCGCTGGCACAGCAGGCCAAGGCAGAGAATTGCGCCTGCCGGCCCCTCAGCGAGGTCAGGCCTCAGGCGCCCATACCGCGGCCACGGCGCAATATTCTGTGTCTTGGAAAGAACTACCTGGAACATGCACGGGAGATCGCGGAAAAGATGAAGCTGTCGGCCGAGGCGCACCGGCAACCGATTATTTTTACCAAGGCCACCACGGCCGTGATTGCACCGGGTGAACCGATCCCGGCCTACCGGGCCTATACCAGTAAACTGGACTACGAGGCCGAGCTGGCACTGGTGATGGGGACGGGCGGACTAGACATTGCGCCGCAGCATGCCTGGGAACATGTGTTTGGTTATACTGCGATTAACGATGTCACTGCCCGAGACCTGCAGAAAAGCCACCACCAGTGGTTTCGTGCCAAGAGCCTTGACGGGTTTGCCCCAATGGGTCCGGTGATCGTGCATCGCAGTATTATGCCGGAGCCGCAAGATATCGAAGTAAAGTGCTTTGTCAACGGCGAGTTACGTCAGAGTGATACCTTCGACCAGTTGGTTTTTGATGTGCCGACAATAATTTCTGTGCTGTCTGCAGGAATGACCCTGTTGCCCGGTGACATCATTGCGACCGGTACACCTGCCGGCGTTGGCATGGGATTCACACCACCCAAATACCTGCAACCCGGTGATGAAGTGGTTGTGGATTTGACGGGAGTTGGTGAGTTGCGTAACCCGGTAATAGAGTAGGCCGTCTGACCTTAGGGTCTTCGCTGGCCGTGCGGATTAGCGCCACGCCATTATCTGTAATAACGCTGCGGGTAGGCCGGTTGGCGTTGTTGCGGGTAGGAACCGTAAGCTGGTGCGCGGTAGTTTCTTTGTGCTGGTGCTGGTGCGGCTGGTTGTGCCTGTTGTGTTACCGTTGGCTGTGGGGTTGCTGGTGTTGGTTCCTGTGTCAGTTCCAGTGTGGGTACCGGTTCCGCTTCCGGTTCAGGTGCCGCTTTCGGCTCAGGTGCGGGTAGTGGCGCTGCAGCTGTTTGCGGGTGGCCTGACGGCTCCCGTGTCCCGGGGATGCCAGTGGGTGTCCGCTCGTTGATACTCTCAGACGATTCCTGCTCAGGTTCTGCAGCCGGTGCGCTAGCCACCTCTGCTGTGGTCGTGACTTGTGGCTCAATGGGGTCGGGTTCGACCACAGCCGCGGGCGTCTCGATGACAGGGGGCTCCTGTGTTGCCACGGCGGCGCTATTCTCATTCACCTTCGTGTCATCCCCGTCGGGCCAGAAATAATAACCCAGCAATAATGAAATCAGGATGCCGGCTGCCAGGGCGGGGTGAAAGAGTACACTGCGTTTGGCGGGCTGGGGTGGTGGCACCGCTAGCTGTATGCTTTGCTCTGGCTCTGGCTCTGGCTCTGGCTGTTGCGCAGGGTCTACAGGTGTAACGACCACTTCGTCTGCCAGATCAGCCTCTGGTTTGGCTTCGACGGCACTGTCAGCAGATGTGTCAGGATCTCTGCCCGTTTCATCCCCGACGGGTGCCGGTGCCGATAAAACGGCCTCAATCTGTCGAGGTTGTTCCTCAATCTTTTCCTCTGCCGAAAATTCAATCAGAGCATCATTATCGACAGGCATACTTGCGGCGATCTCTATCAGACGGTCATCATCGATGTGCTTTTCTGCAGCCTGTTTTCTGGTCCTCGCAAGGATCGTATGTCCCTTTTGAGCCTGATTGGCTTTGACCGCCTTTAGTGCACTGGCGGCCTGTGCAGACATCCAGGACAGGGACTTATCGTCCTCTGATGGGCTGTCAGTGGACGAGGTGCCTGTCTGTGTCGGGTTACGGGTCTTTTTTTCCTGAACGGGCCCAGTTTTTCCCTTGCTGGTCGATCTTTTCGTGGTCTTTCTTGTGGCCGTCTTTTTAGCAGCAGCCTTTTTTGTGACAACTTTTTTCTTGACGGCTGTGGCGCTGCCCTGGGTTTTACGGACACTGGTTTTAGCAACTTTTTTCCTGGTGCTACGCTTCTTTGTCTTTGCTGGCGCTGCCTGTGTTGCCTTTTTGCCCGTTGTGCCGCTCATGGTTATCCAGGGAAATCCCTTGATTGCAAGAATGAGGCGCCATCATTCCCAAATCTGACGGTAAATTCAACCTGCATCATTATGAGATAATTTATAGTGCCAAGCGTTGTTTGTTATTCAAGTCTTTGATTAACTGGCATAAGCTGTATGCCTGGTGTTAATCGCACTCTCTGAATAGTTAACCGATCATGGCATCCCGCACCCATTTACCTGCTTTTTGTCCATATTCAAACAGCAATAATCCGGACAGGATGGCCACAGTCCCGATCAATGCCTCTGTTTGTATGGCTTCACCATTCAGCAGGTGTCCGAGCATCAGGGCGATAACGGGTGTGATCACCGTGATCAAGGCTACCCGGGTCGTATCCACATGTTTCAGTACGTAATAGTACAGTGCGAATCCCAGCACAGAGCCAACGATGCCGAGATAGACAATGGCGATGATGGCCCGGGGTGGCACCATGGCCGGCAGCGGTTCGCCGGTAACAATATAGATGCCGAGCAGTAACGGTACGGTCACGAATAATCCACCGACGGTGGTCGCAAGTGCCGGCACATTTGCGCCGATGCGTTTTATGGCTACCGCGCTGGCGGAGTAGGCGGTAACCGAAAACACCATGCCTGCGATGCCGTAGGCGGCGTGCGGGCCCAGCGTCTGTGAGCCCACTACCATGATGCTCAGACCCGCAAGCCCCAGTAGCATGCCGATAATTCGCGAGGTCGTCAGTGCCTGTTCTGCAAGCCACAGGGATGCCATGACACCGGTGATGATAGGCGCCAGCCCGAACAGGACTGATATCCACCCGGAGGGGATGAACTGGGATGACCAGTACACGGACGTCATTGCGAAAAACAGCCCCAGTCCTGCGGCAAGGTAGGTGCGGCGTGCCTCTGCGTGCCATGGCAGCTTGATACTGAACGTGACAGCGACCAGCAGGCCAACCACGACACCCAGCAGCATGCGACTGGTAATGCCAAACAGGTAACCCGCTTCGGCGCCACTCCATTGAATAGCCAGCGGCGTGGTGGACCAGATCAGGATGATGCCAATGTAGGCAGCCGGGACTGACACTTTATTACCTCCCTAACTTGTAAAATTTCCCTAAAGAAAAAAAAGGCCGCAGGATTTTCACCCTGCGGCCTTTGAAGATTGATTGCTTGGTCGGTGTTACGGGTCGACTGATATCCTCACGGCACCACAGGTACACGGCATAACATGCCATACGGGCAGTCGGTGATTACAGCAAATCATGTGGTGATGCAGGTGAGTCTTCATGTGGCCGAGTCTTTCAGACGTGGTTGGGTCTGTCAACCCCGGTTAATAGGGTTGCTTGGTAAGAACCCTGATTTTTTCAATGTCGCTCTTTCTGTACTTGAAGGTATATGTGCCACTGCCGGCTCGCTGTGAAAATTCAAGCCGGTTTCCCGATGCACCAATCAGGCGGTACTCTTTTTCGGCGACATTTTTTCGCGTGACTTTCACGGTAGTGCCGACGTAGTTTGGTGCATCTGCGATACGAATAGTCGTATAGGTAAGACGGTAACGTTGCTGTGCGGGTTTTGCTTTCCTGGCGATATTACCGAAATCAAAGCGTCCTTTCATGGCGTCCTCTGCCTTTGCGGTTTCTTCGGCAGCCCGTTGCTCTGCCTGCATGGCCAGCGCTTGCTGTGCCTGCAGCAGTAACGGCGAGGATTGCATATTAAACCCGGATTTTTCATCAAATGACTGGCTGATGGTCATTAATTCCTGGGTGTCATGTTCGGTCAGCGTTTGTGATGAAAGGCCTTGCTGGACCCGCTGGCTGGACCGTAGCAGTTCCCAGCCATCCCAGGATGTGAACAGGTACAGGCACAGTGCAATTGCCGTTACCGAGGTTGTTATGTAGGCAAGGAAGGGTAGTTTTTCATTCTTCCAGTGTTTGATGCCGAAGGCAACGGCGCTAATAGGGGAGAAAAACAAAACGGCCATGCCCCAGCCGGCGTGCTTGCCGAATGCGTGGATGAGAAGCCAGATGAAGGTAAGGAGGGCGGTGAATCCGGTGAGCTGGGCAACCACGACAAGAATATTCATTGGGTAAGATTCACGCCTGTAAATATAGTATGAATCCCTATCGGCGTGTTTATTGTGTAGCTTGAGTTTGCTGGGGGTAACGTCCCCTGTACAAGGAAAGCCATAGCGTGCATGGATCACGTTTCCGTAAACAGCGTCACTATCGGCTGGTACTCCCTTGATAGAGCACTAGTAGTGAGGGGGTGGAGGCTCTTCACCCGAGGGTGCATCGTGTGTCGCTGACAGTGAACGGATCATGGCCTGGAGACGGTCGATGGCAGCCATCTGGGAACTGATCAATTGTTCCTGCCTGAGCAGTGTTCGCGTCAACTCCTCAATGGAAGCCTCCTGGTGCATGAGTCGTGTTTCCAGTGATTCCAGACGTGAGCTTAATTCATTATCGTTCATATGGTTTCCTGATTTGTCGGAGTTTTCTGGCTCCTGTTCAGCTACATAAAGAAAAACATGCCAGCCACGAAATCCACAGAAAAACACAGAAAAATAAATTTCTTACTTGAAATATTTCCGTGTCCTTCCGTGGGTTTCGTGGCTATTAAATAAAAAAATCTGGCTATAGCGTGACGTTGATTGCCGCAGAGGCCTGTTTGGCTTTCTCGACAGCTGCTTTAACGGTGTCAGCCTTCGCCAGCGCTACCCCCATGCGGCGTTGGCCGTTGACCTCGGGTTTGCCGAACAGGCGCAACTGTGTATCCGGCTCAATGAGTGCGGCTTCGACGTTTTCAAAACAAACCTGTGTGGAATGGCCCTCTACCAGCAGGACACTTGAAGCGGATGGCCCCTGCTGGCGAATGGCGGGAACTGGCAGCCCCAGTATGGCACGGGCGTGCAACGCGAACTGCGACAAATCCTGTGAAATCATGGTGACCATACCGGTGTCATGGGGGCGTGGTGAGACCTCGCTGAAAATGACGTCATCACCCTTGATGAACAGTTCCACACCGAAAATGCCACGACCGCCCAGTGCATCTGTCACTCTCCCTGCGATATCGTGCGCACTGGCCAGGGCCTGTTCACTCATTGGTTGTGGTTGCCAGGAATGACGATAGTCTCCATCTATCTGGATATGACCGATAGGCTCACAAAAGGTGGAGCCACCGGCATGACGGACGGTGAGTTGGGTAATTTCATAATCGAAGTCGACGAAACCTTCAACAATGACCTTGCCTGCACCTGTGCGTCCACCTTGCTGTGCGTATTCCCAGGCGGAATTGATATCCGAGAGTTTTCTGATGGTACTTTGCCCCTTGCCGGAGGAACTCATGATGGGTTTGGCGATGCAGGGCAGGCCGACGGCACTGATTGCCTCGTTAAACTCTTCACGGCTTTTGGCAAATTGATAGGGTGATGTTTTAATACCAAGCTCTTCCGCAGCCAGGCGACGAATACCTTCCCGGTTCATGGTCAGTTGTGCGGCACGGGCGGTAGGGATGACGGTATAGCCTTCCGATTCCAGTTCGGCGAGTGTATCGGTAGCGATGGCCTCGATCTCCGGCACAATATAGTGCGGCTGTTCTTGTTCGATAATTGCACGCAGGGCCCGGCCATCCAGCATCGAGAGTGTATGACTGCGATGGGCAACCTGCATGGCCGGGGCATTGTCATAACGGTCGGCGACAATGACTTCAACACCGAGGCGCTGCAGTTCGATAACGACTTCCTTGCCGAGTTCGCCGCCGCCACACAGCAGCACCCGGGTGGCAGTAGGGGAAAAAGGGGTACCTATACTGGTCATGTGGGTAATTCCTGTCAGAATATATGTCGGGAGTATTGATGATTGCCTATTATAATTGAAAGAATTGTACTGTTATTACACAGGCGTGTTTCCTGTCCTGATCGGATCAAGTTATGAAACGATACCCGTTTATTCTATTCACAGCACTACTCGGCATTGCCGGCATCAGTCCTGTATTCGCGGATTATCCCATTGAAGTGATTGAGCTGCATTCGCGTAGCTACGAAGAAATTCTGCCGGTGATCCAGCCCTTTGTCGGCAGTGGCGGTACGGTTACCGGAATGGGAAACAAGCTGGTGATCAAGGCTGCACCAGAGCGGGTGAGTGAGATCAAACGGTTGCTTGTTGATCTCGATCGTCCACCGAAGCGCCTGCAGATTACTGTCGGGAAAGGGGAAGACCAGGCGCGCAGTTCCAGTGGCTACCGCGCCAGCGCTGATATCAAGGCCGGTAACAGCCAGATCAGCATTAATTCACCCGGTTTTCCTGTCGATAGTTCCCGTGCGCATGTTCGCCTGCATGACCGGAGTTCGACCACGGCACAGTCCTCTCAGCAGTTCGTACAGGCAATGGAAGGCCAGTCAGCCTATATCAGCAGCGGGTTGCGTGTGCCGCTGCAGACAACTGAACGCTATTATGGCGGCGGCCTTCCCTACCAGCGGAGTACCACGCAACTGCATGATGTCACACAGGGTTTCTATGTGGTGCCACGTGTAAGCGGCGATACTGTCACCCTGGAAATAGTACAGCACGATGACAAGCCCGGTCGGCGTCACGGTGTCATTGATACGCAGCGTGTCGATACCGTGGTTCGTGGCCGGCTTGGGGAATGGATAGACCTCGGGGGGCTCGATACGACGCGTTCAGACACTCAGGGTGGCATCGGCCGCTCCGTCAACACGCAGGATGGACAGTTGCAGGGAATCCAGGTGAAGGTGGAGTGTCTTAACTGCGGAGAGGGGCGGTGACGGTCCTGTGTTTCGGTTATCTGAGGCCTATTGAATGGCGCGCAGGGTCATGTTGTAAGGTGTTGTATTCAGTGATAATCCCACATCGAATTACAGAAAGCTGGGAAATGCTTATGAGGTCTGAAACTCGCAATAGCTTGACACCCGGTGTGGATGCCACCACCCGGCAGGTAATGCCGGGGCATGTGTTTTACTGGCTGTTGTTATTGACCCTGCCGTTTGCATTATTTTTTATGGCGTCCAACAGCGCAGCCGCGCAGCAAGCCGAGGATCTCGATGCAACCATTGAGCACCTGATTACCTATGTCAAGGACTCGGGTGTGACGTTTAAACGTAATTTCAGTAGCCATGATTCGGTTGAGGCCGCCGGGCACATTGAAAAAAAATACCGGCACTTCAAGGATGAGATCGATACGCCCGAGAAATTTATTGAGCTGAGTGCGACTGCCAGTCTGGTGACAGGAAAAAAGTACATGGTCATTACCAAAAAAGGCAAGGAGATACCCTCCGGGGTGTGGCTAAACGCTGAGCTGGACCGCTATCGGCTGCAGCAGGGACAACAGAAATAGTTTGTGCGCGGGACATAGTGTCCAGGCGTGGAGATTGAGCTGAAGATGAAGACTAAAACACAATGGATATACTTTCAGTGGGCGCGGTTCTGCGGAGCCAGCTTGTTAATGGGCGTTATCAGTCTGCAGGGCTGTGCCACGGCAGATCTGCGCAGCTGGCCTGAGGTGCAATCATTTGAACGGCCTGCGGTGACATCCGTCGCGATGGATGAAGGGGGTAATTCGACCTTGCGTGTGATGACATTGAATGTTGCCCATGGCCGCGGAGAAGCATTCCATCAGCTGTTACAGAAAACTGACACAACCATTCAGAACCTGAATGAGATTTCGGCCATGCTGAAGCGGGAACAACCGGATGTGGTTGCCTTGCAGGAAGCCGATGGACCGTCATACTGGAGTGGGAATTTTCACCACGTAGACTACCTGGCAAGGCAGGGCGCATTCTCCAGTGCTGTTAATGGTAGTTATGTTCATGGACTGGGGCTCGAATACGGAACTGCGCTACTGTCAACTATTGACCTCCGTCACGCAGAGGCCATTACCTTTAATCCCGATCTTGCCTTGACGCCCAAGGGCTTTGTCGTTTCGACCATCAACTGGCCGGGCCAGCCGCACGTGCAGGTGGATGTGGTGTCGCTGCACCTGGATTTCTCCAGCAAGGGCACACGTCGACAGCAGGCACTTGAATTGATCGAGTTGATGCGGGAAAGGAACCGGCCAATGATTGTCATGGGTGATTTTAATGCCGACTGGAATGGCAAAGATACGACTGTCCAGTTGATAGCCAGTGAACTGGCCCTGAATGCATTCGATCCGACCGGAAAAGGGCAGAATACCTTTCCCTATAGTGGCAAGCGCCTGGACTGGATCCTGGTATCAAACGGGCTTGAATTCCGTGATTACCAGGTCGTTTCTGATGCGGTTTCAGATCACCGTGGTGTCATTGCGGAACTGGAGCTGAATACGAAGTTAGTGAAGAATTCGTATCAGTAATAAGAGCAGAGGATGTTCTCCTCCAGCATTTGTTTCCAGAGTTGTTCCCATGATGCCCAGTTATGCCCGCCTTTATTCGTGAAGACGTGGTCATCTGTCAGGGTACTGGCGAGTAGGATATGGGCCTGCCGGAATTTGTCCGTGGAGCCATAGCCAAGATACAACTCGGGGAAACCAGTAGCCGACGAGTGATTGTCCTTTAGTTGCAGCCAGATACCTTGTAGCGATTCTTTATTCGTCGTGTCATCCGGTAGCCAGTGCTCGAGACCATTCACAGCTGTGATTGAGTCTATTAACTCATCGCTTCCGAGCCAGGGGGCAAGTAAAACAAGTGTATTGGCCTCTGAGGTATACCGGTTCGCGTACAGCAGGGCACCATAACCACCTAGCGATATGCCAACGAACTTGATGTCAGAATATCCGGCCTGTTGTGCCGGAATGATCACATCATGGTGCAAGCGCTCCACGATGGTGCCGGCATCGTAATAACCATAATGGGCGTCAACGCTGACCAGGTCGCAGGGCTGCCCAGACTGACGAACGGCATCAATAAAACCATGGGTTTCGAATTCATCGAGTGGGTCATGGATGCCGGGTAGCAGCACCAGCAATGTCGTGGATGGACTGTTTCCGGATTCGTAATACTGTACCGGAATGGGGGCGACCGGTGGTCTTTTCTGCGAGCAACCCGATATGTCGAGTGCGGCAGTTATCAATATCACGATAAGCAAACAGTGACTGCAGGAGCGGGCAG
>Ga0316194_10000441_pt1 | contig 26231 bp, 10 predicted proteins | sample CroRivsedime1_MG_FD_204936 | JGI IMG/M metagenome (GOLD analysis project Ga0316194, IMG submission 204936) | Coastal sediment microbial communities from Maine, United States - Cross River sediment 1 | ecosystem: Environmental > Aquatic > Marine > Coastal > Sediment | place: USA: Maine...
CATTGTCGCGCGATCGACCTCCGAGAGGGTAGAATCTCCCGGCTCGGAAGGGGGACCCATGACGATTCAGGCCGGTCACACACTACAACACTACCGTCTCGTCGAGAAGATCGGCGAGGGCGGCATGGGTGAAGTGTGGCTTGCAAGGGACGTGCGGCTCGAGCGCGACGTCGCGGTCAAGATCCTGCCGGCCGGCTTCGCTACGAACGAGCAGTTCCGGGCGCGGTTCGAGCGCGAGGGCAAGACGATCTCGTCGCTCAACCATCCCAACATCTGTACGTTGTTCGATATCGGATCGGTCCCTTCGACAAGCTCAGGACAAGGCGACATCCATTTCCTCGTCATGGAGCGCATCGAGGGCGAGTCGCTCGCCGACCGCCTGAGCAAGGGCGCGCTCCCCCTCGACGAGGTCCTGGAGATCGGGGCCCAGATCGCATCGGCCCTGGCCGCGGCCCACAAGGCCGGGATCACGCACCGCGATCTCAAGCCCGACAACGTCATGCTGACCCGCTCCGGGGCGAAGCTGCTCGACTTCGGCCTCGCCAAGACCGCGACCGAAACGGCTCCGCCGATCGACGGCCTGACGAGCCTGCCGACCCAGGCGAAACCCCTGACGACGGAAGGAACGATCCTGGGCACCTTCCAGTACATGGCGCCCGAGCAACTCGAGGGGACCGAGGCCGACGCCCGCACCGACATCTTCGCCCTGGGCGCGGTGCTCTACGAGATGGCCACAGGAAAGCGCGCTTTCGAGGGCAAGAACAAGACGAGCCTGATCGCGGCGATCGTGACGGCGCAGCCGCCGCCGATCTCGAGCGTGCTGTCCATGACCCCGCCCGCGCTCGACCACATCGTGCGGAAGTGCCTCGAGAAGGATCCGGAAGATCGCTGGCAATCGGCCGGCGACGTCTCGGGACAGCTCCGGTGGATCTCGAAGGAGGGCTCCCAGGTCGGAGCCGCCCCGGCGGTGGTCGCCGCGCGGCCCGAGCGATCGAACCTCCCGTGGGCGCTGGTCGTGCTGCTAGCCCTGACGTCGATCGTGCTGGCGGCTGCTTTCCTCGCGCGCCCCGAAACGACTTCCGGCGTCATCCGCTCCTCGCTGAACCCCCCCCGCGAAACGGCGTTGATCCCCTTCGACCTGCTCGGCGTGGCGCTGTCTCCGGACGGAAAGCGCCTGGCGTTCCCCGTCAACGAGCCGGACGGAGGCCGAACCATCTGGATTCGCGACCTGTCGTCCATGACGGCGGAGCGGTTGCCCGAGACCGATGGGGGAAGCTACCCATTCTGGTCGCCCGACGGCATGCACCTGGGCTTTTTTGCCAACGGCAAGCTCAAGCGGGTCGATCTTCGTGGAGGATCGCCGCAAGACCTCGCCGACGCCCCGTCGGGCCGGGGCGCGAGCTGGAGCGCCGAGGGTGTGATCCTGTTCGCGCCGAACATCACCACATCGATTCACAGCGTTCCCGACACGGGCGGCGAGGCGACCTCGCTGATCCCTTACGACCCCGCTATCGAGACGACCCAGCGCTGGCCGCACTTCCTGCCGGACGGCAAACACTTCGTCTACGTCTCGCGAGCGATCGGGCCGGACAGCGGTGAGTTCGGACAGTTGATGGTCGCCTCGCTCGACGATCCCGAGCCACGGGTCCTCATCGAGCACTCGACGAACGCCGTCTACGTCGAGCCCGGCTACCTGCTCTACGGACGTGGCGCGGATCTCATGGCGCGACCCTTCGACCTCGGGAAGCTCGAGGTCACCGGCGACGCCGTCCCTCTCGTCACCGCGAAGCTCAGCTACTGGGAGCCCAAGAACTTCGTCGTTCTCACCGCGTCGAACGACGGCACGATCGTCTACCTTCCGGAGTCGACGCGACCGACCGTGCTGCAGTGGTACGACCGTTCCGGGCTCCCGCGCGAGACGCTCGGGGAGGCCGGCTTCAACTTCGGTGCACGGGTCTCCCCCGACGCCACCAAGGTCGCGTGGGTCCGAGGCAAGCCACAATCGATGCAGCAGGACATATGGATCCGCGACCTCGACTTCGCCCGCGAGCACCGCCTGACCCTCGAGAGCGGCGGCTACGGCGCCCCGCGGTGGTCACGCGACAGCAGCGTCGTGGCGTTCGAGTGCATGCCCATAAGCATGCAGGATCTGTGCATGAAGTCCCTGGGGAGCGCCGGCGAGATCGAGGTCATCTACAAGTCCTCCGACTGGAACCTGCTCGGGAGCTGGATGCCTGACGGTCGCACCCTCGCCTTCGTCGAGCAGAATCCGGAGACCTCCAACGACATCTGGCTTCTGGATCTGGACAACCCCGACAGTCCCACGCCTTTGGTTCGGACCCGGTTCTCGGAAAGCCTGCCGGAGCTCTCTCCCGACGGCCGCTGGCTCGCCTACGCCTCGGACGAGACGGGTCGCTCAGAGATTTACGTTCGGGAGGCCAAGGAGGCCTCTCAGCAATGGCAGATCTCCGTGGACGGCGCTCGGGAGGCGAGGTGGAAGGGCGACGGCAGCGAGCTCTTCTTCGCCTCCACCGACGGCAACGTCATGGCGGTCTCGATCCAAACCAGTCCTGTCTTCCGCGCCGGGCCGCCGCAGGCCCTGTTCGTGCTTCCCGAGACCCCGGACTTCCTCACCCCGCTGTTCGAGGACGTCACCCCGGATGGCGAGCGATTCCTGCTGAACCTACCGACCGAGAGCCGCACGAGCGTCAACTTCCACGCCATCTTCAACTGGACCGCGCTGCTGGAGGAGTGAACCGATGGGCGCGACGACACGTCCCCTTCTGATGATCCCTGGCCCCATCGAGCTTTCCCCCGCGGTGGTCGAGGCCTTCTCGAAGCCCTCGCCGGGACACCTCGCGCCGGGCCTGATCGAGTCGTTCGGTCACAGCCTCGAGATGATGCGCGAGGTCTGGCAGGCCGGGCCTGACGCGCAGCCCTTCGTCATCGCCGGCGGCGGCACCGTGGCGATGGACATGGTGGCCGCCAACCTGGTGGAGCCCGGCGAGGCGGCCGTGGTGGTCAACACCGGCTACTTCTCGGATCGTCTCGCCGAGATGCTGCGGCGCCAGGGGGCGAACGTTGTCGAGGTCGCGTCTCCCACGGTCGGAGACGCGCCCTCTCCCGACGACGTCGCGCGCGCCCTCGAGGCCGGACCGATCAAGGCGCTGTTCGCGACTCACGTCGACACCTCGACCGGGGTGCGCATCGACCCCGAGCCGCTGGCGCGGATGGCGCGCGAGCGCGGGATCCTGTCGGTCTTCGACGGCGTCTGCGCCACCGCCGGCGAGAGCTTCCGGATGAAGGACTGGGGCGCCGACGTCTACCTCACCGGTTCGCAGAAGGCCCTGGGCGCGCCGCCGGGGCTGGCGCTGCTGGTGGCGAGCCCGCGAGCGGTCGAGGCCCGCGCCGCACGCGGACCGGATGCACTGCCGCCGCCGATGTATCTCGACCTCGAACAGTGGTTTCCCGTAATGAAGGCGTACGAAGCGCGGAAACCTGCGTACTTCTCGACGCCGGCCACCAACCTGATCCTCGCCCTCGAAGCGGGGCTGGGAGAGATCCTCGAGGACGGGATCGAGAACCGCGTCTCCAAGCATCAAAACGCGGCCGGAGCGATGCGCGCCGCGTGGGACGCACTGGGCCTGAAGTCCGTCCCCGTGCGGTCGGAGCTGCAGGCCGCGACGCTCAGCGCCCTCTACCTGCCCGAGGGCATCGAAGCGCCGGCGGTCGTCGGCGGTACCGCGCGAAACGGTGTGGTGATCGCGGGCGGACTGCATCCGGAGATCCGCACACGCTACTTCCGCGTCGGCCACATGGGCTACGCAATCACGCGGAAGGAGATGCTCCTGCGCACCGTGGAAGCCATCGGCGGGGCGCTCCGGGATGCGGGGGCCGAGGTTGATCCAGCCAGCGCGGTCTCCGCCACGGAGTCGGCACTCTCGTAAGCCCCGAGGACGAAGACGGGATCACGAGCCCGGTGGAGGCTCCGCGTCGGTCTTGGCCACGGGCACGGCAATGTCGTAGCAGTACAGCGTGTCCTGCTCTCGCAGGAACAGCTTGCCGCCGGAGATCACCGGGTGGGGCCAGCTCTGCTTCTCGACGTCGGGAATCATGAACGTGCCGTGCTCGCGATACGCCTCGGAGCTCGCCTCGACGAGGATCATCCGACCGTCCTGATAGCGGAAGTAGAGACGCCCGTCGGCGTAGCTGACCGCGGCCGACGAGGTCCCCTCGTTTCGCTCCGGTCCCCAGGCGACCTTGCCGGTCTTGAAGTCGACCGCGATCGGGAATCCCTTGTTGTGACCGGTGCCGGTGTACAACGTGCCGTCGTGCAGGATCAAGCCGCCGTGGTGGTTCTGGAGGGTGTCGGCCTCGAGGAAGTAGATCTCCTCGGCCACGAGCTTCCCTTCGTTCTCGCCGATCTTGACCAGGCCGGCGCCGGTGCCGTAGCCCGCCGAGCCAAAGACGAAGTCGCCCTGGACGACCGGCGTGGCGATGTTGGCGATGTCGCTGGCGACGGGGTTGTAGCCCCACAGCATGCGACCGGTCTTCGCGTCCACACTGATCAGGCCGCGCCCGACGAGCTGGACGTACTGGCGAGCCCCCGCCGCCTCTGAGATCACGGCCGAGGCGTAGCCCGCACCGTCGGAGCCCCGCGGCCCGATGCGGCCTCCCTGCGTGCGCCAGATCTCCTCACCGGTCTTCTTGTTGAGGGCGACCATCATCGCCTCGATGTGACCCGGAGTGACCATCACGTGGTCGCCATCGATCAAGGGGGACTCGCTGAACTTCCACTCGTAGCTGCCCATGGCCTTCATCAGGTAGCCGCCGAAGTCTTCGGGCAGGCTGCGGCTCCAAATCTCCTCGCCGGTCGCCGAGCTCAGGCAAACGACGCTTCCCTCGGTGGACACGGCATAGACTCGGTCGCCGTCCACGGTCGGCGTGCAACGGGGCCCGCCGTACTTGTCGTCGTGGACCGGGCCGACCCGCGTCTTCCACAGAATCTCTCCGCCGTCCTGCTTCATCGCGATGACGTACTGGCCGTCGTCGAGGTCTCCCATGGTGAAGATCCGGCCTTTCGCGACGGAGACGGTCGAGTAGCCCCCGCCGATGCCGCTCGCCTTCCACGCCAGGGGCGGCCCTCCCTCGGGCCACTCCTGCATCAAGCCGGTTTCGGCCGACTTGCCGTCGCGGTCGGGACCGCGCCATTGCGGCCAGTCGGCTGCGGCCACGGGAAGCGTCGCGATGAGCGCGGCCAACATGAAGGCCGCGGTGACGAGCCACCCTCGTTGAAGAATCGTCGGGGCTTCGCGATGGTTCATCTCGACCTCCTCGAAAGTCGCCTGGACCTTCATCCGAAGTGTAGGTCGCGAGAGCGTTGCGGGGTCGTAAAGTGATGTAAAGAAGCGGCCCGCACGACTATTTCGACGGTGGCGCCAGCTCGGTGAGCTCGGTGAACCAGTCGAGGACGATCTCGACATCGGCGCCGCCGGGCGGGCTCTCGATCATCACGAATTGCTCGCCGTCGGGGTGAATGTCGTACTGCCGTTGCCAGCGGTACTGGTAGTACTCGCCGGAGAACAGCACCTCGCGATCGAGGACGCGGAACGACGGTCTCGTGGCGACCTTGACCGCGACCATGCGGTCGCCCTCGACGTAGAAGAGCTCGCCGCCGTCCGGCGCCCACGACGGACTTCCGCCGCCGCTGAGCGAGACCTGCACGATCCCCGAGGGCTGAGGAAACGAGGTGACGTAGACCTCGTCGCGGCCCGACTGGGCCGAGACGTAGGCGACCCACCGGCCGTCCGGCGAGATCGCCGGTGCGATCTCGTCGTCGGGTCCCTGCAGCAAAGGCCGCGCGGCATCGTCGGGATCGTCGAAGTCCGACATCGACAGCATCTTGAGGTCCATGCCCTTGCCCTGGATCTCTTCACGGAAGATCAGCGTGCCGTCCGGCGCCCACGCGGCGCTCCTGAGGTTGTTGTCCCAGTCGAGCAGCAACGTCTGCGGCTCGCTCAGGTCGGTGGGGCGGCGGTAGAGGTCGAACGACTGCGACTGGGTGACCCCGAAGACGAGGCTCTCGCCGTCGGGGCTCCACACCGGGTAGAAGCCGTCCTCGGAGACCAGCGTCGGGATCCCGTTCTCGACGTCGACGATCCAGATGCCGTTGGCGGACACCACCAGTCGCTTGCCGTCGGGCGAGAACCGCGGATCGGAGATCCCCTTGAAGGGCAGCGCGGTGGTGACCAGGGGCCGCGAGACCCCCTCGCGATCCACCGTCACGAGCTTCGGCACTTCCTCTCGCGCCGGCAGGTAGGCGAGCGTGCCGTCGTTCGAGACCGAGACGTGCATGCTGTACAGCTCGGTCCGGATCTTCTCCGGCACGGGCACCGGCTCGCCCCGTAGCTCCAGCGTATCGATGTCGAAGGGCACGGCGAAGACGGCCTCCTGCTGCTGGTAGATCAGGTGGCCGGTCTTGACGTAGATCGGGTTCGAGCCCTGGAGGCCCAGGCTCTTGCGACTGCCGCTCTCGAGGTCGAGCACCTGCAGCTCGTGGGTTCCGCGTTCGCCCTTCCTGGCGTCGAAGATCAGGCCCTTGCCGCCGGGCAACGCGTTCGGTCGTCGTAGCGCGCGCTCGCCGGCCGCCTCGTCAGGCTCCGCGACGGTCTCGGTCTCGCCACCGCTGGCCGAGACCTTCAGGATCGAACCGGCGGTCGAGTAATAGACGTTGCCGTCGTCCGACCAGGTGGCGCCGGCGGCCAGGGTCCGGAAGTCGCCGATCTTGACCGGCGCGCCACCGAGAAGGTTGACCTTCCACAGCCCGCGGGTCGAGACGAAGCCCAACCACTTCCCGTCAGGCGAGAAGAACGGCAGCGTCGAGTTGTTGGTGCCGTTGATCGGCCGCGCCTCCAGCTCGCCCAGCGGCCGCTGGTAGAGCAGGTCCTCGTTGCCGCTGAAGCCACGGCTCACCAGCAGCATGCCGTCGGGAGAGAGGGCAATGGCGTTGTTGTCGCCCACGCGGAAGTTGCCACCGTGCGGGCTCTTGATGGTGAAGCGCCGCGGGGAGCGCGGTGGCGGTTCTTCGTCGAAGAGGCGTGGCAGGAATCCGACCGCGGCGAGGACGAGCGCGACGGCGGCGATTGTCCACGGGACGAACCGTCTCGGGCCGGGCTTCGTCGCGATCGTGCCGGTCGAGACCCCGACCGCGGCCGCGCCCACCGCCATCGTCGTGGTGTCCGCGGCGAATGGCTCGGGGTGGTCCAGAACGTCGCGAAGCACCACCCGCGCCTCGCCGATGTCCCTGAGGCGACGCTTCGGGTCGCGGTCGAGGCAGCGTTCGAGCAGCCTGCGCACCGGGCGCGGCAGGTCGTCGGGCAACAGGCTCCAGTCGAGATTGGCTCGCAGGACGTCGGCCAGGGTGTGCGAGACGGTCTCACCCTGGAACAGGCGCTTGCCCGAGAGCATCTCGAAGAGCACCACGCCGAACGACCAGATGTCGCACCGCCGGTCGACAGGCTGGGCCGCCGCCTGCTCGGGGCTCATGTAGGCCGCCGTGCCCAAGATCATCCCGACGGCCGTGCCCGCGGAGGTCAGCGTCGGCGAGTGCATCGGGTCCTGCGCCTTCCCCTGGGGCCCCGAATCGAGCGCGCGGGCGAGACCGAAGTCGAGCAGCTTCACCTTCCCGTCCGGGTCCACCTTGATGTTGGCCGGCTTGAGATCGCGGTGGATGATCCCCTTCTCGTGCGCGGCCTCGAGAGCCTCGGCGATCGGGACGGCGATGGACAGCGATTCCGCCAGGGACAGCGCTCCGCGTGACATGCGCTCGTCCAGCGTGTCGCCCTCGACGAGCTGCATGACCAGAAGCTGCCTGCCGTCGGCCTCCTCGAGCCCGTAAATCGAGGCAATCCCCGGGTGGTCGAGCGCCGCCAGGATCCGCGCCTCACGCTCGAAGCGAGTCATGCGCTCGGGGTCGCCGGCGAGTGCCGGGGGCAGGACCTTGATCGCCACTTCGCGGCCGAGCTTGGTGTCCTGGGCGCGATAGACCTCGCCCATGCCTCCCTCGCCGAGCTTGGCGGTGATACGAAAGTTCGAAAGAGTTTCGCCAATCATGATCGGGGGATTGTACGCGAAGGGTGGCACGCGGCCAGGAAAAACCTGCTCGGGACACAGGGTCCGGGTTATCCTGAGCCGGGATTACCGGGCTTTCTCTGGTCGAGGCCCGGATCACAACCCTAGCCGAGCGCGAATCGGGGTCACTCCGACGGGGGGATGCGCCCCGTCGCGGTTCATGGTGTCGTGGGCCGACCCGGTCGATCGAATATCGTCCCGGTGGTCGACGACTCGGAGATCGCGCAGGCGCTGTGATCGGATCGGGCCGGGCGTCACCTCGCATCGGCGGCGCCCGGATCCGGTAGACTTGCCGTATCCAGGGGAACCGAAGCGTGATTGGCAAGACCCTCAAGCACTATCGCATCACCTCGCGTCTGGGCGAGGGCGGCATGGGGGCGGTCTACGTTGCCGAGGACACCGAGCTCGGGCGCGAGGTGGCGCTCAAGGTCCTGCCCCCGGAAATGGCCGGCGATGCCGACCGGCTGGGGCGCTTCAAGCAGGAGGCGCGTGCCGTCGCGGCGTTGACGCACCCCAACATCGTGACGGTCTACTCGGTGGAAGAGGCTGACGGACTCCACTTCATCACCATGGAGCTGGTGCGCGGGCGGCCGCTGAGCGAGCGGGTCGAGCCGGGCGGGCTGGCCCTCGAGCGCTTGCTGGAGTTGGCCATCCCGGCGGTCGAGGGCGTCGCCGCCGCGCACAAGCGCGGGGTGACGCACCGCGACCTCAAGCCGGACAACGTGATGGTCGACGAAGAGGGTCGGCCCCGCGTGCTCGATTTCGGCCTGGCCAAGGTCGAGCCGGCCCTGGCAGGCGACGCCGACGCCACGGTCACTGCCGAGGGGCGCGTGCTGGGCACGGTGGTCTACATGTCGCCCGAGCAAGCCCAGGGCAAAACGGTCGGGCCGGCCTCGGACGTCTTCAGCCTGGGGATCATCCTGTACGAGCTGGCCACCGGGGAGCGGCCGTTCCAGGGCGACAACAACGTCTCGGTGCTGACCTCGATCCTACGCGACACGCCCTCCCCGCTGTCGCACTCGGCGCCACGGCCGGTGGGACAGCTCGACGCCATCGTCGCGCGGTGCCTGGCGAAGGACCCGGCGGAGCGCTACCCGAGCGCCGAGGAGCTGGCCGCCGACCTGAAGCGCTTGCAGTCGGCGTTGATCTCGGGCGACACCTCGATCAGCGGCATCGCGGCGACGCCGGTACGGGCCGGCGGCAGGCGGCGGCTCGCCGTCGCGGGGCTCGGGCTGGCGGCGCTGGTCATCGTGGTCTCGGTCGTGGGCTGGTTCGTGTGGCGCGACCAGAGGGCGGAGTGGGCTCGCACGGTAGCCATCCCGCGCATCCAGGAGCTGCGCGACGGTGCGACGTGGCTGGAGTGGGGCACGGCGGGGTGGGAGGCGCACGAGCTGGCCACGGAGGCGGCCGAGTTTCTCGGAGACGATCCCGCGCTGGAACAGGCCTGGGACGACGTCTCGCTGCCCATCGACGTGACCTCCGAGCCGCCCGGCGCCGGCGTGTGGGCCAAGGCCTACACCGATCTCGACGGCGAGTGGCGGTACCTGGGGACAACGCCTCTCGAGGGGATCCGCTTCCCACGGGGCGTGTCGCGGGTGCGCCTCGAGGCGGACGGGCGGCGCCCGGTGCTCGATGCGGTCTTCAACATCGGCGGGTTCTTCCAGACCGCGTGGTCCTACACGCTGCGCCCCGAGGGCGAGCTGCCCGACGAGATGGTCTTCGTCCCGGGAGACAAGAAGGACCTGATGCTCCCCGGCATCGACCACCTCGAAGGGCTGGAGACCGGTGACTACCTGCTCGACCGTCACGAGGTGACCCAACGCGAGTACAAGGCGTTCGTCGACGACGGCGGGTACGCCGATCCCTCGTACTGGGAACACCCCTTCGTGGACGGCGGGAAGACACTGACCTTCGAGCAGGCCATGGCAAGGTTCGTCGACACCACCGGGCGCCCGGGCCCGGCCGGGTGGGAGGTGGCCGACTATCCCGAGGGCCGGGACGATCTGCCGGTCTCGGGGGTGAGCTGGTACGAGGCCGCGGCCTACGCACGGTGGGCCGGCAAGGAGCTGCCCACGCTCTACCACTGGAACCAGGCGGCGCTGACCTGGGCGAGCGGCTCGATCGTGCCACTGGCCAATTTCGGCAGCGGGGGCTTGCGGGCGGTCGGCGAATCGCGGTCGATGAACCGTTACGGCACCTTCGACATGGCGGGCAACGTGCGCGAGTGGGTCGCCAACGCGGTCGAGCCGCGCCAGAGCCGCTTCATCCTGGGCGGCGGCTGGAACGACCTGGGCTGGGCCTTCAACGACGCCTACGCCCAGTCGCCGTGGGATCGGCAGCTCACCAACGGCTTCCGGTGCATGCGCGAGCTGGACGAGCGGCCCGAGCTGGGCGAGGCCATCGAGACGCCCTTCCGCGACTTCTATGCGGAATCCCCGGTGTCCGACGAGACCTTCGCGATCTTCCTGCGGCAGTTCGAATACGACAAGACGCCGCTGAACGCGACAATCGTGTCGGAGGATGACCAGGGGGACTGGACAAGGCAACGGGTGCGCTTCGACGCGGCCTACGGCGACGAAAGGGTCGAGGCCTGGCTCTATGTGCCCAAGACGCCGCCGCCACACCAGAGCGTCGTCTACTTCCCGGGGTCGGGCGCGATCCACACCGGCTCCAGTGAGAAGCTCACGGGCAGCCGGCTGTCGTTCCTGATGAAAAGCGGGCGGGCGGTGATGTTTCCGATCTACAAGGGCACCTACGAGCGGCGCGACGAGCTGGACTCCGACTACCCGGAAGAGACCAACTTCTACAAGGACCACGTGATCATGTGGGCCAAGGACATGGCCCGCTCGATCGACTACATGGAGAGCCGTGACGACCTCGACACGAGCCGTCTCGCCTTCTACGGGGTCAGCTGGGGCGGCGTGATGGGTACCATTCTGCCCGCGGTCGAGCCGCGGATCCGGGTCAACCTGCTCTACGTCGCCGGCCTGCTGTTCCAGCGGGCCTTCCCCGAGGTCGATCAGATCAACTACGTCGGCCGGGTCCGGCAGCCGACGCTGATGATCAACGGCGAATTCGACTTCTTCTTCCCGCTCGAGACCTCCCAGAAGCCGCTCCACCACCTGCTGGGCGCTCCGGAGGGGCAGAAGAAGTACGTCGTCTACCCCGGGAGCCACTCGGTCCCCCGGGCAGAGTTGGTCCGCGAGCTCCTGGAGTGGCTGGACCGCTGGCAGGATTGAAGAATCCGAGGATATTGACGGATTCCCCTCAGTTCTAGTACCCTGACGGCAGGTTCCCGGTCGCAATCAATCGTACAGAAACGACTTATTGCCGTGCCGAGGCCGAGCCGAAGTGCCGAGCTCTTCGGCACCGATCCTGACCCGTTGGTGGAGTCATGGGCCGGGAACTCGAGATCGTGCTCCCCCGGGGAGCGAGGAGAGAGTCAGATGGGAACGAGATTGTACGTCGGCAACCTGCCCTTTAGCGCGGACGAGCACGGAGTGCGCACGCTCTTCGAACAGAACGAGCGGAAGGTCGAGGAAGTCAAACTGATCACCGACCGGGACACCGGACGACCCCGCGGCTTCGGATTCGTCGAGATGGGCAGCAGCGAAGACGCTGACAGCGCCATCCGCGAGCTGAACGGCTTCGAGTTCGAGGGAAGGCAGCTGACGGTCAACGAGGCGCGCGAGCGCACCCGCGGCGGCGGCGGCGGCGGCGGCGGCGGTCGTGGCGGATTCGACAGGTACTAGACACCCTGTCGACCGTTTTTTACGGCTAAGACCAAAGGGCGCCCCTGGTGGGCGCCCTTTTTTTTAGGCGGGCCAGGGCGTGGACGGGACGGGGCTCGCTCGCAACTCCGACCGGGCCTCGAGCGTAAAACCTGTATGTGAGGGCAATACCGCAAAGGCCGCCAAACGCCGGATTAAGAGCTACACTGGCCGGCCAAAATCCGCTGACCATGACCGGAGCCTCGAGGAGATCTCATGAAGTCGTGTGACCGCTTCCTGATCGCGTTCGCATCCCTGGTCGTTCTCATGCTCGCCACCGCCCCGGTGGCCGCCGCGGGCGTCGAGCCCCATGGTGGGATGCTGCGTTTCCCCGACGTCAGCGCCGACCGGATCGTCTTCTCGTATGCTGACGACCTGTGGCTCGTTTCCCGCGAGGGGGGCGAGGCCGTGCCTCTGGCCTCCCCTCCGGGCCCGGAGACCTTCGCAAAGTTCTCGCCCGACGGCGAGCGCGTGGCCTTCGTCGGCAATTACGACGGCGACCGGGACCTGTATGTCGTACCGGTGGGTGGAGGAATCCCCGCCCGGGTCACCCACCACCCCGCCGGCGAGCAGCTGTGCGACTGGACCCCCGATGGGCGCCTGATCTTCCACCAAAGTGGTCGGGGAGGGATGTACCGTCAGGTTCAGCTGTTCACCGTCTCCGCCGACGGCGGCATCCCCGAGCAACTCCCGGTTCCCTACGGCGCCAACGGCGCGATCAGCCCCGACGGCGATTGGCTGGCCTACAACCTCCACCCCAGGGACTTCGCGACCTGGAAGCGCTACCGCGGCGGATGGGCCACGGACGTCTGGCTGTTCGGCCTGCGTGACGGCTCGGCCCGCACGATCACCGATTGGGAGGGAACCGACACGCTTCCGATGTGGCACGGCAAGACCGTCTACTACCTCTCCGATGGCGGTTCGGCCCACCGGCTCAACATCTGGGCCTACGACACCGAGACCGACGAGCGACGTCAGCTCACCCGGCTCGATGAGTTCGACGTCAAGTGGCCGTCCATCGGCCCGGGTCCGGACGGGAAGGGAGAGATCGTCTTCCAGCACGGCTCCGGAATCCACCTCCTCGACCTCGCCACGGGCAAGGTGACCCGCGTGAACGTCGTGGTGCCGGGGGCGAGGCCCACGCTGAGGCCCCAGCGCGTCGACGCGAGCGAGCTCGTGGACTCGTGGCAGGTCTCCCCCACCGCCAAGCGCGCGGTCTTCGGCGCGCGCGGAGACATCTGGACCGTTCCCGCCAAGCATGGCTCGCCCCGCAACCTGACCCGCACCAGCGGCGTGGGCGAGCGCTGGCCCGCGTGGAGCCCCGACGGCCGCCTGATCGCCTACTTCGCCGACGAAACGGGCGAATACGAGCTGTACGTCCGTCCCGCCGACGGCAGCGGCGAGCCCCGCCGGCTCACCCGGGACAACAAGACCTTCTTCAACGAGCCGCGCTGGTCGCCCGACTCGAAGACGCTGGCGTTCTACGACAAGGCCGGGCGGCTGATGGCCTACGACCTCGAGGCCGAAAAGCTGCGCGAGCTCGACCGAAACCCGTGGGGCTTCCCGTCGTCGCTGAGCTTCTCGCCCGATTCCCGATGGCTGGCCTATACCAAGGGGCTGGAGAACCGTGTCTCGGCGGTCTTCATCTGCGACCTGGACTCGGGAGACATCCATCAGGTCACCAGCGGGATGTTCAACGATCAGAACCCGACCTTCGACCGCAAGGGCGAGTTCCTGTACTACGACAGCGCTCGCGAGTTCAGTGCCCCGATCTACGAGGACGTGGGATCGACGTTCGTGTACGCCGGACTGAGCCGGATTCTGGCCGTTCCCCTCAACGCCGAGGTCGAGAACCCGTTCGCGCCCGAGAGCGACGAGGAAACACCGAACGGCGAGGACGAGGATGAGGACGACGAAGGAGACGACGACAAGAAGAAGGGCAAGAAGGATCGAGACAACGGCGACGACGATGACGATGACGAGGGGGAAGACGACGACGGGAAGGAAGAGCCCGAGCCGGTCGAGATCGACCTCGAGGGCTTCGAGGCACGCGCCATCGTGCTGCCGCCGACCCGCGGACGGTTCGGGGCCCTGGCATCGTCCGAAGAGGGCGCGCTGATCTTCGTACGGTTCCCGTTGCAGAGAGGGCCGGAATCGAAGCCTTCGATCCGATACTTTGACCTTCGCGCCGAGGAAAAGGAGCGCGAGGAAAAGACCGTCCTGGAGGGCGCGGGGCAGTTCGAGATGAGCGCAGACGGCAAGAAGCTCCTCGTGGCACAAGACGGCGGCTACGTCATCGTCGCGCCCGAGCCCGACCAGGAAGCCGAGGACTCACTCTCGCTCGACGGGATGGCGGTCGCGATCGACCCGCGCGCCGAGTGGCGCCAGATCTTCAACGACGCGTGGCGGATCCAGCGTGACTACTTCTACGTCGACAACATGCACGGCGTCGACTGGGAGGGGATTCGCCGGCAGTACGAGACGATGCTGGACGACTGCGTCAGCCGGCGCGACGTCAGCTACGTCATCAGCGAGATGATCTCCGAGCTCAACATCGGCCACGCCTACTACGGTGGCGGCGACTACGAGGAAGAGCCCGAGCAGAACGTCGGGATGCTCGGGGTCGATTTCGAGGTTCACGACGGCGCGTACCGCATCGCGCGCATCCTGAGGGGCGGCGAGTGGGACGTCGACGTCCGGGGTCCTCTCGATCGCCCCGAGATGGAAGTGGAGGAGGGCGACTACATCCTGGCCGTCAACGGAATCCCCCTCGACGTCTCACAGGATCCGTGGGCGCCGTTCGTCGGGCTCGCCGACAAGACGGTGACCCTCACGGTGTCGTCGAAGCCGGATCCCGAAGAAGACGACGAGGGCACCCGCGAGGTCGTGGTCAAGACGCTCGGCTTCGGTGGTGAGATCGGCCTACGCTACCGTACCTGGGTCGAGGACAATCGTCGCTTCGTCGCGGATCGGACCGACGGCAAGGTCGGCTACATCCATGTTCCGAATACCGGGATCGACGGCCAGGACGAGCTGTTCCGGCAGTTCTATGGGCAGATCGATCGCGGAGCCCTGATTGTCGACGAGCGCTGGAACGCAGGGGGACAGATCCCGTCGCGGTTCATCGAGCTGCTCAACCGTCCGCGGTCCAACTACTGGCGCCGCCGGGACGGCAGCGACTGGCCGTGGCCGCCGGACAGCCACCAGGGGCCGAAGTGCATGCTAATCAACGGCCCGTCGGGCTCGGGCGGCGACCTGTTCCCGTGGTACTTCCGCCATGCCGGTCTCGGACCGCTGATCGGCCGGCGGACGTGGGGCGGACTGGTCGGACTCTCCGGCAACCCGGGACTGATCGACGGCGGCTACACGGCGGTGCCGACCTTCGGCTTCTACGAGACCGACGGCACGTGGGGCGTCGAGGGCCACGGTGTCGATCCGGACATCCCCGTGATGGACGACCCGGCCGCCATGGCGAGGGGCGAGGACCCGCAACTGGACCGCGCGATCGCGGAGATGCTGTCGGAGATCGAGAAGAACCCCTACAGCCCCCCGACCCCTCCCGCCGCCCCTGACCGAAGCGGCATGGGCCTAAAAGAGGAAGACAAGTGAGAAGAACTGGGGACAGTACACCGATTTCCGTCGAAATCGCGACAATCGCGACAAGACGGAAAACCCGGAAATGAGGTAGCTGTCCCCAGTTTCAGTGCGGGGATTCGGTGTTCCAGTTCTCGACCAGCACCAGGCTGGGGCTGATGCCTTCTTGCTCGAGCTCCTGAATCATGATGAAGCGCTCGCCGTCCGGGGCGACGTCGAAGCGGGTGAAGCCGTAGATGTCGACGCCGGCGTCCTTGGCGCTGAACAGCTTGTGGGGGGATCCGAGCTGCACCGCGGGCTCGGTGTCGATCTCGACCTCCATGATGGAGTCCTTCTCGCGGTAGTAGATCCTGTCACCGCGGCGGTCCCAGACCGGAATCGCTCCGCCGTCGACCGAGACCTGCCACTTGCCCTCGCCGCCGGGGAACCTGGTGAGGTAGACCTCGGCTCGTCCGGATTCGTCGGAGGTGTAGGTGAGGTAGTTGCCGTCGGGAGAGATCCGCGGATAGTCCTCGACGGCCGGCGAGTCGAGGAACGGCTTCGAGACCCCGTCACCGTCCAGTGCCAGGATCCTCAGGTCTTCTCGACCCGCTTCCGGCTTGACCCAGAAGATCATCTGCTTTCCGTCGGGGCTGATCGAGGGCACGCCCGAATCGGGAAAATCCTCTGACACCAGCGCCACCGATTCTCCCGTGCCGTCCGCGACCTGCATCGTGAGGGCACGACTCTCTCCGTCCCAGTACACGATGTTCCGGCCGTCCGGCGTCCAGGTCGGATCCCAGTCCGACTTGCTGCCGAAGGTCAAGCGGGTGCGCGTGCCGCGGCGGACGTCGTGGATCCAGATGTCCCAGTTCTCGTTTTCGCGTCCCATGACGACCACGCGTCCACCGTCCGGAGAGAGGACCGGAGCCGCGATGCTGTTCTGGGGCTGCCCGACGGTCTCTTCGACGACGCCCTCCCGGGTCACCCACACGAGCTGGCGCAGTCCCGCGCCGGCGCCGCGAACGTAGAGCAGCGAGCTGCCGGAAGTCGCGGACGGGAGTGCGCCCTCGGGGTCGACCAGGAACGGCTCGCCGGTGGTCTCGAGGCGCTCGAGCGAGAAGGGAACGGCCCACAGCCCCGACTGGGTCATCAGCCTGCGGTAGAGGATGTGGCCGGTCGGTGAGTAGACGGGGCTTCGAATCGTTTGGTCCTCTATCTGCAGGACTACCTTGGTCTCGTCGCCCGAATGCACCCCGATCGTGTCGGGCCCCGTTCCAAGACGGTGGATGATGTACAGGATGCCGCGACCGTCCGGAAGGAAAGAGGGCTCGTGGAGATCGCTCTCGGTTCCGATATTGACCGGCACGAGCTCACGGGGTTCGCCCCCTCGTGCCGAGACCTCGAAAATCCCCGTGCCGCCGAGCGAGTAAACAATCCGGCCGTCCGGTCCCCATGAAACCCCACCCGCGACGCCGATCTCTCCCACGCCGGCGGCGATTATGGCGCTCTCGCCTCCCTGAACGGGGACCTTCCACAGGCTGTTCTCCCTGGCGAAGGCGATGAACTCGCCGTCAGAGGACCAGGTGGGGAATTGCGCCCCTTCCGTCCCGGCGACCTCGCGTGGCTCGAACTGGCCGAGCTCGCGGACCCACAGACGATCTTTGTTGACGTAGACGATCGCCCGCGCGTCCGGCGAGAGGGCCGGCGCGAAGATCTCGTCGACCATGAATGCATCCCGCACGATCTCGAACCGTCGGACCTCACCGTCGGGTGCGGGCGATCGCAGGTTCGTCACGATCGCGACGGTCAGCGCAACCGCCACCACCACCGCGGCCAACGTGATCCACGGCCACCGGCCGGCACGCGCGGGAGTCGGTTCGGCACCGGCGGCCGGTGCCTCCGTTTCGTCGTCGGCAGTACCGGACAGGATTCCCTCGATCACGATGCGTGCCTCGCCGATGTCGCGCAGCCGAAGGCGCGGGTCTTTCTGGAGGCATCGACGCATCAGGCGCCGCAGGGCCATCGGAGCGTCGTCGGGAAGCTCGTCCCAGTTCGGATCGGATCTCAGGACCGAGGCCAGGGTGTCGGAGACAGTATCCTCGGCGAAGGTGTTACGGCCCGTCAGCATCTCGAGCAGCACGCAGCCGAACGCCCAGATGTCGGCACGCTTGTCGACGACCCTGCCCCGTGCCTGCTCGGGGCTCATGTAGGCGGCCGTCCCCATGATGACCCCGGCGCGCGTGGCGGCCGCGGTCAGGGTCGGCGAGCGCGACGGCTCGGCCTGCGCACCCTCGGGCGCCTCGAAGGCCTTTGCCAGTCCGAAGTCGAGAACCTTGACCTTGCCGTCGGGGGTCACCTTGACATTGGCCGGTTTCAGATCGCGGTGGACGATGCCCCGTTCGTGCGCTTCTTCGAGGGCCTCGGCGATCTGGCGCGCGATCGTCAGGGCTTCGGTGATCGACGGCCGGGCTTCCTTCAGTTGCTCGGAGAGGTCAACACCCTCGACCAGCTCGAGCACGAGGAAAGTCATACCCTCGACTTCCTCGATGCCGTGGATCGACGCGATGTTGGCGTGGTTCAGTGAGGCGAGCAGCTGGGCCTCACGCTGGAAGCGGGCGAGGCGCTCGGGATTCTCGGCGACGTCCTCGGGGAGGACCTTGATGGCGACGTCGCGTCCGAGCTTGGTGTCGGTGGCCCGGTAGACCTCCCCCATCCCGCCTTCGCCAATCTTGTCGACGATATGAAAATGCGTCAGCGTCTGCCCGGCACGCAAAGCCACTAGGAACCCCCCATCCAAAGTCACAGAGCCCGCGGATTATATACTGGGGACAGCTACCTCATTTCCGCCCGAATCGCGGAAACCACGACAATGCGGAATACCCGGAAATGAGTGTGCTGTCCCCAGTTTCGGCTAGTGCTGCGCGGCTGTTCCCTGTTGGTAGGACTCTTCCGTCGGGTCCGGGAGGACGACGCTGAAAGTGCGGTCGCCTTCCACCGTCGAGCCGTGGAGCGTGAGCGTCGGGGGAATCTCGCCTCGGACCCGGGCGATGACGGTCACGGCGCGGCCGGCATAGAGATCGGGCAAGACCTCGGGGCTCACCCTCTCGACCTCGGCGCCGCCCCAGTCGAGCTCCAGGTCCCAGGCCAGAGGCCGGGAGACACTGTCGAAGAGAACCGCGGTGGTGGTGCCGAGATCGTCGATCTCGCGGGTGACGGCCGCGACGCCGCGGCACAGCTCGGCGAAACGATTGAGGGTCGGTTCGTCGACGTCCTCACCGACGCCCACGAAGAAGACCCGGAACCGATCCCGGTGCTCTTGCAGCAGGCGCTCGACCTGGGCCTTGTCGCCGACCTTGCCGTCGGTGAGCACGACGACCATCCGGTGCCGCTCGGGATCGGTGGGCTGCTCGAACGCGAATCTCAGTGCGGGCAGCAGCCTCGTGGAGCCGCCGGCTTTCTGCTCGTCGAGCCACTCCCTCGCGGCGGCGAGGTTGTCCTCTTGCGCGGCCAGGGGCGTCTCGAACACCGAGTTCTGGTCTTCGTCGAACTCGATGATGTTGAACGTGTCGGCTTGCCGAAGCTGCTCGAGGTTGGTGAGCAACGCTTCGCGGCCCCGTTCGAGCTTGCTCTCCAGGTTCATGGATCCGGAGGTGTCGAGAATCAGGATCATCTGCTTGGCCCGGACCGCGTCATCGTTCGATTCCGTGGGAGGCGTGAGTACCGCCATGATCTCGTGAGTTCCGTCGTCGCCAACAGGTCTGACGTACCCCTGAAGGGTCGGCTCTTCCGTGCTCCCGAACCGGAAATCGAGCTCGAAGTCGCGGCCGCCGAAACCGTTGGCATCGGCCAGTTCGATCACCGTCCTGTCGGGTCCGTAGTCGGTGAAGATCTCGTGCGAGGGGCTATCGATCGAGAGAGGCGGGTCCGAATGATGGAGCATGATCTTCACCGAAGCGACAACCGATTCCGGCGTGGGGTCGTCGGCCGGGTCGGGAGAGCCCTCCGGCGCATCGGTCGACGCGGGAGCCGGCGTGGGAGCCGGCGGCGCGGGAAGCCGCAGGCGAAAGGTTCCCTCCGAGATTCCGAGGGACGCCTCGATACCGACCCGCACCGAAACCAGATCGAACGGTTCGACCTCGGCTTCGGGTCCGGCGGGACGCGTCTTTCGAGTCATGCCTCGCTTTGCGGACTTGCGTGTCTGTTCGGGGGGGTCGTCAGCGGCCTGAACGGCCTTGCCGTCGACCTCGATCGCCACCGACTTCGTTTGCAGGCCCGACAATCCTTGGGCCTGGTAGCGGGCGGTCAAGATCTCGCCGCTCTCGTTGACGAATCTCTGGACGAGGGTCCCCACGGCGAACGTTCCGAAGACGTCGATCTCGTAAGAGACCTCCGCGAGACGGAGAGCGGGGGCAGTGCCGTCCGCGGTGATCCAAGGCCCCTTGGTTGCAGGCTCGGCGGCGACCACACCGATGCCGAGGCTGACAACCAACACGAGAATCCCCAGGGAAGCCCGATTGCGGATCATGAAGCACCTCCGAATCCATCGACCGCGGTACCCATCACCATCCCATACCTACGCCCAACTAGCCATCCTCGTTTAGTCGGATGACCGCCATCGGGTGTCGCGTCCCGGCGCTCAAGTGCTCGGCGATGCGATTGTAACGAGCGATCTTCGCCGCGGTCTCTTCCGGAGAAAGAGCCGCTGCCGTGGCGATTCGGTCTAGATACGGCCCCTTTTCCTCGATGACGAAGGCCGCCAGGTGGCCGAACTCGATCAGGTCTCGGAAATCGGAGGCCTCGGCCGGGGAGACGAACCCGGAGCCGTCTGCGTCGACGTAGGCTCGAAGAGCGTCGCGGTCCTCGAGGGTCGCCTTTCGTAGCGCCGCCTGAAGTTGTGCGACCCGACCGTGGTCCGTGCCCGGAAGGGCGCAGGAGGTACCCGTGTACGAATGAACGTACGTTCCAGGTTCCTCCCCCTCAGTGAAAAGGATCCGTGTCTCGCCGGTCCGGAGTGACGCGACGATGTCCAGGTCTTCAAGCGCGGCCTCGGTCATACCGTCGTTGGGTATCGCCTCCACGTGCTCGCGAGAATCCGCCGGATCCCCTGCGTCGCACGCAGCGGGACCGGGGCGCCGAGGGATCTGGAATCGTCGGAGTATCCGGTTCTTGTCCTCGACCCCGTCGAAGGCGATCAAGACGTCCCAGGACGCCTCCGAGGTTCCGATCCGGGCCAGGCCTTCGGCGGTACCCTTTGGAAACGTCGCGATCTTGGCCAGACACGACAGGCTGGCGTCGGGTCCAGCCGTCCCGGGGAGCATGTCCTCCCCGTTCCAGAGGTAGACCCGGGCCTCTCCGGTCGCTTCACCCGCGGGGCCGGCCAAGAGTAGCAGTCCATCCTCCACGGTTTCCATCCCGCGCACGCTCAGTCCGCCGAGGTTGACAAAGCGAATGTGGGTCCGCGGCGGCTGACCTTGTTTCAACACCAGGATCTGGACCCACTTGCCTCGGAGGACAGGCGACCGGAAACCGGCATAGAGGGTGTCGTCGAGAGACGCGATCGCTTCGATATCGATGCCGTTTTCCTTCCCGGGTATCGCCCAGAACAGGTTGAGGGTCGGTTCTTGCAGGATCGCGTTTCGCAGAGTGGTCCGTGTGACTGCGTTCGCGTCGATGCCCCCTTCCTCGTCCAGCGACATCCGGAACAGCCAGTTGCGGTTGTCCTCGGGATGGGTCTTGGCAAGTCGCTTCCGGTTCTTGACATAGGTTCGGTCCTCATCCGTGATCGTGACCTTGGAGCGTTTTCTCGAATGAGAGCCGATGGCGTAGACGATCCGTCGGTCGATGGCGAGCCCTTCGAGATCGAGCTCGATCTCGTCGCCCGTGGTCGTCAGAGCGATGGCTTCGCCGGCCAGACTCACGGGCGCGCGAGCCCGGTACGCCTTCCCCCGTTCCACCTCTTCGAGCACCTGGACCGCGGACCCCTCGTCGGAGGCGATGACCAGGAACTTATCTACGGCGACGACAGCGCTGATGTCGGCCGCTTCGTAGACAGCGCCGTCGATCTCGACGGGTGTTCCGACGACCGGGCCGGCTCCGAAAGCCGAACCCATCGCAACCGCGACCGCAATGAAGGCGAGGCTCAGTCCGATGCGTCCCACAGCGTCTCCAGGATACGGCCGAGAGTGCCAGGCGTCGAGCGGGTCGGCAACTGCGATCGTTCTTCGTCTACTCCTCGACGACGTCGCGCAAGGGACGTTGACGCCTCGGACCCGGCGCCCCGCCGGGTCGCTCGTCGAGGATCCGCAACGGGATCAGACTCTCGTTGGCTTCGCCCGTGACCTCGATGGGAACGGTCGCTCCGATCTCGCGATGCGACGCGATCGTCACCGACAGCAGCGTCCCTGACCCTTCCAGGGGCAAGATCCCATACATGCCGACGTTGCGAACACCCCCGATATCATGGGCGACCACGTTGAGCTCGGCCCCGAGATCGACGGCTCGCACTTCCACGATGGAGACCTTTGCGGGATCGTAGCTCAGCTTCAAATCCAGCGCTTCGATCCCGTCGGCGTCGCCGATGCTCAGGAGCAGCTCTCGCTGCTCGCCGGCGTGCATGGGACCTGACCACCCTTCCAGTGTCAGGGTTGCCGGTGCGCTCCGCTCACGCTGTCGTGTTACACGGTGTGCGCTACCGGTACGCAGTTGCACGCCGCGGAGCCTGTCCCGCTCCGCCGCCGACGCCTCTTCCAGCTGCGAGGGTTCCCTCGACACGGCGCGCGCGCCGGGAGGGGGCGGTGCCTCCCAGTTGCCTGTCACGTCGCCGTACAGGACGGCGTAGAACGGGTTGGCCTCGGGCTGGGTCAGCGGATCGTAGACGTAGAGCGGGTTCGCGCAGTCCTGGCTTGCGTCGTCGACGTAATTATCACAACGGTAGTAGGCCCAGTCCGATCCGGCGTTCTGGGCCACGAAGAAGTGTTCGAGAATCTGTACCGCAAGCTGAGATACCAATGCAGCATCGAACGAGCTCACCGAGCCGTTACCTGAGACGTCCGCCGCCACCTCCTGCATCGCCGACAGCGAAATCATCTGCACCGAGAACTGCGAGATGATGGAAGCGTCGAACGACGTAATCGCTCCGTAAGCGTCGGCCACCTCTCCCGTTCCGAGGTTGGGCGTCGGGGAGATGTTGAACGTGCCGGCCAGATTCGGTACGGAATAGACTCCGCCCGAGTCGGTCACGACATCCCAGGCGGCATCCCCGTCAATGTCGATTTCCACGTCGGGGACGGGCTTGGTGCTGGGCTCTAGGCCGCCCACGCTATCGCGGTAATAGGACACGGTGCCCGACAGCTGGCAGGCGCCACTGGGCTGATAGTCACAAGCCCCGCCGAGACACACGTCAGTCGTACAAGCGTTCCCGTCGTCACAATCGAGCGGCACACCCAGACAGACTCCGGTCGCGCACACGTCGCCGAGGGTGCAAGGGTCACCGTCGGTGCACGTCAGCCCCTCGTTGATCGGTTGCGCCTCGCAGCTTCCGTCGCCGGCATTGCAGACACCGACATTGCACGAATCGTCCAGGCCCGAACAGTCCACTGCTCCACCCACACAAACGCCCGCCGCGCAGACGTCGTCTTGTGTGCAAAGGTCGCCATCGGTGCAAGCGGCGCCCTCGTTCCCCGGTTGCAACTCGCAGGAACCCGTTGAGGGAATGCAGACACCGAAGTTGCAGCTGTCGTCGAGTCCGGAGCAATCCACCGGACCGCCGCTACAGAATCCGGCGCTGCAGCTGTCGTTCTCGGTGCAGAGGTCGCCGTCGTCGCAGACTCCCCCCTCGTTCACGGACTGAAGGACGCACGCACCCGAGCCGGGATTGCAGACTCCCACGTTGCAGTCGTCGTCGAGGAACGAGCAGCTCACCAGCGTGCCGCCGCACACGCCGGCGGTGCACACGTCGCCCGTGGTGCACAGATCGGCGTCGTTGCAGCTCAGACCTTCGTTGTAAGGCTGCGCTTCGCACGCACCGCTCACCGGATTGCACACTCCCAGAATGCAGTCGTCGTCGAGCCCCGAGCAGTCCACCGCCTGCCCACCGGCGCAAACCCCGACCGAGCATAAGTCGTTGTCAGTACAGAGGTTATCGTCGTCGCACGGGGTCCCGTCCAGTACGGGCGCAGTCTCGCACAAGCCTGTTCCGGGGTTGCAGACGCCCACGTTACACGAGTCGTCGAGGCCCGAGCAGTCCGTCGTGGTGCCGGCGCAAACTCCGGCGATGCACATTCCGTTGTCCGTACAGAGATCGCCATCGTCGCAGGCAAACCCCTCGTTGATCGCTTGCGCCTCGCACGTTCCGCTCACCGGATTGCAGACCCCGACCGCACAGGGTCCATCGAACGAGGAACAGTCAACGGGGTCACCTCCGCACACACCACTCGTGCAGAAGTCGTTTTCCGTGCATCCCTGGGAATCGTCGCACAAGGTTCCATCCAGCACGGCGGTGCCGGCGCAGGCGCCCGCGGCGTCGCAGGTGTCGGTTTCCGTGCACTCGGTTCCGTCATCGCAGATTGCGCCGGGATCGGGGTCATTCAAGCACCCGGCAACCGAGTCGCAACTGTCGATGGTGCACACATTGCCGTCGTCACAGTCCGCCGGCGCACCCGGCACACATGCACCCGTGTCACAGCTGTCGCCGACGGTGCAAGCGTTTGCGTCATCGCAAGGCGTTCCGGTGGTCAGGTTCAGAGGCTCGCACACTCCGGTGGTGGCGTTGCAGATTCCAAGATTGCACTGATCGTCGAGCACCGAGCAGTCCATCGCCACACCGCCGCAGACCCCGCCGGTGCAGACATCCGTCACGGTGCACAGATCCCCGTCGTCGCACGGATCGGGTTCCGAGTTCTCGTCCTGGTCGTCATCCGGGGTGAATATGCAGCCCGTTCCGGAATCGCACGTGTCCACCGTGCACGAATTCCCGTCGTCGCAGGTCACCGGTGTGGGATCGCCACACACGCCGGTGGTGCAGGTGGTGTCCATCGTGCAGGCGTCGCCGTCGTCGCAGGCCGTGCCGTCCGGTTGCTCCACGGGCTCGCAGATTCCGGTACCCGAATTGCACACCCCGACAAAGCAGGCGTCGTCTTCGGCCGAACAATCCAGCGCCGAACCGCCACAAACGCCGGCGGTGCACACGTCGTTCTCGGTGCACAGTTCGGAATCGTCGCAGGTTCCGCCCTCGTTGGACGGCTGGGCTTCGCAAAGGCCCGACCCCGCGTTGCACGCTCCGACGTTGCAGACGTCGTCCAGCGAGGAGCAGTCGCGGGCCGTTCCGGCGCACGCCCCCGAGCCGCAAATATCGGTCTCGGTGCACAGGTCTCCGTCGTCACAGGTCGTCCCATCGAGTACCGGGGTGGACTGGCACCCCGCGAGGTCATCGCAGGTGTCGTCGGTACATTCGTTGGCGTCATCGCAGTCGGGAGGCGCGCCGCCCGTGCAAACTCCGAGCTGGCACGTATCGTCGGCGGTGCAGGCGTTTCCGTCTTCACAGGTCGTCCCGTCGGCCAGCGGCTGTGGCTCACACGCCCCGGTGGTCGGGTTGCACACTCCGACGTTGCACGGATCGTCGACGGGCGAGCAGTCCACCGGCGCGCCGCACGCACCTGCGCTGCAAGTCTCGCCGGTCGTACACAGGTCTCCATCGTCACAGGCCCCGCCTTCGTTTGCCGTCTGGATCTCGCACCCGACTCCCGGAGTGCAGACTCCGACATTGCAGTCATCATCCAGGCCGGAACAATCGACCGGGACTCCGCCCTCGCAGACCCCCAGCGAACAGGTCTTGGCGGTGTTACAGAGGTCGCCGTCGTCGCAGGCGCCACCCTCGTTGGTCGTCTGCGCCTCGCAAGAGCCATCGACAGGGTTGCAGACTCCGAGATTGCAGTCGTCGTCGAAGGACGTGCAGTCGGGTGGCCCGCCACCCAGGCACAGCCCCTGATCGCAGGCGTCGTTGACGGTGCACAGATCGCCGTCGTCGCAAGACGTCCCGGTCGGCGCAGAGTCGTTGACGCAGGTATTCGCGATGCATTGATCCGTGGTGCAGACGTCGCCGTCGTCGCACTCGCAGTCCGCGACGCAGCAGCTCTCGATGATCTCGCCGCGGCACTGACCGGCCGAGCAGAGGTCATTCTGGGTGCACGGGTTCCCGTCGTCGCACGTCGCGACGTTGGCCTGGTTCTCGCAGGTTCCGGCGTTGCACACGTCGTCGGTACAGGGATTGCCGTCGTTGCACTCGGTGTCCAGCGTGCAGTTCGCGGCCACGACACTTCGCAGAACGACGAAGCTCTGCTCGCCGGCGCCACCGTCCCAGCGGTTCGGCGCTCCGAACGTGCTCGTCGAGCCGCCCTGGTAGTTCGAATAGGCCGTCACGGACGGACCGGGATCTTCCTCGAGCTTGAAGACCTCGTCGGCGCCGATCCCCGTCGGCGGGTTGATTCCCTCGCCTGCCGGCCCGAACACGACCGTCCCGATATCGTCCGAAACGGTGATCCACGTGTCCTGGTTGGAGATGCTGAAGTCGAGGTTGCTGATGTAGAGACCGTCCCCCGCAAAGCCGGATTGCAGGTGAATCCACCAATCGCCGTTCACGGGATCGTAGCTGACGTTGCTGGCCGGTGACGGTCCCACCGTGATGATCGTGCCGCTGCGCAGGTTGGAGAGGATCGTGTCGGTGGTGAACGTCAGCGTTGTCGACACTGCCCCGGCATT
>Ga0316194_10000442_pt1 | contig 26227 bp, 20 predicted proteins | sample CroRivsedime1_MG_FD_204936 | JGI IMG/M metagenome (GOLD analysis project Ga0316194, IMG submission 204936) | Coastal sediment microbial communities from Maine, United States - Cross River sediment 1 | ecosystem: Environmental > Aquatic > Marine > Coastal > Sediment | place: USA: Maine...
CCGGGCCTCAGCCCTCCGATGCTTCGATCTCACACAATAACGGGTGTTCGTTCTCCCGGGCATACTGGTTCACCTGGGCGGCCTTGGTTTCGGCGATATCCCGGGTAAAAATCCCGCATACGCCTTTCCCCTTTGTATGCACCGTCAGCATAACATGGGTGGCCTGCTCCCGGTTCATACGAAAAAACGTCTCCAGCACCTCAACCACAAACTCCATGGGGGTATAGTCGTCGTTCATCAATACGACCTTGAACAATGGCGGACGCTTGAGCTCAGGCTTGGATTCCTGCAGCACCAGACCGCCGTCAGAATCGTGTTCCTCCTTACTCATACGCAACACACTGTCCTGTCGGATGCCTTCCACAAAACTACTCACAATTCGATTGACTGCCCAAAGACCTTATATGGCTACATTATACGAGAATTCAAGGTGGGGCAAAGCTGCCCTGTGGATTACCTGTACGCTTTTCTAGCCGGCCCAGCTGCACCACCAGTGGGAATTAGAGTTCGATGGGGTCTCCAGGCCAGGCGGTCGACCACATTGGCGTATACCCCCGAAGTGACTGGGTTTCGGAACGCCGGGGGTATACCGCGATCGAGCTGGCCGCATAGCGCAAAAGATCCCTTGACAGGCCACCCCACTAATATGGGAGAAAACAAAAAAAAAGGGCCCGTGAAATCACGAGCCCTTCCGGATACTGCTTGTTGCGATATTACATGGAGTCTACGATCGCCTGGCCGAACTCCGAGCAGCTCAGCAACGTAGCGCCGTCCATCAGGCGCTCGAAATCATAGGTCACCGTGCCGTTCTGGATAGCGCCATTCATGCCATTGATAATCAGGTCAGCGGCTTCATTCCAGCCCATATGACGCAGCATCATTTCCGCAGAGAGAATCAGCGATCCGGGGTTTACCTTGTCCTGGCCAGCGTACTTCGGCGCGGTGCCGTGGGTCGCTTCGAACAGGGCAATGGTGTCACTCAGGTTGGCTCCGGGGGCGATACCGATACCGCCTACCTGTGCCGCCAGGGCGTCAGACAGGTAATCGCCGTTCAGGTTCAGGGTGGCAACCACACTGTACTCTTTCGGGCGGGTCAGAATCTGCTGCAGCATGGCGTCTGCGATCACATCCTTGATGATGATCTCATTGCCAGTCTGGGGGTTCTTTATGGAAACCCAGGGGCCGCCGTCCAGCAATTCACCGCCGAATTCTTCCTGGGCCAGTTCATAACCCCAGTCGCGGAAGGCACCCTCGGTGAACTTCATGATGTTGCCTTTGTGTACCAGGGTTACAGAAGGCAGGTCCTGGTCGATGGCGTACTGAATCGCCTTGCGCACCAGTCGCTTGGTACCCTCTTCCGACACAGGCTTGATACCGATCCCGACATTATTCGGGAAACGTATCTTGGTGGCGCCCATCTCATTGATTATGAAATCCACCACTTTCTGTGCTTCTGGTGTACCGGCCTGGTATTCCACCCCGGCGTAAATGTCTTCAGAGTTCTCGCGGAAGATCACCATGTTGCAGGCGCCGGGATCCTTCACCGGTGAGGGCACGCCCTCGAACCAGCGCACCGGGCGCAGGCAGGTGTAGAGATCAAGTTCCTGGCGCAGTGCCACGTTAAGAGAGCGGAAGCCACCGCCCACGGGTGTGGTCAGGGGACCCTTGATACCGACCGAGTACTCCTTGATCGCCTCCAGGGTTTCTTCCGGGAACCAGTCGCCATCGTACAGCTCGGCGGCTTTCTCTCCGGTAAAGATTTCCATCCAGGAAATTTTCTTCTTGCCGCCGTAAGCCTTATTGACTGCGGCATTGACCACATCGATCATTACGGGACTGATATCAACGCCGATACCGTCGCCCTCGATGTAGGGAATGATAGGATTGTCCGGGACGTTCAGGCTGAAATCTTCATTGACGGTGATTTTGTCACCTTCGGAAGGAACCTGAATATGCTTGTAGCCCATAATGTACTCCGTAGCTGCTGGGTTCTTGGAATGTCAGGACTGGTACAGGTAATACCGCCCCGAAGTGAAGCGGGCGATAGTGTAGCATGATTGCACAGACAAGCACTCGCGCTGGCGAGGAAAATTGAACCGAAACGGAATCTCAATGGCGAAAATCATCCTGCTGAACAAACCTTTCCAGGTACTGAGCCAGTTTACCGACAGCGAGGGCCGCGCAACGCTGGCGGACTACCTCTCTGCCCCCGGTTTTCGCGCGGCCGGGCGACTGGATTACGACTCCGAGGGGCTACTGTTACTCACTGACGATGGTCGCTTGCAGCAACAGATCGCCAACCCGCGGCACAAGCAAACGAAAACCTACCTGGTGCAGGTGGAAGGTGACATCACCGATGAAGCCCTGGGGCAACTCAGTAGCGGACTGCAACTCAAGGATGGCCCCACCCTGCCCGCTCGGGCCAAACGAGTAGCGCCGCCGCAACTATGGCCGCGCGTACCGCCGGTACGGGAACGCAAATCCGTAGCGGACAGTTGGCTGGAGTTAAGTATTCGCGAGGGGCGCAACCGGCAGGTGAGGCGCATGACCGCCGCGGTAGGCTTTCCCACCCTGCGGCTGATACGTGTGGCGATTGGCCAATGGCGCCTGGAGAACCTGTTGCCGGGAGAGCATCGCGAGGCCACGGTAAACCTGCCCAGGGAAAACGCTGGAGCGCAACGCTCGGGGTACAGGAGACGTTAAACCGCTTAATCCGGCTCCACTTTGTAAAACATGGCGTACAGCACCGGCACCACCAGCATGGTCAGGACCGTACCAAAGGCGAGGCCAAACATGATAGTGACCGCCAAACCCACCCAGAACTGATCCGACATCAATGGGATCACACCAAATACGGTAGTGGCTGCCGCATTGCACACCGGAGACAGGCGCGACACGGCTGCCTGCTTCACCGCCTGGTATCGAGCCAGTCCCCGCCCGAGGTTCTGGTCTATCTCATCCAGCAGCACCACCGAATTCTTGATCATCATGCCAATGAGGCTCATACCGCCCAGCAAGGCGATGAAGCCGAAGGGGGTACCGGTAATGAGCAAGCCGAAGGTAATGCCTATAACGGCAAAGGGAATGACCAGAACGATGATCATGGGCGGACGGAAAGCATTGAACAGGGCTACGATAATGAACAGTATAATGATAGCAGCGGGGCCAAACCCCGGTAGCAGTGCCTCGGTGGATTCAAGCTGGCTATTGTATTCGCCGTCCCATTCCAGGGTATAACCCAGGGGCAGCGGGATGGCTTCGAACTTGGCGCGTACATCTGTCATCAAAGCGGGGGCGGTACCGTTGCGGATGCCAGCCTGCACCGTAATCGCGCGCTTGCGATCCCATCGCCAGATAACGTTTTCCCGCCACACGAATTCACTGCCATCGACGACCTGGGAAAGCGGCAGGGTATCAGTGGAGTCAGGCCGCATCAGTTGCAGCAGTTCCAGGTCCATCGCCGCGCTGTCACGCACGCGCTGCTCAGAGCGCAAGACGATGGGAATCAGCTCGTCACTTTCCCGGTACAGTCCGACGGTGATGCCGTCTACCGCCCGGCGGGTGGTGCCGCCCACATCCTCGCGGGTGACGCCGACGAAACTCGCCCGGTTTTCGTTGTAGTTTAATTGCAGCTCTCGCGAGGGGTTCAGCCAATTGCTGCGAATTTCAGCGGCGTAGTCGCTATCGCGCAATATGGTCATGCCCTGCGCTGCCAGGTCGCGCAATACCTCCGGGTCGGCTGAAGCGGGACCGGCAAAACGGGCTTCAAACTTCCAGTCGTCGAAGGCGCCTACCGCATAGGGCCGCACTCGTACTATGGCATCGGTGTTGTTGTCGACCAGCCAGGCGTTCAGCCTCGCGATGACAGCAGGCACCTGGTCCAGGGTATGCGTGTTGACTATTAACTGGGCATAGGACGGGTAGTTACTCTCCGGGCTTACCGGCAGGTAAAAGCGCGGTGGCCCGGCGCCTATAAAACTGCTGATCAGTGCGACTTCCTCGTAGGTCTCCAGCTCTCTTTCCAGTTCAGCGACGCCGGCGGTAGTCTTCTCGATGCGCGAGCCCTCCTCCAGCCAGTAATCGACCATAAACTGGGTGCGGTTGGCATCCGGGAAATACAGCTGTTCCACTTTGCCGAAGCCCCAGATGGAGACACCCAGCAAACCCAACATACACAGCATGAAGATACGTCGACGGCGGATACAGCTCTCCAGCACGCCGCCAAAGCCACGAAAAAGCGCTGTATCGTAAGGGTCCTTGTCGCCCTCGTCTTTGGCGTCAGGCAGAAACATTACGCACATCAATGGCGTGAGGGTCTGGGAAAGCAACCAGCTGATGATCAGGGATATAGCCACAACCGTAAATAAGGAACCCGCATACTCACCGGTATCGAAGTCGGATGCGAAGATCGGGTAAAAAGCCATGCACGCCACTATGGTGGCGCCCAGCAGCGGTACCGAAGGCAAGGATGCGGCCTCGATGGCCGCCGCGTTGCGCTCCATGCCCTGTTTCATGCGCACCACGAAGCCATCGACTACGACAATGGCATTGTCCACCATCATGCCCATCGCAATAATCATGGCACCCAGCGAGATGCGGTGCAGGTCTATGCCTATGATAGACATCACCAGCATGGTGCCGAGAATGGCGAATACCAGGCCGCTCAAGCCGATAATGATCCCCACCCTGAGCCCCATGGTGACCGCCAGTATGACCAGCACAATGCCCACCGCCTGGGCCAGGCTGACCATGAAATCACTGATGGAATCGCTGATGATGTCGGACTGCCAGGAGATTTTCTCCAGCTCGATGCCAATAGGCAATGCCGCCGTAATTTCCTGCAAACGACTATCGATGGCACGTCCCACCGTCACCACATTAACGCCGGCCACCGGCGCAGCCGCCAGGGCTATAGCAGGTCTTCCGTCCATGCGCATTACAGCGGTTGCAGGGTCCTGGTAACCCACGGTGACCGTCGCAATATCGCGCAGGCGGATGATTTCGTCACCGCGCATGCCCTGCACACGATCACGGGCTCCAACACCGGCTATAGCCAGGTTGCCGATCGCTTCGGGCGAGTCAAACTCACCGGTAACGGTCATGCGAAAACGCTGACTCTGCAGGTCGGTGCCGCCGGCGTCAATTACCAGGTTTTGTTGTCGCAAGGTGTTGCGAACCTGGTTGCCGGTGATACCCAGTTGGGATAACTGGGTCTCCGAAATTTCCAGAAAAACCCGGCGCGGTTGTACGCCCCAGGTATCCACGCGTGCCACGTTGTCTATAACCTGCAGTTCCTTGCGTACTATCTTTACGTATTCATCCAGCTCGGCATAGCTGTAGCCGTCGGCACTGATACCGATCAAAAACCCGAAAACAAACCCGAAGTCGTCGCCAATGATGGGTTTTTGCGCCCCCGGCGGCAGTTGGTCCTCGATATCGCGTATCTTGCTGCGCATCTTGTCCCACACCTGTTCGATGCGATCAGACCAGTACTGATTCTGGATATCGACCTTGATAATCGCCAGCCCGGGTCGGGCCATGGAATACACGTGCTTGAGCTCAACCATCTCCTGCAGCTGGGTTTCAATCAGGTCAACGACTTCCTGTTCAACCTGTTGCGCAGATGCGCCGGGATAGGCAACGGTGATGGCGGCGGTCTTGACCGTAAATTCAGGGTCTTCCAACTGTCCCAGGCTCATATAGGCGCCGAGACCGCCGAAGATCAATAAAAAGGCTGCAAAATAACTGATCGCTCGCTTTTCGAGCGTGGCACGGGTGAGGTTCATTGGCTTATTCCCCGTTCCTGGCGACAATGACCTCCTGGCCCTCACTGAGGGTATGAATGCCCGCTGTGGCGATTAAATCACCAACCTGCAGGCCCTGGAGAACCTGCACGCCACCGGCAGTAACCCGGCCCACACTAACCTCGCGGCTGCTAACCGTGTTGTCCTGTTGCACGACCCAGACCTTGCTGACGTTGCCAACCGGCTCCCCGAACAGCGCGCCTGCGGGAATCACATAGCCCCGCTCTTCGTCTTCATTGACAGTACCTGAGATATGAGCGGTGCCCGCCATACCGGACAGCACCTTGCCATCTTCCAACTGTTTCATGCTCAGCGTGATAGGGAAGGTGCGGGTGGTCTGGGATGCTTCTGAACTGATTTCGGTAATGGTGGCAGGCAGCCTCACACCGGGAAAAGCATCAAATTCCACCTCAATTTTATCGACAAAAGGAAGAATGGCCATCTGGTTCTCGGAGACACTGATTACCATTTCAATCATGTCCACTCCGAGCAAACGAGCTATCGGTGACTTGGCGCGCACGGACTGGAAATTCTCTACCGACAGAGTGGCGATCACTCCACTAAAAGGCGCGTAGATCTCGGAATCAGTAAGGGCCTTCTGGGCCAGTTCCAGGCTGGCCTGGCTGATATCCACGCGCGCTTCCAGCCGATCAAATTCCGCCTCGGAAATGAAGTCGGTCTCAACCAGTTCGGCACCGCGGTCAAAATTACGCCTGGCAATACGCGCGTCGGCTTCGGCGGCCCGCAGGTTGGCCTGGAAGTCCCGCGGATCCAGGCGCGCTATCAGCTCACCCTTCTCCACCCTACTGCCTATGGATACCGGCCTTTCTATCAATGTGCCACTGACATCAAAGGCCAGGTCCACCTCTTGCGCAGAGCGTGCACGGCCCGGCAATTGCCCATTGCGAATATTCGATATATCCCCGACTTCGATAGTGCGCAATTGTCGCACCGACCTGGGCTCAGGCTCAGGCTTAGCGCAAGCCGAAAGCAGGGAGAAAATAATCAGGGATGAAATGACGGTGCGGGCCAGCATAGGGGCTCCAAAAAATCCAAGTAGTTTTTATCCGACTCATTCTAGCCGCTATTTGCGCCCGCTTCTAGTTTAAGGCCTGGAGGCAATGCATTTGTGAGTGGAATTGTACGCTGTTAGAATGCCCGCCCCGCCCGTACATTCCATCCCTGGAATGACCTTGCGGGGACCCAGCCACCCTCTGGACCTGATATACACATGAGTTTGAACAGCGCCAGTAAAGTCATCGTCGGCATGTCCGGTGGTGTCGATTCTTCCGTGTCCGCCCTGCTGTTACAACAGCAGGGCTATTGCGTGGAAGGCCTGTTCATGAAGAACTGGGAAGAGGACGATGGCACCGAGTACTGCACCGCCAGGGAAGACTTTGCCGATGCACGGGCAGTCGCCGACAAACTGGGTATCACCCTGCACGGTGCCAATTTTGCCGCGGAGTATTGGGATAATGTATTCGAGCACTTCCTGGCGGAATACCGCGCGGGCCGTACCCCCAATCCTGACATCCTGTGTAACAGGGAAATCAAGTTCAAGGCCTTCCTGGAGTACGCACTGATGCTGGGCGCAGACTATATAGCCACCGGCCATTACACGCGCTGTGGCGAAGACCAGGGCAAAGGCACCCTGCTCAAGGGCCTGGATCACAACAAGGACCAGAGCTATTTCCTGCACGCTGTTGGTCACGCGGAGTTGGAAAAAACACTATTTCCCGTCGGTGAGATTGAAAAGCCGCAAGTGCGTGAACTCGCGGAGCAGCACGGACTGGCCACGGCAAAGAAAAAGGATTCCACTGGCATCTGCTTTATTGGCGAGCGCCGCTTCAAGGATTTCCTGCAACAGTACCTGCCGGCGCAGCCGGGCGAAATCCACAGCCTGGAGGGTGAATACCTGGGGCAGCACCACGGGCTGATGTACCACACCATAGGCCAACGCCAGGGCCTGGGCATTGGTGGACTCGCCAATCACAGCGAAGCCCCCTGGTACGTGGTGGGCAAGGACCTGGATAGCAATATATTGTTGGTGGCCCAGGGCAATGAGCACCCCGCCCTGTTTTCAACCCGTCTCAGCGCCAGTGACATTTACTGGGTCGCGGGTGCAGCGCCGGAACTACCTCTGCAATGCAGCGCCAAAGTGCGTTACCGGCAGGCGGATCAGCAATGCACGGTGAGTGCGTCCGGCAACGCATTCGATGTGGTCTTCGCGCAGCCGCAGCGGGCCGTGACCCCGGGACAGTCCGTGGTCTTTTATCTCGGCGAGCGCTGCCTCGGTGGTGGCGTGATCGAAAGTACGGGTACACGATGAGTGAGAGCAAGCTGTCCAGGCTGGAACAACAAACGGTGGCACTGGCCGGCGTTGCCCAGGCAGCGCGCCTGGTAGATCAACTTTCCAGGACCGGCAGCTACCCGATCGAATTCCTCGAACCCAGCATACACAGTCTGTTCGCTTTTGACGCAGAGAGCGTTGAGGACATTTTCGGCGGCCTGCCCGGCGTCAAACTGGGCCTGCATAACCTCAGTAGTCTGCTGGCCAGCCGCCAGTCCCAGGAAAATCGCGAGATCGTACGTTACGTATTCAGCATGCTCTACCTGGAGCGCCGCTTTGCAGCGGATGCGCAGATGATGGCCGTGGTGCACTCTCGCCTGGAGCACACCAGTTTCCGTGCCGAGCATTTCGCCAGTCATGTCAATGACCTTTGCCACAGTGTCTCCGGTATCTACCAGGACACACTGAGCAACCTGAAATTCCGCATCAAGGTCAACGGCAGTGCCCAGCACCTGCAAAATCCGCAAACTGCGGATATTATCCGCGCGGTATTGCTTTCAGGCCTTCGCGCCGCTTTCCTGTGGCGGCAACTGGGTGGCCGGCGCTGGAAGCTGGTAATGCAGCGCAAACAGATGCTGGAGGCCTCCCAGAAACTGTCACGCGGCCTCGGGGTGGTGTAAAATCCCGGCTGTCTATTCCTCGGAGAAATACATGGACCTCTCGGCACTAAGCGCTGTTTCCCCTATTGATGGTCGCTATGGCAGCAAGACAGCGTCCCTGCGCGAGGTATTCAGTGAGTTCGGGCTGATCAAGCGGCGGGTGCTGGTAGAAATACGCTGGCTGCAATGTCTCGCCGCTCACAGTGGTATTGAAGAAGTGCCCAGCCTGTCTGCACCAGCCAACAAACTGCTGGAGGAGATCCTCGATGAATTCAGCGAGGTAGACGCGCGGCGTATCAAGGATATCGAGGCGACCACCAACCACGATGTCAAGGCAGTGGAGTATTTCATCAAGGAGCGCTTCGACGGCAACGCCGAACTGTGTGCCGTCTCCGAGTTCGTGCACTTTGCCTGCACCTCTGAGGATATCAACAACCTGTCCCACGCGTTGATGCTACGGGACGGTTTACAGCAGGTGCTGCTGCCCGCCATGACCGATATTTGCAGCGAGCTGGCACAGTTGGCCCGCGATACGGCCGACGCCTCCATGCTTGCGCGCACCCATGGACAGACGGCCAGCCCAACGACCATGGGCAAGGAAATAGCCAACGTTGTAGCACGCCTGCGACGGCAGCTGGACGCACTGCAGCAGGTTTCATTCCTGGGCAAAATCAACGGCGCGGTGGGCAACTATAACGCGCATTTATCCGCCTATCCCGCTATAGACTGGCAGGCCAACGCCGAAGCTTTCGTCACTTCACTGGGCCTGGCCTGGAATCCCTACACCACCCAGATTGAACCGCATGACTACATGGCAGAGTTGTTCGACGCCATGGCCCGCTTCAATACCATTTTGATCGACTTCAATCGCGACATCTGGGGCTATATCTCCCTTGGCTATTTCAAGCAGAAAACCGTGGCCGGGGAAGTGGGTTCATCCACCATGCCGCACAAGGTCAACCCCATCGATTTCGAAAATGCCGAGGGCAACCTGGGCCTGGCCAACGCCGTGTTGCAACACCTGTCCGCCAAACTCCCGATTTCCCGCTGGCAGCGCGACCTGACCGACAGCACCGTGCTGCGCAATATGGGCGTGGGCGCCGCCTACAGCCTGATCGCTTACCAGTCCGGCCTCAAGGGCATTGGCAAACTGGAACTCAATGCCCAGCGCCTGGCACAGGACCTGGACAACAGCTGGGAAGTGCTGGCGGAGCCTATACAGACGGTCATGCGCCGCTACGGTATTGAGCAGCCCTACGAAAAGCTCAAGGAGCTGACTCGCGGGCAGGACATGAGCCGGGAGGTGATCCAGGCTTTTGTGGAAAAACTGGAACTGCCGGCCCAGGCTCGCGAGGAACTGCTGGCACTGACTCCCGCCAGTTACATTGGCAACGCCGTGGCGCAGGCCAGGGCAATTGACTAGGTCGCGCCCGTGTCTTCCCCTGGCGACCTGAACCTGAACCTGGACCGGGAAAAATTCCTGGCACGCTACTGGCAACGCGAGCCACTGCTGATTCCAAACGCTATAGAAAACTTCAGCGTGCCGCTAAGCAAACACCAGCTTGCGGGACTGGCCCTGGAAGAACAGGTCGAGTCGCGCATTATCGAATGCCGCGATAATACCTGGACGCTGCAGCACGGACCTTTCCAGAACAAGGACTACCAGCGCGATACACCCTGGACCCTGCTGGTTCAGGCGGTGGATCACTATATTCCCGAGGTCGCCGAGCTGCGCAAACTGGTGGACTTTATTCCCCAGTGGCGCGTGGATGATGTCATGGTGAGCTACGCGGCAGACGGCGGCAGCGTGGGACCCCATTACGACAATTATGACGTGTTTCTGCTGCAGGGCGAGGGTAAGCGCCTGTGGAAACTGGGGCAGTTTTGTGACCGCGATACACCGCTGCAGCCCCACGAGGATCTTCGCATATTGAACCTGTTCGAATGTGAACAGGAGTATTTGCTCGGTACCGGCGACATACTTTACGTACCGCCCGGCGTCGCCCACTGGGGCATCGCCCAGGGCGAATGCACCACCTTCTCCATCGGTTTTCGCGCGCCCCGGGTCAACGACATGGTATCGCGATTTGCAGACCAGTTGCTGGAGCAACTGGATCCGGACCAGTTCTACCATGACACGATGCAGACACCGGCAAGTCGCGCCGGGGAAATACGCCCCAGGGATCTGGAGCGCGCCATGGCGCAACTGCAGGGAGCACTGGACCAGGCCAGCGGCAACCACTGGTTTGGTGAGCTGGTAACAGAGCCCCGCTACGAAAACCTGTCCGATAATGACGATCTGGCAGAAGCGCGTGACATACTGGCCACAGGCGCCACCGTGGTATCGCTGTCACCCGGGGCGAAGCTCGCCTGGCAGCAGGAAAGTGACGGCATATTGGTATTTGCCAATGGCTCCAGTATGCTATTTCCGGAAAGCATCCTGTCGGCGCTGGTGGGCCTGTGCGAACACTGGCGTTTAGCCGAACAGGATCTGGCGGACGCGCTGGACGACCAGGCCAGTGCAGACCTGCTAGACTACCTATTGGAGGGCGGGTGTATTTATGTCGAATGATGAATTTATCAGCGGGGTGGAATACCCGCACCCCTTTGACGAGTTAGCAGCTGAGTTGTGTACAGGCGCATCGCGCTACGTGTGCATTCTCAGTCCGGCACTGGATCACGAGGCTTTTGATAACGAGCCGCTGGCAAAGGCACTCAGCGCCCTGGCCCGTGATTCCCGCCAGACCCAGGTCCGCATCCTGATCAGCGACGCGCGCAAGCTGGTAGGCCGCGGGCATCGCCTGTTGCAACTGGCCCGGCGCTTGCCCAGCAACGTGCTTATCCAACGGCTGGCGGAACATCCTGACTGGAACGGTGAAACCATCGTTATTCGAGATCGCGATGGCGTTTTATACAAACCCGGGGGCAGCGATCACGAGGGTTTTTATGAGCCGGATTCACGGGCCTCGACGCGAAAACACCTGGAGTTATTTGAGGAATTATGGCGCCACAGTGTGCAGGACGCAGAGTTGCGTAGCCTGTCAATGTAGCACCAGGGCCTTAACCCAGTGAGTCGATGGCGTCCGCCAATTCCAGTAGTCGCTTGGCTTCTTCCACGTGCAGATTTTCTACCAGTCGGCCCTTGACCACGACCACACCCTTGCCCTGTGCCTGGGCTTCCTCAAAGGCCGCAATGATATTGCGCGCTCCGGCTATTTCCTGCGCATCGGGCGCAAAAGCACTGTTCGCCGCGGCGATCTGCTTGGGGTGAATCAGGCTCTTGCCATCAAAGCCCAGGTCACGCCCTTGTGCACAGGACAGCTGCAGTAGTTCATCATTGTCCAGTTCCAGCTGCACGCCATCAATGACATCCAGTCCGTTGGCCCTGGCGGCGTATACACAAAGGTTCAGGGCCGTAATAAACCCCAGTCGATCCGGTGTGTGACGCACACGAGTGTCCTTGGACAAGTCTGAGGTACCCAGCACCATGCCTTTCAGCCGCGGGTGGGCGCTGGCAACTTCAGCGATATTCAGGATGCATAGAGGCGTTTCAGCCATAATCCACATATCGACACTGTCAGGGCAGCCGGCTGCCTCAAAGGCGGTAATCGCCTCGACCACATCTGCCGCGGTGGATGGCTTGGGGATCAGCACAGCGTCAGGGGCCACCGGCGCCTCACAGATTGCCTTGATATCATCCAGCCCCCACTCGGTCGTTAGCGCGTTGACACGCACCATCAGTTCCCTGTGCCCATAGCCACCCTCAGCCAACGCGGCGACAATCTGTTCCCGCGCCAATTGCTTGGCGTCAGGCGACACGGAGTCTTCCATATCCAGGATTAAGCCGTCAGCGGGCAAGGAGCGGGCCTTGTCCAGCGCGCGCGGGTTTGAACCTGGCATATACAACAATGAGCGACGCGGCCTGATCTTCATAGTGAGAATCCTCGTATAGATTGGGTGTTTCGAGTGTGTAAAAGCGGTGACAAGGATACAGACTCATACAGACTGGAAGCAAGGTGTTGCAAGGGTTTCTGACACGAACGCGCGCGCATCCAGGTGGGCGGCTGGAACGTGCTGGTTGTCTAAGGCGGCCCAGGCGATTAAAATGGACGGTTTAACTATATGAACGATCTAGCGGGCTAGCGAAGCGTGGGCTTGGCCCATATCCAGAATTTCAACAGACAGGAATTATCATGACAGACGTCTCAATTACTGACGGGCAGAAGCTCGATCAGGCAGTAGCGGCATTGACCGCGACACAGGACCTGATCGCCGCCGCGCTTTCCACGCTTAGATCGAAAACACTGGAAGATGGGCGTGTGTCACCCGCAAAACTGGACGACTATCAACTGATCTCCTACGAGCTATCGCTGTGCTGGTCTGAATGTACCTCGGCAGGCTTCCTGTTGGCCCATGCACGACGCTTACTGGATAGCGCTCCGCAGGAGGATGCATTCCCTATTCGCCTGGCCAACCTGTTCTGCGCCGAGGCGGTTAATACGACCCTCGCTCGCTTGCGCGCCAGGCCAGCGGATTACGGCCTGGATGACGCCGCGATAGCACAGGTTAATTCAGGTGACACGGCGGTTTTCCTGGCGGAGCAACTTGCCGCCAGCAGTATTGCCGCAATCGGCCAGGAAGTACTGGACCGCGACGGTGACCTGGGCGCTGACCTGTTGAATGAACACCACACCATGATGCGTGACACCTTCCGCCGTTTCTCTGACGACGTGGTCGCCCCCCTGGCGGAAGAAGTGCATCGCGAAGACCTTATCATTCCCGATGAAATCCTCGACCCCCTGAAGGAAATGGGCTTGTTTGGGCTGTCTATACCTGAAACCTACGGCGGCCTGCAGGAAGACGACAAAGAAGACACCATGGGAATGATCGTGGTAACCGAGGAACTGTCTCGCGGCTCACTTGGCGCGGCGGGCAGCCTGATTACCCGACCGGAAATTCTGTCCCGGGCGCTGCTCAAGGGTGGCACCGAAGAGCAGAAGCATCACTGGCTGCCGCAGCTCGCCGTCGGTGAGCCTCTGTGCGCCGTAGCGGTCACAGAGCCCAATTATGGTTCTGATGTGGCCGGGGTAAGACTCAAGGCTACCCAGACAGACGGCGGCTGGACACTCAATGGGGCCAAGACCTGGTGTACCTTTGGGGGCAAGGCCGGTGTGCTCATGGTACTGGCGCGCAGCAATCCCGACATGGACGCCGCACACAAGGGACTATCGATGTTCCTGGTAGAAAAACCTTCCAGTGACGGCCACGAGTTTGAAGTATCCCAGGAAAACGGCGGCAAACTGACCGGCCGCGCAATCGCCACCATGGGCTATCGCGGCATGCACTCCTTCGAGCTGTTCTTTGACGACTTCTTTGTGCCGGCGGAAAATCTGATGGGCGGCGCCGACGGCGAAGGGAAAGGTTTTTACCTGGCCATGGCCGGCTTTGCCGGTGGTCGCATACAGACCGCAGCACGCGCTGTAGGTGTCATGCGCGCGGCTTTTGAACGTTCCATCTCTTACTCCAAGGAGCGCGTAGTATTCAATCACCCGATAGGAGACTATCAGTTAACCCAGGTGAAACTGGCACGCATGGCGGCCCACCTGTTGGCCTGCCGCCAGATCACCTACGAGGTGGCCAAGCTTATGGACCAGGGCTCTGGCGATATGGAAGCCAGCGGTGCAAAGATTTTTGCCAGCAAAACCTCCGAGTGGGTGACGCGCGAGGCATTGCAGATTCACGGTGGCATGGGTTACGCCGAGGAAACGCCCACCAGCCGCTATTTTGCAGACGCACGGGTACTGTCTATTTTTGAAGGTGCCGAGGAAACCCTCGCACTGAAGGTGATCACCCGGTCCCTGGTAGAAAACGCAGCCTGAGGAGGCCGATCATGAGTGTTTCCCTGAACCTGACGCCGCAGCAAGAAATCGCCGCTGACATTGCTATCGAGCTGGGCAAGACACGCCAGCCTCAATACGGTCGCTACCTGGATGAACTGGATCCGGGCCAGGTATTCGAGCATCCCCGTGGCTTCACCTTTGCTACCGGCAATATGCTGGATTTCGCGCGCACCTACATGCAGACCAATCCGCTGTACCTGAACACCCAGTATGCCCGCGCCCATGGTTTTTCCGACCTGCCCGCCAGCCCGCAGATGGTGTTTAACGTGACTCTGTCACTGGGTGTACAAAACGATTCGGAAAAGGCCATCGCCAACCTGGGTTATTACCAGGTCGAGTTCCTGCGACCGGTATACCCCGGTGACACGCTACGCGCATTTACCAAAGTGCTGGAGCGCAAGGATCGAGGCGCAGACAAGCCCGGAATAGCCCGCATACGCACGGTAAGCGTCAATCAGGACGACCAGGTGGTATTGCAGTATGAACGCAAGATCATGGTGGCCTGGCGCGGAGATCGTCTGCCTACCACCCCGGCAGCAGACGTCGCGGTTGCATTCCCTGGTGAAGACGCGCCTGTGGTAGATCTCCCCCTGAACAACAGCCACTATGCCCCCGGGCTGACCGGCCCCAACACGTACTTTGAAGATTTTGCTCCAGGCGAGATCATCGTGCATGCCAACGGCCGCACGATTACCGAGGAACACATGGCACTCACTTACCTGGTGGGCAACAGCCACCCGCTGCATTTTGATCGCGTATTCTCCAGCGGCTTATCTGGCAAGATGAGTGGCGAGCCCATTGTGTATGGTGGTTTGGTATTCGCGTGGCTGGAAGGGTTAGCCAGCCGGGATGTATCGGAACACGCTGTTTGGGAACTTGGCTTTACCGAGGGTTACCATACCCAACCCGCCTCTGCCGGCGACACCGTGTGCGCCCTGACCCGCATATTGAGCGTTGAAGATGTACCCGCTGCCGCTGACTACGGTGTGGTTACCATGCAGCTGATCGGCGTTAAAAATATATCCGCCGCCGCGGCACTGGAAAAACACGGTGCCGATTTGTTTCTCAAGGAAGACAGCAAACGCACATTGGGTAAAGACAAGATTACCGATAAAATTTTTGAGATAGAGCGGCGCCTGTTAATCAAACGCCGCCCCTGCTGAGGATTCACACTGTGATCCAGGAAACTGTACAACGCGATCGCCCATGGTTGATGCGCACCTACTCGGGCCATTCGTCCGCCAGTGCATCCAACGAGCTATATCGTATGAATCTGAGCAAGGGCCAGACCGGTCTGTCGGTCGCTTTTGACCTGCCCACGCAGACCGGTTACGACTCGGATCACCCCTTGGCCCGCGGTGAAGTTGGCAAGGTGGGCGTGCCTATCGATCATATCGGTGACATGGAGGCCCTGTTCGATCAAATCCCACTGGGGCAAATGAATACATCCATGACGATTAATGCCACCGCACCCTGGCTGCTGGCGCTGTATGTCGCGGTCGCCGAGCGACAAGGCGTAGATCCCTCACAATTGCAGGGCACTACCCAGAACGATGTACTCAAGGAATACCTGTCTCGCGGCACCTATATATTCCCACCTGAGCCCTCGGTGCGACTGACCACTGACCTTATTGCGTATACCGTAGAGAATATTCCCAAGTGGAACCCTACCAATATCTGCAGCTATCACCTGCAGGAAGCTGGTGCCACCCCAACCCAGGAACTGGCCTATGCACTGTCGACTGCAATCGCCATTCTCGATGCGGTAAAAGCCTCTGGCCAGATACCCCAGGAGCGCTTTCAGGATGTAGTCGGGCGTATTTCTTTCTTCGTCAATGCGGGTATTCGCTTTGTCGAAGAGACCTGTAAGTTGCGCGCCTTCAACCGCATGTGGGACGACATGGCCGAGCAGCGCTACGGCGTTAAAGACCCCAAGAAAAGGCGTTTTCGCTACGGAGTACAGGTTAATTCCCTGGGGCTTACCGAGTCCCAACCCGAGAACAACGTGCAGCGTATCGTTTTGGAAATGCTCGCTGTTACCCTGTCCAAGAACACCCGGGCGCGAGCGATTCAGCTACCGGCCTGGAATGAAGCCCTTGGACTGCCACGTCCCTGGGATCAGCAGTGGGCACTGCGCATGCAACAGGTATTGGCATTGGAAACAGACCTGCTGGAATACGGCGACCTGCTGGATGGATCACCCGTGGTTGAAGCCAAGGTTCAGGAGCTGATAGCGGGCGCCGAAGCTGAGATGGCCCGCGTGGAGGATCAGGGCGGTATGGTGCAGGCCATCGAGAGTGGTTATGTGAAGCGCGAATTGGTACAAAGCCACACCCTGCGCATGCGCAATATCGAAAGCGGTGAACTCAAAATAGTGGGGGTAAACTGCTTCGAACAGACAGCGGAGTCACCCCTGACCGCTGGCACCGATTCCGGCATTATGAAAGTGGACGTGCAAGCCGAGCGCGAGCAGATAGCCGGGTTACAGGCTTTCCGTGCTGCCCGTGATCAACAGGCAGTAGACAAGGCGCTGAAGCAACTGCAAGCGGCGGCAGTGGGCGGAGGGAATATTATGCCCTCCTCCATTGAATGCGCACGTGCAGGTGTGACCACCGGTGAGTGGAGTGAGGTACTGCGCGAGGTGTTCGGGGAATATCGCGCACCAACTGGAATCGACATTTCCATGGCTGGCCAGACGGACTCCGCGGCGATGGACGCGGTGCGTGCACACGTGCGCAGTACCGGAGAAGAACTGGGTCGCCCCCTGCGCCTGTTGATTGGCAAGCCGGGGCTGGACGGCCACAGTAACGGCGCTGAACAGATTGCGGTGAAAGGTCGCGATGCGGGCTTCGAGATCGTTTATGAAGGAATACGCCTGACGCCGGCACAGATCGCCCGTGCCGCGCAGGAGGAAGGCGTGCACCTGATAGGGCTTTCGGTACTGTCTGGCAGCCACCTGGAGCTGGTTGAAGACATTCATGCCGAGTTGGAAAAAATTGGGGCTGGCACAATACCACTGGTCATAGGCGGGATCATTCCGGAAGACGATGCCCAGAAGTTAAAAGCCCAGGGTGTGCAGGCCGTGTTTACCCCAAAGGATGTCGACATGAATGCCATCATGACCACTATGGTGGATGTCATTCGCAGCGCTAATGGTCTGGAGACCTGACGCTGAACAAGCCCATGCCCGCCGCCCTGCAGCCACCCGACCCGGAGCAACTGGCCATGGCGGTGCGTGGGGGGGAACGTGCAGCGCTCGCCGCGGCACTGAACCTGTTGGATGACAAGCGCCCCGCATCGCGCAGTAGCGCGATTGCCTTGATGACAAGACTGCAAGCGGGACAAGCAGGGAAAAATTCCCGGCTCATTGGCATAACCGGCCCTCCTGGCGCCGGAAAGTCCTCGCTGACCGCGGCACTGATCTCCGTATGGCGGCAGCGCGGCCTGAGCGTTGGCGTGCTGGCGGTCGATCCCTCAAGCCCGATAAGCGGCGGCGCACTGTTAGGCGACAGGCTGCGTATGAAAACCAGCAGTGAGGACGACGGTGTTTTCGTACGCTCACTGGCCTGCCGGGGGCAATTTGGCGGTTTGAGCGCCGAGGTATGGCCCATGAGCCTGGTGATGCTGGCTGCCTTTGACATCACCCTGATAGAAACGGTGGGCGTGGGTCAACGGGAAATCGATGTCGCTGATATGTGCGACACCACCTGCTATGTGGCACAGCCCGGGTCTGGCGACAGCGTACAGTTTTTAAAGGCAGGTATTCTCGAAGTACCGCATATTCTGGTGGTCAACAAAGAAGATATGGGTGCCGTAGCACGTCGAACCTTATCTGAACTGGGAGCGGCCATGAGCCGCGAACATAGCGAGGGCAACTGGACTGTCCCCGTACTGTCAGCCAGCGCTACCAACGGCAGCGGCATAGAAGCGCTGGCTGATGTTATGGAACAGCACCACAACGTACTGCGCGACCAGAACCTGATCAAACAACGCAGGCATCACTACCAGGGCAAATGGATACTAAAGCGCTTGCGCGACGAGTTTGGCAGCAACGGCCTGGCACGCTTAGGCAGCACTGACAGCATTCTTGACCAGCTAGAGGCACACAGCTCAACCCTGTTTGAACACTACGAGGCGCTCAGGCAGCGCCTGCTCTGAACTAAACCAGTAAAACCAGACTGAGGAGATAACGATGCGCAGTCCCCGAGACTTTTTTCGCCCCCTGGCGCTTGGCGCCCCGGAACCATTACGAGATATACCCGTGCGCCCCTCGCGCATGATTCATTTTTTCGACCCCAGCAATCCTCGTATGGCAGAAAAAGCGCCGGATATCGCCAAGAAAGTCGACATCCTGCTGGGCAATATGGAAGATGCGGTAGCCATAGACAACAAGGAAGCAGCGCGTGAAGGCTTTATTCAGATAGCCCGCGATAACGACTTCGGCGATACCCAGCTATGGACCCGTATCAACAGCCTGGACAGTCCCTGGTTCCTGGACGATGTCACCCGCATCGTCACCGAAGTGGGCGAAAAAGTCGACGTCATCATGCTCCCCAAGGTCCAGGGTGCGTGGGATATACACTACGCAGACCAATTGATCGCACAGCTGGAAGCGCGCGCCGGCCTGAGCAAACCCATTCAGTTGCACTGCATCCTGGAAACCGCCCTGGGCGTGGCCAATGTCGAAGAGATCGCCAACGCCAGCCCGCGCATACAGGGTATGAGCCTGGGGCCCGCGGACCTCGCCGCCTCACGCCGCATGAAAACCACCCGTATCGGTGGCGGACACCCCGGCTACCTGGTGCGCAATGACCCAGACCCGGAAAACCCGGAAGGACCACGCGGCACCCATCAGCAGGATCTGTGGCATTACACCATCGGTCGTATGGTAGATGCCTGCGTCGCCGTGGGCGCCCTGCCCTTCTATGGCCCGTTCGGCGCGATTGATGACCCCCTCGCCTGTGAGGACCAGTTCCGTAATGCCTTCCTGATGGGCTGTGTAGGCGCCTGGTCTTTACACCCCAGCCAGATTGCCATCGCCAAGAACGTGTTCAGCCCCCCGGCCGACGAGGTAGTCTGGGCCAAGCGCGTGCTGGAAGCCCTGCCCGATGGCAGTGGCGCGGTGATGGTCGACGGCAAGATGCAGGACGATGCATCCTGGAAGCAATGCAAGGTGATGGTGGATCTGGCCAAGCTGATTGCTTCCAAGGATCCGGAGTATAAGGCGCTTTACGGGTTCTAGTTGTTGGTCTTAGCTGTTTTTCTCTGACAAAACCGCAGTGCGCCGGGGCTAGCGCCACCGCACTGCTCGCATCGCAAACGCGAGAAGATAATTTATTGGTCAAAGCTTGATCTGGCAGGCGCTGCACTAGAGCGGTTCCGGGTGGGCTATACCCCCTGAGGGCGTGAACTTTCAACCAAAGGGGGTATAGCCCATCCGGGACCGCGGCGACCCAAGTAACACCGCATCGAAAGCACACACTCCCGTTATTACACCCGCCTTAATCTGAAGGATCGTCCTACGTTAGTCGTCGAGAATAACCCCGATCTCATTACCCTCATAAATCACTTCAAAGGTGCGCAATCCACGGCAGGGTTCTTCCGTGGCGTGCAGTAAGCGGCCATCGTCGATGGCAAACTGATACTGGTGTAGAGCGCACTGGATAATGCCGTTGTCGATAGTGGCCACATCCAGAGGGTGGCCGCGGTGCGGACAGTTTGCCTCGATCAGCAAAGGGTCGCCCAAACGCTGGATCAGCAAAAGCTGCAGATTGTCGATTTTGAACTGACGGGTGTAGCTGTCGTGCAGGTTAATCATTTTTTCCAGAGCATAAAAACGCATAATTTTTTTGTGCTCCTTGAGGCTATAGTTTAGCCATAATGCGTTGGGCCGCAGCGTAAGCAGTGATGTCCTGGCTTTCCACCTCCCGCTCCAGTTGCGGAAGCATTGCCTTCACCTGGGAGTTACCTGAGAGTTTCAACAGCAGCATTTCATTGACCAATTGATGCATCCAGTCGCGGTTCTGCTGCGCGCGCTTGCCCTGGAAGGCCTGCTCCTGAATAGCCTGAAAATAGTAATCTACCACCATTCCCCACACCGCATCGATGTTAATGGTCTTCAACGCCGAGCAGGTCATTACCCTGGGTGTCCAGAAACTGGTGTGCCGCAGCAGATTCATAGCGCTGGTATATTGCCGCTGGGTCATGGTGGCCAGCTTCTCACTGTCGCCGTCAGCCTTATTGATCACCAGCGCGTCTGCCAGTTCCATGATGCCTTTCTTGATGCCCTGTAACTCATCACCGCCGCCTGGCAGCATCAGCACCATAAAGAAGTCCACCATTCCGGCTACCTGGTACTCCGATTGCCCTACACCGACTGTTTCTACCAGGATCACGTCGTAGCCCGCGGCTTCGCACAGCAGCATGGTTTCGCGCGTTTTCTGCGCCACACCTCCCAGTGCCCCTTCAGCAGGTGAGGGACGAATAAACGCCTCTTCGCGCCGCGACAGTTCTTCCATGCGTGTCTTATCACCGAGGATCGAACCGCCAGCAATGGGGGAACTTGGGTCAACCGCGAGTACGGCCACGCGTTTGCCCTGCTCTATCAGGTACAGGCCAAAGGCTTCAATGAAAGTGGATTTTCCAACACCTGGTACACCGGTAATACCTATGCGGATGCTGTTACCGCTGTGGGGAAGTACCTGCTCGAGAATACCCTGGGCCTGCTCGCGATGGGCGGTGAGCTTGCTCTCTACCAGGGTAATGGCTTTGGCTAATGACCGACGGTTGCCGCTGAGCAGCGATTCCAAATCGAAATTACTCATCCGGTTTCCAACAAAGAATGGCATGTCATAAGAGGAAAACTACCACAGCGGTGCCCCGGGGAGCAAAAGCAGTATTAGCTCTGGGCTGCGTTCACCGCATCCAAAACTTCACGGGCACATACCGGAATAGGACTACCCGGGCCGAAGATGCACTTGACACCTGCATTATAGAGATATTCGTAATCCTGCTTGGGAATGACCCCACCGGCAATGACGACAATGTCATTCGCACCCTGCTTGCGCAGCGCTTCCACCAACTCCGGCACCAGCGTCTTGTGTCCTGCAGCCAGAGAAGACGCACCGACTACATGTACGTCATTCTCGATAGCCTGCCGGGCCACTTCCTCAGGCGTGGAGAACATGGGAGAAAGGTCGATATCAAAGCCCACATCGGCAAATGCCGTAGCCACCACCTTGGCGCCCCGGTCATGCCCATCCTGGCCCATCTTGCACACCAGCATACGCGGCCGGCGTCCATGCTGCTCAACAAAATCATCGATATCTTTACTGATACCCTGCCAATTTTCGTCGTCCTGAAAGGCCGAGCCGTAGACACCCGATACGGTTTGCGACTGGGCATTAAAACGGCCGAATTCACGTTCCATGGCGAAAGATATCTCCCCTACCGTGGCGCGGCGGCGCGTTGCCTCGATCGCCAAGGCCAACAGGTTGCCCTCGCCACTCACCGCAGACTGGTATATGTCTTCCAGTATAGCCTCTACCGCGGATTCGTCGCGGGATTCGCGAATACTGGCAAGACGTGCCAGCTGGGATTCGCGCACAGCATCATTATCAATCTGCAGGATATCGACGTCGGCTTCTTCCTGCAGTTGGTACTTGTTAACGCCAACAATTACATCATCGCCACGATCGATACGCGCTTGCTTCCTGGCTGCGGCCTCTTCAATTCGCAGCTTGGGCATACCGGTTTCAATGGCCTTGGCCATACCTCCGGCTTCCTCCACTTCAGTGATCAGCTCCCACGCCTTGTCCGCAATGTCCTGGGTCAGGCTCTCCATCATGTAGGAACCACCCCAGGGATCAACCACCTTGGTAATACCAGTTTCTTCCTGGATAACCAACTGCGTGTTACGTGCAATACGGGCAGAAAATTCGGTAGGCAACGCAATCGCCTCATCCAGCGCATTGGTATGCAGAGACTGGGTTCCGCCGAATACCGCGGCCATTGCCTCGATCGTGGTGCGCACTACGTTATTGTAGGGATCTTGCTCGGTCAGCGACCATCCCGACGTTTGGCTATGCGTACGCAGCATGGAGCTCTTGGGGTTCTGTGGATTGAATTCACTGACGATGCGCGTCCACAACAGGCGCGCTGCGCGCATCTTGGCAATCTCCATATAGAAGTTCATGCCGATGCCCCAGAAAAATGACAGGCGTGGCGCGAAGTCATCTATACCCAGGCCCGCAGCGATTGCGGTACGGATATATTCTTTGCCATCTGCCAGCGTATAGGCGAGCTCCAGGGCAGCATTCGCGCCAGCTTCCTGGATATGATAGCCGGATATGGAAATGGTATTGAAGCGCGGCATGTTACCGGAGCAGTAGGCAATAATGTCCCCGATGATTTTCATGCTGGGCGCGGGTGGGTAAATATAGGTATTGCGCACCATAAATTCTTTGAGGATATCGTTCTGGATGGTGCCGGCCAGTTGCTCCTGGGATACCCCCTGCTCTTCCGCTGCCACGATATAGCCGGCCAATACAGGCAATACAGCGCCGTTCATGGTCATCGAAACGGACACCTTATCCAACGGAATTTCGTCGAACAGGATTTTCATATCCTCTACCGAATCAATTGCCACGCCGGCTTTGCCAACATCGCCAGTGACACGCGGGTGGTCTGAATCATATCCACGGTGGGTGGCCAGGTCGAACGCGACGGAAATCCCCTGCCCACCGGCTGCAAGCGCTTTACGGTAGAAGGCATTAGACTCTTCCGCCGTGGAAAAACCTGCATACTGACGAATGGTCCAGGGACGCCCTGCGTACATGGTCGCCTGGGGTCCGCGCATGTAGGGTGACATGCCCGGCATGGTGTCGGTATATTCGAGATCTTCAACATCGGCAGCTGTATATAAGGGCTTGACGGGAATATCTTCGGCGGTCTGCCAGGTAAGTGTATCCGGGCTCTTGCCCTTCAGCTGCCTGGTTGCCAATTCCTTCCAGCTTTCCGGTGTGGCACTGGCCTTGTCGTAAATCTTGTCACTCATGGAGGAGTCCTTGCTACTTGCTAACGCCTAGTGTTCTTCAGCAGGCTGATTGAGTTCGATCAGTACGCCATCACAACTCTTCGGGTGTATGAAAATGACTTTGGAGCCGTGTGCCCCTGGCGTGGGTGCATCGGCCAGAAACTGGTAGCCCTTCTCTCGCAACCTGGCCACGTCTTCTTCTATATTGTCCGAGCGAAAGCACAGATGGTGCATACCACCGCCTTTCTTCTCCAGGTAGGTGGCAACCGGACCCTCGCCATTGAGTGGATACACCAACTCAATACTGGTAGGAGGCAATGGCAGAAAAGCTGCCGTGGTTCTGGCTTCAACCACATCTTCCTGACCGCCCAGTGGCAGACCGAAATCCTCAACAAAACGTTTTATGGCTTTTTCCAGATCGGGTACTGCGATGGCGATGTGATCAAGGGCTGTAATCATTGTATATCCTCCCTACAACTGCTGCAGGAACTGGCTGGTAGCTTGTTGTCGCCTGGCGGCGATGGTTTCGGGGGATTCCTCTATCAAAATCTCATCCGGGGTGATCTTGAAAATGGGTTGTCCCTTGCGAATGATCGTACCATCATCTTCGACCAGCACCTTATCGATGGTACCGGAGAACGGCGCATACACCTTGTTGAACATTTTCATCACTTCAACAATGAACAGCGGGTCACCGGCGTTGAAATGATCGCCCTGTTTGACGTACAGGTCATGTTCAGGGGTTTCTCGGGCATAGAACATGCCACCACTCTCAGCCAGTATTTCATCTGATTTGGCTGCAGGTGGTGGCACCAGCACTTTGGCCATCGTATTCTGCAGGGCCTCGTCCGTCAGCCTTTCAGGAATATGGATGGTAAGGTCGCTGTTGACGGTCAGTTCATAGAAACCGGTAGCTTCGGCAATACTGGGCAGGATAGCCAGAATGTCTACGCCTGCCTGAAAGCCCTGGTGTGCGCTGCGGACTTCCAGCCACTGTTGCGCATCGATGCCATCAGGAACAGCTTCTGTATCCAGTATGGAGCACAGTTCCAGCCAGTCCTCGGCGCTCAACCGGTTGTTAAGTTCGTCGTAAAAGGCCAGCGCCGCCTGCAGGATCTCATTATCGTGATCCCAGATCATGGCTGCCGCAGGTGGCTTGTCACCCGCCACGTAATCCATATTCAAAAAATGGTAGGTGTCGGCCAGCATCTCCATGGGATTTTCATTCCAGCAGATCTTGCCTTCGATCATGCTATAGCAATCGCGATTGACGCTGAGCCAACCGCTGAGCATGTGCGGCTCCTCCAGCAACATGTGCAGCGGGCGCAGCAACAGCGACTCTTTCAATTGCAGGGTCTGGGCCAGCGCTTTGCTCGCATCGCCTTTTACCGGCGCCAGGGCAGCAACACCGATTTGCCGATAGGCATCGCCAAGATCCAGATCATTGCTCTGTTTCTTGAGCTGCCCTACAGCTGTCAAGTAAGGCACGATAAAACGCGTGGTAGGACGGGCATTGATATTCTGACCGATAAACCAGTTGACCAAACCGTAGTGAAATTCCAGGTTGGTAGCCAGATCCAGGCCGCGCATGCGCGTCTGGCGTATGGTCTCCGCCATATGCTGGTAGGCTTGCATGCGGGTATCACCCACCGTGAGTAACAGGGCAATGTTTGAATCGTAAGCACCCGCAAGGGTGTACTTCATAAATACGTCAGTATCGGGATTGTGCAGACTGATACCCTGGTCGTCGCGAATTTCGCCTTCGGTGGCATCGCTCCAGGACTCGATGACCCCGCCGGCGTGAGGCTGCAGTGCCTGGTTGGTGGCATTCAAGCGCGCTTCCACGCTGTCATTCTTGCGCACCAGACGTTCTGGCTTGGGTAGCTTCTGCCCATGTGCTGCCAGCAGAACCATCGCTTCAACCAGTGATTCCACAACGAAAAATTCGTCGGCGTTATCAGGGTTAGTGAATTTCAGTGCATAACAAAGTTCGGTTACACGGTGCTCCACCTGGATACGGGTATTCATTTCCATAAAGAAATGCTTGTCGCGATCGACAATACACTCAAAGGTGGATACCGAATCAAGACCGACTGCCTCGCCAAAGAGCTCTGCTTCGCGCTCCATTTCCTGCAGCGTCGCCAGATCCTGCTTAAGCACACGCTCTTCCTCTACCTGACCAGCGGCTTGCGCCTGCTCCAATGCGCTGAGCAACGATTCCTGGGTAACCGAGACCTCGAGAAGCTTTTGCTCGTGCATCTGCAAAGAACAATCGCGGCCGCCCATGGTCATAGCCCAGGTACCATTACCAATGACCTGTATTTCCTGGTGGCGAGTGGTCTCGATATTGAGCTCTACAAGAACATTTTTGTTGTCTCCGACGCCGGTGGTTTTAACCTCGTTGAGTATCTCGCGTACCATCTCTGCTGTGCGTGAGGATTCACCGATGGCCAGAATACGCTGGCCCTTGCCGCCACCGCCACTAATGGCTTTGAGGCGCACCCGGTTCTCCGGATAATCGGCGGTCATTCTATCCACCG